>Ga0070679_100007501_pt1 | contig 10200 bp, 7 predicted proteins | sample KBSC63BmetaG_FD_65652 | JGI IMG/M metagenome (GOLD analysis project Ga0070679, IMG submission 65652) | Corn rhizosphere microbial communities from Kellogg Biological Station, Michigan, USA - KBS C6-3B metaG | ecosystem: Host-associated > Plants > Roots > Rhizosphere | place: USA: Michigan... | reverse complement strand
CGCCGCGTTCATGGTGCCGCACACCGAAGACCGGCCGTTGACGCTGCTGCGGTCCCCGGAAGGGGTGACTGGAAAGCCGTTCTACGTCCGACATCCCGGGCCGTGGGCGCCCCCTGAACTGCGGCAGTTCGACATCGTGTCGGGCACCGAGTCCGGCCTGACGATGATCGCGGACAACGAGGCGGCGCTGGTGGCGCTGGCGCAGATGAACGTGCTCGAGATCCACACCTGGAACGCCCGGGTGTCCGACATCGATCGGCCCGATCGCATGGTGTTCGACCTGGATCCCGGCCCGCACGTCGGCTGGGGCGAGATCGTCGAGGGGGCGCGGAAGATCCGGGAGATCCTCGAGCACTTCCAGCTGGAGAGCTTCGTCAAGACGACGGGCAGCAAGGGGTTGCACGTGGTGGTGCCGCTGACGCCGCACGCCAGCTGGAAGGACACGCTGGGGTTCACGCACGCCATCGCGCAGGCGGTGGCGCGGGCCGAGCCGGCGCGCTACTCCGCCGATCTGGCGAAGGCCGGCCGCGAGGCGAAGATCTTCGTCGATTACCTGCGGAACCGGCGCGGGGCCACCTCGGCCAGCATCTATTCGGTGCGGGCCCGGCCGGCGGCGCCGGTGTCGGTGCCGCTCGCCTGGGAGGACCTGGGTCCCGACATTCGCTCGGACGCCTATCACGTCACCGACCGCGCGCGATGGCTGGCGAAGCGCCGGCGCGACCCGTGGGCGGGCTACTTCAAGACCCGGCAGAAGTTGACGGAGCGGGACCTGGCCGCCGCCGAGGCGGTGCTGCGAGACCTCGGCAAGCCCCGGCGGTGAGGACGCCGATCTACCGCGCGCGCCTACATGGCCGCTCATGTGCAGTCCGCATTTGCTCGCTTCCCCGCGGGCCGGTGACGCCGGCGCTTCAAGTCCCACCGGCGGGTGTCGATGCAGAGAGACAATGGGTTCGCCGGTCGTTTCCGTCGTCATGCTGCTGGGTGGCCTCGCGCTGGCCGCGCGGTCGATCCACGTCAGCCCCGGGGCCCCGTCGGGCGCGTTCTACCTGTCGCTCGCGGTCTGTGGCGCCGCCGTCTTCCTGCTGGTGCGCGGGCTGCGCGCGCGCCGCCTCGCGCGCGGTGCCCGCGCGACGCTGACCATGCGTGAGGCGATGGAGCGCTGGCGCGCCAAGGAAGGTGACTTCTTCGATCCGCCGGCGCGCCGGTGGGGCGCCAGCTACGGCGGCGAGATGGGGCTGTCGGCCCATGGCAGCGAGTTCCGCGAGGCGGCGCGCGCGCTGCTGGTCTCGTGCGAGGAAGATCCGCAGAAGCTGGCCCGTAGCCGCCGCGCCATTCGCTCGGCCTGCCGGCGCACGCACTTCCGTGGTGTAACCCCGGCCCCCCAGCCGAAGCGCCACCGCGTGCGCGCCCGCCCGCGCCTCGTGACGTAGTCCGGGAACCCTGACAGGTTTCCCGCGGGCCGACCGAACCGCGTTGCCGCTTTTTCGCGGCCTTCGCGTATGACAGGGAGCATGTTTCCCCGTCCCTGTCCGTTGCTGAGCGCCGTCTTCCTGGGCGCGTGCATCATCCCGCCGGCGCCAGCGACCATCCCCGCCTCGGGCGTGCCTGGCCAGCCGCGCGCCTCGATGAAGTCGGCGCGGACGAAAGGGGAGAGCCCGTTCAAGGACGCCTACTTCGTGCTGGATCCCGAGTCGAACGCGCACTGGACGGCGGCCCGGTGGCGGGCCAGCCGTCCCGCCGACGCCGCCGCCATGGACAAGATCGCCGGTCAGCCGGCCGCCGCCTGGATCGGAAACTGGAGCAACCCCGTCGACGTCGAGGTGAAGCGGCTGGTGTGGGCGAAGACCGGCGCGGGCGGCCTGCCCGTCATGATCATCTACAACTTGCCCTATCGCGACTGTGGCCAGTACTCGGCGGGCGGGGCCGGGTCGCCCGAGCGCTATCGCCAGTGGATCCGCAAGGTGGCCTCGGGGATCGGCTCGCGGCGCGCGGTGGTGGTGCTGGAGCCCGATGGTCTGCCGATGCTGACGAAGTGCCTGGACGCCCATCGCCAGCAAGAGCGGATCGAGATGATCCGCTTCGCCGTCGACACGCTGATGGACCTGCCGGGCGCCGCCGTCTACCTGGACGCCGGGCACTCGAAGTGGGTCTCGGCCGAGGAGATGGCGCCCCGCCTGAAGGCGGCCGGAATCGATCGGGCCGACGGGTTCTCGCTGAACGTGGCGAACTACCAGGCGACGCCTGACCTGCTGGCGTACGGCAAGCGGCTGTCGGCGCTGCTGGGAGGCAAGCACTTCATCATCGATACCAGCCGCAACGGCAACGGCGCGCCCGAAGGCTTCGGCCCCGACGATGAGCGAAGCTGGTGCAACCCCGACGGCCGCGCGCTGGGGACGCCGCCCACCACCAACACGGGCGAGCCGCTGTGCGACGCGTTCCTGTGGCTGAAGGTCCCCGGCGAATCGGACGGCGCGTGCAACAAGGGCCCCGTCGCCGGGGCGTTCTGGCCGCAGAAGGCGCTGGAGCTGGCCCGCAACGCGCACTGGTAGGATCGGGCGGGTGTCGTTCTTCGAAGCAAGTGAAACGGGTCAGCGGGACGGCGCGCGGCCGTCGCTGTCGGCGGAGCTGGAGCGCGCGCTGGTCGTGCAGCTGGGGCAAACCTGGGCGGAGATCAACCAGAACCACTTCCGCCGCCGGCTGCGGCGGCCCGTGATCGCGCTGTCCGACACCGAGCGGCGCTTGGGCGCGTGGGACAGCCGCACGCGGACGTTGTCGCTGGCGCGCGCGCTGTTGCTGGGACGTTCGTGGATGGTGGTGCGCGAGGTGCTGAAGCACGAGATGGCGCACCAGTTCGTCGACGAGGTGCTGGGGGTCCACGACCAGACGGCGCACGGGCCGGCGTTCGAGAACCTGTGCCGCCAGCACGGCTTCGACGCCACCGCCGCCGGGCTGCCCGAACTGGCCGAGGGCGTGGCGGGGCTGGGCGACGGCAGCCCCATCCTGCGCCGGATCGCGCGCCTGCTGGCCCTGGCGGAGAGCCCCAACGCGCACGAGGCCGAGGCGGCCATGCGCGCCGCCCAGCGGTTGATGCTGAAGCACAACATCGACGTCGCGACGGCAGCCACGCGCGAGGGCTTCACGTTCCGTCAGGTGGGCACGCCCAGCGGGCGGGTGTCCGGCGCCGAGCACGTCCTGGCGGGGATCCTGGCGCGGCACTTCTTCGTCGAGGCGATCTGGGTGCCGTCATACCAGCCACTGGCCGGCAAGCAGGGAAGGGTGCTGGAGCTGTGCGGGACGCCGTCGAACCTGGACGTCGCCGTCTACGTCCATGGATTCCTGCTGGCGACGGGCGAGCGCCTGTGGCGGACGCATCGCCGCGAGCGCGGCCTGACCGGCAACGCCGAACGCCGGCGCTACTTGCTGGGCGTGATGATGGGCTTCGACGAGAAGCTGAACGCGGCGGCGAAGGAGAACCGGCGCGAGGGGCTGATCTGGATCGGCGATCCGGCGCTGGCGGATTACCTCGGCCGCCGCTATCCGCGCCGCACCGGCGGCAGCGGCATCGGCGTACAGCCGACCGAGAGCTACCAGGACGGCCGCCGCGCCGGCCGCAACATCGTGCTCGCCAAGCCCATGACGGCGCCCGGGGCGCCTGGGACGTCGGGCGGGCGGTATCTACCGCCACGCTAGCCCGCGGACCCCACCTTCATCTCTCACTCGCGTCGTGGGTGGGGAGGTGCGGCTTCAGGCGGAGCGTTGCCACTCATTGCTGAGCTATTTCTGCCGCAGCGACATCACGTTCGGCGACGTGGGCTTGCCGCTCGCGGCCTTCTGATCGCCGTGCGCCTCGGCGTAGTACTGCAGTGAGCGACCGCCGATGCGCTCGCCGGGGATCATGGTCATGAACCAGCCCTTCTTCGACTTCTCCATGACCGCCGCGTTGTAGCTGACCCCGCCCGACCGATAGAAGAAGGTGATCTCCTTCGCCTTCAGCTTCGGCTGGGCCACACAGTGCACGTACAGGTCGGTGTGGGGATCCGCGATCTCGGGCACGTCGCAGAAGATCGGCTCCGAGAAGTGGTCCGGCACGTCGGGGCCGGCGGCCAGCTTGGCGCGCTCGGCGCGGTCCGCGTCCTCCTTCGCCTTGCGCGCCGTCTCCTTGTCGTTGGCCGCCTTCTTCTCCTTCTCCAGCTTTTCCTTGGCGTCGCGCTCCTTCTTCTCGCGCGCCAGCCCGTCGGCGATCTCCTTGTCCTTCGCTGCCTTGTCCTTGTCGGCCTGCTGGATGCGCTGCTTGGCGTCCGCCAAGGCCTGCTTCGCCTCCGCCAGCAGCTTGTCGCGGTCCGCCACCTGCTGCTGCAACTTCTCCTTGGCGTCACGCTCCTTGTTTTCGCGGGTCAGACCGTCGGCGATCTCCTTGTTCTTCGCCGCCATCGCCTTGTCCATCTCCTGCGACTGCCGCTTGGACTCGGCGTCAGCCTCCAGGGCGGCCTTCTTGGCATCGTCGTTGGCCTGCTTCGCCAGCCGCTTGGTCTCCGCCTCGGCGTCGCCCACCTGCTTCTTGGCCTCCGACACCAGTTGCTTCATCTGTGCCTGCAACCGCTCCTTCTCGGCGCGCTCGCTGGCGGCGCTCTCCTTGGCGGCGGCCAGGTCCTTCTGAGCCTGCGCCAGCTGCTTCGCCAGCTTGTCCTGCTCGGCGGCGTTCCGTTTCCGCTCGGCCTCCAGCAGCTTGCCGTTCTTCTTCTCTTCCTTCGCTTCCTTCGCGGCCTCCTTGGCCTCTTCCTTGGCTTGCTTCGCAGCCTCCTTGGCCTCTTCCTTCTTGGCGGCGCGCTCCTCCTTGGCCGTCAGCTTCCGGGCCGCGGGGGCAGGCGCCTCGTCTTCTTCGTCGTCGTCGTCGCTCTTGGCGGGGCTCGCCTTGGGGGCGGGCGCCGGTGCGGCCGGCGCCTTGGCGATCGGCTTGTCGGGCGGCGCCTTCGCCCCCATCGCCTTGGCCACCGGCGCGGCGCCACCACCGCTCTCGCCGCGCGCCTCCTCGAAGGCGTCGGTGACGCTCTTCGTGCCCATGCCGGCTGTCATCGTGATGCTCGGGTTGATCTTCAGGGCCGCTCCGAACGCCTTCACGCCCGCCTCGCGATTGTCCAGACCGTCGACGTACAGCACGCCCATATGTAGATACGTGCGGGCCAGCATCGGCTCGCCGTCCAGGTCCTTCTTGGCGATCTTCAGTGCCTCCTGCAGCTTGGCCTTCATCTTCTTGAAGTCGCCGTTGCCGTAGGCCTCGACCGCCGCCCGGTTCAGGGCGGTCACCTTCTCGGTCGCGTCCTTCGCGGCGCCTCGCGCCGCGCCCCCAACAAAAACGAACAAGCAAAGAAGCACCGTCCCCAGGAGTCTCACGGTCGCAGAGCGCGTGGTCACGGCAGGCAGCTTAGGATCTCGACCCCATAGAATGCAATCTCTCCTACAGTCTTGGAGGATGGCGTTTTGCGGGGCGACCGGGGGCCCCGCCCAGAGCGATTACCAGCGTCCGTCGACGATCAGCGCGCCGCCGCGCGCGCCCAGCGGCGCCAGGGACACGGAAGGGCCGTTCGCGGCAGCCGCCGTTGCCGCGTCCGCGGGCCGCGAGCGGTACCACAGCACGGCGCTGGTCACCACCGCAGCCAGGCCCAGGCCGACGGTGATGTCCGAGACGAGCGCGGCCGTGCTGGCGGCGTTGCCGTCGGCCACGGCCGCGTCGTTGCACGCCCCGTTCGGACAGTTCTTGTTCCGGTCGCTCCACTTCGAGAACGCTCGCGCACCGAAGATCACGCCCGTGCCCAGCGCGACCACCCCCGCACCCGCGACGACGTAGCTGGCGGTTCGCAACCCGGGCGCGGCGGGCGCGCGCGCCGGTCTCTCCGACACCTGGACTGGCGCGATCGGCGGCGGTCCGACCCTGTCGGGGCCGGTCGCGGCGGCCACCGCCGCGGGTGGCGAGGCCACGAAGCCCAGCACCGGCACCTCGATCATCTGATTCTGGGCATCACCCGTGATCGTGAAGCTGCGCGTCCACGTCCGCCGGTCCGAGGCCGTCGCGCTCACCTCGTGGACGCCCGGATCGACGGGCGTGGCCAGGCCCCAGGCGGCGGCGCCGATCACGCCGCCGTCTTCCTTTATTTGCAGACCCGGGAGGCGCGCCGCCTCGGGCACGACGATGGTCAGGTGCGAGATGCGGGGCTCGATGGCGACCAGGTGCTCGCGGGCGAACTGCTCGCGGTCGGGCCGGCCATCGCGGCGGGCGGCCGCCTGCGCCTCGGTGAACTCCAGCCAGGCGCTGGCCAGTTTTCCCTGCTCCGCGTGGCAGACGGCCAGGTTCAACAGGGTCCCGGTGGCTGGATCGAGGCGCTGGCTCTCGGCCAGCTTCGGGCAAGCGTCGGCGTACTTCTTGTCCGCCATCAGCCGCCGTGCGTCCTGGAACAGCGTCTCGGCCAGCGAGCGGTTGGTGGCCTCGTTCTGGGCCAGCGCCGGTGCCCTGGAGCCGGCGCTGGAGACGAGCGCCAGCGCCGCCACCAGCCGAAGCGAAGAGCGGTCAGCGGCGGCCATCGAGCGGATCCTTTGGTGAGAGAGGAGATGCCGTCTTCGGCGCCGACGGCGGCGCCCCCAACGAGGGCGATGCGCCCGCCGCAGACCCGGTCCCACCCGCGACGCGTGCTGGCTGTTTGGGCTTCGCGCCCCCTGGCTTGTGTACGTGCTCTGCCCCGGTGGCCGGAGCCCTGGGCGGGCGGGGCGGGGCGGGCGGCTTCTCGTCCCTGCCGCGGGCGTCCATCTTCGCCTGCGCCGCCGCCGATTCCTCCGGCGACATGTCGCGGACCTTGACGTCCGGTTTCTCCGCGGACGGCGCGTTCTGGCCTGCGCCGGGGGCGAGCCCTTCGGGAACGCCGCCGGGAACCTCCGCGTGCACGATGGCGGGCTTCGGCTCCACGGTGCGCAGGGAGGGCGCCTCGACGGTGGGGCGGGGCGCTGCGACCGGTGCCGGCGGGGTGTGGGCCGGCAACAGCACCAGCGCGACGATCGCGGCGGCGCAGCCGGACCCCACCGCGACGATCACCCGCGGGCGCCAGCGGCCCGGTCGTTCGCGCGTCAGCGGTGCCGTGTCCGTGTAGGGCGGCAGCTTCCGACCCGTGTCGACGCCCGCGCGGGCCGGCGTCGCGGGGACCAGCTCGCCCGACAGCTGCGCCGACGTGGTCGCCTCCGACGGGAGCGGCAGCGTGGCGTCCTGCGAGGGCGTGACGAACTTCGCCGACGGCCCGCGCTCCGCGGCCGACGTGATCACGCCCGCCGCGCCGACGATGCGCTCCACCGACGAGGCCGCCCAGCGCGGCGCCAGTGGCTGCAGCCGCCGCGCCAGCGCCGCGATGTCCGGCACCCGCTGGCTGGCCTGCTTCTCCAGGCACGCCAGCACGGTCGCCTCCAGGCTGGCGGGCAGCGAGGGGCTGAGCTGGCGCAGCGGCGTGGGCGGGTCGGCGACGATCATGGCCAGCAGCTCGGTCGCCGACTCCGAGATGAACACCGGCTTGCCGGTCACCAGCTCGTGCAGGATCACGCCCAGGGACCAGATGTCGCTGCGCGCGTCGACCGTCTTCGAGCTGCGCACCTGCTCGGGCGACATGTAAACGGGCGAGCCCATGATCGCCATCGTCGAGGTCAGGTCCGTGACGGGACCATCCCCGGTCGTGGACAGCGCCACCTTCGAGATGCCGAAGTCCAGCACCTTGATCAGCGGCGACCCGTCGCGGCGCTTGGTCAGGAACAGGTTGCTCGGCTTCAGATCGCGGTGGACCACGCCCGCGCCGTGAGCCTCGGCGATGGCCTCGCAGGCCTGCAGCACGTATCCGACCGCCTCGTCCGGCGGCAAGCAGCCCCGCATGGCCAGCAGCTGCGCGAGATCGACGCCCTCCAGGTACTCCATCACCATGTAGCAGACGTCGCTGTCCGCCGCGCTGACGTCGACGACGCGCACCACGTGCTCGCTGCGGATGCGGGCGGCCGCGCGCGCCTCACGCACGAAGCGCGTCACGCGGTCGGCGTCCCCGCGCAGCGCCGCGGGCAGGATCTTCACGGCGACCTTCTGGCCCAGTTGGACGTGCTGGGCCTCGACCACGACCCCCATGCCGCCCGCCCCGAGCGTCTTGCCGATCAGGTATTTCCCCAGCAGAAGGTCGCCCTGCTTTATCGGCAGATCCGCCTGCGCCCAAGCCCGCGCCACCGCCGACTTATCGTCCAATTCGGCAGATGGGTCAAGGATGACGCGGGGCCAGGGCCGGCACTCCGGGAACCGAGGAAGCGGGCGCGCCTGGCTGGCTGCCTAGCCCGGATCGGACAGGCCCGACTTCGACGTCAGCGCCGCCGGGCAGGCGATCTTCTGATACGTGAAGTCCGGGTTGTTCGAGCCGCCAAACCACCCCAGGAACCACATGCAGCCCTCCATCAGATCGGACTTGCCGCTGAAGACGGATTGACACTTCTGCATGGTGCAGTTGATGTCGCCATTGCAGGCGCTCAGGAAGCCGCCGTACTGGCTGCCCAGATCCGACATTCCCCACTGCGTCGCGCAGGCGTTCAGCGCGCCCACGCCGCCCCCGGGGATCAACAGGTCGAACTGGTTCGACTGGACACCACCGTTGTTGATGATCTGGACGATCATCGTCTTGCCGTTCAGCGCCGGTGTTCCCTTCTTGTCGCCGTTCGTGTTGTTCGTCCCGGTGAACTGCAGCTGATAACAGCGCCCGCAGGAGTAATTGCCCATGGATGCGGCCGCGAACGCGTACGACAGCGTATCGTCGGCCGCCCAGGGGACGCCGTTCCAGCACATGTACGCCGTTCCGCCGCTCTGGCAGGCGTTCACGGCGTCGTAGTTGCCACCCAGGCTGTTGTCGCTCTTGTCGCAGCTCATCATGGGGTTGCCGCGCGACACGTTCCCCTTCCAGCCGCAGGCGGGCTTGCAGCAGTCCCAGTAGCGCGAGGCCCAGCCGCTCTGGCCGTTCGAGACGGGGGGCGGGTGCATGACGCTGCCGCTGCTGCCGCCGGAGCCGGTCGAGCCGTTGCTGCCGCCCGAGCCGTTGCTGCCGCCCGAACCGTTGGTGCCGCCCGAGCCCTTGACGCCGCCGCTGCCGGGGGCGCCGCCGCTGGCCGTCGTGGCGGCGCCGCCGCTGCCAGGCTTGCCGGCGGTGCCGGTGCCGCCGGCGCGACCGCCGGTGCCATTGCCCCCCGCCTGGCCAGTGACCCCGCCCGAACTGGCGCCGCCCGTGCCGGTGGAACCGCCGCTGCTGGTGCTGGCCGATCCGCCGCTGCCGGTGGTGGCACCGCCGCTGCCAGAACCTCCGCTGCCGGGCGTGCCGCCGCTGCTGGTCTTGCCTCCGCTGCCGGTCGTGCCTCCCGATCCCTTCGTCCCACCGGTGGCGCTGGAGCCGCCCGACCCCTGGTTCCCGCCGCTACCTTCCGTTTGCGAGCCGCTCGGTTGAGGCGCGCAGGCCACCGCGACCGAGAAGGCGGCGAGACCCACGTAGACGGAAAGAAACCGGTTCGTTCTCAATTTTTTACCTCGGGGGGAGCGGGGGAAGGAAAGGCCCACGCTGTCACGCCGTCCAGCGACACGACGGGTTTACAGGGTGTATTCAGATTTCGGGCAATCCCCGTCGAGGATTCATCAAAAAAGATGAGCCGTCGCGACGTGCGGCGGCCACGCGACGTCGGGCTGCGTCAGCCTCCGGCGCGCGCGCTGCGGCCCGGCTGCACCGCCGCCACGAACTTCACCTTGGGGTTGTCCCGCTCGGCCATCTGCAGCAGCCACTCGGAGTCGAACAGCACCAGCGGCCGCTCTTCGATGTCCAGCACGCAGGTGGTGCGGCCCGACAGCTCGAACTTCTCCAGGTTCAGATTCTCGCCCTCGATCCAGCGCGCCAGACGAAAGGGCAGGCGATCGAAGCCGACCTGCACGCGGTACTCGGACTTCAGGCGGGCCTGGATGACCTCGAACTGCAGCACGCCGACCGCGCCCAGGATCGGCTCGCGTTCGAGGCGCGTGCGATCGAAGAACATCTGCACGGCCCCTTCCTCGGACAGTTGATCCAGGCCCTTCTTCAACTGTTTTCGCTTCAGCGGATCTTCCAGCCGCACGCGCACGAAGTGCTCGGGCGAGAAGCGCGGGATGCCCTCGAACTCCAGCGG
>Ga0070679_100007497_pt1 | contig 10205 bp, 9 predicted proteins | sample KBSC63BmetaG_FD_65652 | JGI IMG/M metagenome (GOLD analysis project Ga0070679, IMG submission 65652) | Corn rhizosphere microbial communities from Kellogg Biological Station, Michigan, USA - KBS C6-3B metaG | ecosystem: Host-associated > Plants > Roots > Rhizosphere | place: USA: Michigan... | reverse complement strand
AGTGGCAAATACACTGCCATGAGGAGACAACCACCCACGATATAATCAAGTTGATCGAATGGAATCCAGGATTTCCCTGAGGTAATTGCTAACTGTCGTTTGAAAAAACTTTTTATAGCATCTCCACCCAAGGCACCCAAACCTGCCAGAGTCCCCAGTAAAAACGGATTCACCTGATGATAATCAATTGTCACAAATTCTCTCACCCATCTAAATTCCCCAAATGTCCACACTTCAATCCCGACAACAATTATGCCGACAATAATCCCACTAATCAACCCACGAATCGTTTTGTGATCGCCGAAGATTCTTTGTCCTCGAAATTTCATTCCAAAATCCAATGGGGAGTCAAACTTCTTCAAAAAAGGTGTATGGCTAGCAAAAATTGGCGCAGTATTAGCCAGTCCCGCCGGCAGAAAATACCAAAGAACAAAAAGTAATGTATTCATAAAATAATCTCTTTTGTCATTCCCGCGAAGGCGGGAATCCAATTATATCTAAACAAGATGGATTCCTGGTTTGCGGCCAGGAATGACAATGGTTACACCACAAACGGTAAATAATATTGATCAATTTGCTTATCATTATTTCGTAAAAATGTCACTGCCTTTGGCATTACCTCAATCTCCAGACTGTCTTGCCAAAGAACAGAATCTCCGTCAATTTGTACAAACGGTTCGCCTTGTATCGATAGAGACGATGCTTTGAAGTGCACTTTCCCAAGTTCTGTATAAAAAGGGTGACGAAATCCTCGCAAACGGAGATTGCGTAAATAGGCATACTTTGTAGAGAACAATGTACAATCAAGTAAACCATCATTCAGCTTGGCATGAGGAGAAATTACCACATTTTGCCCGATAGCTTGGCTGTTTGCCACAAAAAGTGACGACGCTGTTGCTTGCAACGTTACCTTCTTATCAATGGTGAAAGTGATTTCTTTTTCAGGATGACTAAAAATGCTACGTAATCCTGAGAGCAGATAGGAAGGGATACCGATATAACGATAGTTGGCATGATTAAACACGATGCGCGCATCAAAACCAGCGCTAATGTTTAAGACGCCGATAGAATGTTTTTTTATATTCGTCTGTATGAGATCTATGGTTATTTGTTTTGCTGGCCCCTGGAGAACCGTCATTGACTTTTCCAACGTTTCAACACCCAGACAATACGATAATGCATTTCCGGTTCCCATCGGCAGAATCGTTAAAACTGGTTTTTGCTTGAGTGGCAATACTGCTTGGCATATGGCATTAATTGTGCCATCCCCGCCGGCGATGACGACAATATCAGGAGACTGCTCTTTAATATATTTGCTGATATCATCAATTTCAGTAATAAGCGTAGGTTTCTCAGGCAACTGGGGAAAACGTTTATGCGCTTTCTCCCAAAGATCTTTTCCATGATCATTATTTGATTTAGGATTGAGTAGATAGAGAATTTTTTTCATATATGGAAAAGTTTCTTTATTCTATTGAACTTTGGACAGAGATACGCTAATAAAGGCGCTCGTACTTCATGACATGTTCCATTTTTTAATAAACTGATGAGTGTTATTCTATCAGGTACACCTGAAATGATGCTATATGTTTGGCCTATTCCCAGACGACAATGGCTATCACTACTTGCAGCTGTTGTTAGATGATATTTATTTGCATAATCATTGGCCATAATTCTCGTTTCCGATTGCATACTTCGTCCATTAAACACTTCCACTATATCAATGTCTTTTATAATTGACTGAAAGACGTTCTCATTGATTCCTTTGCGAAACGTTTCAAACGGATGGGGAATATAGACCAGGCCTTTCTGCTTTTTTATAGCAGTAACTGTTTCTTGTGCAGATATACCTGCGTTCACCTTTTCTTCGAGAAATAATCCTATGATTTCACCATCTTTGGTTGTCACTTCTTCACCTACGATAATCTGTTTGCCCATTTTTTTTTGCATCTCTTTTGCAAATGCAATAGTATTATGATCAGTAATGGCAATGCAATCTAAAACTTTCTTTTCAAGCAATAACCAATAGTCCCGCTCGCTCAAACCCCCATCAGGTGATAGAATAGAATGTGTGTGGAGATCGAGTTTAATATTTCTCATAATATCTAGCTTGTCATTCCAGATGCCTGTGCCCCTCGGGGTATGATCTGGAATCCAGAATCATATGCCAATTTCTAATGTCTAATATCTAATTTCTAAACAATATTAAAATCCAAATTGCTAAATGTTTAGTATTTTATTATTCGGATTTATTTAGAAATTAATAATTAAAAATTAGAAATTTTCTTTATATGTTATCTCAATTTAAACCAACCATCGACAAAACAACACAACAATTGGTCGAACCCTTAAAAGACGTCCATCCAAACGTCTTAACACTCATAGGTATTGTACCATCAATCCTGTTTTTCTTGGCAATTTTAAACCATTCCTATATTTGGGCCCTCATTTTTTTTCTGGGAAATGTCTTTGATTTACTCGACGGCGCAGTTGCCAAACGATTTCATAAAATGACGCCCTTTGGAGGATTTCTCGATTCAACTTTAGATAGAATTTCTGATTTCTTAATTATCTCATCATTCGCCTTCGCAGGACTGGTGAGTTGGCCTATTGCTACAATATTAATCAGCGTTTCCTATCTTGTAAGTTATGCTCGAGGAAGAGCAGAACTCGCTTCAAAAGCCACACAAGTCTTTGCAGTAGGACTTATTGAAAGAACCGAACGATTAGCAATCATCTTCGTCTCAGTTATTTTATATATTCTTTTTCCGGGACTAACATTCTCAGAATTTAACATCATCGAATTTATCTTTCTTATTTTAATAGTGCTATCAGGAGTGACATTTGTACAGAGAGTGTGGCTAGCGTATAAGAAGCTATAAAAATTATCATTTGTCTTCTTCCTCGGGTAAAAGTGGTTCGCGTTCAGATATTTGCGGACTTTTAGTAAATTAAAATGTGGAACGTAATATTCTCAACATTTGATTATTGAATGTTGATGGTCACTGACCATTTGGCATTGGTCATTTTTACTCTACTCTTCCCGTAAATGTGGATTTGGCAAGCATGGCTTGCACGATGTTATTTGGCACTGGCTCGTAATGACTTGGTTCCATGTAATATGAAGCTCGACCTTGTGACATACTGCGAAGTTGCGTCGCATAACCTGATAACTCTTCAAGTGGCACTGTCGCATTGACAATCGTTGCTCGATTATGTTCTTCTGTTCCTAAGATTTGTGCACGTTTGGAAGACAAATCGCCGATAATATCTCCCATAAATTCACTTGGAGTCGTGACTTCCACTTTCATAATGGGTTCGAGCAACTGCAGACCCGCATTTTTACAGGCTGCACGAAGCGCCATGGACGCAGCGATTTTAAACGCCATTTCACTTGAGTCGACGTCATGAAAAGATCCGTCATAACAGGTTACTTGCAAATCAACTAATGGATAACCGAGGAGTACTCCTGTGTCCAATGACTCTTTGACGCCTTTCTCAACTGCGCTGACAAATTCAGCAGGAATTGCGCCGCCTTTAATGGCATCGACGAATTCAAAACCTTCTCCCCGAGGTTTGGGTGCCACGCGTAGGAAGCAGTGACCATATTGTCCACGCCCTCCGGATTGTTTAATATATTTTCCTTCTGCTTGGCCTTCTTTTTCGATAGTTTCTTTATAGGCAACTTGCGGTGCACCGACATTTGCCAAGACATTAAATTCTCTTTTCATTCGGTCAACCATAACTTCGAGCTGTAACTCTCCAATTCCTGAGATAATCGTTTGCCCTGTCTCATGATTCATTTTGACTCGGAAAGTTGGATCTTCATCCATCAAATGTTTCAAAGCATAGCCAAGTTTCTCTTGATCTGATTTCGTTTTTGGTTCAATGGCAAGCGAAATAACCGGTTCCGGGAAAGTAATTTTCTCAAGAATAATTGGATGGGCTTCATCACAGAGCGTATCTCCGGTAATAGTATCTTTCAATCCCACAATACCGACAATCTCTCCGGCATAGGCTTCTTTAATTTCCTCCCGTTGGTTGGCATGCATGAGTAAAAGTCGTCCCACACGTTCACGGATATTTTTGGTCGTATTATATATGTATGATCCAGCTGTTATTTTCCCCGAATAGACGCGATAATAGGTCAATTTCCCCACGTGCGGATCATTTTGGATTTTAAAGGCTAATCCCGCTAAAGACTCTTCAGGAACTAATTTACGTGTTTCTTCTTCATTAGTTTTTGGATTAATACCAGTAACATGATCCAAATCTTGTGGAGAAGGAAGATAGTCAATAACAGCATCTAAAAGTGGCTGAACACCTTTATTTCGCAGACTTGTGCCAGCATAAATTGGTACGAGTTTATAAGCGATAACTGCTCGGCGAAGCGCTTTTTTTAATTCGTCAACCGAAGGCTCAACGCCTCCCAAATATTTTTCCAAAAGCGCATCGTCTGTTTCAGAAATTTTCTCAATAAGTTTATTTCTATATTCTTCCACTTGGTCTCTCATCTCTTCTGGAACTTTGTCAGAAACTTCAAATTTCGCGCCTAAATCTTCAGAGCTCCAAACAATTGATTGACGAGTCAGTAAATCGACATTCCCGACATACGTGCTTTCGCTGCCGATTGGCAACACCATAATCGCTGGATTTGCACCCAAACGATTTTCAATACTTTTTACTGTTGCTAAAAAATCCGCTCCGAGTTTGTCCATTTTATTGACGAAACAAATACGTGGCACTTTATATTTATCAGCCTGTCGCCACACAGTTTCAGATTGTGATTGCACACCTTCCTCTGCATCCAGAACAGTAATGCCACCGTCCAAAACACGCAAACTACGCTCTACTTCTGCGGTGAAGTCAACGTGGCCAGGCGTATCAATGATATTAATACGATGGTCTTTCCAAAATGTTGTGGTGGCAGCAGAAACAATTGTAATACCTCGCTCTTTTTCTTGTTCCATCCAATCCATTTGGGTATTTCCTTCGTCAATATCTCCGATCTTGTATGATTTCCCTGTATAGAACAGAATACGTTCGGTGGTGGTTGTTTTTCCCGCATCAATATGGGCAATAATGCCAATGTTACGGATTTTGTCTAATGGATAAATGCGTGATTTTTCTTCAGCCATAGTAAAAAAACTCAAATCTTAAAATCCAAAGCTCAAATATCCTGAATCTGAAATAGTTAAAATCTCAGATGCATTTTTGAGATTTGCAATTTAAGTTTTGAGATTACATATGAGTATAGCATATCTTCTAGCATTATTCTAGATTCGGAAGTTCTCAATTGACTAGTTCGCAAAGCTACTGATTTTTCTTTTGACATTTGACGTGCAATTGCATAGACTTAAATGAGGTGGCAAAGGTATGAATTCCATCAATTTTTTTTATGATCAAAAGACACACACCTTAGATAAATTCATGGTGTGGGCGTTGACGTGGGGTCGTACTATTGTGATGATCACTGAGCTCATTGCATTGAGTGCTTTTTTATACCGCTTTGGCTTAGATACACAGCTTTCTGACCTCCATGATAAAATTACGCAACAACAAGCTATTGTCACGGCTTCACAAAGTATTGAGGCCAGAGATCGCAATCTACAAGACCGTCTCGCGGTTGTTGCAAAAATTACTACACAAGCAACAGATCAAGTTCAAACTGTCCTGACTACAATTGATCAAGCTAAAGGAGATGTCACATTCAAAAGTATTAGCCAAACGGATAACGAGCTAAAAATTGACGTTCTTGCAACAAATTCAGTCGGCCTGAACAACTTCATTGAGAATCTTCGTAATAATCTCAAGGCTAGTGATATTAGTATTGACTCATTGCAAACGTTAGCGCAAACACAGCAATTAGAAGCAAATATTACGATCATGCTTTTGACGAGTACATTACCTTAAATTATATATGACAAACCAAATAGATCAGAAAGAACAAAAAACTAAAATACAAGATATTCATCGCCGTAAATATTTCGCGGCTATCACCTTATTACCTGAACTCCAACAACAACGAGCCAAAGAGTACTTTCAAATTATCATTACATTTGCTGCGCTTATTGTAGCTATTGTTTTTGCTATTGAGCCAACTTTGACAACGATTGTACAACTGAACAAAGAAGTAAGCGACGCAAAGCAAGTCAATAGCGCATTACAAACGAAAATTACAGCATTATCACAACTCAATATACAATATAATCAATTACAACCAATTCTTCCTCAGATTTACACAGCCATTCCCCAAACAGAAGAAGCGCAATCGCTGGCTATGCAGATACAAGCGCTTGCATTCGAACATAATGTTGTGGCTACAGCGCTTACTATACAAGCTGACCCAATCGCAGGAGCTAGCCTAGGCACGAAAGACATCAGCTTTACTTTAACTGTTACTGGTGCTTATGCGGATTTACGAGCCTTCTTACAGGATAGTATAGATTTCCAAAGAATCATTCTTCCTACATCTATTACCATGTCTAACCAACTCGGAAACACCAGCCTTAGTCTGTTAATGAGTGGAAAGGCTTATTTTATACCATGAAACAAGTAGGACAACAAATAAATTTTGTGACATTTGCAGTTATTACCTTTGTTTTTGTTCTGGCGTGGACAGGATTTAGTATCTATGATAGTGCGACTACATCCAGTATTACCCCCCAGTTACAGCAAGATATTAAACCAATTAATGGAACTTTTGATTTAAAAACAATTTCAAATATTACGGCACGTAAAAATGTTGAGCCTTTATCTGAGGCGGTAGCATCTTCATCCGCAACAGCAACCCCGATTCAATCAAAGATAACAGCACCAAAAGCGCTCTCCGGAGGAAAGCCATGAAGAGCTCATTATGGAATAAACGCGTACCAAGCTTGTTTGTTTTCGTTTTTCTTTTCGCCAGTTTTATCTTCACTGCTTACTTAACCGGTCACTCACCTACGTCATTCATTTCTCATGCAAGTCCAAGTCAAGACCCGCAAGACGTAAAAATAGCCAATATCTCCGACACCTCCTTCACCATAAGCTACCACACTTCGGACAATGTTTTAGGCAGTATCTCATACGGAACAGACGCCAAACAGACGCAAGTTGTATTAGATGATAGAGATACTGCAAATAATGCATCTGCTCCCCATTTCCTTCACTATTTTACACTCCATAATCTTACGCCGAAAACCACCTATACCTTCGTGATTCTTTCAGGTACAGGAACCTATCAAAATAATGGAAACCCATATAGTGTCACGACAGCTACAACACTTTTTCAACCAACAAAACCACAGGTCTTAACAGGGACTATTGTGTTACCACCATCATCACCTTCCTCAGAAGCTGTTGTCTATTTCACGCTTGTAGGGAGCCAAACAATATCAACCCTTGCAAAAAGCGACGGAACATACTCACTCGATATTGGTGCGTTACGCGATGACACATTGACGTCGTTCATGGATACGAGTTCACGTATTGGAACTATCGTGGTACAAGGAGCAAATGCACAAGCAACCGCACAGTTTAATGTAGATCAATCAACCACGATACCCTCCATAGTAGTCGGCAATACGTATGATTTCACCCAACAAACCACAAGTTTGGAATCAACAGCTAGCTCTGCATCTGCAGGTTTACCGTTACAGAATGTAACAGCCGTTCCCCAAGGGACAGTCAAAATTATCATTCCATCCGTTGGTCAAGCATTTAGCGAACAGCAACCTGTTTTCAATGGCACAGCAGGACCCAATGTCACAGTAAGCATTACTATTACGAATACGACAAAAATTCAAACCTCCACTCACTCTGATGCCAATGGTTTTTGGCAATACACAGCGAGAAATTTGGCCCCTGGTCAACATACATTGACAATTACCGCTCACGATTCTCTAGGAGTTGTCCGAACGACCTCTGTCACCTTCTACCAATACGCAAGCGGTTCGAACTTTCTCGTCCCATCAGTTTCACCCGTCCAAACAACACTGACTCCGATTCCATCGGGACCCACCGCTACTGATACACCTTCAGTGACACCCAGCAATACGCCATCACCAACCATGATACCAACTTCTACCACACTCACTCCAACTACAACTGCATCACCAACTCCAACGACGCTTCCTACACGCACACCTACTCCGACAACTTTAATTATTGCACAGGTTACATCGACGCCTATAGCTACCTTACATCCCACAGGAACGAAATTAGTACCTGGTAGTAATTCTGCGTTTATTGATACGCTTATCGCTTTCATTCCTGTCCTGCTGGGGGGCCTCTTGATTTATCTTTCTAAAGGCGTTATAAGATGAGTACTTCCGTCATTAATGAGATTGTCACATCGTTCTTCAATGGAGAGCCTTCTCGCAATGACAAAAGTATATGAGGATTGCAATTATTGGTGCCGGCTTCACCGGTTTATCAGCAGCATATCGGTTTCAAAAAAAAGGCCATGAAGTGACTATTTTTGAAAGGGATAGTCATCCAGGTGGATTAGCACTTGGTTATCAAGAAAAAGGTTGGAAATGGTCATTAGAACAACATTATCATCATTGGTTTACCAACGATACGTTTGTATTGGATCTTGCCAAGGAGATTGGCCACACTGTTATTATTAAACGACCAAAGACCTCTGTGTTCGTACAGAATAAGCTATACCAACTCGATTCTCCTCAGGCATTTTTAACATTTCCTCTGTTGCCAATGGTTGATCGCTTACGAATGACAGTCAGTTTAGGACTCCTTCGTGTAAATCCATTTTGGAAACCACTTGAAAAAATACGAGCAACGCCTATTTTACGAAAAACCATGGGAGAAAAGGCGTGGAAACTGCTTTGGGAGCCGCAATTAGTAAATAAAATGGGTAAATATGCTGATGAAATCTCACTTGTCTGGTTTTGGACCCGAATTAATAAACGCACGCCATCACTAGCTTATCCGGAAGGTGGATTTTTACGATTCGCCGAGCACTTAGCAGACGAAATTAGCAAGAGGGGAGGCAAAATTTATTACCAAACTGATGTAGTCGAACTTTCTTCCAATAACATTGCTCATGTAAAGTACAAACAATTTGGAAATATAAAAATGAAAACTGAAAGTTTTGACGCAATAGTCGTCACATTACCTTCATTTTTATTCCTGAAACTTACCCCACAGTTACCAGAAAGCTACAGAAATAAATTGACCAAACTTCGCGGGCTTGGCGCTATGAATATGGTTATTAGATTGAAAAAACAATTTATGACGGATGGAACCTATTGGTTAAGTATTTGCGAGAAGGATTCACCTGTTTTAGTAGTCGTCGAACATACCAACCTCATGAATAAGAAAAATTACAATGATGAACATATCATTTATGTTGGCAACTATCTTGACGCTAAAGATCAAGTATTTTCTCTGGATAAAAAGGATTTGCTCAAGCGTTTTGACCCGCTCCTTAAAAAAATTAATCCTGACTATGCAAAATCAATTATTGACTATGAAGTCTTCCGTGCACCATTTGCCCAACCCATTGTCCCGACAAATTATTCGAGAATGATTCCTACTATGACAACGCCCTTACCAAATGTCTATCTGGCCAATATAGAACAAGTCTATCCCTGGGATAGGGGAACCAACTATGCAGTGGAATTAGGAGAGAAAGTAGCTAAACTTCTTCTATAAACAAACCTATTTTATTTTTACTCAATAATACTTTTATAATAATTGATTACAAGATTTTGTCCTCTATCGACAGCTTGTCGCTGTTGGATTAGTCTAATCTCTTCTATTTCATCCGTAGTATTTCTTCTTTGCGCATCTATCTCTTCTAACTCCGCCTGTTTGCATTGTTCTAAAATTGCAAGTCCATATGGATCATTAATTGTATCCCAAGCAGCCAGACGCGTTATCCATCTACTCGGGAGTGTACCTTGTTTGACTTGCTCAACTATTTTTTTTCTTTTTTGTGGATCTTTCATGTCAGGTAACAATGCCATACGAGCATTTGTCTCATTTATGCCATGTAATATTCCCTGCTGAATTCGTAAACCAATTAATCCATTTTTATCGGCTCCCATGCTAAGTCCTAATTCTTGGTTAGCTTCTCGATATTCTTGACTCCAAAGAATATCTTCCTGCGTGTACCTTTGCACTTTATGCACTAAAAATGTAAGTTCTGGTCTTTTTCCAATTTGTTCACTCATGGACAGATTGTAGCAATTGAAGCTATA
>Ga0070679_100007488_pt1 | contig 10209 bp, 9 predicted proteins | sample KBSC63BmetaG_FD_65652 | JGI IMG/M metagenome (GOLD analysis project Ga0070679, IMG submission 65652) | Corn rhizosphere microbial communities from Kellogg Biological Station, Michigan, USA - KBS C6-3B metaG | ecosystem: Host-associated > Plants > Roots > Rhizosphere | place: USA: Michigan... | reverse complement strand
ACGTGTTGATGAACTTCAACACGTTCGACGCGCTCGCCGGACCCGCGCGAACGCCGATGGCGGTGGTCCCGCACGTGCGGCGCATGGTGCGCGCCATGCTCGGGATCGCGGCGAAGCCGGCCCGCGCGCGCGGCCGCAAGCGCTCCTCATCGTGAGGCGGCACGCGGCGGATTCCATCCCAGTTCTGTTGCGGCCTCGCGCCGACGCGGTAGTATCAACCCGCTCGGCCTCACTCTTCGCGTAGAAGGAGCTCGGGATGGAGACCTTCCTGCAGGACGTGCGCGTCACGCTCCGCGGCTTCCGCCGCTCGCCAGGCTTCGCGCTCACGGCGATCGCCACACTCGCACTCGGCATCGGCGCAACGACCGCCATCTTCACGACGCTGAGCGCCGTCCTCCTCAAGCCACTGCCCTACCCCAATCCACAGGACCTGTACGGCCTGCGGACTGCCCTCACGGACGGCCGTGTCACCACCGGACTCCTTTCCGGCGGCGAGATCTATCGGCTGAACGACCCGAAGCTTTCCATCGAGCGGGCAGCGGGTTACACGCCAGGCGATCTCACGCTGCTCGCGCCGGATGGCACGCCGTCGCACGTGCAGTTCTACGCCGTGACCGAAGGATTCTTCGAGTTGTTTGGATTGCCGATGACGACCGGCGGATTCAAGCACGACGACTTCACGCCGCTCCCGCCGCCAGCGCCGAACGCGCCGCGACAGCCCGGGCCTCCGCCCACGGTCGTGATCTCGACGCGGCTGTGGAAGGAGCTCTACAACAGCGACCCGTCCGTCGTCGGCAAGCCGATTCATTTCGCCGAGGCCAACGCCACCATCGCGGGCGTGGCGCCGAGGGATCTCGATATCGCGCGCGGCGCGGACGTGTTCCTCGCGCAGCGCACACCCGCGAACGACGTCAATCACGGTCAGGAAGCGTTCGTGCGCCTGCGCCACGGCGCGTCGATCGAGCGCGCGAAGAGCGAGATGGCGACGATCATGAACGGTCTCGCCAATGACTTTCCCGCATCGGACCGGAATCGCGTGTACGTCTCGCGGCCGCTCGTCGACGCGATCGTCGGCGATCTCGGCCCGATCCTGATCATCGTCATGTCGGCCACGGGACTGCTCCTGCTTCTCGCCTGCGTGAACGTGGCGAACCTCCTGCTCGCGCGCGGCGCCGCGAGAGCGCGCGAGATGGCCGTGCGCGCGGCACTCGGCGCCGGTTGGGGGCGGTTGGTTCGGCAACTGCTCACCGAGTCGATGCTGCTCGCGATCGCGGGCACGATCGTCGGCGTCGCCCTCGGCGCGGTTGGTCTCCGCGCGCTGCTGGCTCTGGGTGCGGCCAAGCTGCCGCGCCTCGACGCCGTGGGGTTCGATGCGAGAGTGCTCGTCTTCTCGCTGGCCATTCTCGCCGTGACCGGAGCGATCATCGGCCTCGCGCCCGCCCTGCGGCTCAGGCGCGGTGATATGAAAACGCTCATGAACGACAGCTCGCGGTCGGCCAGTGCCGGCCGGGGGACGACCCGCTGGCTCATGGCGATGACGGTCGCCGAGGTGGCGCTGGCCATCATGCTGGTCACCGGCGCGGGATGGCTGGTTCGAGGATTCTCTAATCTCCGGAACACCAACGCCGGCTTCGTGACCGACAAGCGGCTGCTGTTCGACGTGTCGTGGATCGGCCCGCAATTCCGAACTCCGGAGGCCCGCCGCCAGGCACAGCTCGACCTCGTGAACGCCGTGAAGAACGTGCACGGCGTCAAGGACGCGGGACTCCTGTCGGCGTACCCGCTGCGCGGACAGCTCGAGAGCTCACTGCTGGCGCAGTTTCACGGCGAGCCGTTCGATCCCGCGAATGCGCCTGGCACGCGACAACGTATCGCCGGACCAGGGCTGTTCGCCGCGATGGGTACGCCGATCCTCAAGGGCCGCGATTTCACGAACGCCGATCTTCCGAACACGGTACAGGTCGCGATCGTGAACAAGGTATTCGTCGATCGCTATTTCAAGGGACGCGACCCGATCGGCGTGCAGTTTTCCGCCGGCTATCCGCAGCCCGATCCGCGGAACGAGGTCACGATCGTCGGCGTGATCGACGACGTGCGCCAGAAGTCGCTGGCCGATCCCGCGGAGCCCGCGTACTACCAGCCGATGACCCAGTTTCCACTGGCTCGCGCGACTGCCGTGGTATCGATGTCGCAATCTGATCCAACCGCGGTGGAAGCAGCCATTCGCAGGGAGGTCCGGAAGCTGAACCCGACCATGGCGCTCGACTTCCAGCTTGCGTCGGATGTCGTCGGCGGCACGCTCCGGCGGCAGGAGCTCGGCATGACGTTGATGTTGATCTTCGGCGGCATCGCGATCGTGCTCGCGGCCGTGGGGATCTACGGCGTCGTGTCGTACGCGGGCTCGCTGCGGCGTGAAGAGATGGCGACGCGTCTCGCGCTCGGCGCCTCGCCACAGTCGGTCTTCCTGCTCGTGATGAAGCAGGGCGTGACACTCGGCGTGGTGGGTGCGGTGATCGGCCTGGGGCTGGCGTATTTTTCAGGAATCGTGATCTCGCATCGCGTGTATGCGATCAAGGCGTCGGATCCGCTGATTCTCGCGGCGGCCACGGTGTTGATCACCACCATCACGTTCGTCGCGACCACGATTCCCGCCGCGAGAGCATCTCGGTTGAATCCCGCCAGCGCACTCCAGTCGGAGTAGAACGATCGTGCCCTGTCTCTTCTTGCTTCTGGCGCTCGCTGCGCCGCGCATCGTGATGGCTTGCCTCTGGTTCTTCTCGAACTGGTTCAGAGGCATGTTCGCGACGCCGCTGTGGCCCATCCTCGGATTCATCTTTCTGCCGACGACGACGCTGTGGTATTCAGCCGTGCAACACTGGTGGCACGGCGTGTGGTCGCTCTGGCCGATCGTCGGGATCGTCGTGGCGCTGATGATCGATCTCTCGCCGGCGAAGGGGCGGAGGCGGCGGGTTCAGGAGTGATGGGCGATCGCGGTCCCCGCCGCGCGAGCCGCACTACGATGAACGCTCGCGCCGCAGCAGTGCGGCGCCGGCCGCCGCCACCCCGGCAACGAGTGCGTCCTCGACGAGTGCCGCGCCGAGGGCAGGCATTCGCGCCATCAACGCACGCCGCATGCGATACGTGGCGTGCGTGCTCGCGAACGCGGTGATCGCTCCGATGGCCGCGGCGGCGCGCGGATCCATTCCCGTACGACGAGCGACCAGCACGCCGATCAATGCTCCCGCCGCCATGCGGCCGAGGACCGGCCCGGGCTCAGTGCGGTTGGGAGCACTCGGGACCTTGTCGCCGATCGCCTCGGCGGCGGCGAGCGCCGCTGTGGCCTTGCGCGGAGAAACCGCAGCGACGCCAGCCATGGTGCGTGCTCCCGACGCGGCCGACAGCAGTGCCAGCGGGAGCAAGGTCTCACGAGTGTGGTCAGGCATTCGATACTCCGATGTCGAGCCGGTTCGAGCCGAGTGAGTGCCGCGATACTGCTCGTCTCTATCGCAACTTCAGTGCGATTGGCATGCTCACTTCACGAGCAGGATCAGCGGCTTTCCCTTCTCGACGATGTACGTCGCGAGCTCGGCGCCACTCCCCCTGCCGATGTTCTTGACCGAGTGGGCCGTTCCGGCGGGGATAATCAGGACGTCGCCTGCCCTGACCGTGACGGCAGGGCGGCCGTCGATAGAATATTCTAACGTTCCCTCGAGCACGTAGACCACTTCTTCGCCCGGATGCACGTGCCGCGGGGCGACGTAGTCAGCGGCAAATTCGATGCGGACCTGAATGAGCTCGCGCCCCGGCGCGCTGAGGTCGTATCGTTGAAGCTGGACGCGACGCGTTCCCGACACTGGCGGTGCGAAAGTCCTTCTCATGGCATCACGGGAACCGTGAAGCAAGAGTTCTCCAATAGTCCTCTTGATAACAGTCGGCGTGATCTGACGAGTTCGTCGATTGGACCTTAGGCCTAATCGCTGTCGCCGGTGCCGACCGGCAGGCGAATCTCGCGCGGCGCTTCGCCAACGGGCTGGTCGCCCTCGAGCAGGATCTGTTCGAAGTCGAGCTCACGCTGCACCGTTGCGAGGACATCGTCACCGATCGTTCCGTCGTCGCGAAGCCCGATCACTGCCTGTCGCTCGGCACGGATCATCGCGGAGCGGAGCCGCGCATACTCGGTGCCCCGGCGTTCATCGAGCTCGCCGGCTTCGTGTGATGGCGGCGACGACACCAGGTGATGATGATCGATCTCGCTCGGTGCGCGCTCGGCTTGACGCACTTCCTGCGCGGCCCACCGGCGCGCCCGTTGTCGATAGCGTTGACGCAGGTAGCGGGCGACTTCGGGATACCGAAGTCCATCAGCGGCGACGTCGTCGAGCGCACGCAACGCCGCCTCGGCCGAGGTGAGCCGGGCATGCGCTTCCTCGTCCGCCGTCGCCGGGTCGGTTCCGAGCTGGAGCCAGCGCGCAAGCGGACGGAGCGCGGGTGCCTGGAGCGCGAGCGTCGCGAAGATCACGCAGAACGTGATGAAGATGATGCGATCGCGAGCGGGAAAGGGAGCGTCGCCCGTCGCGGTGAGCGGCAGCGTGAGCGCGATCACGAGCGAGTCGGCGCCGCGGACTCCGGCACATCCGACGAAAAGCACTCGCCGCCATTGAGAAAACGGCCCACGATTGCGACCAGTCCAGCGTCCGATCAATTGCCCGGCGTACGCGCTGGGAAAGATCCACAACAGCCGCGCGACGAGCATGCACGCGAAGATGATCGCTGCCTCGCGCATCAGCAGCAGCAGCGTCGACCAACTCAGGTGATGGACGACGAGCGGTAGCTCGATTCCAACGATGATGAAGGCGAGGGATTCAAGCAGGAACGTGGTGACGGTCCACATGCTGGTATTCTGAATCCGTGTCGCCGGCGTGAAGATCGGCGCCATGCCGCGCGCGATGTACATCGCCGCCGCGACGACGGCGATCACGCCGGAGGATCCGAGCGCTTCGGCGGCGAGAAAGACCGCGAATGGCGTGAGCAGCGACACGGTGCTGTCGGCGACATCGATTCCGCGCGTGAGACGCCGGATGCGCAGGACGATCGCGCCGGCGGCGAGGCCGACCGCCGCTCCGCCGATGCCGACGACGACGAACTGCAGCGAGGCCTTCCAGGGCGAGAACACCTTCGTCACCGCCGCGAGCACCGCGACGCGATACAGCACGAGCGCGGTGGCGTCGTTGAGCAGACCTTCGCCCTCGATGACTCGAGTGACCTCGCGCGGAAGGCGCAGCGGTCGAAGCACGGAGAGCACCGCAACGGGATCCGGAGGCGCCACGATCGCGCCGAGCGCGAATGCGGCGGACCATGTGAACCATGGATCGATCGCGTGGATCGTCACGGCCACCGCTGCACACGACACCAACACCATCAGCACGGCCAGGCGCAGGATCGCACCCGACGCGCGCCGAAGATCGCGCAGCGGAAACGAGGCCGCGCCCCAGTACAGCAGCGGTGGAATGAAGATGAGGAACAGCACGTCCGGCGGCGTCGCGATCCGCGGGAGATTCGGAATCGCCGCGAGGCCGACGCCGCCGAACACGAGCAACGTCGCGTACGGAATCCGCCGATGCTCGGCGACGATGCGAAGCCCCGTCGACGCCGCCAGCATCAGCAGAATGAGCTCCAGGCCGGCTCTCAACGCGATCGAATGAAGTCGAGCAGATCGGCGTTGATGGTGTCGGCGTTCGTCGTCGGCATGCCGTGCGGGAAGCCCTTGTACGTCTTCAGCGTCGCATTCTTGATGAGCGTCGCGGTGAGCGGAGCAGAGATCTCATATGGCACGACCTGGTCGTCGTCGCCATGCAAGACGAGCGTCGGCACGGTGATCTTCGCGAGATCGGGCCGGAAATCCGTCTCGCCGAACGCCGCCACGCATTCCACCTGCGCGTCGATGCCGCCCATCATTGCCTGGCGCCACCAATTCTCGATCAATCCCTGGGAGACTTTGGCGTTCGGCCGGTTGAAGCCGTAGAACGGGCCGGCGGCAATGTCGTGATAGAATTGCGCGCGATGCGCCGCGGTCTGCTGGCGGTAATCGTCGAACGTCGACTTCGGCAGACCACGGGGATTGTCCGCCGTCTTCAACATGAACGGGGGCACGGCGCTGATCAGCGCAGCCATGGCGACGCGACTCTCGCCGTGCCGCGCGATGTAGCGAACGACTTCGCCGCCGCCGGTCGAGTGGCCGACGTGGATCGCATCGCGAAGCTCGAGATGATTCGTCAGCTCGGCGAGATCGTCGGCGTAGTGATCCATGTCGTTTCCGGTCGACGTCTGCGTCGAGCGGCCATGCCCGCGCCGGTCGTGCGCGATGACTCGGAAGCCGTTCCGGAGGAAGAACATCATCTGCGCGTCCCAGTCGTCCGCCGTCAGCGGCCATCCGTGCGAGAAGACGATCGGCTGGCCGCTCCCCCAGTCCTTGTAGAAGATGCGGACTCCGTCCTTCGTGACGATCGAGTCCGAGGGCGTCGTGATGACTGCATCCATCGTGGCCATGGGTGGTCCTCCGGGGTGATTAGGATTTTCTCGTTGTCAGTTGCGCGCGCAGCGGCCGGAAGGCAACGCGGACGTCCTCCGAGAGCAACTGCGGCGTTTCCCACGCGGCGAAGTGGATTCCCGTGTCGTGGCGCTTGTAGTAGATGAGGTTGACGTACGCGCTCTTGGCCCAGCTCTGCGGCGCCGTGTAGATCTCTCCCGCGAAGGCACTCACGGCGACGGGGATCTTCACTCCCCTGGCGTCGAAGAATCCGCCCTTGGCTGGGAGCTGCGCCGTCTCCCAGTAGAGGCGACCGGACGAGACTCCGGTATTCGTCAGCCAGTAGAGCGTGATGTTGTCGAGCACATCGTCGCGCGTGAGTCCCGCCGGCTTTCCGTCGAAGACACCGGCGATCAACTCCTCGCTCCGCGCGTCGTGGTCGAGCATCCAGGCCGCGAGGGCGATGGGCGAATCGGACAGCGCGTACAGCGTCTGCGGGCGATTGTTCATCTCCTCGGCATACCCGAGCCCTTTCGAATAAAAGAAGACGAGTTGATTCCACGCGCTGCGCTCGTCGGGCGTGAGCGTGGCCGGCGGCTGCGCATGCAGTGCCAGCGCCTTCGCGATGTGTGGCGGAACGGTCGCCGGCATGTTGGTGTGAATCGCGAGCAGGCCCGGCGGTCGATCGAGCGCCATCAGCTCCGAGATGGCGTTTCCCCAATCGCCGCCCTGCGCCACGAACTGGTCGTAGCCCAGACGGTGCATCAGCGTGACCCACGCCCGGGCGATGCGCGGTGGATTCCATCCCACCGTAGTCGGCCTCGCGGAGAAGCCGTAGCCGGGCAGCGATGGAATCACGACGTGGAATGCGTCGCCCGCGGTGCCACCGTGTTCCGTGGGATTCGTCAGCGGCTCGATGATCTTGAGCTGCTCGATGATCGAGCCCGGCCACCCATGCGTGATGATGATCGGCAGCGCGCCGTCGTGCTTCGAGCGGACGTGGATGAAGTGAATGTCGAGCCCGTCGATCTCGGTGACGAACTGCGGAAGCGCATTCATCCTCGCTTCGATCTTGCGCCAGTCGTACTCCGTGCCCCAGTACGCCGCGAGTGCTTGCATCGTGGCGAGCTGCACACCCTGCGTGTCGTCCGCGACGAGCTCACGATCCGGCCAGCGGGTCGCCTTGATGCGTCGATTCAGGTCCGCGAGATCCGCGTCGGATGCGTGGAACTGGAACGGGCGAATGGTCTCGCTCTCGGTGGTCGGCTCGACTTCCACCAGCGCGTCGGTCATCGGTGTGATCCTCGTGGAAAGACCGCCCGCGACAGCCGCCGCAGCGGTGACACAGAACCTGCGTCGATCGATGTCGGGTGATTCGTGCATCTGCGCGGTTTGTATCGGCTCGGTGGCAGAGCAATTTCGGCGACGAGGGTCGTCCGCCAATTGGACGTTGGTCTGCTTTTCCGCCGCGGACCCTGGGTGCCCGACAGGAAGCGACGCGTAGCATTCTTCTCATTGCCGGCGCCCCGTGTCGATTTCGGGCGGCCCCGAACGTCTATAAGGCAGACCACCGCATCAGGAGCTGCCATGATACGCGCCCGACGAGACACCATCCTTCTGCTGATCGATCACCAGGTGGGCCCGTTGTGGGAATTCGACTGCGCCCCGACTCGCCGGCGCGTCGTCGAGCTGGCCCGCGGCGCGCAATGCGCGGGGCTTCCCACGATCGTGACGACCATCGCGCCCGAAGAACATGGCCCGCTGATTCCCGAGCTCGCGACGACCTGCCTCGCCGAGCCGTTCGTTCTTCGCTCGCGCTCCAACGCATGGGACGATCGCGAGGTGCGGCACACGGTTGCGGCGTTGGGACGGCCGCGACTCGTCGTCGCGGGAGGCGATGTCGAGCGAAGCGTCATCCCGTGCGCATTGGCCGCCAGACGAGATGGATTTCAGGTCGACGTCGTTCTCGATGCGTGCGGGCCGTCGACGTCGCGCGCGGTCGCACGCGTGCTCGACGGAGGCGCCGCGGTGACGACGACACGTCGCGTCATCGCGGAGCTCTCGATCGCGGAACGCCTCGTCGCGGTTTGACCGCGACGACAACCTACGATGCCAGCTTGTTGGACGCGTTGAGCGCCGCGACCTTGTAGCACTCCGCGAGCGTCGGATAGTTGAACACCGTCGACAGGAAATAATCGAGGCCGCCGCCGAGCCCGATCACCGCCTGTCCGATGTGCAGCAGCTCCGTTGCGCCGGTGCCGATGATGTGCACGCCGAGCAGGCGACGATCGTCGCGATGAAAGAGCATCTTGAAGAAGCCCGTGTCGTCGCCGACGATCTGCCCGCGCGCGATCTCGCCATAGCGCGCGACGCCGACTTCATAGGGCACACGCTCCTTCGTGAGCTCGCCTTCGGTCGCGCCGACCATGGAGATCTCGGGCACCGCGTAGATGCCGATGGGGAAATGCGCGGCCATCGGTGGCGCACTCACGCCAAGGGCATGACAGGCAGCGAGCCTTCCCTGCTCGCTCGACGTCGCGGCCAGGCTCGGATAGCCGATGACGTCGCCAGCCGCGAAGATGTGCGGCACGCTCGTGCGAAATTGCGCGTCGACCCGGATGCGCCCGCGATCGTCGGCGGCGAGACCGGCGTTCTCGAGCGCCAGCGCCTTCGTGGCGCCCGCGCGGCCGACCGAGAAGAGAGCGACGTCCGCCGTGATGCGCTTGCCCGATTCGAGTTTCAGAATAGCGCGCGGATTCTCGCCGTCCTCCGTCTCGAGCGACTCGACCGCTTCGCCGAGCCGGAACATGACGTTCCGCTGTCGCATCTGATGCATCAGCTCATCGACGATCTCGGCGTCGAGAAACTCGAGCGGGCGATCCCGCTTGTCGATCACCGTGACGTTGACGCCGAGCACGGCGAACATCGACGCGTACTCGATGCCGATCACACCCGCGCCAACCACCGCCATCGACCGAGGCAGCCGCTCGAGCGTCGTGATCTCGTCGCTCGTGATGACGACGCGCGAATCGCGCTGCGCCGTGGGAGGTGGAACCGACTGCGTGCCCGTGGCAATGAGCACATTCTCACTCGTGATCTCGCGCCATCCGTCGGCGCCGACGACGCGGAGCCGGTGCGGGTCGACGAACGACGCTTCGCCGCAGAGCACATCGACGCCGTTCCGTCCGAGCTGATTGGCAATGACGCTCGCCTCGGCCTGGACAACCGCGTCGATTCGAGCCGACAGCGTCGCGATCGACGGCCGGGGCATGCTCTGCCGTGTGCGAGCGACGCTCGCCGCCCCTCCCGCGGCCCAGAGCACCGCTTCGCGAAACGTCTTGCTGGGAATGGTGCCGGTGTCGACGCAGATGCCGCCCAGGCTCCCACGTCTCTCGACGAGGGCAACACGGCGTCCCATCTTCGCGGCCTGCACCGCGCCGCGCTGACCGGCCGGGCCGCTCCCAATGCACACGAGATCGTAATCGAAGCTGCTCATTTCCTCGGAGAGTTCAGGCGGAGGCGAGATCGCCGTGGTCGGTTTCGGCGAGCACCGGTGGCGCAGAGGTGTTTGGAACGCCGAGTCCGTCCGCGAGCGACGTGACCGCGGCGACGATGCTCTCGATCTGTGCTCCGCGCCACGACTGGTGAAACATCCCGACATCGCGGCAGTCGTCATCGTGCGCGCG
>Ga0070679_100007484_pt1 | contig 10211 bp, 8 predicted proteins | sample KBSC63BmetaG_FD_65652 | JGI IMG/M metagenome (GOLD analysis project Ga0070679, IMG submission 65652) | Corn rhizosphere microbial communities from Kellogg Biological Station, Michigan, USA - KBS C6-3B metaG | ecosystem: Host-associated > Plants > Roots > Rhizosphere | place: USA: Michigan... | reverse complement strand
CTCGACCAGCCGACCCGGGCCGTGCTCGACGCCGCCTGCACGCTGCGCCGGCCGACCCTGTCGCTCCTCGGTGCCCTGCTGCCGGATGTACCCCCGCACGAGGCCTACGACCTGCTGCGCCCGCTGCCGTTCGTGGAGTTCGGACCGGACGGCCTGGTCCTGCATGAAACCGTGCGCGAAGTCGTCGCGGCGCTGCTGCGGGTCAACGATCCGCCGGCTTACCGCGCCCACCGGATCGCGGCCTGGCGGCAACTGCGGCGCGAGCTGCGCGCGGCGCCGCCGGGTGACCTGTGGCGCTACACCGCCGACCTGCTCTACCTCATCGAGAACCCGGCCGTGCGGGAGGCGTTCTTTCCCACCGCCAGCCACCGCTACGCGGTCGAGCCGGCCCGGCCGGCCGATGAAGCCCAGATCACCGCCATCGCCCGCGCGCACCAGCCGGCCGCGGCAGTCGCCGTGATGCGGTCCTGGTGGGACGCGATGCCGTCCGCGTTCCGGGTCGCGCGGGACCCCGGCGGGTCCCCCGCCGCGTTCCAGTGCCTGTGTGAGGCGACCTCAGTGCCGGCCTGGCTCCTCGCCGAGGACCCGGTGGCCGTCACCTGGCGCGAGCACCTGCGCGCCAACCCGGTACCGCGCGGCCAGCAGGTGCTCTTTCTCCGTCACATGCTGGCCGCCGACGGCGGCGAAGCCGTGACGCCGGCCCACGCCGCCCTGATCCTCGACCTCAAGCGGCGCTACCTGGAGATGCGGCCCCGGCTCCGGCGCATCTACTCGATGGCCGCGGATCCCGCCGCGGCGGTGTATCAGTTGGCGCCGCTCGGCTTCGTCCGTCTCCCGGGCGGCGCCGCCGAGATCGGGGGAACCACCTACCATGCCTTCTGCAACGACTTCGGACCGTCCTCCATCGACGGCTGGCTGACCGACCTCGCCGCGCGGGAAATGCTCATCGACAACCACGCCCTGCTGGATCCCGACCGCCGCCAGCTCATCCTGGACAGCACCCGCGCCGATCTCACCAAGCTCGAATTCGACGTCCTGCAGTACCTGAACGAACGCGAAGGCCGGGTCGTCAGCCGGGCGGCGCTGCTGCGCGACGTATGGGGCTACGACTGGAGCGGCGGCAGCAACGTGGTCGAGGTCGTGATCAGCGCCCTGCGCCGCAAACTCGGTGACAAAGCCGGAAGCCTGCAAACCGTGCGCGGCGCCGGCTACCGCTTCACCGCTCCGCCCTGAGAGAGGACCCCACGGACTGGGGCCTACCGGGGTGCCGCCAAGGCACGCTGGCTGATCCTCGCCGCGGTGTCCATCGGCGCCGTCGGCATCTGGGCCATGCACTTCATCGCGATGCTCGGCTTCACGATTCCCGGGGAGCCGATCCGCTACAACGTGCCGATCACCATTGGGTCGCTGCTGATATCGGTCGCCGTGGTGACCGTCGGGTCGTTTATCGTCGGCTTCGGCAACGGCGGGTGGCTCCGGCTGATCGCCGGCGGCACCGTCATCGGTATCGGCGTGGCCGCGATGCACTACATGGGCATGGCGGCCATGTCCATGCCGGGCTCCATGTCCTACCGGCTGCCGCTGGTGGCGCTGTCGGTGGTGATCGCGATCGTGGCCGGCACCGTGGCGCTGTGGATCGGCACCTGGGTCCGCAGCATCGCGGCGACCTTTGGCGCGGCGATCGTCATGGGCATCGCGGTCACCGGGATGCACTACACCGGGATGGCGGCGCTGCAGGTGAAGGGCGGCCTCATGCCGACGATGGGCGTTAACGGGGTGGCCGCGGCCTCTGGCGTGTCCGGTGCGACCGCCGCGACGTTCCTGATCCCGCTGCTGCTCGTGATCAGCCTGGCCACGTTCCTGCTGACGCTGTCGATCAGCATGACGCCGAGCGAGGACGAGATCCGCGCGGACGCCGAGATGCTGCGCCGGCTGAACTACCTGGAGCAGCGCGGCACGCCCAATCCGGAAGGCTAGAGCCAGTCGTTGCGGCGGAACAGCCAGTACAGCCCGGCCCCGGAGACGACCATGATCAGCGCGGCGACGATGAAGCCGACATGGTTGCTGAAGCCGGGGTACGGCACGTTCATGCCGTAGAACCCGGTGATGAACGTCGGCACCGCGATGATCGCCGCCCAGCTGGTGACCTTCTTGGTGATGACGTTCAGCCGGTTGCTCTGGATCGTCAGGTTGGTCTCGAGGATCGTCGTGACGAGGTCGCGCAGCGACTCCGTCCATTCGGCCGCGCGCAGCGTGTGGTCGTAGACGTCCTGGTAGTAGGGCATCAGCTCGTCGTTGACGTGCCGCAGGTCGCGGCGCATCAGGGTGTTCAGCACCTCGCGCATCGGCAGCACCACGCGGCGCAGCAGCACGAGGGACTTGCGCAGCTCGAACGAGCGCCGCTGCACGTGCAGGTCCTTGAGCGACGTGGGCGCGAACAGGTCGTCTTCCAGTCCCTCGACGGCGTCGTCGAGGGACTGAACCGTCTCGAAGTGGCCGTCCACGATGAAGTCGAGCAGGCCGTGCGCCAGGTAGCCGACGCCGTGCGCGGCCAGGTCGGAGGTGGCGTCCCAGTGGTCGACGACCTTGCCGATGTCAAGGCCGTCGTCCTTGCGGATGGTGATCAGCGCCCGCGGCAGGATGAACGCGGCGAGCTCACTGGTGGCGAGTTCGCCGGTCCTCACGTCGAGCCGCGCGCTGTACGCGGTGAGAAACAGGTGCGTCCGGTAGCGGTCGATCTTCGGCCGCTCCCGGTTGACCAGGGCGTCCTCGATCGCCAAGGGGTGCAGCCCGAACTCTTCCTGCAGCACCGAGAGGTCCTTCTCGTCGGGGCTGCGCAGGTCCAGCCAGACCGTGGCCCCCGAGTCGCTGAGGTGATCGCTGATCTTCTCGATGGCGAAGCCCTGCTCGACAAGCCGCCCGTCCCGGTACAGCCGGGTCCGGGCCTGGCAGTGCGTCGGCGTGTCATGGCAGATCGTGTCGGCGGCGACCGTATCCGGGTCACCGCCGTGAAACGTGGTGCCCCGGGGGACGGCGGCGCCCAGCTGCCCGCCAATCGCCCCGTTGCGGATGTCGGTTTCTGTCATGAGATCCCCTCGGTCCGGCGCTGGGACTTAGGATCTCACCTCAACGCGCCGCCTGTGCGTGCGCTGGGCGGTGATCGCGAAGACTTAGCGTTTCGCGAAGATTTGGTTCACCGGTTTGAAGCCTGGTCAGCCGGCCTGGCCAAGGGCCTCCTGCACCGCGGGGTCGGCGTCGGTGCCGAGGACGCGCCAGTCCTCGCCGTCGGCCAGGATCTTCTCGGCACCGCGGATCGCCTGGAAATCACCACTGCCGCCGAGCGCCGGCAGCCCCGCCCCGGCCGCGTCGCCGTCGGCCGCCGCCAGCGCCTTGGCCGCCCGCAGCAGTTGGCGGTGCATCCGGATGACAGCCACGTCGGTCGACCCGAGGTGCTCCCGCGTCCGGTCGTAGATCGGTCCGGCGGTCTCTGTCGCCATCGCGTCCTGCGACCGGAAGTCGGCGATGCCGCTGTAGGACAAGCCCTTCTGGGCGAAGCGGTCGATGTTGTAGTCGTTCTCCCGGTTGTAGGGCCGCGGGATCACGCCGTTCGGCGGCAGCATCTCGAAGGGGTACTTCTCGTAGGTGAAGAACGGTGCCCCGCCGTATCCGCGCGGGTTGGCCGGAGGCTGGCTGGTGAAGTTGTAGCGGTAGGTCGTCACGTCGTCGGCCGGCACCACGAAGATCAGCCGGGTCGAGAACGGGATCTGGGCGATGATGTCGGCGAACGGGAAGATCCAGGCGGTGACGCGCACGTGCTTGAACCCGTTCGGCGTCGTCCTGATGCCCGCGTAGCGGAACCCGTGCCAGGTGTCGTCCACCTCGATCTGGGCCGCCGGGTCGTGGCGCCAGAACTTCATTGACATGAACCCCGACGGGTAGCCCGGCTTGTCGGTGCCGTCGTCCGGCACGTCGTCGATGGCGTCGAACTGGTGCAGGTTGGAGATGTGGGCGGTGTCCAGGTCGCCGTCCATCGACTGCACCCAGTTGCAGTAGATCTGCTCCTTGTTCGCCGCCACGAACGATTCCGGCAGGCTGTCGGTGCCGAAGTCGCGGAACGGGGTCATGGTCTCCGGGGGGCCCATGTAGGTCCAGACGATGCCGCCGGATTCGTGGACGGGGTAGGAGGTGATCTTGATCTTGTGGGCGAAGGAGTGCAGTTCCGAGCGCTGGTCGGTGCACTGCCCGGTCACGTCGAACTTCCAGCCGTGGTACGTGCAGCGCAGCCCGCACTCCTCGTTGCGGCCGTAGAACAGCGACGCGCCCCGGTGCGGGCACTCCTCCTCGATCAGCCCGACCTGCCCGGTGGTGTCACGGAAGGCGACCAGGTTCTCGCACAGCAGCCGGACCCGTACGGGCGCGCCGTCCGGCTCGGGAATCTCCGAAGACAGGCAAGCGGGGATCCAGTACCGGCGCAGCAGGTTGCCCATCGGGGTCCCCGGGCCGACCCGGGTCAGGATCTCGTTGTCTTCTGCTGACAGCACGGCGCGCACCTCCACGTGCGTGTAACGGTATTGTCTCTGCCCTCACCGTGGCCTGCGGCCGCACGGGCTGTCAATAATGTCAAGCATCAATACGAGGGGCCGCATCATTGGCCGGTCGGCACTAACGGGCGACGGCCGGCCGACGGCTGACCTGCTGGCCAGGGCGGATCGTTGACCTTGATCTCTTCCATAGAGAAGAATTATCGTCGTTGCCGTTCCGCTCAGGGGAGACTTCACCCCACAATAGGGGCACGCGATCTTGAAGCAATGGAGCCGTCAATGAGAATCGCATATAAAGGCACACGCTACGCGATCGGCGCCCTGCTCGCGGCGACGGCCGTAGCCGCCTCCGGGTGCAGTAGCTCGTCGACTTCATCATCCCCGCCGGCCGGCGCTGCGAGCAGCGGCGGCGGCGCGGCGGCGAGCGGCAGCAGCGCCCCGGGAACCGTCACAAACGTAACGCTCGGTTACGTCCCCTACTCCGATGACGCCTCGCTGTTCTACGCGCAGAGCAGCGGCATCTTCAAGAAGCACGGGCTGAACGTCACCTTCGTGCCCCAGGCGAGCCCGGTGGCCGTCGAGGCGTCCATGGCCAGCGGCACTGAGCAGTTCGGCTTCATCACCGTGCCCGTGCTGATCAACCTCAACTCCAAGGGCGTCAACGTCAAGTGCGTCTCGAGTGTCGACGGCAACCAGCCGTCGAACCCCGCCAACGACTCTACGGTGCTCGTGGCCGCCAAGGGCTCCGGCATCAAGTCGGTGAAGGACCTGGCGGGCAAGAATGTCGCCGAGGTCCAGCTCACCTCGCTCAACGCCCTCGCCGTCCAAGTCCTCGCCAAGCAGGCGGGCGTCGACCCGACGTCGATCCACCAGATCGCGATCCCGTTCCCGCAGATGCCGGCGGCGCTCGCCCAGGGCCGGGTGCAGGCAGCGGTCATCGTCGCGCCGTTCACGCAGACCGCGCTCAGCGAGGGCGCGACCGTGCTGACCCACCCGAACGTGGACCTGTTCCCGAACGGCACCGTGACCTGCCTCGACGCGATGAGTTCCTACATCGACGCCAACCCGACGGTCGTGCGCGAGTTCCGCGCGGCGATGGACGAGTCGATCGCCTTCTCCAAGACCCACGAGTCGGTGGTCAAGCAGACCCTCGTCAAGGGCCTCAGCCTGACCCCGGCGGTCGCCGCCAAGCAGACCCTGGCCACTGACTTTGATCCGACGCTGAAGCCCGAGTCGATCACCGCGATCGAGCACTACATGAAGCAGTACGGCATGATCACCTCCGAGCCGCCCGCCGCGAACATGATCTGGAACCCGTAGCGTGCTCGGTCGTTACGCGCTGACGTACGGGCTCCGGCTCGCCGTCCTCGCCGCCGCGCTCGGCCTCTGGCAGGGGCTGAGCGCGGCGGGGGTCATCCGCGGCGACGAATTCCCCTCGATGTCCCAGACCGCGACGGCCCTGTGGGACCAGGCGAGCGGCTCTTCCCTGTGGAACGCGGTCGGCGAGACCCTCGAGGGCTGGGCGCTGGGCCTGGTCATCGGCGTCGCCGCCGCGCTGCTGCTCGGCACGCTCATCGGGATGAACGGCTTCGCGTACCGGAGCGTCATCGGCGTGATCGAGTTCTTCAAGGCGATCCCGGTGATCGCGATCCTGCCGATCGGCCTGGTCCTGTGGGGCGCGACGCTCACGATGAAGTTCGCGCTCGTCGCGTTCGCGGTGTTCTGGCCGCTGGTCATCCAGGTCTGCTACGGCGTCCGCTCCCTCGACCCCGTCGCCCGCGACACGACCACCGTGCTGGGAGTCCGCGGCCCCCGCAAGTTCCTCACGGTGACCCTGCCGAGCGCAGCGCCGTTCATCGCGACCGGCCTGCGTGTCGCCGCCGCGGTCGCGCTGATCGTCGACATCATCGCCGAGCTGATCGGCGGCGGCAGCGGCCTCGGCGAGCGCATCCTCGTCGCGGAGAACGCGGGCCCGAGCGTGTACCCGATCATGTACGCCTACATCGTGGTCGCCGGCATCCTCGGCGTCCTGCTCGCGGGCGCGTTCTCGGTGGCCGAGCGCTACGTGCTGCACTGGCACGAGTCCCAGCGCTCCGCGAAAGCCCAAGGTCAAGACCGGGGATATTCCGAACGTAAGGGGCTGACCCTTGTCGTCTCATGACCTGAGCAATGCGGCGGGCCCCGGGCTCGCGGCGCGCGCGGCGAACAGCGCGCCCGCCCGCGCGCTGACCCGCGTCTGGCTGTTCGTGGTCCTGTTCGTCGTCTGGTGGTTCTGGTCGGCCGGCTCGAAGAGCCTGTACTTCCCGCCGCTGTCGTCGATCCTGAAGGCGCTGTGGAACCAGTGGGTGACCGGCCCGGCCCGCGCCGAGCTCGCCTCGTCGCTTGAGCACCTGCTGGTCGGCTACGTGATCGCCGGCCTCGTCGGGATCGGGATCGGCGCGCTGCTGTGGTCGCTGCGCTACCTGCGCGACGCGACCTCGCCGTACCTGTACTTCCTGTACGTGCTGCCCGCGCCGGTGCTCGTGCCCGCGGCGATGACGCTGTTCGGCATCGGCTTCACCATGAAGGTCGTGCTGATCGCGTTCGCCGCCGTCTGGCCGACGCTGCTCAACACCCTGGACGGCATGCGCGGCGTCGACCAGGTCAAGCTCGACACCTCGCAGGTGCTCGGGATGTCGCCGCTCGGGAGCGTGTTCCGCGTCGTGCTGCCCGCCGCCGCCCCGCAGATCGTCGCCGGGCTGCGCAACTCCCTGCAGGTCGCCATCATCCTCATGGTGGTCTCCGAATGGGTGGCGTCCACCGACGGCATCGGCTACTACATCGTCACCGCGCAGCAGGGCTTCGACTACGTGGGCATGTGGTCGGGCATCATCGTGCTCGCGATCATCGGCACGGTCGCGAACCTCCTGTTCGTGCTGGCGGAAAACCGCGCCCTGCACTGGCACTACGGCGCCCGCGCCGTAGAGGGAACCCGGCCATGAGGCCGCCTCGTCTCCCACGGGAACTCATCCGACCGCGCGTGCGACGCTACTGGACTGGCAGGTGTGATGAAAGGCAACAATGAAGTGAGGCCTGACAATGAAGTGAGGCTTGAGGTCACCGCGACCGACACCGGACCGGCGGGCATGCCGGTGGTGTCGCTGCGGAACGTGCGGAAGGTCTACGGCGGCGCGGCCGGGTCGAAGGTGGCGCTGCAGGACATCACGTTCGAGGTGGCGCGCGGCGAGTTCGCCTGCGTGGTCGGGCCGAGCGGCGCTGGCAAGACCACGCTGCTGCGCACCCTCGCCGGGCTGGCGCAGCCGACGAGCGGCGAGGCGCTGTTCGAGGGCACCCCGCTGCGCTCGGTGCCGCCGGGCATCGGCGTCGTCTTCCAGGACTACGGCCGGTCCCTTTACCCGTGGCTGACCGTGGCCCGCAACGTGGACCTGCCGCTGCGGGTGCGCGGCGTGCCGCGCACCGAGCGGGCGCAGCGGGTGGCCGAGGTGCTGGCCTCGGTCGGCCTCGCCGACGTGGGCCGCAGCTACCCGTGGCAGCTGTCCGGCGGCATGCAGCAGCGGGTGGCGATCGCCCGGTCGCTCGCCTACCGGCCCGACCTGCTGCTGATGGACGAGCCGTTCGCGTCGGTGGACGCGCAGACCCGCTTCGAGCTCGAGGACCTGATCCTGCGCGTGCGCCAGGAGTTCGGCGTCACGGTCGTCTTCGTCACCCACGACATCGACGAAGCCGTCTACCTGGCCGACCGCGTCGTCGCGATATCGAAGTCGCCGGGCGTGGTGACCGAGATCGTCGACATCACGCTGGCCCGCCCGCGCGACCAGATCGCGACGAAGGCCGACCCCGCGTTCGCCCACTACCGCGAGCACCTGCTCGGCCTGGTGATGAACCGCTAACGGGGGGATGCCCACGCTAGTGGGCGAAGGACGCGCGCTTCTTCTGGAGTTCCGGCGGCATCTGGGTCTGCGGGTTGTGCTCAAGGATGTCCAGGTGCGTCTTGAGGTCGTTGAGGAGCAGGTTCGCCAGGTCCATGGAGAAGCCGTTGCGGACCACGATCCGCATGACCGCCATGTCGGTCAGGTTATCCGGGAACGTGTAGGCGGGGACCTGCCAGCCGCGCATCCGCAGCCGCTCCGAGATATCGAACACCGAGTACTTGTCCACGTCGTCGCGCAGCTTGAACGCGAACACGGGCAGGTCCGACCCGTCGGACAGCAACTCGAACGGGCCGAGCTTGCCGATCTCGCCGGACAGGTACTGGGCGATGCCCTGGGCGGTCTGCTGGACGTTCCGGTAGCCGGAGTAGCCGAGGCGCAGGAAGTTGTAGTACTGCGCCGCGACCTGCGCGCCCGGCCGGGAGAAGTTCAGCGCGAACGTCGGCATCTCCCCGCCCAGGTAGTTGACCTTGAAGATCAGATCCTCGGGGAGGTGCTCCTGGTCGCGCCAGATGACCCAGCCGACGCCAGGGTAAACCAGGCCGTACTTGTGCCCGGAGGCGTTGATCGAGGCGACGCGCTTGATCCGGAAGTCCCATTCGATCTCCGGCTGCAGGAACGGCGCGACGAAGCCGCCGGACGCGGCGTCCACGTGGATCGGCACGTCGGGGGCGCCTGGCGTGGCCGCCAGGGCGTCGAGCGCCGCGGCGAGGTCGGCCACCGGCTCGTACGAGCCGTCCATCGTCGAGCCCATGATCGCGACCACGCCGATCGTGTTCTCGTCGCACAGCGCGGTGGCCTCGGGGACGCCCAGGTGGTACCGGCCGGGCACCAGCGGGACGTACTTGGGCTCGACGTCCCAGTACCGGCAGAACTTCTCCCAGCAGACCTGGACGTTGCTGCCCATGACGAGATTCGGCCGGGCGGTGTCCAGGCCCGCGGCGCGGCGCTTGGCGCGCCACCGCCACAGCAGCGCCATGCCGCCGAGCATGCACGCCTCGCTCGACCCGGTGGTGGAGCAGCCGACCGCGTCGGTGTGCGGGGCGTTCCACAGGTGCCCGAGGATGTTCACGCAGCGGTGCTCGAGCTCGGCGGTCTGCGGGTACTCGTCCTTGTCGATCATGTTCTTGGGCGAGCACTCGGCCATGAGCTGCTCGGCCTCCGGCTCCATCCACGTCGTGACGAACGTGGCCAGGTTCAGCCGGGCGTTGCCGTCGAGAATGAGCTCGTCCCTGACGACCTGCAGCGCGGTGCGCGGCAGCACGCCGTGCTCCGGCAGCCGGAACCGGGGAATCTCGCAGCTCTTCTCCCGGAAGTACACCGGGTTGATGTCCAGATCGATGCCCGCCGACTCTTCTTCGGGTACCCGCCTGTGCAGCGCAGCCATGGGGCCAGGTTAGTAGCGCGGTCGTGACAGCGCGCGAACCCGCGCCGGCGAAATCGCTAAGAAGTGGTGTGCCCGAGGTGGCCCGGTCCGGTTACTTCAGGAGCTTGTGCACCTGGCGGAAGCTCGGGTGAGTCGCGTCGCGGAGCCACTCGAACAGCACCATCTCCGAGGTGACCACCTCCACTCCGTGGAACCGGGCGCGGTCGACGCCCGCCTCGTGGTCGGCGGGGCGGCGGGATCCCGCCGCGTCGCTGGCGAGGATGACGCGGTGCCGAGAGCCGAGCAGGTCCAGGGCGGTCTGCAGCACGCAGACGTGCGTCTCGGCGCCCGCGATGACGATCTCGCGGGTCCCGG
>Ga0070679_100007483_pt1 | contig 10211 bp, 7 predicted proteins | sample KBSC63BmetaG_FD_65652 | JGI IMG/M metagenome (GOLD analysis project Ga0070679, IMG submission 65652) | Corn rhizosphere microbial communities from Kellogg Biological Station, Michigan, USA - KBS C6-3B metaG | ecosystem: Host-associated > Plants > Roots > Rhizosphere | place: USA: Michigan... | reverse complement strand
GCGTGGGCCACGAGCTTCACGTCGCGCATTGCCCTCGCGATGGTCGCGCTCACGCAGATCAGGGCGAACAGCCCGAGCGCGATCGCCAGAATCTGCCCATGCAGGCTCGCGCGCGGCTCGACGAGCCATGGATAGACGACCAGGGCGAGCAGCGATCCGATATTCGAGATCGCATATAGCCGATACGGCCGCGCGTCGACACCGCTATGATGCGCCGACCGGGCGTACCAGGATTGCAGCAGTGGGCTCGTTGCCGAGAGCGTGACGAACGGCAGGCCAATCCAGAGGGTGAGCAGCCACAACACGCTCGCGACCGGATGCATCGCGCTCGCGTGCGGAGCGATCGTGAAAGAGAGCGCGAGCTGAACGAGTGACAACGCGAGCAGGGCGAGGTACGCGGCGCCCTGCGCACGGGCGCTCAGCCGTGTGACCAGCCAGTGCGCCAGCAGATAACCGACAAGGAGCGCCGTCTGGAAGAACGCGAGGCACGCGGTCCACACCGCGGCGGACCCGCCGAGCTGTGGGAGAACGCGTTTGCCAGCGATCGGCTCGATGAGGAAGAGCAGCGCGCTGCTGACGAAGATCGCGGCGGCGTAGCGTGCGTCGGCCCGTGCATGACGCGGGACGGCGACGCCGGCGGCGGTGGGACTCAGCGCGAGCGCGCGAGTCGAGGCAATGGAGGTCGGCACGGTGCAGAGTATGCCAAACCGCTTCGCGTCACGCCATGGCGCGCCGCGTGTTTCTCCATCGCGCCGCGGCTATCAGGGATGCGCGGTCGAATCGCGAGCGGACACGCGCAGGGTGCGCTCGAGAAACGTTCCGACGCGCTGCCGGTATTCCACCGGGTCGTATCCGTAGAGATCCTCATGGCCCGCGCCGGGAACAGCCCAGTAGCTCTTTGGTGCCGGCGCATGCGCGTAGAGCGACTCCGCCTCCGTAATCGGGGTGTATGGATCCGCCGTGCCGGACAGGAACAGGAGCGGCGCGTGAATGCGGCCGATGCGATCGATCGGCTGTAATTCGGATTCGCTCACGCCAATATCGTTACCGACGATGTGTATCACGATCGGCGTGAAAAGGCTCGCAACGCCGCCGAGCGGTCCGAACCACGTGTCGAGACGATCGCTCAGGGCTTGCCGAATCGTCGGATACACGGACTCGAGCACGAACGCGTTCGCGTCGAGCGGTCCGGGACCGAGCAGCGCGGCCGCGCCGCCCATCGACACGCCGATCACGCCGACGCGTTCGCCCGGCGCGACGCGGTGGAGAAACGACACCGAGGCGGCGGCATCGAGACTCTCGGTCGCACCGAAGGTGACGTGGTCGCCCGGCGATTCACCGTGTGCCTGGAAGTCCGGCGCGAGCACCGTGAAGCCGAGCGCGCTCAGAAAGCGAGCACGGCCGAGCATACTGGTGCGATTCGATCCGACGCCGTGAAGGAGCAGCACCGCGCCAAGGCCATGTCTGCCCGGGACGAACCACGCGTGGATGTTGCTACCCGACGCGCTGTGAAACATGACCGTCTGCGCATGAAGATCCGCGGGAGCGGCGCCGATATGCGCGCGGCTGGGGCTCGCCATCATGCACCCGGTCAGTGCGAAGGCGACGCCGAAGAGCATGCTCGTCGTGCGCCACGACGCGCACGGCCGATGCAACGACTTTGCTGTTCCCATGACAATCGACGGACGTTCGTGAACCCGGTTTGGCGACGTGCAATTCCTACCGGCTCTATTTCACGTCCCGCGCCAGACGATTGCGGAATGACGAGCGGCTCGACGTGCTCAGCCTTTGAGCTTCAGCTCCAACCCGGCGACCATGAGCGTCACCTCGTCGGCTGCCGCGGCGACGAGCTGATTCGCGCGTCCGAGTGCATCGCGATAGTGTCTGCCGAGCGGCGTGGGCGGCACGACGCCCAATCCGACTTCGTTCGTCACGACGATCGACGGCACGCCGGAGAGCGACACGAGCAGCTCGCGCGTCCGCTCGGCGACGACGGCTTCGGCATCGGCCTCGGCCGGCAGTGCGAGCAGGATGTTGCTCACCCACAGCGTGAGGCAATCGACCACGATGAGCGCGACGCGCGGCTCACGCACACGACGTCGCTCGATGTCGCGTGCGACGTCGATCGGCGATTCGAGCGTCTCCCACCCGGGTGAGCGCTCACGACGCTCGCGGCGATGCGCCTCGATCCGCGTGCGCATCTCGTCGTCGAAGGCCTGCGCGGTCGCGACGAACAGCATCGTGCCATGCGCGTGCCGCGCGGTTGCGAGCGAGAGTGCGCGCGCGCTCTTCCCCGCGCGGACGCCGCCGATCAGCAACGTGAGCGAAGGCGCCGTCATCAACGGATCGCGAGCGAGAGGCCGACCATCGCGCCGATCGCGTCGAGATCGATGGCATCGCGAACGGCGTCGGCGAGCGCGTCGATCGCCTGATCCGCGCTCATCGGCGGCGCGGAGTCGGCAAGCCGTTGCCCTTTTCGCGCGGCGAGCCGTGCGAGCATCGCACGACGCAGCGACGTGTTCTCGAGCAACCCGTGCATGTACGTGCCGACGACGAGCCCGTCCGCACTCACGCATCCATCCGCGCGTCCATCGATGGTGAAGGACGGCGCGTCCGCGACTCCGACAGTCCGACCCATGTGGATCTCGTAGCCGTCGAAGGTGCCGGGCGCGTCGGTCGCCGACCACAGCGCGGATTCCCTCGCCACCGCGGCGGTCACGCGCCGCGTGAGCTTTTCCTCATGAAACACCGTCCGCATCGGCAGCAGCCCGAGCGCCGCGACGCTTCCGCTGGCCTCGACGCCTTGTTCGTCGACGACATCCGTGCCAAGCATCTGAAAGCCGCCGCAGATGCCGAGCACCGGCGTTCCCGCGGCGCGCCGCGACTGAATCGCATGGTCGAGCCCGCGCTCGCGCAGCCATGCGAGGTCCGCCATCGTCGACTTCGTGCCGGGGACGATGATGAGATCGGGTTCGCCAAGCTGACCTGGCGCCGCAACCCAACGAACGTTCACTCCCCGCTCCGCGATCAGCGGCTGGAACTCGTCGAGATTGGCGACGCGGGGAAGCCGCAGCACCGCGACGTCGATCACAGTTTCCTCATTGCGTTGTGCGCCGCGCTCGGCCCACTCGAGCGCGTCTTCCGCCGGCACGCTCGAGAGGTCGAGATACGGAAGCACGCCGAGGGTTGGAATTCCGGTGCGCTCCTCCAGCATCGCGAAGCCGCGATCGAGCAGCGACGGATCGCCGCGGAACTTGTTGATGAGAAAGCCGCGAACGAGCGCCCGATCCTCGTCGGGCAGCAACGCCACCGTCCCGTAGAGCGAGGCGAACACGCCGCCGCGATCGATGTCGCCGACGAGCAGCGTCGGTGCGCTCGCGTGTCGCGCCACGCGCATGTTCACGATGTCATAGCGCTCCAGGTTGATCTCGGCCGGACTTCCCGCGCCCTCGGCGACGACGATGTCGTGCGTCGCGCGAAGACGGTCGAGCGCGCCGGTGACGACGGGCCACAGCTCGGCGACGCGGTCGTAATACTGGCGAGCGTCGTGCTGATATCGCGCTCTGCCGAGCACGACCACCTGTGACGTGCGGTCGCTCTGCGGCTTGAGAAGGACCGGATTCATGTCGACGGTCACCGGAACGCCGGCGGCCATCGCCTGCATGGCCTGCGCGCGGCCGACTTCGCCGCCGTCGTCCGTGACCGCGGCATTGTTCGACATGTTCTGCGCCTTGAATGGCGCGACGCGATAGCCGGCGCGCGCAAACAGACGACAGAACGCGGCAACGAGCGTCGACTTGCCGGCGTGCGACGACGTGCCGACGACCATCAACACCGGCGCGAGACAATTCGGGTTCGGGGTCACCAGTAGAACATATCGATCACTTGCGCGCGTCGTCGTCTGCGTGGTAGAGTTTCCATGACAATTGAAGGCGTGAACGGGTCATGCTGTTTGGAAGCCGGTGAGAATCCGGCGCGGCCCCGCCACTGTGAGAGACGCCGCGCTGTACGCGCGGAACCGACTTCGTCAACGCATGTCCACTGGCGCGCGAGCGCTGGGAAGGAGAGCGAAGTCGTCTCGAGTCAGGAGACCGGCCCGTTCATTCCCGCAACGAAACCCCTCGAGGGAGGGGCGCGGGGTCGACTCCAGCCGGTCTCGCTCAGGTTTTCCCGGCTCACTCAACCCCGTCTCCGCCCCCGCCGGCCAGGACGGGCTTTGTGTTTGTACGAGCGAGTCGTCGAAGCATTCAGGTCATCGCCACGGTGGCGTCGCTGGTCGTCGCATGCAGCGGCGAACCGCGCGCAGCCGCGCGCACTCCGGTCGCGGCGACCGGCGCGATCGTCGTCGTGGACGACGCGGGCGACACGCTTCGACTCGCCGCGCCGGCAAAGCGCGTCATCTCGCTCATCCCGAGCGCGACCGAGACGATCATCGCGCTCGGAGCGCTGGATCGCATCGTGGGCCGCACGCGCTACGACGTCGCAAAAGAAGTCGACAACCTCCCGTCGGTGGGCGGCGGCCTCGATCCGAGCACCGAAGCGATCGTCGCCCTGCATCCCGACGTCGTCATCGGATGGGACAACGACAAGCGCCGCGCGATCCGCACGAAGCTCGCGACGCTGAACATTCCAGTTTTCTCATTACGCACCGAGGATACGACCGACATCTTTCACGGCATCGCCAGCCTCGGGAAGATCCTCGGGCGAGACAGCGCCGCGGCGGCGCTGGCGTCGTCGATTCGCGGGACGATCGACAGCGTGCGGCGCGCGGTCGCCGGCCGGCCGACGCGGAGCGTGATGTTCGTGATCTATCCGGAGCCGCCGACGACCGCGGGGCCGCATACGTTCATCGACGAATTGATCGGCGTGGCAGGCGGACGCTCGGTGTTCTCCGACTCGCACGACCTCTGGCCGACCGTCTCGATGGAAGAAGTGCTGAAGCGGCAGCCGGATCTGCTCATCGTTCCCCAGGGCGAGTTCAAGGCGAACGCGGTCGATCAATTCCGCGCGCGCAGCGGCTGGCGCGATCTCGAGGCGGTTCGCGAGGGGCACATCGCGACGGTCTCGGCCGATCTCACGCAGCGGCCCGGCGCGAACATCGGCGAGGCCGCGCGCGCCTTGCAGGCCGCGATTCATCCCGAGACCTCGAGCACGAAGGCGAAGTGACACACGCGCGCCCCGTGCTGGCCTGGCCGCTCTCGATTCGCCTGCTCGTGCTGGCGATCGTCACCGTGCTCGTGCTGATCATCGCCATTCGACTCGGCGCGGTGTCGATGAGCACGTCCGCGCTGTTCGAGGCCGTCGCCGGACGCGGCGATCCGACCACGGTGACGATCATTCGCCAGTTGCGGTTGCCGCGCGCGCTGCAAGCCGCGTTGGTCGGCGGTGCGCTCGCGATCGCGGGCGCGACATTTCAGGCGCTCCTGCGGAATCCGCTCGCCGAGCCGTACACGCTCGGTGTATCGAGCGGCGCGGCGGCGGGCGCGGTGCTCACCGTGGTGACCGGCTGGTCCATTCGCACTGTGTGGGCGCTGCCCGCTGCGGCATTCGCCGGCGGCGCGGTCGCGATGCTGCTCGTGTTTCGCATCGCGTTCAGCGTCGGCGGAAGCCGCTCGCTCGACACGCGCGTCCTGCTGCTCGCGGGCGTCGTGGTGAGTGCGTTTCTGATCGCGATCGTATGGCTCGTGCTCACGTTCGCGGACACGGACTCCGTTCGCTCGGCGATTTTCTGGATGCTGGGCAGCAATGCCGGCGCATCGTGGCGCAGCGTCGGCATCCTCTTCGTGTGTTTCGTTCCCGCGCTCGTCATTCTCTGTTCGCTCGCGCGTCCACTGAATCTGCTGTCGATCGGCGAACCGACCGCGGCGTATCTCGGGACATCGGTGGAGAAGACGAAGCTGGTCGCGTTCGGCACGGCGACGCTGATCACCGCGGCATCCGTGTCGGTGAGCGGCACGATCGGATTCGTCGGGCTCATCATCCCGCACGCGATTCGACTGGTGTGGGGAAGCGACCATCGCGGCCTGCTTCCGTGCTCGGCGCTCGCGGGCGCAGCGTTTCTCGTTGCGGCGGACACGCTCGCACGCTACGTCGCGGGGGCGAACGAGCTGCCGATCGGCATCGTGACGGCGTTGATTGGCGTTCCCTGCTTCGTATGGCTGCTTCGCCGGCCGGGGACGCAATGACCGCGACCCTCGTGGCCCTCGCATGCTGGGCCGTCGACGGCGTCACCTATACGCCGGATGGGGCGCCGCATCCAACGGTGAGCGGCGTGTCATTAGAGATCCGTCATCACCGGATGACGGCACTGCTCGGCCCGAACGGCGCGGGGAAAACGACCCTGCTCCGCCTGCTGCTCGGGACGATCACACCGCAGCATGGCACCATCGCGTTTCTCGACCGGCCGATGGCCGCCTGGAGCCGCCGTGATTTCGCGCGGCAGGTCGGCGTCGTTCCGCAGGGCGAGAGCGAGCCGTTGTTCAGCGTGCGCGAGCTCGTCGCGATGGGGCGATATCCGTACCTCGGTCCGTGGCAGCGCGAGCGCGAAGACGACATCGCCGCGATCGCGCGCGCCATGGATCGCTGCGACGTCACGCGGTTCGCCGATCGCTGGGTCACGACGCTGTCCGGCGGCGAGCAGCAACGCGTGCGGCTCGCGCGCGCGCTCGCACAGGAGCCGAGCGTGCTGGTGCTCGACGAGCCGACGGCGTCGCTCGACATTCGCCACGAGATGACGACCTTCGAGTTGCTCCGCCGGCTGCGCGACGATGGCGTGACGATCGTGCTCGCGACGCACAATCTCAATCTCGCCGCTCGCTACGCGGATGATCTCGTGCTGCTGCACGAGGGACGCATCTCTGCGCACGGCACACCCGCCGAGGTGTTGACGTCCGCGCGCGTCGAGAGCGCGTACGAGTGGCCGGTCGACATCACGACCCACCCGGGCGGTGCACCACAGGTGACACCGCGTTCCAGCCGGGCGGAATCATGAAGCGCGCCATTCTCTCGTTCGCACTGCTCACCGGTGTTCGCCTCGCTGCGCAAGTGCCTGCCGAAGTGCGCGGGCGCGTCACCGATGACGCAACGGGCCGCGCGATCGTCGGCGCCGAGATTGCCGTCGTCGGTCGGGGCGAGCATGCCGAGACGGATGCCGACGGCGCGTTCGTCATTCGCGGGCTGGAGCCACGTCACTATCGACTGCGCGCACGAAGCGTCGGGTACGCGCCAGCCGAGCGCGACGCCGACGTCGACAACGGTCGCGTGACGGCCGTGGATTTCTCGTTGCGCGCGGTGAACCTCGTGCTCGATCCCGTGACGATCAGCGCGGCCGCGGACGCGCACCTCGCCGGTGCGACGACGCTCGATCGTCGCGCGATCGAGTCGTCGGGCCGTCACGACGTCGGCGAGCTCCTTCAGACCGTTCCGTCGGTCGTGCTCACGCAGTCGGGCGGCCCGGGTTCGCCGACGCAGATCTCCATCCGCGGCTCGAGCGCGGGTGAAGTACTCGTGCTCGTGGATGGCGTTCCGATCAACTCGGCCATCACGGGCACCGCGGATCTGTCGCGCATCGCGCTCGAGACCGTCGAACGAGTCACTGTCGTACCGGGTGCGCAATCGGCGAAGTATGGTGCGCGCGCGCTGGCGGGCGTCGTGCTGATCGAGACGCGCCGCGCGGAGCGCGATGCATCGCTGTCGGCGTCGATGGGCGCCTGGGGAGAGCGAGTCGGCGCGCTGTCGGTCGGCGACGTCGTCCCCGTTCGCGACGCGCGCCTCGGCGGTTCGATCTCCGCGCAGCAGCGCGCCGTCATTGGAGATTTCTCATACGACGTTCCGGCCATTCGCGGCGGCGGCACCGCGCGGCGGACGAACGCGGATGTTCGCTCGTCGAGCGTCGTCGGTGCGACGAGCCTCGAAGCCGGGCGCATGGCCGCGCGCGGACGGATCGACTGGGAAGAGACGGCGCGCGGCGTCGCGGGATCGATCGTGCAGCCGTCGTCGACGGGCCGCGCGCGCGAGAGCCGATTCGCCGGCGGTATCGATTCGCGAGCGACGCTCGGCGGCGTGCTGATCGGCGGAACGGTGGACCTCGCAAACGAGCGTTCGCATTTCGTCGATCCGGATCCGCCATTCAGCGGCGCCTACGACGATCGCGTCGATGCGCACGAGGCGCGCACGGCGCTGAACGCGACGATCGGCGGCATGTCGGGCCTGGCGGCTCTCGGCGTCGAGTCGAGGCAGGTGGGCGTTGATGCGACGTCGCTTGCGTCGGGTACGCCGCACTCGCAGGCGATCAACTCGGCGTGGATCGATTTCCGTCGCACGATGGACGCATCTCACGAGATCGCGTTGTCGGCCGAGGCGACGGCGCGCATCGATCACGAATCGCTGGGACGGAATACCTCGACGTCGCCGCGGCTCTCGATGACCGCGTCGCGCGGTATCGCATCGGTGTCGCTGTCCGGTGGCGGCGCGTTCTCTCCGCCGTCGCTCGCCGATCAGTTCTTCCACGAGGGCGTGCTGGTCAAGCCCAATCCCGCGCTTCAGCCGGAGCGGGTTCGCAACGAGATCGAGTTGCGCGGCGCGTTGCGCGACGTGGCGCTCGGCCGCGTCACGACGAGCGTGGATGCCGCGGTGTATCGTGCGGACATTCACGGCATGATCCTCTGGACGCCAGACTTTCGGTTCATCTGGAGCCCGTCGAACTTCGACGTGCGTCGTTCCGGATGGGAGGCGACGGCGCGCGTCGCTCTCGCATCGCTCGGCACTGAGTTGCGCGGGACCATCGACCAGACGGATGTGACATATACCGGCTCGGTGCTCTCGGGACAGGTTGCCTATCGACCGCGCACGACCGGTAACGTTGGACTCGCGGTCGGCGGTCGTCGTGGACGCATCGAGCTGACGACACGCTATGTGGGCGCACGACGCACCGTCCCGGGCTCCGAGCTCAATTCGCTCGATCCGTACTGGCTCACGGATGCGATCGCGACGCTGCCGCTGAGCCGGCACGCGTGGGCCGCGGACGCGACGTTCGGCGTCACGAATGTCTTTGACAAACCGGCGGCGATGCTGGTGGACTACCCGTTCGGCGGCCGGCGCTGGACGGTCGGCATACGCGTTCGCCGGTCGGGCGGCGCCTTAGAGAATTCATACGGTACCAACTAGAGCTTCACGGAGACCTGCTCGTGCTTTCTTCTCGTGTTATCCGCGCCGTCGTCGTCGCCCCGGTCGCACTCGCCGGCCTTCTCGGCTGCAGCAACGATTCGACCGCGCCGCCGGCCGCGGCTGGCTTCCTTGCCGGCACGGCCAGCAATCATCAGATCGGGGTCGTCGTACGCTCGACCGGCAAAGCGATCACCATGTTCCAGCTCGGCAGCCCGACGACGCAGCAGCAGATCGCGCTCGGTACGAGCAGCACGGTGACTCCAACCGGGCTCTCGGTGCGTGGTCGGCGCGCCGTGGCTCCGCTCGGAGATGCCGCGAGCGTAGCGCTGGTGAACCTCGAGACCGGCCAGGTCGCACGCTTCTTCACGTTCGCGAAGGGCAATGCGACCGGCGCGGCATTCGTCGATGATACGACCGTCGTCGCGGCCAACTTCCTTCAGAATCAGGTCGGCAAGTTCACGGCGAATCAATCCGGCGATGCGATCGCGTCACTCGTGAGCGTCGCACCGCAGCCGACGGCCATCGCGGTGGCTGGTGGCCGGGCGCTCGTCGTCTCCTCGAATCTGAAAGATGATTTCATCACGCCGATCGGCCCGGGCATCGTGACGGCCATCGATCCCAAGACGATGCAGGTCGTCGGGACGGCGACGATGGGCGGCACGAACTCGACGGACGCCGCCATCGGGCCCGATGGTTTGCTCTACGTGCTCAACACCGGCGACTACGTCGCGCAGGGCAGCGTGACGATCGTGAATCCCGCGACCATGGCCGTCGTGACGACGATCCCGAACGTCGGCGTCGGACCTGGTGCGATCTACATCGATTCCAGCGGCCTCGCGTACATCTCGAGCTTCTTCGGGGGCACGACCGTGTGGAACACGGTAACGCGTGCGTTCGTGCGTGGTCCGGACAACCCCGTTTGCGCGAAGGTCGCCAACGGGCCGTGCCGCGGCGCGTTTGCCGCGACGACCGATGCGCAGGGCAACGTCTACCAGGCGTTCTTCGGCGACACGCAGCGGAACCTCCCGCCGTACATCTTCGTGTAC
>Ga0070679_100007480_pt1 | contig 10212 bp, 11 predicted proteins | sample KBSC63BmetaG_FD_65652 | JGI IMG/M metagenome (GOLD analysis project Ga0070679, IMG submission 65652) | Corn rhizosphere microbial communities from Kellogg Biological Station, Michigan, USA - KBS C6-3B metaG | ecosystem: Host-associated > Plants > Roots > Rhizosphere | place: USA: Michigan... | reverse complement strand
ATTGAAGTCGCTCTATCAAGTCAACGCGCACGCTTTCGCCTGCGACATCACCGACGACGCGGCTGTGAAGCGGCTGATCGGCGAGGTAACGAAGGCTTTCGGCCGCATCGACATCCTGATCAACGACGCCGCTTACAACCTCTCGATCCCGTTCGGCGATCTCGACAGTCTCTCGATGGAAGTATGGGACAGGATCATGGCCACCAACCTGACGGGGCCGATGCGCCTGACCAAGGCGGTCGCGCCCGTCCTGAAGGCCCAGCGGCAAGGCCGCATCGTCAACATCGCATCGGTGGCAGGGCTCAGCCCCACCGGCTCTTCCATCGCTTACGCCGTGTCGAAGGCGGGGCTGATTCACCTGACGCGCTGCATGGCGGTGGCGCTGGCGCCCGAGACGCTCGTCAACTGCGTGGCCCCGGGTCTGCTCGACGGCACCCGCGCGACCGCCAATCTCAAGCCCGAGCAGGTCGAGCGCTCCGCGTCGAGTTCGCTCCTGAAGAAGCCCGCCGACAAGGACGACTGCGCCGACATGGTGGTCACCATGTGCCGCACCGAGACCATGACCGGCCAAACGGTCGTCATCGACGCTGGACGGATCTTTCATTGAGATGACGGGCTTAGCTGGGCCGCGTCGTGTTCGGTTCCGGCCAGGGCACTACGCTTGCCTTGGCAAACACCTCAATGCTCGACCCGGTACAGGCGCCACCGCTTCGGCACGCCCTTGAGCTGGTGAAAGCCGCGATCCTTGAACGCGGTTCCGGACTGCAACATCAAATCCCTGACCGCGCTCGAGACCAGGATTTCGCCGGCACGCGCCTTGGCGGCGACGCGCGCGCCGATGTGGAACGTCAGACCGATCATGTCGGCCCCGCTCACTTCGTATTCGCCCGCGTGCAGACCCACCCTGATCTCCAGCCCCAGCGTGCGCACCGCCTCGCGCATCGCTGCCGCGCAACTGATACCGGCCGCCGGCGCCTTGAACGTCGCCAGCAGCCCGTCCCCCGTCGTCACGACTTCCTTTCCGCGCGACGTCTTCAGCTCCTTGCGGACGGCGGCGTAATAGTGGTTCATCACCTTTGTCCAACGCGAATCGCCGAGCCGCGCGGCTTTTTCGGTGGACGCGACGATATCGACAAACAGGATCGTGGCGAGCGTTCGTTCGAGCTCGGCGCCACGTTTGGCAGGCCGGCGCCGGGTCGCAATAGTTCCACTCAGCGGTTCATAGCGATGGCTGCGCCGCCGCGCGATGGCGGCTTTTGCATAGTCCCTGGCGCGCTGCACGGTGCCGCAACGAATGGTCTTGGCCTGCGGCGGAATCGTCCAGTAGACCTTCCGCCCGTCTCCCACGCCCTGGACCTCGACGGCGCCCCACTTCAGGAAAATCGTCGAGCCAACCCGGCGAACCCACCATGCCTTCGACGTGTATCCGGAAACATTCGACTGATGGACTCCGATGCGCAGGAATTTTGGCATGTGTGTGCGACCGATTGAAAGACCTTTGGCCTACCAAGCGCAGAATGTGACCCTACATTCCTGCGTTGGCAACGGTCCGTGCAACGAAAATTTGCCGATGACCCGCGTGTCAATTCGCGTTCGCAGCCACGATCCGATCAATCTCCGCGAATGCCGCGCTCTTCTCGTCCGCTGTCATCAGCGAGGCCTGAATTCCGTTGCGGACGATCGCAACGATCTCGTCGCGACCAAGTCCCAGGGCCTCCGAAACCGCGCGAAAATTCTGGTTTACGTAGCCGCCGAAATAAGCCGGATCGTCGGAGTTGACGGTCACCACCAGGCCCTTGTCCAGCATCCGCCGCAGCGGGTGTTTGGCGAGGTCGTCGACTACCTTCAATCGTAAATTGGACAGCGGGCACACCGTCAGCGCGGTCTTGTCGCGCGCCAGTCTTCCGACCAGCACCTCGTCTTCCATCGAGCGGATGCCGTGATCGATGCGTGCGACCCCGAGCACGTCGAGCGCCTCCCAGATATAGGCCGGCGGCCCTTCCTCGCCGGCGTGCGCCGACAGGAAGAAGCCGGCCTCGCGGGCGCGGTTGAACACGCGCTTGAACTTGCTCGGCGGATGCCCCGCTTCCGACGAATCGAGGCCGACGCCGACGATGCGATCCTTGAAGGCCAGCGCGGCATCCAGCGTCTTTTCTGCGTCGGCCTCGTCGAGATGGCGCAGGAAGCACATGATCAGGCTGGCCCGAACACCGAGCGTCTTTTCGGCATCCGTTATCGCGCGATGCAGACCGTTGATCACGGTGGAAAATGCAACGCCCCTGGAGGTGTGGCCCTGCGGATCGAAAAACATTTCGACATGCACGAGATTGTCGGCGCGCGCCCGCTCCAGGTAGGCCCAGGCCAGATCGTAGAAATCCTGTTCCGTGATCAGCACCGACATGCCCTGATAGTAGATGTCGAGGAAATCCTGCAGGTTCGAAAACCGGTAGGCCCGGCGCAACGCCTCGACCGACGCATAAGGCAGCGAAATGCCGTTGCGGCGCGCCAGCGCGAACATCAGTTCCGGCTCGAGGCTGCCCTCGATGTGAATGTGCAGTTCGCATTTGGGCAGGCGCGTGATCAGGGTTTCAATCATGGGCATTTCACCGCGTGTCGCCGGCATGGGCCGCTCCGGGGACGAACCCGCGAACGTGCATATATCATGCCGATTGCGACGCGATTACGTGCCGATCGACCGGCCATCATCGGCCACTCCCATCCATTTCGGCACAGGGATGGGATGCGCAAAATTTCGCGGTCAGCCTGGTTCCAGGCCGTGCTTGCTGATGATCGGTGCAGCGGGTGGTGCAGTGAGGAATTTAACTAGCGCCGTGGCGGCGTCCGCCTCCTTCGTCCCACTAAGAATGCCGCCCGAAAACACGGTGATGTTTTGGATCTCTGCCGGCAGCGGTCCGAGATATTGGATTCCCTTCACGGGGATGAGCTCACTCACCTGCTGGAAGCCGATCTCGGCCTCGCCCCGCGCGACCACCTCGCCAACCGGTTCATTGGGCTTCACCGTGGCCGTCTTCGATTTGACCTGGTCGGAGATGCCCAGCTTCTGGAACATGCTGACGAGATAGATGCCGCTCGCTCCGGCAGAGTAGGCGACCGACTTGGCTGCAAGCACCGACGCTTTCACCGCGTCGGCGGAGCCGATGTCGGGCCTCGGCGCACCGGCGCGCACCGCAACGCCGATGCCTGATTTTGCGAAATTGGCGCGGCTGCTCGAAGCAAGCTTGCCTTGCGTGATCAGCGCCTCCGTTCCGCTGTTGGCCAAGATGACGAGGTCGGCCGCTTCGCCGGCCGCGATGCGTTTCTGGATGTCGGGGGTGCTCGACCATACCGCCGTGACCTTGTGACCGGTCGCTTTCTCGAACTGCGGGAGCAGTTCGAGATACGCGTCCTTAACGGCGGTGGAAGCAAGGAGTTTGATTTCGGCGGCTTGGGCCATGCCTGGCAGGAGCAGGCTTACTGCCACGGTGATAATCAATCGCGCTTTCATGATCGTCCTCCCTGGGAGACTACTTCCCCAGATGACCGGTCATTGAGCGTACGCCATCTTCGCGCTGATCGCGAATGGCTTCTTCAACAGGTCATCAGCCGGGGTTAGACTTCCGCTTTCGGCTGCCGGCACATTTGCGACATTTTGCGGCCCCCGGAAGGAAGTCCGATTACGAATGTAATGCGGAAGGAAGCGGCCCTGACCTTGGCTATCGCGATCCCGCAACTCGCGACGACGAACGACGGTAACGGCCAGCCCGCGCACAAGGACGTCCCACTCGGAACGGTACGTCATAGCGCCACATTGCGCGTCGTTAATGAACATCACAAGTGTGAGTAGGACTTTGAGTAGATCGAGCTTCCGGAATTTCCGCGGCAGCTCTGCCGCGGAATCCGTTCGGCACGGCAACAGCGCGGCTTCACTGAGGCTTGATGCCCGCCTCTCGAATGACCTTTGCCCACTTGGCGCCTTCGGTCCTGAACTGGGCCGCTGCCTCGTCAGGCGTATTGCCGACCGGCTCGAAGCCAAGCGTCGCCATTTTCTCCATGATGTCCGGCAGCGCGATGATCTTGACGATCTCGCGATGGAGCAGCGAGGTAATCTCCTTCGGTGTTCCGGCCGGAACGATGAAAGCGAACCATCCTTCGCCCTCTACTTCAGGATAGCCGGCCTCCGCCATGCTGGGCACCTCCGGCAGCGCCCGCGACCGCATCTTGCTGGTAACAGCCAGCGCGCGCAGTTTGGCTTCGTTGATCTGCGATACCGCCGGAGGCAGCGAGGTGAACGCAATCGGCGTATGCCCGGCGAGCGTCGAGCCGACCGCCAAGCCGGCGCTGTTGAAGGGCACATGCACGAGGTCGAGGCCGAGCAACAGACGGAAGTGCTCGCCGACGAGATGTGGAGGTGTCCCGGTCCCGGGAGAGGCGAAGCTGTATTTGGCGGGACTGGATCTGATCAATGCAACGAGATCTTTGACAGTCCGGACTGCCAGTGACGGATGGACCGTGAGCACGGTGGGCGAGGTAACGGCAATCGTTACCGGATCGAAATCCCTGTAGGGATCGTAGGGTACCGTGTCGTACATGGCCGGGTTGACGACAACATTTGGCGGAACCACAACGACGGTGTAACCGTCCGCTGCCGCTCTCGCCCCCTGACCCATGCCGATATTGCCACCGGCACCTCCGATGTTCTCAACGTAGAACTGTTTTCCGAGATGTTCGGACAATTTTTGCGCGGTGAAGCGCGCCAGTATGTCGGTCGGACCGGCGGCCGCGTAAGGAACGATCACACGCACCGGCCGCGACGGATAGGTTTGCGCCGACGCCGCCGTCGATAGAATAGGCGCGATAGCCGCACCCGCTGTGAGCTTTAGAAATTGCCGGCGCAAAATTTTCATGGCGAATCTCCCGGCTTTTAGGCAACTGCGTTGCAGGACCGCCGCGGCGTCGATGCTCCCCAAACAGCGACCGGATTACCATTTTCGCGAAAGACGAGCTATAATATCGAAATAGCGAAATTCATATTGAATCGGATATGGCCATGGAGCTCAGACATCTTCGGTATTACATCGCCGTAGCTGAAGAAGGACATATCACGCGGGCTGCCGAACGCCTCGGCATCCAGCAGCCGCCGCTCAGCCAACGGATCAAGGCGATCGAGCGGGAACTTGACGTTCAGCTCTTTCGCCGCAAGGCGCGCGGTGTCGAGTTGACCGAAGCCGGCCGCGTCTTCCTCGACAATGCGCGCGCGATGCTCGCGCAAAACGAGCGGGCAATCGACTCAACACGGCGTACGGCGCGCGGCGAGCAGGGCCGGCTTTGCGTAGGCTTTGCGCCCACCGGTCCATTTCATCCGTTCGTGCCGCGTGTCATCCGCGCGTTCCGGGAGGCCTTCCCGCTGGTGAGCCTGACATTGGAAGAGTGCCTCAGCCCGGAGCTTCTCATACGCCTGCGAAACGAGCAGATGGACGCAGCGTTTCTACGGACGCCTATGGCCGAGCCGGAGCATCTTGTCATCGACGCCTTAATCGAGGAACCGATGGTGGTGGCCTTGCCCAACGCTCATGCGCTGGCTCAGAACGACGGCCACGCCCCGTTGTCATTGAAAGACCTCGCCGGCGAAACCTTCATCGTCTACGCGCGCCAACAGGGGCCGGGACTGTACGACGAGACGACTGCGGCATGCCTCAAGGCGGGCTTCCGCCCACGCCTTGGCCAGGAAGCGCCTCGCGTCACATCGGCGCTGAGTCTCGTCGCTGCCGGACTTGGCATTTCTGTCGTGCCGGCTTCCATGCAGCGAATGGCGATGGACGGTGTAACTTACCGCCGGCTCAAGGGCACCGCGCAGCCGAAGGCGGTTCTGACTCTCGCATCGCGCCGCGGCGACCCTTCAGCGGTGGTTCATAACTTCCGAGGCCTGGTGAGACGAGCCGCCAGAACTTTTCGCGCCGATCCGGCAAAAGGCGGCATTACCGGAGCGGCTGCGCGCTGATTTGGTGACTCCAAGGCGGAGGTGGGTCGCGGCCAGTTTGTTCGCTGCGCCGAAATTGTGTTGCGGCGTGACCGATGCGGATCAAGATGATTCGGCTCGTGCACGCACTGCAAGCTTTTGGACTTTACTGTGTCGGACCGTTCATCACGGGTTCAGTCCAAATGACCAAGCTGGCTTGATCGCAACGCCGGCAGGAATCCTGATGACGTTGTCGACGAAGAGTCACTTCCAAGGGAGCAAGTTCATGATCAATCGGCGTCTCGCACTCGGAATGATCGCGGCAATCACGACGATCGACGCGTCTCGCGTCGCCTTCGCGAAGGAGAAACACCATCTTAATGGCAAAGACCTGCTTGGCGACAGAATCAAAAAGAATGGCAAGCACAAGATCCATACGACCGGGAAGAACGTCGATGTCTTTGCCGAAGTGAACAACGGCAAGGTCACGGCCGTTACCGCCGCTGGAATGCAGGTGAAGAAAGTCAAGTCTCGTCAGAAGCTGGCTGAGACGACCCCCGGCATAACGCTCGCCAGCATGCGACTCGCGCAAGCCGACGTCTACTACTACGGCTATTGGGTTTATGACGATCTCACCGATACCTACATTTGGTTTCCGGTGGACTACGTGATCGTCGATTCGTCCTGGATCGAATACACGGCTTAGGCGGAGGTGCGCGGGTCAGGCGGGCGATCGGCGCCCACCTGACCGGCGTCGCGCGCCGTAAAACTGTCTGCCGGCTCGCTAGCTAGGGACACGGCTGAGACGCTTCCGACCAGAGTCCCACCGGGTGGCTCAACGCGGGTTTACTACTGTTCGCTGCAAAATTTCGTAGGCCGCACACAGAGGGCTCGCGCTTTCCCGCTGCGTGCCGGTGTGAGGCAAGGCGATCAACCACAAGATTTCGCGGCATTGCTCGGTATGATACAGTGTCCGCATTTCTCTTGATCATTTGACTGGAAAATCTAATGACGCCACCGGCGCGATCGCACAACGCCCGGTCGACATGCTCGCCCACATGATCCTCGGCGCGCTGTCGGAAGCCGCGATGGCGATCGCGCGCTCACCGCACCCCAAAAAAGTGTTGAAGGATGCGCTGCGCGAGTTCGATATTCTGATCGACGGCATGACGGGGCGCTCCGGACCGGCAAAGCCGGCGCCCTGATCAGGCAAACCCCGATCAATCGTCGTCGCCGAACAGCCTGATCCTCGGCATATCGAGCCTCGCCGGCTCGGCCATGAAGGCTTGCTGCGGCTCGGTCGCTTCGCGAACGCTCCGCTCGACCGCCTCCAGTTCCTGCTCGCGCGGCTGACGATCGCGGCGCTTGTCGGCCCATTGCCGATGGCGTTCGCTGCGGCGCTTCTCGGTCGCTGCGCGCTTGATATCGGCGTCGCGCGCTTTTGCAAATGCCTCACGCGGCGAAGCGGCCGGCTCGCGCGCGGCCGGCTCGGCGGGCGGCTGGGCTTGCGGCGGCGAAGGCTCCGCCACCGCGGCGTTGCTCGCGGTTTTCGCTTCGGCCGGCGCCGCAGCGGCAGGCGATGACGGCTGCGCCTGCGGCTCGGTCTGTGCCGGTGCGGCCGCGACCACGGGCGCTATCGTCGCCGGTTGCGGGGTTGCAGGATGCGGAACAGGCGCCGACGGCGCCGACGTCACCGGAATCGAGCGCGCACCCATTCGCTGTTCCAGCTTGGTCGGTTCCGCCGCGTATTTGGGTTCGTGCGGGGCGACGATATTGGCGAACAACAGTCCGCCGCCAAGGCCGGCGGCGATCGCGACCGCCACGGTTCCCACGCCTGCAAAATAGGCTGTCGTTGTGCGCATGGTATCGGCTCCGTTATCCGCGCAGGCAACGCGCTGGATGACGCCGATGTTCCGGGAAAACGGAGCATTGAAAGGAATTGGAACCGGCGAGGCCTGCGGCCGCCGCAGCGCCTCAGATCATGGAGGCGACTTTTTCCAGCCCGATGATGCGGGCGAGCGAGCGCACTTCGCTCTTCTGGTCTTCACGGAGCTGGAACAGCAGCGGCATCGCCGCCGATTTCAACTGCTGGACTTCCTCGGCGTCGGGATCGATCGGCACGCCGGGCGCCTTCGGATTGGCCTGTCGGCCGGCGTGGATCTTGCGGGCGACGGCGCGCAATGCGTTCTCGACCGGCGGCCAGTAGGATTCCTGCGAGGAAGAAAGCTTCAGCCGTTCCTTGATGCCGGCAATCTGGACGTCGCTCAGCAGAGCGTAGTTCTTCTGCGGCTGCGGCTTGGCGACAGCCTTCGGCTTCGGCGGTACAGCGGCGGCGGGCCCAGGCGCCGTGGAAGGCGCAATCGCCTGCGGCGCTCCGAGCGCCTGCGGCACTCCGAGATCGGCCGGCGATGTCGAGGCATAGGCCCGGCGCAGCGACTCGCTGAGCGCAGGATCGGTCTGCACCGGTTCGGTCGCTTTGAGATCAAACGCGGCCAGCGCCTGGCTGACGACGGCGAGCTTATCCGTCTTGTTCTCCCGGTTCGTAACCGGGGCTTGAATGCTGGAGGTGGAGGCAGAAGCCAGTTCGAGGCGCGCCAGGGGCACGCTGTCGCGTCCGAGGATACTGGTGGCGGCAGCGCCGACCACGAGAAAGCAGGTCAGCGCGACGATGGTCATGGCTCTGGTCAAAAACGTCTCCATCCGCCCTTGCTGTTCTCCGATAACTGAATGGTAATTAAGGCTTTACCATGCCGCCTGAACGGCGGGAGCAGCTGCGAAACGCCGAAAATTGCCCTGAAACGATACGGAATCAGGCTGCAACGGCGAGGTCATAGGCCTCCTGGATATCGGCGACGATATCGGAGGCTTCCCAGAGCGCGTCCGGGGCGACCGAGCGCAGGCTGATGGTCCAGTTGCTTTTGCCGGTGCGGGGCATGCTGACGATGTCGAATTCGACGTTGCGGCAGAGCGGATGGCGGTCGAGCGCGCGCGTCACCCGCCACTTGATCTCGTCGAGGGTTGCCGGCGTCTTGGCGAAAAGCTGTTCGAGGTCCATATCGCGCCCTCTTCCGTTGCGGTCGGCCGGGCCGTGGCGGCAGGCCATCCTCTGGGGCTATTGTTGGGGCGGTTTTGGTTAATGGCCGGTTAAATCCGAACGCTGGCCTGGGGCGGCGCGACACATCGTGATGATGGAAATAACGACACCCACGACAGCGCCCGAATCGAGGCCCTCGGTCCGCGCCGCGCTGCTGGCGGCGCTGGTCATCTCGGCCGTCACGCTCGGCATTGCGACCTTCGAGCTGTCGATGGCCGACTGGCCGTCGGGCTTCGTCCTGCTGGTGCTGTTTCCCCTGACGGCGCTGACCTTCATCGGCTGCGGCCTGTGGTCGATGACGCTGCTGCTGCGTATCCCAAGGCACGGCGTGAAATTCGCAGCCCCCCTGCTGGTCTACGCACTGACTCTCACAGCACTCATCTATGCACCGCTGCAGGAGATCGCGCTGCAGCGGAATTTCGCCTGGCACGGGGCGAGCCGCGAACGCATCGTGGCCCGGGTCGAAGCCGGCGAACTCAAGCCCAATGTCGGGTACAATAAGAACCTGATCGCACTCGGGGACGACGAGGCCAACGTTTCCGCAGGAGGCAACGACATCGTCGTCGATCAGGCCGAGAATGGCACCTATGTGCTGTTCCTGACTTCGCGCGGCCTGAAGCACACTTTCAGCGGCTTCCTGCACGTGCCTGATGGAGCCAAGCCTGAGGATTTCTTCGAGTTCGACGACAAGCCGCCAAGCCGGCTCGTTCGCTACGACAAGGATTGGTATTTCGTGGCGAACTAGCCGATCCGAACGAGCGCGCTCGCGGCCACGTACTCCGCGACGGTGCGCGCGATCATCTCGTCGACGGAAAGCACTTCCGTCACACCCGACGTGGAATGCCCTCCGCTCCAGATGTCCTTCCAGCGTTTCGGACGGTTTTCACGGGCGCCGATATCGATATCCTTCGCAATGTCGATGGCGCCGCGCGCCGGCAGGTCGTCGGGGTCGAGGCCGGCGGCTTCGATCGAGGGCCGCAGCATGTTGGTCTGTAGCCCGGTGAAAGCCGTGGTCAGCAGGATATCGTCGGCGCTGCTCGCGACCAGCATGTCCTTGTACCGCGGCGCGGCCATGCTCTCGTTAGTGGCGATGAATTTGGTGCCCATATAGGCCAGGTCGCAGCCAAGCGCCTCGGCCGCCCGCAGCGCATGGCCGTCACCG
>Ga0070679_100007475_pt1 | contig 10215 bp, 9 predicted proteins | sample KBSC63BmetaG_FD_65652 | JGI IMG/M metagenome (GOLD analysis project Ga0070679, IMG submission 65652) | Corn rhizosphere microbial communities from Kellogg Biological Station, Michigan, USA - KBS C6-3B metaG | ecosystem: Host-associated > Plants > Roots > Rhizosphere | place: USA: Michigan... | reverse complement strand
AAGAGCTATCAGGATCAGATCGACCCACTGCAAAAGCAAGTCGATCTCCTGAATCAGGCCCAGAGCCTCGATCAGAAGCGCGTGGACCTGCAAGAGCAATTGCAGCAGGTCCAGATCTCGCGCATGCAGATCGAAGCGCAGGGCGATCCGGCCCAGCGTGAAGCGCTCAATCAGCAGCTCGACGGGGTGAAGGCCAAAGAGAATGAGCACGATCTCGACAAGCAGATCGCGGATATCCAGCAGCAGATCGCCGATGCGACCAAAGCGACCAGCGACGCGCAAAAAGAACTGACCAACAACGAAAAGATCGAGCTGGACCAGAAGCTCAGTAACAGCGCGACCTTCACTGAGCGCACGAAAGCGCTGGCCGATGCACAGGCACGGATTGACGCCGATAAGGCGAAGGGCCTCAACGTATCGGCGCGTCAGAAGCAACTTGACGAAGAGCGCCTGAAGCTGGCCAATGATGAAAAAGCGGCCGGCTTTGACACCTCATCGAGCGCGTCCGCCGACAACGGCCCTGATATCGAAGGACTCCAACTCAAGCTGCAAGAGCTTCAGATTCAGAAGCAGCTCAACGATCTAGTCAATGAGCCGCTGGAATTGCAGGCCGAAAGCGATCAGCGTCAACTCGACAATAAGAAGCAGATCCAGGATCTCGACAATCAGGAGATCGCCGCTCGGAAGCAGATGCTGGCGCTCCCGCTCGAAGCGCAAATTGCCAAGCTCAAAGACGAGCAAGCGGAGGCACTGAAGCCGCTTCAGGACGCGCTCGACCTGAACAAGCAGCAGACGGACGAGATCAACCATCAGCGGCAAGGCTGGCAACTGCTCAAGGGCGATATCCAGGACGCCATGCAGCCGCTGCAAGACGCGCTGGATGCCGAGAAGAAGACCAAAGAGAAGAAGGATGACACGGCCGGCCCATCTGAGACGCTGGCACCCGGCGAGGCTCGTCTCCCGACCAGCGATATCGGCGGCGCCAATGGCCCCGGCGAGGGCCTGCATAAGCCATTCAACGACTCCAAGCAGATCGACTTTGGCCAGATCGGGCGCGATTGGGCCAAGCGCATCGGCGACGGCATCAAGAACTACATCAAAGACAACTGGGGCCGACTCATCGGCGGCGCCATCGGTGCGCTCGCGGGCTCGTTTCTTGACGAATATCTGGGTCCATTCGGCACGTGGCTCGGGGCCGGCATCGGCGCGCGTCTCGGAGAATCCTTCCAGCATAAGATGGAAGAGATCGATATGAAGAGCGCGCTTCAGACCATGGTCGCGCGACTGAAGGCGGGCGATTTTGCCAATGCTTTCAAGCCGTTGGGTGACGCGCTCGGGCCTACCCTCTCGCAGGTTTGGCAACGCATCCAAGAATCGGCGCCCGGCTTCCTCGCCAATCTCGGTATCTTGCTCGCTAAGGCGTCCGCCTGGCTATCGACCGATGGCCTTGCCTTCATAATCGAAGCGACTGCCAAGCTCAGCGGTGCGCTCATCGATTGGGTCGTGCCGCGTATTCCCGACCTTCTCGCAGGGCTGGGCATGTTGTTGCTCGCCGTGGGAGATTGGGCGGTCACCGTCTTCTTACCATTCTGGGCGATCAAGCTCGCAGAGTGGGGGCTCGCGCTCGTCTCCTGGGCTGAGCCGCGCATCCCGGAACTGCTCAAAGGGCTCGGGAATATGCTGTTCCCGCTCAATGACTGGGTAAATAACGACGCCAATGTCGCCATTCAGGACGCGCTCGTTAGTTGGGGCACGTCCTTTGTCGATTGGGTCGAGCCGGCGGGAAAGAACCTGCTCATTTCGATGGGCACGATGATGACCAACCTCAAGGCGTGGATCGTCGGACACGGCGTCGAGCAGATCCATGATGCACTCGCCTCGTGGATCACGGCCTTTTCGTCCTGGGTCGATGATGTGGCATCCGGAATGGGTGCCAAACTCGACGGCATAAAGCTCGCCATCAGCACCTGGATTGCCGATCAAGAGAAGGCCCTCGAAGGCTTCGGGTCATCGATAGCCGACGGCATCATGAACGGCATTATCGACGGCATCGGGGCGCTTGCCTCGAAACTCGGCGATGCGCTCAAAGATGCAGTGCTCGGGTCTCTTCCATCCGCGCTCAAGGGCGCCGGGGAAAAGCTCTGGGATGCTGCCACCTCGAAGGTTCCGGGCCACGCCGCCGGCGTGCAGTCGTTCATGGGCGGTCTCTCGCTCGTGGGCGAGGCCGGCCCGGAACTGGTCAACCTGCCGCGCGGCACGGATGTGGTCGGGACTGGCCAGACCGCCGCCCTCCTGAGTCAGATGCAGGGCAGCCAGACCCCGCCATCGGTCATCAATATCGATCTGGGGAACGAACTTCTGCGACTGCTCGTGGATTGGGACCGGCGCCGCGTGACAAGGACCATCTAATGGAAATCACCAGCTTTGCCGGGACCACGGTCAACGGTTCGACCGGGATCGTGGTCCGCTACGGTTATGGCAATTGGGCGCCGAATCAGGCCACGACGCAGTTTCGCGATCGCGTCAACCTGCCGCCTGAGTTCCTGAGCGTCTCATACCCGGTCAAACAGCAAGGGTTCGAGGTGCATATCGGTGATGCCTATAGTGGCACTACCGACGCCTTCATGCTGATGGTGAGCGAACTCTTCGACGTGCGGGCCGGTGAGCAGACGCTGATTATGCAGCGCGTCGCCGGCGATAGCAGTACCGAAATGCAGATCCGGGCGCGCGTCGTCTCGTTCGGCCGCGTCCACAACAGCCAATGGCGCGGCACGTTCGAGATTGCCGACCCGTTCTGGCTGTCTACAACCGAATCGACCGCGACGAACAGCCCCGCAACCAATGGCGGGCGCGTCGCCGTGACGCCCAAAATCGTCCTGTCAGGCGGCTTGAGCGCCACGCGCAACCGAGCCACCATCACCGACCGTACGGGCTCAGGGCTGGCCAATTATCCGGTCAGAATCCCGTATACGAGCGGGCGGGCCGCCGCGAATATCGTGGTCTATGTGTCCGGCCTGAATGCGCCGTTCTGGTATGACTCTACCTCGGGCGCGCTCTGGGTGCGGGTGAACTGCGGGCCGAACGGATCGACCTACGTTGATATCTACTACTCAACGAATCTGAACAACACCAAGACGGCCAACACGCTCGACATGGCCGGACTTGACCCGGCCACAGCGACCAACGACGCGCCGGTCTGGAACGACCTGATTGTCGGCAAGCATCCACAGGCCGCGTCGCTCGCCTGGCTGCCCGGTAACATCCCGCCCTGGATGACGCCCGTGACGGGTGCATCGAGCGCCGTCACGACGATCAGCTATGGTCTCGGCTCGGGGCCGGCTGACCCCTCGCTCGGTGGCACCTATGACAATACGGCCAGCCAGATCACGTTCTACTATGTGGCGGGCCAGGGCGGCCCGGATAACGATCAGCACTGCATCATCCTGACGACGCCCGTGCCATTCGCCGCGACCAACAGCCTCGTCAACCTGACCCGCGCCTCGTCGCAGGTGGTCAACAGCATCGGTCCTTCGATGGTCGTGGCCTACCGGACGCAGACGGACGGCGCATGGATTTACGCCGAAGGAATCTCGCTGGATCAAGGCACGCTACAGAACAACCTCATCAGCCAAACATTGATGGGCGCGTTGGCGCTGCCCGGCGCGGTGCAAGTCGCCATCGGCCTGCGTGTGACGCACCTGCAACAACTCGGAACCGAACCGGCCGGCAACGTGCGGCTGACGGCCGCAGGCGCCGGCGGCACGTTCACCGGCGCGCTGGACAGCAGCAAGACGCCCACGGTGAGCCTGTCGGCCGATATCACTGCGCAGATCATCGATGGGACGCTGCTCAACAGTACGACCGGCGACATGATCGTCTTCGATACCCTGCTCGCCGATGCTGGCGATTTCACACTGGATCGAGACGCGGGCAGTATCGGACCGGCATCCGGCCCGTGGTATGCCGCGAATATCGAGTTCAACAACGCGGCGCAATGGTTCACGCTGGCGGTTGGCTCGAATAGCTGGAGCTACGACGCCGGCGCGGTTTCCTTGGCATGGCATGAACGGACGGCGTTCTAATGGCGCTCGTGCGACTGACCAATACGGCCAGCATCACCGTTGATCTCTCGGTCGATCATGTCACGTTCAGCGCGACGGTGAGCCGTGAGCATGGGGACGCAGGGATACGAGTGCCGCGTACGTCGCCCGCCTTTGATCCGGCCTATATCGCCGATCTGGGCGGCTTCCTGGTGGAGGTCGCGACCGGCGGTCGCTGGTGGCGCGGTGTGGCCGATCGGCCAACCTTCGATCCGGCCGGTTGTTCGCTCTCGCTCTTGCCGCTCTCGCAATGGCTCGATATCCGCCCGCTCACCACGCCCAGAACCTTCTACGCCATGCCCGCCGGCATGATCGCACGGCAAGCGCTGCGCGACGGGCTGGAAGGATTGGGCGCGGCCATCATCCTACCCGGTACGTTCTTAATCGCACCGCCGGTCTTGCCGGTCTATCAGTTCAACGGACAGAGCGTCTTGTCCTGTCTCACGGACCTGGCCAGCCATAGCGGGCAGGAGTGGGAACTCGCCAACGATCAGACGCTCAACTGGCGCCCGAATCAGGGCCGCTATCGCGAGTTCCACATCGTCGATGATGGGCTCTACTTCGAGTCCTTTACGGACGGCTCGTTGCAGGATACGGCGGCCGAAGTGATCGAGGTACAGCCGGATGGCGAAACCACCTTCGTGCGGGCCGGCGACAGCCTACCGTTCTGGCCACGCCAAATCGTGACGCGGCCCGGCCAATGACGAGTACCGATACCCTGATTTCCACCGATGACGATGGCACCGAGCATTGGGAACGGAGCATCTGGCCCACTGGCTTAGGGGCGTTCAACTACAACATTCTGCGCACCGACGGCTCGGCATTCGGGCCGAAACAGGGTTTTTATAGTGACTTCGTGAACGTCAACCCCGACAGCGGCGTCATCGATGATGCCGGTTCGTTTAGCGCCATGCAGTGGCGCAACGATCAAGGCGCCTCGGGCGAACTGACCTACTTCGCGGCTATGCTCTACTGGTCTGCGTTGGATGACACGCTGCCCGATGATGCCGCGCTGCTCGGCTATCAGTTTGCCTTCCCCTGGATTCGCTGGAATGATACTCCCTTCGCCAATATCTTCCTGACCTGTGATCTTTGGACGGCGGACACCGGCGTCTTGCGCCCGACGATCGATAGCACCAATATCGTTCTTGATCCTGATTCAGTGGTCGCGATTACGACCGACGCACCGGCCGATGAACTGGTGCCCAATATCGCCCTGCAAGGCGTGGCCGAAAGCCAGGATACCGACCCCGCGAACGCCAATCTCGTGACGCAGGACCTCGATAGCGACCGCTGGGCCATGCTCAAAGCGATCGACGGCGAATTCGCCCTACGCTTTACGATTCGCCCGCCCATCTTCAACGTGCCGATCGACCGGCTCTATCTCGAAGAAGAGGTCATGCTGATGGCGGCCACGGCCGGCGTCTTTGATTATGGCCCGCGCTTCATCATCAGCTATACCCTGCCCGGCACGGCGCCGCCGCCGATCATCATGCGGCAACCGAAGTTCCACAACGCACGCCAGGTGCTCGACGCCCATCGCCAGCCCGCCATTCGCATCGGCCGGCGGCCCGTCGGGCGGACGACGCGCCGCTTCAATTAGCCCATGAGGGGAGACATGATCCATGGCAGATACCGTGATTACATCCACGCTTGCCGATAGCGTCCTGGCATTGATGGTCGTCAATGGCTATTTCGGCTTGGGCGTCAACGCGACCGATTCGACCGTGGAATGCGCCGGCACTGACTATGCTCGCGTCGCCTTCACGGCCAGTACCGATGTGGGGGTTGCTGAGGATTACTCCGAGAGTGCCGTCGTGGTTGGTCGCGATCAGCCATCCGCCGTCGTGATCGACTTCGGCACGGTCGGGACCGGCGGCTGGGGCACGATCTATTGGTTGCAGTTCTTTGCCGCGTCATCGGGCGGCACGCCGATCATGGCGGCCAAGCTGCCCACGCCGCAAGTCACGGCGGCCGGCAACACCATCACCATGCCGATCGGCAACCTGAAGTTCATCGCCAAGGGTGGTACGGCGGCCTAGCGCAGCGCCTGCATTAGGCTCACATCGACGATCAGTGTGCTTGTCAGAATGAAGGCCGCATTCACGCGATGGCCCTGATGCCAGATGGGCCAGGGCACCACATGCGCCATTCCAAGAACCAGAATCCACGCCAATATCTGCGTCATCTCACGCTCCTTTGCGAGTGAGAATAACGCATGCACGGACCGCGCGATATAGCCCATTAGGGGGAGGCATGGCAATCGAACAAATCGCGAATAAGGCCGCAAGTACGCTTAACGGGTCGATTACGTCAACAGCAACCACGCTCGATGTGAATGATGCTGCGAACTTTCCTGCGTCCGGCAACTTTCGCATCATCGTGGATGACGAGGTTATGCTCGTCACGGCGGTCTCTGCCGATACCTTTACGGTCACGCGCGGCATCGAGAGTACCACGGCGGCGGCCCATAGCGGCGGGGCGGCCGTAACGTTGCTCGTGACGGCGGCCAGTCTGGCTCAACTCCTGAGCGATAGTACGGCGCATCCGCTGGGCGGCTTGGCGCCCTACCGCACCAGGCTCGCGCGCACCGAGGCGGCGGCCCTGGCCACAAGTGCCACGATCACGCTCGCCAGTCTGACCGGCTCGGGCACGGTGCTGGCCATCTGGGCGACAACGGCGGCCAGCGACCAACTCGGTCGCGATACTGTCGTCAAAATCTATGTCGATGGCGAGGCGTCACCGAGCGTGCAATTCGATTTCGGCGTGCTCGGGGCGCACTGGGTGACGACGCCCCATCGCTACACGACGATGCACACCAGCAGTGAGGAAAAGATCGACCTGGGCGGGACGATCGTACTGCGCTACCCGATCCCCTACAGCACGTCCTGCCGGGTCGATCTGGTCAATGCCAGTGCCACCATCAGCGGCACGGCCTGGGGCCAGGTGCTCTATACCCAGGATCTCACCAGCGATCTGCGGCTGAAGAGCAGCAACAACACCTATAAGAATGCCGTCACGGTCGCGAGCGGTGGCAATCGGGACTTCCTGAACCTGGCCGCCGGACATGCGGGCGTCATCGTCTGGCATTCGCTCGTTTGCGCCAACGCCACGAGTAACCTGTTCATGGAATCGGATATCAACCTCAAGATCGATGGCGAGTCCGTCGCGTCGATTTCCGCGACTGGCACGGAAGACTGGTTCCTCTCGGGCAACTATTTCGTCGGCGGCGCGGTCTCGGCGCCCTACGCCTATTGCTCCCTGATCGACACCACCAACCATCGCATGAATGCCGGGCTGGATCTGCTCGCCTATTGTGGCGGCATCCGCTATACGAACGGCGTCGTCATGAATTGGGACTGTAGCGAGATGACCGATACCAGCGTTGATATCGCCTATCTCGTGCTCTATTACGAGGAGGCGAGCTAATGGCCTTCGAGCAGATCGGCAACCTCGCCGCCAGCACGCTCGCCGCCGGCATTCTCTCGACCGATACGACCCTGACGGTGGCAGCCGCGACCGGCTTTCCGGCGGCGCCCTTCCGCGCGCTCATCACCGATGGCTCGAATAACGAACTGGTCAAGGTAACCGGCAAGAGCGGCACAACCTTCACCGTGACGCGCGGCATCGAGGGCACGAGCGCCGCCGGTTGGTCGAGCGGTGCCACGATCAAGCACATCCTGACGGCCGGAGCACTCACCCAGCGGTCACAGGACATGATGCTCTATGACACGGCCGCCAATCGTCCCGCGGCCGGGGTGGCGGCGCGGCTCTTCTATGCCAGCGATACGCACGCCCTATCACGCGATAACGGCGCGAGCTGGGTTACGCTGGTGCCCGCCTCGGCCGTCGTCGGCGCGCGGGTCTCGCTGGCATCGGCGGCCTCGATCGCGAATAACACGGCGGCAATGGTCAGTTGGACCACGGTCGAGCATGATGACAGCTCGCTCTTTGCCGCTGGTTCCCCGACCAAACTGACCGCGCCTGCCACCGGCTGGTACTCGGCTGGCGGCATGATTCACTGGGCGGCCAATGGCACCGGCAACCGTAATGCCGACATCCGCGTCAACGGCACGGCCTTCCCCGGTGGCACCAGCAATAACCCGGTCACGGGCCATGCGATCGACGTGAAGCACGCCTTCTCGGTGGCGGTCTACCTCACGGCCGGCGACTATATCGAGATGCTGGTCTTCCAGAACTCGGGCGGTGCCCTGAACATCTCCGAAGGGGCGATGTTCCTGGTTCGGATCGTCTAATGTCGGGCGAACTGGGCACAACCAACAGCGGCCTCAGCCAGCTCGGACTTGGTGTCGCGTCGAATGTCCCGGCGCGCGTCTGGCTCCCGACCGGCCAGCTCGGCACGGCCGATAGCGCGCTGGGGAATATCGAGCCGGGCATCGCCGGCGGCACGCCGCGCGAACTCTATGCCTCGTTCGTGCTCGATGCCGCGTTGTTTGCCAATATCGGGCATTTCGAACTCCGGGCCGCCTTCGTTCTCGACCTGGCATTGCTGGCCACGCCCGCGCTGGCGCGCCCGCTGACGGCCGATTTCGTGCTCGATCTGGCCCACGATACGACGATGGAGCAGGGCCAGATCCTGACGGCCGACTTCATCCTGTCGCCCACATTGGCGCCCGGTCTGAGCCAGGGCCAGCCGCTGGCCGCCGATTTCGTGCTTGATCTGGCACTCGATGAGGTCTACACCGGCCCTGGCTCAGGCCTCGTCATCGGCGGCGTGACGCAAGCGCAACAGATCGCCATGCTCGAAGAGGGCGATCTCTTTCGCGTGACGCTGGCATGGGCCGGCGTGCGCGGTCGTACCGGACTGGCGCGCGTGCTCAGTCGCTCGATGGACAGCAACGAGCGCATTACGTTCGTCTTGCAGTTCATCGCCAGCGCCAGCCCGGCGGCCATGCCGTCGCAGGTGGTGCGCTATACGGTCGATACCCGAACGAACCTCGTGCGCCGTGTGCGCAACACCGAATCACAGGTCAACCAACTCGAATCGTAAGGGGCACCCATGGCGGCGAGCAGCGACGATCTCCAGGGATCGATTCAGGAGCTAAGCGGCAAGGTGGATCATCTCTCGCAAACGGTCTTCGATATCGGCGGCAAGCACGAAGCGTTCATGATCGATTCCTTGAATGAACGTGTGCGGCAGAACGACCGCCTTACGGCACTGGAGGCCAACAGCCTGAGTGTCGCAGGGGTCAAAGGGGCCGTTGCCGAGGCGCTGACCGAGCATGGGGTGGTCACACAATCGACGCTCGGGACCGTCGTCTATCGCCAGTTCTTGGGTGGCACCAAACGCGCCGCCATCTATTTCTCGGTGATGAGCGCCGGCATCGGCGGCATGGTGGTCTTGCTCCAGCACATCGTGAGCTGGATACGCTAGGGAGGATGGGACGGACACGCTTACCTTACAGACGCCGATGCTCGGGCCGGTGGATCTCTCCGCCGGCCCAATTGTTTCGGCCATCACCGAACATAGCGCCACGCCGGCCGCCTATAACCTGGCACAGCTTCAAGGATGGGCCGATGCCGCGATTAAGTGGACCGGCGTCTTCGGCCTGCGTACTAGCCTGATCGTGGCGCAGATGTTCCATGAGACGGGCTATCTGCGCTTCGGCGCCGACGTGAGCGCCGATCAGTTCAACTTTGCCGGCCTCGGTGCGACCGGCGGCGGCGTCAAAGGCATGAAGTACGCCGACATCTCGCAGGGCGTCTGCGCCGTCTGCGTCCATCACATGGTCTACATCTACGGTGACGTAGCCAACTGGCCGGCGGCGGTCCGAAACTATCAGACGCTCGACCAGCGCTACCGGGACGTACTGAGCGCGGGCTATGGCGGCGTGGTCACGGTGGCGGGCGACTACACGAACGGCCGTTGGGCCTACACGAAGACGATTCCCAAAGGCAGCCTGGCCAACGGCTATGCACAAGCCATGGTCGATGGCGCGAATGAACTCTTAGCAAGCGAGGGGAGGGATACGATGGTTGTAACGATACCGACGGCTGCACAGATCGGCTTTCCGGTCACGGTTCAATGGGCAGACGCCGATGTGGGGCCGGCGCGTAATGTGTCCGATGTGCGCTGGTTCGTGGTGCATAAGAC
>Ga0070679_100007471_pt1 | contig 10217 bp, 9 predicted proteins | sample KBSC63BmetaG_FD_65652 | JGI IMG/M metagenome (GOLD analysis project Ga0070679, IMG submission 65652) | Corn rhizosphere microbial communities from Kellogg Biological Station, Michigan, USA - KBS C6-3B metaG | ecosystem: Host-associated > Plants > Roots > Rhizosphere | place: USA: Michigan... | reverse complement strand
CTTGGGCGCCGGCGGCGGCGCCTTGCCGGTCACGTAGCGCAGCCACGCCCAGCGCGCCTCGCGCCGCACGCGATGCGACGGCGAGTCGACCTGGCCGAGCACCGCCTCGACGGCGTCGAGCGCGCGCGTGTCGCCGTAGGCGTGGATGATTTCGCTGCGCACGTTGTCGTCGGGCGCCGTCGAGATCGCCTTCTGCGGCCGCTGCCGATCCATGCGGTCGAGCTGATAGGCGGCGTAGCGCCGCTGCTTGGCCAGCGACGTCTTGCCGGCGTTGGGCTCGTGCACGAGCTCGATGAGCCGCGGCACGGCGTACGAGTCCATCGAACGGATGGTGCGCCCGCACTCGTCGCGGAAGACGCCGTCGTACTCGAAGGCGAGCTTGAAGATCGGATCGACCGCGTCGAGCCGCCGCGTCGCCGCGATGGCGCGCATCGCCGTCACCGTCTCGATCGCCTCGGCGCGCGCCGTCTCCATCTCGGCGTGCGTCGGCGGCGGAGGGGGCGGCGCGGTCGCCAGCGGCGGCGGCGCGGGCTTGGGCTTCTTGGTCCCCGGCGGGACCCACGGCGGCGGGATCGATTTGTCGGCGTCGAGCTGCGCGGCGGCGTCGAGATCCACCGTCTTGAGCGCCTCGAGCCAGTCGAGCGTCTCCGGATCGTGCGGCGGCGGACGCTTGGGCCGCGGCTGACCCTTCACGCGCGGCGGCGGCACCCACGGCGGCTCGGGCTGCCGGATCCACATCGGATCTCCGCTTTTCCAATTGGGCACTTGCGCCCACATTGCGAGAAACAGCTTCCGGAAGACTTCGGGCCGGGTCTGCTTCGGCTTGTCGAGGCGCGCGACCAGCGCCGGCAGATCGCCCGCCGGCGGCAGCGTGGGCCCTTGCGTGACCGAGAGGAAGAAGAGCGCCGCGAGCATCGTCCCGCGGTGTAGCAGATTAATGCAGGATGCGCATGCGCGTGAGACCGAGGCCGAGCATCTCGCCGGCGTCGGCTTCGAACTCGGAGAACTTGATCGCCATGCCGGTCAACGAGCGCTGGCCGCCGGCGTCGTTGAAGTTCAGGAAGTAGTGGTTCTTCACCTCGCCGCGGGCGATGATCGTCGCCTGCGAGTCGGCCATGAAGAAGTGCACGCGCACCGCGGTTCCGAGCGGCATGGGATCGGACAGCTCGATGAGGATCCCCCCCGCCGAGATGTTGCGCGCCATGGCGTTGACCTCGCCGAACTCTTCCGTCGACAAGATGACCGGGAAAACCTTCTCGAATCGCAACGCCGCGCGCTTGTTCATCCAATCCCTCGTCAGTAACATGCGCATGATCGTAGCTGGGTAGGATGATGAAGTCAAAAAACCTACATGTAGGACAGTCATGAACGTCGTCACCGGGGCGAGTGGCTTCATCGGATCTGCCGTCGTGCGACGCCTGCTCGCGCGCGGGCAGAAGGTCCGCTGCGTCGTCGAGCCGGGCGCCAAGCTCGACAACCTCGACGGGCTCGACGTCGAGGTCGTCACCGCCGACGTCAACGATCGCGACGCCGTGGAGCGCGCGCTCGACGGCTGCGACACGCTCTTCCACCTCGCGGCGATCTACGCCATCTGGCTGCGCGATCCGGCGCTCATGTATCGCGTCAACGTCGAAGGGTCGAAGACGGTGCTGTGGGCCGCGTATCACGCCAAGGTGCGGCGCGTGGTCTACACGTCGAGCATCGCCGCCGTCGGGCGCGGCGACAAGGCCCAGCCCGTCGACGAGACGCACGAATTTTCGGCGCGCGATTGGGACGACGGCAACGCGTACATTCGCTCGAAGTGGCTGAGCGAAAAGGACGCGCTCCGGTTCGCGCACGAGGGGCTGCCGCTGGTCGTCGTCAATCCGGCGTTCCCCTTCGGCGAGCGCGACATCGGGCCGACCCCGACGGGCGGCATCATCGTCGGCGCGCTGCGCAAGCAGATGCCGGGGTACGTCGACGCGGGCTTCTGCGCCATCGACGTCGACGATTGCGCCGAGGGCCACGTGCTCGCCGCCGAAAAGGGGCGCCCCGGCGAGCGCTACATTCTGGGCAACCACAACGTCATGATGCGCGACTTCTATCGCACCGTCGGCGACGTGGCCGGCATCAAAATCCCCGACCGGCGCATCCCCGTCGCCGTGGCGGAGTCGGTCGGGTGGATGATGGAGAAGATGGCGAACGTGACGGGCAAGCGTCCGCTCGCGACCCTGAAGGCGACGCGCTATGCCGCGCACACGCACTTCTTCGACAATTCCAAGGCGCGACGCGAGCTGGGCTTGCCCTCGACCCCGCTCGACGTCACGATCGAAAAGGCGGTCCGCTGGTTCCGGACCCATGGGTACGCATGACAAAGCTGCTGGTCGCGTCGTTGTTGCTGTTTTCGTCGCTGTCGGCGCGGGCCGACCACGGGCCGTGGGTCGGGCTGTCGCTCGGCGCGGGCACCTTTGGCGGCACCAAGGTCAAAGCGGTGATTCCGGGCTCGCCGGGCGAGCGCGCCGGCGTCCACGGTGGCGACGAGGTGCTGTCGATCGATGAGCGGCCGACGCCGACGCCGAACGACGTCATCGCCACGGTGCAGGCGGGCGGCGTGGGGCACGCGGCCAAGCTGCGCCTCGTCGACGCCAAGGGGCACACGCGCACGGTGACGGTGACCTACGAGGCGAAGCCGGATCGCGAGACCATGCAGCGCCACACGCTGCTCGGGCACGAGGCGCCGGACTTCCAGCCGGCGGTGCAGGTGGGCGACAAGCTCGGCAAGCTGTCGTCGATGCGCGGCAAGGTGGTGGTCATCGACTTCTTCGCCACGTGGTGCGGGCCGTGCGTCGAGTCGATGCCGCACGTCGAGGCGATGCACAAGAAGCTCGAGTCGCAGGGCCTGGTGGTGTTCGGCGTGTCGAACGAGTCGCGCGACATCGTGGCCAAGGCGGCCGAGCGCTTCCACGTCTCGTATCCGCTCGCCAGCGACGACGGCGAAGGCGTGTCGACGAGCTATCAGGTGTTCGCGCTGCCGACGATGGTGGTCATCGATCGCAAGGGCGTGGTGAAGGAAGTGGCCATCTCCGACACCGAGGCGGTCGACAGCGCGGTGGCGGCGGCGCTCAAGGGCAAGTAGGCCGCGCGCGATGCTCGACAAGCTCCTCGAGTTCGGCGAGCTGTGCCGCAAGAACGGGCTGCGCGTCTCGACGGCGGAGATGCTCGACGGCGTGGCGGCGACGGAGCTCGTCGGCGTCGACGATCCCGAGCTTCTGCGCGGAGCGCTCGAGGCGACGCTGGTCAAGCGGCGCGCCGACGCCGACATCTTCGACGAGCTGTTCGCGCTCTATTTCCGGCGGCGCGGCGATTGGGATCGCGACGGGGCGAACGGGGGTGACGCGCCGCCGCTGGTCGAGGCCTTGCGCAAAGAGGGGCTCACCGACGACGAGATCGAGTTCCTCATCGCCATGCTGTCGGACGAGGCGGCGCGGTTGTCGCCGCTGGCGCGGATGGGCCTCGGCCTGCGGCGCACGCACATCGAGGCGCTCATCCGGCTGGCGGGGGTGAAGCTCGATTTTTCGCGGCTGACCAACCCGATGCAGATCGGATTCTTCTCGCAGCAGATGATGGAGGCGCTCAATGCGTCGGGCGCGCGCGGCGAGCTCGACGGCATGTTCGCGCGCCTCGGCGGGCGCATCGGGCAGGAGCGCGCGGAGATGATGGCGCGCGTCGCGGCCGAGCAGATGAACCGGGTGCGCTCGTCGCTGCGCCGCTACGTGGCCGACGAGTTCGAGCGGCGCAACGTCGACTTCGTCGACAAGATGCGCGAGCAGATCCTGGCCAACAAGCCCTTCGGCGCGATGAGCGAGGAGGAGCTGGGGCGGCTGCGCGAAGAGGTCACGCGGCTGGCCAAGAAGCTCAAGCAGCTGGCGTCGCTCAGGCCGCGGATGGGGCGGCGCGGGCGGCTCGACGCGCGCAAGACCTTGCGGCGCGCGCTCGGCGCCGGCGGCGTGCCGTTTCGGCTGGTGCACAAGCGGCGGCGCATCGAGAAGCCGCGGCTGGTCGTCTTGTGCGACATCTCGGATTCGGTGCGGCACGTGTCGCGCTTCATGCTGCAGTTCGCGTACACGCTGCAGGAGCTGTTCTCGAAGGTGCGGAGCTTCGTGTTCGTCAGCGATCTCGGCGAGTGCACGGAGCTGTTCAAGCAGCACGAGATCCAGCGCGCGGTGGACATGGCGTACTCGGGCGGCGTGGTGAACGTGTACGCGAACTCGAACTTCGGGCGCGCGTTCAAGACGTTCGAGGCGCGCTTTCTCGACGCGGTGACGCCGAAGACGACGGTGCTGGTGATCGGCGACGCGCGCAACAACTACAACCCGCCCGAGGCGTGGGCGCTGGCGGCGGTGAAGGAGAAGGCGCGGCGCCTGTTGTGGCTCAACCCGGAGCCGCCGGGGTCGTGGGCGTTCGGCGACTCGGCGATGCGCGATTACGAGCCGTACTGCGATCGCGTGGAGACGGTGGGGAACCTGTCGCAGCTCAAGCGCGTCGTCGATACGCTCGTATTGTAGCGAAGAGGCAGAAGGCGAGCGCGAGCAGGCTCACGACGAAGCCGGCGCGCAAATACGCGGGGCGGTAGACGAGCGTGACGTGGTGGTCGCCGGCGGGGACGGGCACGGCGCGCATGGCGAGGTTGGCGCGCAGGAGCGGCGCGGGGACGTCGTCGACGGTGGCGTACCAGCCGGGGAACCAGGCGTCGGCGACGACGGCGTAGCTGGCGCTGGTCGAGCGGCAGCGCAGCGTCAGGCGCTCGGGGCGATCCTCGGTGAAGACGCAATCGCCGTCGGCAGCGGCGATCGGGCGCGCGCCGTCGGCGGGGGCGAGCACGAGCGAGCGGCCGGGCTGGAAGTCGGAGGCGGCGAGGATGCGCGCGGCGGCGTCGTCGTCGGCGACGCGCACGTCGCCGGCGAAGTAGACGCGGCGGTGCGGGCTGGTCAGCTGGGCGAGCACGGCGCCGAGCGCGGGCCAGCGCGCTTTTTCGACGAAGCCCTCGCGCGGCGCGAACAGCGCGGGCGGCAGCAGCGCGAACTCCGTCCCGGTGACGGCGAGGAGGCGCAGCGGCTGGCGGTGCAGGGCGGCCCAAAGCGCCTGCTCGTGGGCGAGCGGGAAGTTGTCGTAGGCGTCGAGCGTGGCGATGCCGTCGTCGACGCCGCAGTCGGGACGCAAGGTGGCGCGCAGGAGCACCGGCGGCGGCAGCGACGACGGGAACACGTTGAGGAGCGGGCGATAGATGCGCAGGAGGTTGCCGCCCGCGAGCTGGCGCGCGGTGGCGACCGGCGGGGGCGTCTCGCGGTAGAGGGCGGAGGGCACGTAGTCGGTGAGCGTGATCGACTGCGCGAACAGATCGACGACGACGATGGCGGCGACGGCGAGCGTGGTCGCGCGCGGCGTCAGGCGGCGGCGCAGGAGGAGGACGAACGGCGCCAGCGTCGCCACGCCGACGAAAAGGGCGTGCACGGCGCTCGACGTGACGGTGTGCCCGAGATCGGCGGCGCTGCCGTGCTCGAGGCGGCCGAGGCGCGCGGCGAAGAAGGCGCCGCCGACGAAGTGCGCGAACAGCGCGCCGGCGCCGAGCGCGCCGAGGCCGAAGAGGCCGGCGCCGAGCGCGCGCCGCGGCTGGGCGACGGCGCGCCGAAGGCCGATCGCGGCGAGCGCGCAGGCGCACAGCGTGACGACGACGAGGTACTTCTCGGGGTAGCGGAACAGGCGCGCGCCGGGGACGAAGCGGTACCAGATCGGCCACAGCGGCGTGTGGCGCCCGAAGGCGACGACGAGCGCGACCGCGGCGACGGCGGCGAGCGCGCGCTCGCGACGGCGCTCACGGCCGAGGAGCGCGGCGAGCGCCAACAGCGGCGTGGCCAGGCCGACGTAGATGCCGGCCGACCACGGCTCGTAGGCGAGGCCGCTGCCTTCGTCGTAGAGCGGATGCACGAGCCAATCGGCGCCATAGCGCGGGCCGAACAGATCGGGCCAGACCAGCTCGAAGAGGCGGAGCGGTGGAAACGAGAAGTGCGACGCGTCGGTGAGCGGCACGCCGCCCGGGCGGCCGACGCGCGCGACCTCGAGCGCCGGGCCGAGCTGCACCGCGGCGAGCGCGACGGCGAGCCCGAAGCCGGCGGCGGCGGCGACGAGCGCGCGCTTGCGCTCGGCGTGCGTGGCGGCCTCGACGAGCACGAGCGCGGCGGCGAACCACGCCGCTTGCGGATCGCCGCCGAGCACCATGAGCGCCATCGGGATGGCGACGCGCACCGGCGACAGCGGCGCCGAGAGCGCCCACGGCAGCCAGGCGGCGCCGACGGCGTAGGTGCCGTTGCCGACGAGGACCGAGACCACGTAGCCCGAAAGCCCGTAGAGCGCGCCGCCGAAGGTCGCGGCGATCCCGTTGTCGTCGCCGCCGCCGCGCGCGCAGAGCCACGCGCGCATGCCGAGCGCCGCGATGAGCGCGTGCAGCGCGAAGAAGAGATCGACGCCGCGCGGGTAGCCGAAGAGGAGGAGCACCACGTCGAGCGGATAGAACACGCCGGGCTGCACCACGCCGGCGAACGGGCGCCCGAGCCCGAGCCGCGGGTTCCACAACGCCAGCTCGCCCGCGCGCATGCGCTCGATGAGGTACGCCTTGAGCGGATAGGTGAACTCGAGGAGGTCGCGCAGCCAGAAGGAGCGGCCGAGCGCGAGCGGCGCGAACAGGAGCGCCACGAGCACCACCAGCACCGCCGGCCCGATTGCGCGACGGAGCGGAGGTGGCTTCACGCCGCCATCTTACCGCACGTTCGACAGGTCGGCGCCGCTCCAGCGCAGCCAGAGGCGCCGGAAGAGGAGCGGCACCACGGCGAACGAGAGGCCGAAGGCGACGTGCCCGAGCCAGCTCACCGCCGGCGGCATCACGCCGATCCACAGATCGTCGCCCCACAGCCGGTTCTGCAGCGCGGGGGCGATGAAGCCGACGTCGAGGATGACGGCGGCGAGGCCGAGGACCACGCCGAGCGCGAGCGAGCCGCCGACCGACTTGTCGACGCGCAACAGCGTCGCGGCGTAGCCGAACACGATGCCCCAGATGGCGCACACGCCGAAGTGCGCGGCGGCCGCCGCGGCGTACATCGCCGGCGTGGGCGCGACCAGCATGCGATCGCCGTAGAGGAAGGTGCCGATCGGACGCAGCACATAGAAGAAGCTCGTGTGCTCGGCCGCCATCAAGGCGACGGCCATCACCACCAGCATCACGACGCCGCCGAAGATGGCGGCGCACACGCTTGCGACCAGCGAGGCGGAGAAGCGCGCGTAGTAGGCCGTGGTGACGGGCGCGCCGCCGATTGTCGTCGAGAACATGCGATCCTCCCATTCATTCGCCATCGATCCGAGCGATCCGACGCGCTAAAGAGCATCGCCGATGCCAGCCGGCAGCGACGAGCAAGCGTCACCTTGACCGACGAGGAAACGCCGGTTACGCTTTTTCGGTAATTGCGCATGGATCCGGATCCTCCAGCCCGACGCCGATTGTTCGTCCAGAACTTCGGCTGCCAGATGAACGACTACGACGTCGAGCGGATGCGCGAGGTGATGGGCGCGCGCGGCTACGACGCGACGGAGTCGGCCGAGGACGCCGATCTCATCGTCATCAACACCTGCTCGGTCCGCGAGAAGGCGGAGGCGAAGGTCGCTTCCGCGGCGGGGCGCTTCCGCGAGCTCAAACAGGCGCGCCCGGGCCTGATGGTGGCGATCGGCGGCTGCGTCGCCCAGCAGGAGGGCGAGCGGCTGCTCAAGCGGATCCCGGTGGCCGACTTCACGTTCGGGCCCGACCAGATCCCGTCGCTCGGCGCGCTCGTCGACCGGCGCGCGGCGGGCGGGCGCTTCGCCGCGACCGAGGTCGTCGAGGTCGAGGACTATCGCTTCCTGACGGCGGAGCCGCGGCGCGGGCAGGTGCCGGTGACGGCGCTCGTGACCATCCAGAAGGGCTGTGACAACCATTGCGCCTTCTGCGTGGTGCCGGCGACGCGCGGGCGCGAAGTGTCGCGACCGTGGCAGGAGGTCGTCGACGAGGTCGCCCGCTTCGTCGCCGCCGGCGCGCGCGAGGTCACGCTCATCGGGCAGAACGTGAACTCGTACCACGGCGTCGGCTTGCCAAAAGATCAAAGCGGCGGGGACGACTTCGCGGAGCTGCTGGCGCGCGTCGATCGCGTCGAGGGGCTGAAGCGGCTGCGCTACACGACGTCGCACCCGCACGACTTCACCGACAAGGTCGCCGACGCGTTTCGCGATCTGCGGACGCTGTGCGCGTGGCTGCATCTGCCGGTGCAGTCGGGCAGCTCGCGCACGCTCAAGCGCATGGTGCGCGACTACACGCGCGACCAGTATCTGCGCCAGATCGACTACGTGAAGTCGGTGTGCCCGGACATCTCGCTGTCGACGGACATCATCGTCGGCTATCCGGGCGAGACCGACGCCGACTTCGCCGAGACGCTGACGCTGCTCGAGCGCGTCGAGTACGACAGCATCTACTCGTTCGAATATTCGGAGCGGCCGGATACGCCGGCGCTCAAGCTGGCGCTGCGCGACAACGTGGCGCCCGAGGTCAAGGCGGAGCGGCTGCAAGCGGTGCAGGCGCTGCAAAAGGGGATCACGGCGCGTCGGCTCGGGCGCTGGGTCGGACGGGATGTGGAGGTTCTGGTGGAGGGTGACAGCGCGCGCTATCCCGGCCAGCTGTGCGGGCGGACGACGGGAAACGAGATGGTCAACTTTGCCGGGCCGCCGTCGCTGACGGGGGAGCTGGTGACGGTGAAGATCGTCGCCGCGCGCGGGCACACGCTCGTCGGCGAGCACGCGCAGGCGGGACATCGGTTGGCGGTGATCGCATGACCGCGGGGAACGGCGCCGCCAAGCGGCGCATGCTCGACATGAAGGTCACGCAGCTGACCGTCGACCCCATGACCAACATCCCGATCGTGATCTTGAAGGACATCGCCAGCGAGAAGGAGGCGGTGCCGATCTGGATCGGCCTGTCGGAGGCGAGCGCCATCGCCACCGAGCTCGAGAAGATCGCGCTCGAGCGTCCGATGACGCACGATCTTCTCAAGAACATCATCGGCGAAGTCGGCGTGCGCGTCGATCGCGTCGAGGTCCACGACTTCAAGGACGACATCTTCTACGCCACCATCTATCTCATCGGCGCCGACGGAAAAGAGATCGAGGTCGACTCGCGGCCGTCGGACGCGCTGGCGCTGGCCTTGCGCACCGGCGCGCGCATCTGCGTCGCGCGCAAGGTGATCGAAGAGGCGCGGCGCATGGACAAGCGGCCCGACCTGGCCGCGGCCGAGGCGGCGGCGAACGGCGACGACGGGCCGGGCATCCTCGAGCATCTCGACGACGAAGACTTCGGCAAGTGGAAAATGTAAAACGCTGGCTGCCCGCCGTCGTGTGGGCAGCGGTGATCTTCGTCGCGTCGTGCACGCCGGGCGACAACATCGACTCGCGCCTGAGCGCGCACGACAAGATCATCCACGCGTCGATCTACGCCATCCTCGCCTTTCTCGTTGCGCGCGCGCTCGGCGCCCGTCGCTGGTGGCTCGCCATCCTCATCGGTACGCTGTACGGCGTGTCGGACGAGTTCCACCAGACCTTCACGCCCGGCCGCTCGGGCAACGACCTCGGCGACCTGACCGCCGACTTCATCGGCTCGGCGATCGGCGCCGCCGCGTGGATGCTCTTGCGCCGATGGCGCCCCGACGGTACGAAGAGCGCATGAGCCACGCGCGCAGCCACCTCCATCGCGGCAACATCCGCGGCTTCGACGGCAAGCGGCCCGAGGTCCATCCCACCGCCTTCGTCGCCGACAACGCCACCGTCATCGGCGACGTCACCGTCGGGGCGCGCGCGAGCGTCTGGTTCGGCGCGGTCCTGCGCGGCGACGTGTTCCACATCCGCATCGGCGAGGACACGTCGATCCAGGACAACGCGGTCATCCACGTCACCCACGGGCTGTACGGCACGCAGGTAGGCAGTAAGGTCACCGTCGGCCACCAGGTGACGCTGCACGGCTGTACGGTCGGCGACCTATGCATCGTCGGAATGGGCTCGACCATCCTCGATCAGGCCGAGGTAGGAGATCGGTGCATCATCGGCGCAGGCGCGCTGGTCACGCCGGGAACCAAGATCCCGGCGGGATCCCTGGCGGTGGGCTCGCCCGCGCG
>Ga0070679_100007469_pt1 | contig 10217 bp, 9 predicted proteins | sample KBSC63BmetaG_FD_65652 | JGI IMG/M metagenome (GOLD analysis project Ga0070679, IMG submission 65652) | Corn rhizosphere microbial communities from Kellogg Biological Station, Michigan, USA - KBS C6-3B metaG | ecosystem: Host-associated > Plants > Roots > Rhizosphere | place: USA: Michigan... | reverse complement strand
CGCGCTAGGCCTTCGCCTTCCTGAACACTCGAGCCGGTCCCATCCTACCGAGCTCGTCGTCCAGCCAAGACGTGAGTTTCGTAATCTCGACTCCATAGCGCGCGAGCAGCGTGCTGGCGGGCCCGATTTCGTCGCGCAGTAGCGCGTGGAAGAGCTCGAGCTCGCCAACCGCTTCACGCCGATACGCCGACGCGTGCGCGATGGCCGCATCCAGTGCATCCTTGGCCTCCGCGTCGAGCGGAAGCTCTGGCTCATCGGGCAAACGCTCGCGTGTTTCGAGTCGATGGGCAAAATCGGCGCGGAAGCGCGCAGCCTCCATGCCGCGTTGACTCTTCACGATGTTCTGAACCTGTCTTTCGTTGCGAAGCAGTCCAAAGAGCAAACTTTCCCGAGTGATGACGGCGTGGCCGACGCGAACCGCATCGGCCGCGGCGAACATGAGCGCGCGACGGAGATTGCGCACGATCACTGGGGCCGACGGCGGCTCTACCGCGCGCTCGGCGAGCAACGCAGCTGAATCCATCCCGAAGATCTCGAGAATGCGTCTGCGATCGTCAGTTTGGCGCTGAAGAAAGAGTTCGCTGGCCATCTCGCGCGCCGACTGTTTCGTACCCCAGCCCCGAAGATCGATGTCAGCGCCACAGCGCACGAGACACTCGGCCGCAGTCGTCATTGCGTTGCCGGCCGCGATCGTGATCAGCGACGTGCCGAACACGAGGCTATTCACGGGTGCCCCACGAGAGGTCAAGTATTCGATCACGGTCGTGCGTTGATTGAGCGTCGCGATCAGCAGCGCTTCCACCAGCACCTCTTCGTCGTCTGCATCCGGAAGTTGCGGCATGAAGCCCCGCGCGCCGACAGCAACGAAATCCGGGCGATCGCGATACGCGGCGCGCGTCAGTTTGCCGTTGCGATCGAAAAAGCGATGCACGCCTTCGACGTTGCCGAGCCCCGCGGCGATCCAGAATGCGTCGCGGGGCGTCGTGGGTGCGGCGATGATGTCGACGGCGTCACCATTCCAGTAACGGACTATGGCGTGATCGAGCACTGGGATGCCATTGGGCGCAGTCGCTCTCGGATTGGCCCCGCGCTCGAGCAGATCGTTTACTTCATCGACCGTCATCCCGACGTGGCCGCACAAGCGCATGTCGAGCTCGCGCTGACTGTAGAAGCCGTGTGACGCCAGCCAGTCGATGATCGGCTGCATCGTCGCGGCGCCGACTCGCTGCACGACGACGAGGGCAGTCCCCATCAACGTTCGTCCTAACGAGATGTCGTGCTCGGACGGATTCAATAGTTCGGGATGCGCTTCAACGACCTGCTCGAGCGCGCGAACGTCGCCAGTTTCCATAGCGTTCGCTGCCAGGCGCATCGGGTCTATGTCCCACGGCGGCGTTCGCGTGCGAGCATCGTGGCCGCCCCGATCGAGCAGCACTTCCCAGCTCGGCGCACCATGTGCACGCGCGGCAGCAAGGCGTGCTTCGTCTTCGTGCACGACGTGCGCGAACACGTCGTCGACGGAAAGACCATAGAAACGAGGGACGTACGCCGCTAGCGTGCGCCCAGCAGCCCGGCCGCGCTCGCGATGCTGCGCCAGCAGGTGTTGCACATACCCCTCGAAGTACGATTGATCATGGTGCACTTGCACGTGCGCTTGCTGCTGTCGCTCGACGTCGTCCATGTAGCGCACGAGCTTCGGCCAACTCGCGAATCCATGCTCCCGCGCGACGACGAGCTGCGTGTCGGCCAATCGCGCGTCGTGCGGCGCGAGCAGTCGATGATACTCTCGAAAGCGGTCGAGTGCGTCGGGATCGCCGGCTCTGAGTCGACGCAGAAGCGCTTTGGCTTCCTTCCGCGCGTACTCGAGACTCGGCCGCGCAGGCAGCGGGCGCAACACGGACATGACTCCTCCTTTCGTGATGGCCCGTGTCCGCGTGGTGGGCCCGAAAAGAGGGATGCGCTCGTGTGCGACTGCAGACACTCGGATGGGACAATCCCTTCCCGCGGACCGGAAGCGCTCCGACGGCGCACAGATACCTTCGCGCCGCCGGTCGGTCGTGTCAAGCGCCCCCGGGCCACGTAGTATTGTCGTCATGCGCCACATTCGAACCCGCATCCTCGCCGCGTGCGTCTCCGCGCTTCTCGCCCTCCCGGCCGCCGCGCAACGCGTCGACCGCGCGGAGCACCACGAGTTCACGATTGAGAGTTTTCGAACGGAGAGCGGCGTCGTGCTGCCGAAGGCGACGGTGGTGTACGGCACGTACGGCCATCTGAACCCGGCGCGCGACAACGTCGTGCTCCTCCCGTCGCACTACATGGCCAACCATCACGGTTACGAGTGGCTCATCGGCCCCGGGCGCGCGCTCGACACCGCGAAGCTCTACCTCGTGGCCACGGAGCTCTTCGGCAACGGCCATTCGTCGTCGCCGAGCAATACGCCCGAGCCGTTTCACGGCCCACGGTTTCCGGTGACGACCATTCGCGACAACGTGCAGGCCGTGCATCGCTTGCTCACGGAGCAACTGCACGTGACGCATCTGCGCGCGATCATCGGCTTCTCGATGGGCGCGGAGCAGGCGTTCCAATGGGCGGTGAGCTATCCGGACTTCGCCGATCGCATCGTTGCCACCAGCGGCACGGCGAAGACGTACGGCCACGGCATCGCGCGGCTCGAAGGACAGATCGCCGCGCTCACCGCCGATCAGACCTTCAACAACGGAGACTACACGAGTCCGCCGAAGAAAGGCATCGAAGCGTTCGGCATGGTGTGGGCAGCGTGGCTCTACTCGCAGGAGTGGTGGCGCCGAGAGCTGTGGAAGACGATCACGCCGCCAGGCACGACCTTCGAGCAATACATGCAGACCTTCCGCACGAATTTTCTATCGGGTGCGGACGCGAACGACATCATTCTGCAGGCGCGAACGTGGGAAAAACACGACGTCGGCGCGACGCCGGGCTTCGACGGCAGCCTCGAGAAAGCGTTGCGATCCATCCGTGTTCCATTTCTCTACATGCCGTCCGAGACGGACCTGTACTTCCCGGTGGGTGACGCACGCTACGAAGCGCGGTTCATGTCCACCGTGTCGCTCGTACCAATTCCCTCATTGTGGGGACACCCCGCAGGCGCAGGCGCGAGCCCAGCAGACCGAGACTTCCTGAATCAGACAATCGCCGGATTTCTCGCCGGCGAATCGGTCAAACGCTGAGCCCGCGCTCGGCGCTGCGACGCGCCACTGCTTACGGGTTCTTGATCGTCGCCTTCGCGTCCTTGCCGCTCTTGGTCAGATCGGCATGTGCCTTGGCCTTGTGTTTCTTCAGGCTGTGCTTGGCGGAGCGAGCCACCTTCTTCTCGCCGTGGCTGACCTTCTTCGCCATCTTGCCGACGTCGCCGCCGACTTCATGAACGCCCGTCGCGTTGCCGAGCGTCGTCTTGGTTCTGTTGCCCGCCTTCTTGAGCTCGTGGTGCGCGGAGCTCCCGACGTCCTTCGCGCCCTGCTTGATGCCGTTGCCCGCCGACTTGAGATCGTGATGAATCTCGGCGCCGACTTTCTTGATCGACTGCGCGTGCGCCGGCATCGCGAAGAGCGCGCTCAGTGCGGCGGCCGCGAGCAGTTTATGAAATCGCATGTCCTGGAATCCCCTGTCGGCCCCCTCCCCGTCGCCACGCGTCGGGCCTGAACCGCGCAGCGGGCTCGTGTGAGCCACCCATGGGCCAGAAGTGCAAGAGCCGGGCGCAATCGGGCGGGGAGCCTGTCGGCGAATTCGAGAGTAAGGCATCTTTGCGGCGGCGGGTGATGGGCGATGGCGTCGGCTAATACTCAAATCGAAAACCGCGGAGATTCGATGACATCGCGTCGGCGCTTCATCAAGACCTCGGCCGCGCTCGGCAGCGCGATCGGACTGTCACGGATCGGCGTGGCTGAGGTCGACGCGCAGCCAGTCGACAGATCCGAGCGCGCGCCCGCATCGCTCAACATCCTGATCCTCGGCGGCACGGGGTTCACCGGGCCCGAGCAGGTCGACTACGCGATCGCGCGCGGACACCGCGTCACGCTATTCAATCGCAACAAGACGCGGCCGGGAATGTTCAAAGGAAAGGTCGCCGAGGAATTGATCGGCGATCTGAACGACGACACCAGCGCGCTCGCCGGAAAGACGTTCGACGTCGTGATCGACAACCCGACGACCTTTCCCGCGTGGGTGCGCAACGCCGGGAAATATCTCGCGGGCCACACCAATCACTACATCTTCATCTCGACGACGTCCGTCTACCGCGACCAGAGCCAGATCGGCATCAATGAGGAAAGTCCAACGACGCCGATGCCGGACGGGCTCGACCCCTACACGCTCGAGCCGCAGCAGGCGACGTCACACTACGGCGCGTTGAAGACGCGCGCCGAGCAAGAAGTGCAGCACCTGTATCCGGACAAGTGGACGGTGATTCGTCCATGCCTCATCGTCGGGCCACTCGATCGCACCGATCGCTTCACATACTGGCCCGCGCGCATCGATCAGGGTGGCGAGGTGCTCGCACCCGACAAGCCCGACGACCCCTGTCAGTTCATCGACTCGCGCGACCTCGCCGAGTGGACCGTGCGCGTCGCCGAGAATCGGTTGTTGGGGACGTACAACGCGATCGGTCCGGCCAAGCCGCTCACCATCGCCGAGATGTTGTACGGTGTGAAAGCCGTGACGACCGCGGGCGCGCAGTTCGTCTGGGTGCCGTGGGATTTCCTGCGCGCGCACGGCGTGCGACCGTGGCGCAACATGACCGTGTGGCAGCCGCCGTACGACCGCACCGCGGGCTATCAACGCCGCGACGCCTCCAAGGCCATCGCGCACGGCCTGACGTTCCGGCCGCTCGCCGTCACAGCGAGAGACACACTCGATTGGCACAAGACACGTCCGGCCGAGGAACAGGCCGCGACGCTCAAGGGAGCGATCAACGGCCTCGACATGGCGAAGGAGGCGGAAGTGCTCGCCGCATGGAGAGCGTCGCAGAGCGGCAAATCCTGATTCGGCTCGCTACACGATCACTATGCACGGACAGTAGATCCTTCGCCGCTCCGCGCCTCACGATGACACAAGGGGGAGGGCGCGCGCTCGTCGGCATGACACGGAGAGGAGATTCGCTCCTCGGGATGACTCACAAATGCTGCTCGCACTTCTGTTCGCCGTCGCGGCTGGCTCGGACACGATCCGCGCGCCGGGGCTGTCTCGCCCGGTAGAAGTGATCCGCGACGTTTCCGGGATCTCTCATATCTACGCCCAGAACGAGCACGATCTCTTCTTCACGCAGGGCTACGTCGCCGCGTCGGACCGTCTCTTCCAGCTCGAGCTCTGGCGACGACAAGCGACAGGCACCGTCGCCGAGCTCCTCGGCCCGCGCGAGCTGAAACGGGACATCGGCGCACGCCTGTTCAAGTTCCGCGGCAACCTGCAGACGGAGCTCACGCGCTATCACCCGGATGGCCCGTCGATCGTACAGGCGTTCGTCGACGGCATCAACGCGTACATCGCCGAGACGGAGCGGGATCCGTCGAAGCTGCCGCTGGAGTTCAAGCTCCTGAAGACGAAGCCGGGACGATGGACTCCCGACGTCGTCGTCTCGCGACATGCCGGATTGCTCGGCAACATCACGGAGGAGATGAACTTCACGCGCGCCGTGGCGGCGGTTGGTCCCGATGTCGTGAAGCGCATCGAGTCGTTCCATCCGGGCGAGCCCGATCTCACGATCGACGCGAAGATCGACAAGTCACTGCTCAGCGCGCCGATCCTCGATCTCTACCAGGCGTTTCGCGCGCCGATCCGTTTTCAGCCATCCGATCTCGCGGAGGGCGACCGGGCAACGAATGATGATTTTCTGAAGCTGTCGCGCGTGACGGATTCCGCGTACGACGACCTGATGGCGAATCATCGCCGTGACATCGGCAGCAACAACTGGGTCGTGGCGCCGAGCCGCACGCTGTTCGGCAGCGCGATCATGGCGAACGATCCGCATCGCGCGCAGTCGGTGCCGTCGTTGCGCTACTGGGTGCATCTCGTCGCGCCGGGTTGGAACGTGATCGGCGGCGGAGAGCCGAGCATTCCTGGGGTCTCCGTGGGGCACAACGAGTACGGCGCGTGGGGCCTCACGGTCTTCGCGACGGACGGCGAGGATCTCTACGTCTACGAGACGAATCCCGCAAACCCGCGGCAGTATCGCTATCGCGGCGCGTGGGAGACGATGACGAGCATCCGCGAAACGATTCCCGTGAAGGGCCAGGCGCCTTCGGTGGTGACGCTGCACTACACGCGGCACGGCCCGGTGGTCTATGAGGATTCTCTACATCACGTCGCGTACGCCGTGCGTGCCGCGTGGCTCGAGCCGGGATCGTCGCCGTACCTCGCGAGCCTGCGGATGGATCAGGCGAGGACGTGGGACGAGTTCCGCGACGCATGCGCGTACAGCAACATCCCCGGCGAGAACATGGTGTGGGCCGACAAGCAGGGAAACATCGGCTGGCAGGCGGTCGGCATCGCACCGATTCGCCCGAACTGGAGTGGACTCGTCGCCGTGCCGGGCGACGGACGCTACGAGTGGGCGGGCTATCTGCCGATCAAGGAAAAGCCGCACGCCCTCAATCCGGCGGCCGGATTCATCGCCACGGCGAACAACGACTTGATTCCTCCGGGCTATCCGCACATGAACGCGGTCGGCTACGTGTGGACCGATCCGTATCGCTGGGCGCGGATCTCCGAAGTGCTCGGCTCGGGCCGGAAGTTGTCCGTCTCCGACATGATGCGGCTGCAGACGGATTACACGTCGATCCCGGCGCGCCAGCTCGTGCCGTTGCTCCGCGATCTCGCCGCGCCGTCGATGGAGGTCGATCGCGCGCGACGCACGCTCCTCGAGTGGGATCTCGTGCTCGACAAGAATTCCGTCGCCGCGGGAATTTACGAATCGTGGTTTCGACATCTCTCAGAGGACGTCTCACGGATCGTGATTCCGGCGCCGGCGCGGCCGTTCTTCCGTTCGCTGGGCACGTCGCGCCTCGTCGAGAGCGTCGTAGCGCCAGCGGGGGCGCTCGCCACGCGGCGCGATTCCGTGCTCATGCAGAGCCTGAGCGAAGCCGTCGCCGATCTCACGCAGCGCTTCGGCGCGGACCCATCGAAGTGGCAGTACGGACAGCCGGGGTATCACTACGCGCTGATCGCGCATCCGCTCAGCCCCGCGGTGAATGCGGAGTTGCGGCGCAAGCTCGACGTCGGACCGCTGCCGCGCGGCGGCGACGCGAACACCGTGGGCGCCACCGGCAATGGTGGCAATCAGACCGCGGGCGCGTCGTTCCGCATCATCGTGGACGTGGGCGATTGGGATCGCGCCGTGGGAACGAACACGCCCGGCCAATCAGGAAATCCTGATAGCCCGCACTATCGCGATCTGTTCGAGATGTGGGCCAACGACCGATACTTCGCGGTCCCCTATTCGCGCCAGCGGGTCGAGCAGGCAGCGGAGAAACGAGAGACGCTCGTCGCTGGACGCTAGACCAAGCACCGACGAAAAGACGATCGACGGACGGCAGCGACGTTGACCCCAGCCGACCCGCAGACTGGTCTATTCCTTCGCCTTCAGCTCCGACTCGTGCTCGGCAATGAATGCGCGAATCTGGTCGGCCATGTCGAGCAACTTCGCCCACTGCTCCTTGTAGAGCGTCACGGGGAAGCGACCGAGCCCGTAGACGGACACGCCGCCCTTCTCGCTGACCTTGAGCGAGACGCCGCGCGCCGCGCCCTTCTTCAACGATTCATTCTCCTTGCGCAACCGCTCCAGCTCGGCTTTCAGGTCCTCGTCTGACACGGCACTCTCCTTGTCGGCGGACAGTCGCGACTGCTCGGGAACGCATGATAGCTAATCGCGCCGGGACGCGAGAGCCAGTTGTCGCCCGACCGCCCGACCATTATTTGCTTCGACGCACCGCGTGAAAGGTCCCCATGCGGTTTGCTCCGTGCGGATCCGTCTCGTCCATCCAGGTGCCGTCGAAGACGCCGTCTGTCGCGAGGCCCGTGAGGGTGTAGAAGTCGTAGATCGAGCCGCGCGCCGGATCGTAGATCGGGAACGGCGCGAGCTTCACGACCTGTCGTCCCAGCGAGTCCATCAGCGCGATCCCGAAGCGGTTGCCATTCAATATCGCCGTGTCGCCCGGCAGCCCCTGGTCTCGCGGGCGCAACTCCAGCACCGCCGACTCGATCGATGATTTCGCGATGTAGACCCAACAGTAGAACTGGTTCGGCGAATTCACGCACCTCGGGTCGAGCGGGGCGTAGCTCGAGACGCTGTCGACCGTCAGCGTCACATCGTACGTCACCGGCGAGCTCGGTCCAACGGGCGGCTCGATGGGCACCACGTCAGTCGTACACGCCGCCGCCACGGCGATCGCCGCCGGCGCGAGTGCAAGTCTCCTCATTTATATTCTCTAATCGACACGGCACCGGAGCCCGGAATGGCAGACGCGTGACCACCCGGGCTTGGATCGTGACGCGCCCGCGAACGGCTCAGTATGCGCCGCGGCTCGACCGAATCTGCTGCACGATCCAGATGAGCAGCATCGCGCCGAGGGTGGAGATGATGACCGAGCCGACCAGCCCATAGGAGTAGATGCCGATCAGGCCAAGGACGAATCGGCCGACGATGCCGCCGAAGAAGCCGAGCACGAGATCGAGCAGCAGCCCGGACCCCGAGTGGTTCATGATCTTCGACGCCAGGAAGCCCGCGAAGATGCCAACGATGATGCTGAGAATGAGACCCATGTCACTCGTCCCCGTGAAGGTGGTGGTCCCGCGCCGCTCCAGCATTGCGAATTCCGGTAACCATACGAATTCACGATCGCATGGTTTCCCGACCTGGTTCCCGTGAGGATGGCGGTCCTGGCGAGCCAGCGCTACCCCATGTGACCGGCTGCTGCTACCGATCCTTGAGCTTCTTGACCGTCTCCGAGACGCTCGACGGCACCAGCAGGTTGTCGGAGATCGCGGCGATCTCTTCCGCGTCGCGCCACGCCCGCTCGAGCTCCGCGAGCTCGCCACGCATCGCGCGGCGCTCGACCTCCTCGTGCAACGCCATCTCCAACGCCAGGCGATGCGTCGTCGGCAAACCGAAGAGTCCCTGGCCGCCCGGGCGCACGAGCCGCTCGTCGACGCGTCGCCGAGACTTGGGAATACGGGGTTGCGTGAGGTTGGACGAGATCTTCGTGAGCCGATCGAGATAGGCCTCGGGCCCGCCGGCCTCCTCGATCTCGCTCACCGCGTTCCCGATGTCCTGACGCGAGCCGCCATAGCGGTTCACCTTGGGAATCACGATCGACGCGATGCGCTCCGCGTCGCGGCCCTCGTAGTGGCCGCTGCCATTCTTGAAGCGGAGGTCGATGGCCAGCGACCCATCCTCCGCTCGTCCCAGCCGCGTCTCGGCGAGATGACGACGACGCACGTGCAGGACGCCGCGGTCCTCGGTGTTGATCTTCGCGATGACCTCTTCGGGGCTTCCCTGCACGATCATCTTGCCCACGCGCATGAGCCCGAAACCCATGCCGCCGATGCCGACTCCGGCGATCGCCGGCGCGATGATCAGGGCGCCAAGCGCGGCGATGCCGCCGCCGGCGATGATGAGCTGGCGTCGACGACGGCGGCCAAACTGATCGCCGTACCGCCACGACGCGAACTCCGGACGCAACGGCTCACCGATGCGCACGATCGTGGTCCCGTCGCGCAGCTTCGCGAGTCCGATGTTCTCCGTGGCGACGCGGCGCCGTGTGTCGCGATAGTAGCGCTCCGCTTGCTCGATCGCCTCCCAGCGCTCCTCGAGCGGCGACAGATTCCAGCGCTCGCACTGTGGACACACGACCCACAAGCGTCCCTTCGCCGAGTCGAAGGCCAGGCGCTTCCCCACCGGAAACGTCTCGAATGATTCGTTCGATCCGAGGGGTTTGCTACAGAAGAGACAGGTGGAGTACACATATTCATAATAGCGCCGGGGAACAGCCGCCGGCGCGACCGGAGCCTCCTTCCCTCGACCCATGACCGGAATTCGATTCCTGGCGCTGGCCGCGCTCGCCGCGCTCGGCCCGAACTTTCAGCGGGCGGCTCGGCCGGCCCCGCTGACGCGAGTCGTCATGCTCGGATCCGGGACGCCGAACGCGGATCCGGATCATTCGGGGCCGTCGGTCGCGATCGTGGTGGGT
>Ga0070679_100007468_pt1 | contig 10218 bp, 7 predicted proteins | sample KBSC63BmetaG_FD_65652 | JGI IMG/M metagenome (GOLD analysis project Ga0070679, IMG submission 65652) | Corn rhizosphere microbial communities from Kellogg Biological Station, Michigan, USA - KBS C6-3B metaG | ecosystem: Host-associated > Plants > Roots > Rhizosphere | place: USA: Michigan... | reverse complement strand
GAAAACGATTGGGGCGAAGGCATCAAGACCAACGTGTTCGGCACCGTGAATGTCGCGGACGCCGCTGTGGCGGCCGGGGCCGAGGCGATGGTCGCGATTTCCACCGATAAGGCGATCGAGCCGGTGTCCGTGCTCGGCGTGACCAAGCGTCTTGCGGAAATGTATTGCCAGGCTCTCGACGCGCGATTTGCAAGCCAGGCCAACGGCGGCCGCAAGCCGATGCGGCTGCTCGCGGTGCGATTTGGCAATGTCCTGGCCTCGAACGGCTCGGTGGTGCCGAAGTTCAAGGCGCAGATCGAGGCGGGCGGGCCCGTCACCGTGACGCATCCCGACATGGTTCGTTATTTCATGACGATCCGCGAAGCGTGCGATCTGGTCGTCACCGCCGCAAGCCATGCGCTCGAGCCGGGTGGATCGAATGCCTCTGTCTATGTCCTCAATATGGGACAGCCGGTCAAAATCCTCGATCTGGCCGAACGTATGATCCGTCTGTCGGGACTCGAGCCTGGCCGCGACGTCGACATCGTGTTCACCGGGGTACGGCCGGGCGAGCGCCTCAATGAAATCCTTTTTGCGCGCGAAGAGCCCACCGCAGAGATCGGCATTTCCGGTATTGTCGCGGCCGAGCCGGTTTCTCCGCCTCTGGAGAGCGTGCAGGCTTGGCTTGAGGCCCTGACGCGCGGTCTTGCGGATGAGGACCGAACCATGGCCTACCGGGCGTTGCGCGAGGCGGTGCCTCGATTCCAGAGCGAACGCCCGCTGGCGTAAGGTCGAGACCTGCTTAAGTTCAAAACCTGCAACGGCCGGCAAGACGAAGGAGGGAGCGGACTTTGACAGCTTCGGAATCCGCCTTGGTCACGGGTGCTGCCGGCTTCATCGGCTTTCATGTGGCGCGTGAATTGCTGGCGCGTGGCCGCGTTGTGGTCGGCGTCGATAACCTCACGCCGTATTACGATCCGAGATTGAAACAGGCGCGGCTCGCCGAACTCCTCAAGGATCGTAACTTCCGGTTCGTCAAACTCGATCTCGCGGATCGCGATGGCGTTGCAGCGCTCTTCGCGGCTGAGCGGTTTCCCTTCGTTGTGCATCTTGCCGCGCAGGCCGGCGTTCGCCACTCGCTGGTCGATCCCCACGCCTATGTCGATGCCAACCTGCAAGGGTTCGTCAACGTCCTTGAAGGCTGCCGCCACAACGGATGCCGCCACCTGTTGTTTGCATCGTCGTCCTCGGTCTACGGCAGCAACGCCAAGCTGCCGTTTTCGGTGCATGACAATGTGGATCATCCGATCAGTCTCTATGCGGCATCGAAAAAAGCCAACGAGCTGATGGCGCATTCCTACAGCCATCTTTTTGCGCTCCCGGCGACGGGGCTCCGTTTCTTCACTGTCTATGGGCCGTGGGGTCGCCCCGATATGGCGATGTTCATCTTCGCCTCGGCCATTGTCGAAGGGCGCCCCATCCGTCTGTTCAATCGCGGAAATATGCGGCGCGACTTCACTTATGTTGACGATGTGGTGGAGGCTGTCGTCCGCCTTGTGGACCATATTCCTGCGGGTAACCCGCAATGGTCGGCAACGGCACCCGATCCGGGTTCAAGTGCGGCGCCTTGGCGTGTCTACAATATAGGCAACAATCAGCCGGTCGAACTGCTCCATGTGGTCGAACTGCTTGAGCAAGCCCTCGGGCGCGTCGCGAGCAAGGAATTGTTGCCGATGCAGCCCGGCGATGTTCCATCGACCTATGCCGATGTCGACGATCTCATGCGGGAGATCGGCTTTCGGCCTTCCACTTCGATTGAGGATGGTGTCGCGCGTTTTGCCGATTGGTATCGTTCCTATCGCGGCGCTTGAGGTGTTGCCGTCCCTCCCTCGAAGGCCTATGGGCTGTAATGCATTGAATCAAAAAGTGCGTGCGATGGCGAAAGATGCTGTCGCGCTTCCGATTCGGTCGTGATAGAAGTTTGGCTCAATTGCGGCGGGGCGCTTCGGGGTTTTTCTTTTTATGGTACAAGCCTTTAAGGGCAAGGGGCCGATGCGGGTCGGGGTGGTGGGTGTCGGCGTGATGGGCGCGAATCATGCGCGCGTCCTGGCCGGCCTGCCCGACGTCCAGCTTGTCGGCATCGCCGATCCTGATTCGAAGCAACGTGATTTTGTGACGGGCATTCTCGGCTGTCGCGGAGTCGGCGATCTGGATGCCCTCGTGGAACTCGGTGTCGATGCGGTCACCATCGCGGCGCCGACTCACCTTCACCATGAGCTCGCGCTCGCTTGCGCGGCGCATGGCGTACACATGCTGGTGGAGAAGCCGATTGCCTCTTCGGTTGACGAGGGGCGGGACATCATCGCGGCGGCGCGGCACGCGGGCGTCACGCTGATGGTCGGTCACGTCGAGCGCTTCAACCCAGCGGTCACGGCGATCAAGGAAGCGATCCGCGGCGAGGACATCCTGTCGATCGGCATCACGCGCGTGGGTCCGTTTCCGCCGCGGATGTCCAATGTCGGCGTGGTGATCGATCTCGCGGTGCATGACATCGATTTGATCCGCTGGTTTACCGACTCGGATATCGTCGAGGTGCAGCCGCAGGTGTCGAGCGCCGTGGCCGAGCGCGAGGACATCGCGTTGCTGCAGTTCCGCACCGCGTCCGGTGTGCTCGCTCATATCAACACCAATTGGCTGACGCCGTTCAAAGCGCGCAACGTGACGATTGCGACGCGCGGCAAATACGTGACGGGCGATCTGCTGACGCGCCAGGTGACCGAGTGCTTCGGCTTCCAGCCGGATGGCGCCTATTCGATGCGTCATGTTTCCGTTGGGCATGACGAGCCGCTGCGCGCCGAATTGATTGCATTCATCTCCGCCGCCCGCGAAGGCAAGCCCCCAGCGGTGACCGGGGAGGAGGGTGTTGCAAGCCTGGAAATCGCGACACGTTGTCTTGAAGGCCGGCCGGCGACCGGAGCCGCCCGGAAAAAAGGCTCCTTGCGGGTTGCGGGCTGAAATGTCCGGGACCGTGATTTCAAACTGAAAGCCGATGAATCAGAGCGTGCGTCCCGCAACTGCGTCCATCCCGTTTATTGACGTCGGTGCTCAGCGCCGGCGGCTGGGCAGCGCCATTGACGATGCCATCGCCAGGGTGACGACGCATTGCCAGTTCATCCAGGGGCCGGAGGTTGCGGCCTTCGAGAGCGAACTCGCGGCATTCTGTGGCGCGCGCTATGCTGTTGGCTGCGCCAGCGGCACCGATGCGTTGCTTTTGGTGTTGATGGCGCGCGGCATCGGGCCTGGCGACGCCGTGATCTGTCCGGCGTTTACCTTTTGCGCCACGGCAGAGGTTGTGGTGCTGACCGGGGCGACGCCGGTATTCGCCGATGTCGATGCGGCGACGTTCAATCTCGATCCGGCCAGTGTCACGCGCGCGGTCGCGACGGCCAAGCGTCACGGACTCGTGCCGAAGGCGGTGATTCCGGTCGATCTGTTTGGTTTGCCCGCGGATCATGACGCGATCGCCGCGGTGGCGCAGGCGGAAGGGCTGTTCGTGCTGGACGATGCGGCGCAGGGCCTCGGCGCGACCTACAAAGGCCGCAGGCTTGGCGCGCTCGCACCGGCAACTGCGACGAGCTTCTTTCCGGCCAAACCTCTGGGCTGCTATGGCGACGGCGGAGCCGTATTGACCGACGACGCCCATCTTGTCGAACTGCTGAAAAGCCTGCGTGTTCATGGGCAGGGCAGCGACCGCTACGACAACGTTCGGATCGGTATGACGAGCCGTCTCGACACCATTCAGGCGGCCGTTCTTATCGAAAAACTCAAAATCTTCGCCGATGAGATCGCGACGCGGGACCGGGTGGCGCAGCGCTATGCCGAGGGGCTGCGGGACGTTGCCATCGTGCCGACAGTCCCCGACGGCATGACCTCGGTGTGGGCGCAATACACGATTCGTCTCGCGCCGGGCCTGCGCGACGAGCTTGCTGCCAAACTGCGGGCGCAGGGCATTCCAACTGTCGTCTACTATCCGAAGCCGCTGCATCGGCTGGAGGCCTACCGGCAGTTTCCGGTGGTCGATAATGGTATTCCCGTAACGGACCGGCTGGCCGAAGAGGTCATCAGCCTGCCGATGCACGCTTATCTTGATGCCCCCACGCAGGATCGGGTGATCGAGGCCGTCCGGGTTGCATTGAAGCCGTAGATTTGGCACCCAGCGCCTTCAGTTGTATTCCTTCGATCATATGCGCCCTGGGGATGCATGGCCTTTCGCGCGCTTCCAATGCTGCTGGCGCTGTTGCTCGGCGCCTGTTCGATGTCTGGTCTGCTGCCAGACTGGTCGTCCGAGGATGTGGCGGGCCCGGAGCCGGCCTATCGTTTTCTGATCGCCAACCGGGTCAGCGAGATTGTCGGTAGCGACAACGCCGGCGGGCTCGAGATTTCAAACATTCAGCGTGTCGATTCGCTCAAGGGCGCATCGTGGCAGGTCTGTCTGAAGGTGCAGAAGTTTCCTTTTCCGCCACGCTACTACGCTGTGTTTTTTCAGCGTGAACAGATCGTGCAATCGCGCCTTTCGGTCCTGATCGATCATTGTGAATTGCAGAGCTTCGTGTCGTTCGATTGGAAGGCGGAGGCGGACAAACCGCCGACGCCGTGACCCGCAGAGCCGGTCTGCATCAGCTTCGCAGATACACATCATCGAGGCGGATGATGTCGTCTTCGCCGAGGTAGCTGCCCGTCTGCACCTCGATCAGCTCCAGCGGGATCTTGCCGCGGTTGGCGAGGCGGTGAACGGCCCCGATGGGGATGTAGACCGATTCGTTTTCATGCACCGACTGAACGTTGGTTTCGATCGTGACCTCGGCGGTGCCGTGAACGACCACCCAATGCTCGGCGCGGTGGTGATGCTTCTGCAGCGACAGCGTTCCGCCCGGCTGTACGACGATCCGCTTGACCTGGAAACGCTGCCCCGCATCGACGGAGTCGTAGTAACCCCAGGGCCGGTGCACGCGCCGGTGATCGGTGGCCTCCGGCCGCTGCGAGGCCTTGAGCTTGGCGACAAGCTCGCGGACCTCCTGCGCGCGCGCCCTTGGCACCACCAGGACGGCGTCGGGGGTCGATATCACGACGAGGTCATCGACGCCGACCACGGCGGTGAGCCTGTCCAGGGAATGAATCACGCAGTTCTGTGCGTCCGTCGTGACCACGGTGCCTTGCACGGCGTTGCCCGACTTGTCGCGGTCGGCGATGTCGAAAATCGCATCCCAGGAGCCGATATCCGACCAACCGAAGCGCCCGGCCACGACGGCGGACCGATCCGTTCTTTCCATGACGGCGTAGTCGATCGACTTTTTAGGAGATTGCGAAAACGCCTCGGTCGCGAGCCGCAGAAATCCGAGATCGTCATTGGCGCCGGCGACGGCTGCCTCGGCCGCCGCAGCCATCTCCGGCTCGTATCGGGCTAATTCCTGAAGCAGCACATCGGCGCGAAACAAAAAGTTACCGGAGTTCCACAGATAGCCTTCGGCGACGTAGCGGGCGGCAGTCTCCGCGTCCGGTTTTTCCACGAACGCTTCCACCGCATAGACTTGGTCCGGTCCGATGGACTGGCCGGGGCGGATGTAACCGTAGCTGGTCTTGGGCTCGGTGGGGGTTATGCCGAATGTGACAATATGGCCGGCCTCTGCCGCCGCGAGGCCCGCGAGACAGGTGGATTGGAATTCTTCAACATCGAGGATGACGTGATCGGCCGCCAGAGCCAGGACCACCGCATCGGGGTCGCGGCTTTTGGCCAAAGCTGCGGCGGCCGCCACTGCAGGCCCCGAATCACGGCGCATCGGCTCGATGACGACCGTGGCGTCGATGCCCAATTCCTCGGCCTGGCGGCGCGCGAAAAAGCGGAAATCGCTGCCGGTGATGACAATAGGGGCCGCAAACAACTCACTGGCGGCGACCCGCAACAGCGTGTCCTGGTAGGTCGAGCGCTCTCCCATTAAAGGAAGGAATTGCTTGGGCAACGCGTCGCGTGACACGGGCCAAAGCCGTGTTCCGGCGCCCCCGGCGAGAAGAATGGGTACGATCTTGGTCATGCCGCGGCACTATTTCAAAAACCCTCTGCGATGGCCAGACTACGCTCGCGAAATGACGAATCGATTCAGGCGACAAATGGGCGCGACACAATTGTGAATTCATGATCGACCGAATCCTTACCGTTGGCGGAATAACGCTGCTGTCGCGCGCGACCGGGTTCCTGCGTGACATCATGTTGGCGGCGGTGCTCGGTGCCGGCCCTGTTGCCGACGCATTCTTTGTGGCGTTGCGTTTGCCCAACCACTTCCGCGCCATCTTCGCCGAGGGGGCATTCAATGCCGCCTTTATCCCGGCTTATGCGCGCGTTCGAGGTTCCAGCGGTGAGGCCGCGGTGCGGCTGTTCGCGGACCGGGTGTTCACGCTGCTGCTGACAAGCCAGATCGTTCTGCTCGCCGCAGCGCTGTTGTTTACCCCTGGGGTGATCGATCTGCTCGCGCCGGGGTTCGGAAAGGATCCCGTCCGGTTCGCGCTCGCAGTGGATCTGACCCGGATTACCTTTCCTTATTTGCTGCTGGTGAGCCTCGTGACCCTCTACGGCGGCATTCTCAATGCGCTCGATCGTTTTGCCGCCGCTGCGGCTGCGCCGATCTTGCTGAACCTGTCGATGATGATGACGCTGACGCTGGCGGCGTTTTTTCCGACCGCCGGACATGCCGCCGCCTGGGGTGTGCTGCTCGCCGGGGTTCTGGAATTTCTCCTGGTGGCGGGCGATGCCGCGCGCCAGGGTGTCATGCCGAAGTTGAGCTGGCCGCGCCTCGACGAAGAGGTGATGGTGTTTCTCAGGCGGTTTGGACCTGCGACCATCGGCTCAGCCGGAACACAGATCGCGCTCTTTGCCGATACCATCATCGCGAGCTTTCTCGCCGCCGGCGCGCTATCGGCGCTCTACTATGCCGACCGGCTGAACCAATTGCCCATCGGGGTGATCGGCATTGCTGCCGGTACGGTGTTGCTTCCCGAGATGGCGCGACGGATCACTGCGGGCGACGAGGGGGGAGCACGCCATTCGCAAAATCGCGCCATCGAACTGACGCTCCTGCTGTCGTTGCCCTGTCTCGTGGCCTTCCTGCTGGTTCCCGAGTTGATCATGCGCGCGTTGTTCAATCGCGGCGCATTTACCACCGGCGATGCACACGCGGCTGCCATGACGCTGTTGGCCTACGCGATTGGACTCCTGCCATTCGTCCTGATGCGAAGTGTCTCGGTGACGTTCCTGGCGCGAGGTGACACCACGACACCGGTCAAGGCGCTGTTTGCGGCGGTGGCCGTGAATGTGGCTTTGAAGATTCTGCTGATGGACGATTACGCCCAGGTCGGCTTGGCGTTCGCCACATCTGTCGGCGCCTGGATCAATCTGATCCTGCTGGTCTGGTTCGCGGTGCGCCGGAATCTCCTCACGCTCGACCGGCGGCTGATGCAATCCACCGGCAAACTGATCTTGGCGGCGGTCGCGCTCGCAATCGTCCTGGCCGTTTGCCAACACCCGGTCGCCGGCTTGTTTGCGCGCTGGAGCTCGTTCCGTGACGCAGCGACTCTGTTCGTGCTCGGGGCAATCGGCGTCGCTGTCTACGGCGGTGTGGTGCTGGCGTTGTTTGGCCGGGAGTGGCTGGCCCTGCTGCGCAGGCGAGGGCAGAGACGGACCCCGGAACCGCCGATTTCGGGGGCGTCTGGAGATTGACCTCATTCCAAACTGACGCGAATGATAACCCTTGTTGAAGGAAGCTGGCGGAAATCCACCCAAAAAAAGCCTTGAACGGCCTCCGGCAGCGACATAGGTGCGGTTTCCCTGCGTTTTCCGGATTGCGTCCTTATCTTGCCGCATTGCAACATCAGCGATTTGCTGGCAGCAAAGGTCTCATGATTCACACGTCATCTCACCGGCTCGCCGCCGCTTTCGTCGTGCTCGCACCCGTGCTGGCAGCTTGCGGCCAGAGCCAACCGCCTGCCGCGCTGCCGCCGCCCGCAGTGACCGTGGCCAAGCCGGTCGAGCGCGGTGTCACCGATCAGGACGAATACGTGGGCCGGTTCGTGGCCGTCGATTCTGTCGAGGTGCGGGCTCGCGTGTCCGGTTATCTCGACGCGATTCATTTCCGCGACGGACAGATGGTCAAGCAGGGCGATCTTCTGTTCACAATCGACAAGCGGCCATTTCAAAACACGGTCGACCAAGCGCGCGGCACGTTGGCGCAAGCCAAGGCCAATCTGGCTTTCACGGAAACCGATCTTGAGCGCGCCAAACAACTCGTGCGTGACCACACGATTACCGAGCAGGGCTTCGATCAGCGCACGCAGGCTTTCCGCAATGCTCAGGCGTCGGTCGCAGCCAATGAGGCCGCCGTGCGCCAAGCCGAGCTCGACCTGGAGTTCACCGAGCTTCGTGCGCCCGTGGCCGGGCGTATCGGCGACCGGCGCGTTTCGCCCGGCAATCTTGTGACCGGAGGCACGGGCGGGAATACCACCCTGCTGGCAACCATCGTTTCGATCGACCCCGTCCGTTTTGAATTTACGATGGATGAGGCGTCATACCTTCGTTACGAGCGGTTCTCTCATAGCGGCAAGGAAGTCACAGGCCGCGATGGTGGCGTTCTCGTCGATCTCAAACTGCTCGACGAAAAGGGTTACGATCATCGCGGCTATATGGACTTCATCGATAACGTGATCGACAAGTCGTCAGGCACGATCCGTGGCCGCGCCGTGTTTTCGAATCCGGGCGGCGTATTGATCCCTGGCATGTTCGGCCGCATTCGTGTGCCGGGGTCGCCGGCCTATCAGGCTTTGCTCGTGCCTGACGTTGCGATCGGGACCGAACAGGTGCGCAAGTTCGTGCTTGCCGTCGATGCCAACAATACGGCGGTTCAGAAATACGTGACGTTGGGGCCATTGGTTGATGACAACCTGCGCGTCATCAAGGACGGGATTTCGGCGGGCGACCGCATCGTCGTCAATGGGCTGATGCGCGCGCGACCGGGCCAGAAGGTGACGCCGCAGGAGCAGGGCGCCGGCCCGGCCGGCCCGCAAGCCAAGAACCCGTAGGGCGCCGGCCATATGCGAATTTCGCACTTCTTCATCGACCGGCCGATCTTCGCTTCGGTTGTGTCGATCGTGATCGTGATCCTCGGTGCGGTGGCGTTCAGCCGCCTGCCGGTCGCGCAATATCCCGAAATCGCTCCACCCGTCATCAACGTGTCGGGGCAGTACCCCGGCGCGAGCGCCGAGGTCGTCGCCGCAACCGTGGTGGCGCCCATCGAAGAGCAAATCAACGGCGTGGAGAACATGCTCTACGTCTCGTCCAATTCGAGCGGTGACGGCCGATTTTCAATCGGTGTGACGTTCGATGTCGGCACCAATCTCGATATCGCGCAGGTGCAGGTTCAAAACCGGGTCTCGACCGCGCTGCCGCGCTTGCCGGCGGATGTCCGCAACATCGGCGTGACCGTCACCAAGGCCTCGTCCGACCTGATGATGGTCGTGCATCTCCTGTCGCCAGACAAATCGCGCAACGAGTTGTTCATCTCCAACTACGCGCTGCTCGAAATCAAGGACGCGCTTACCCGTGTCGATGGCGTCGGCTCGATCACCGTTTTCGGCAGCCGCGACTATGCAATGCGGGTCTGGCTCGACCCCGCGCGGCTGCAGTCCCTTGGCATGACCGCCAGCGACGTCACGACCGCGCTGCAGGGTCAGAACGTTCAGGTGGCGTCCGGTATCCTCAATCAGCCGCCCGTCGATCATGCGAGGGCGTTCCAGCTCTCGGTGTTGACGCTCGGGCGATTGGCCGACCCGGATGAGTTCGGCAACGTGGTCGTCAAGCAGACGCCTGGCGCGGTGGTGCGGCTCAAGGATGTGGCGCGGGTCGAACTTGCCGGTCTCGATTATTCGTCGAATTCGTATCTCGATCTCGATCCCGCCGTGGCGCTGGCCGTGTTCCAGCGTCCCGGGTCTAACGCGCTCGCCACGGCGCAGGCCGTCCGGGCATCGATGGCCGAAGCCGCCAAGCGTTTCCCGTCCGGGATCAAATATTCCATCGTCTATGATCCGACGCAGTTCATCCAGCAGTCGGTCGATGCGGTGATGGAGACGATCCTCGAGGCGATTCTGCTCGTCGTTCTCGTGATCGTCCTGTTCCTCCAGACGTGGCGTGCCGCCGTC
>Ga0070679_100007465_pt1 | contig 10219 bp, 10 predicted proteins | sample KBSC63BmetaG_FD_65652 | JGI IMG/M metagenome (GOLD analysis project Ga0070679, IMG submission 65652) | Corn rhizosphere microbial communities from Kellogg Biological Station, Michigan, USA - KBS C6-3B metaG | ecosystem: Host-associated > Plants > Roots > Rhizosphere | place: USA: Michigan... | reverse complement strand
GGTAAGCGGCCAGCGTGTCGGCGTAGCGCGCATAGGCGCGCGCCGCGGCGCGCGCGTCGTCGTCGGTGGCCTCGGCGAGCGCGCGCGACGGCGGCACCAGCGCGTTCTTCCATTGCGAGATCCGCCATTGCGCGGCGCGCGCGCGGCCGCGATCGGCAGTGGCGACGAGCTCGGCGACGATCGGCTCGAGATCGGACGGATCGAGGATCGAGAAGCCGGGCTTGATGCCGAGCGCCTTCGCCTCGCGGCGCATGATCGCGAGGCCGAGCGCGTGGAATGTGGAAATCGTCGCCTCACCGGCGTCGGCGGCGCCCCCCTTGGCCGCCGCGGTGACGCGCTCGCGCATTTCGCGCGCTGCCTTGTTGGTGAACGTGATCGCGGCGATCTCTCCGGGGTCGACGCCGGACGCCGCGAGGTGCGCGATCTTGGCGGCGATGACGCGCGTCTTGCCGCTGCCGGCGCCGGCGAGCACCAGCAGCGGCGCGTCGATCGTGCGCACGGCTTCGCGCTGCGCCGGATTGAGCGGGAAGCTCACTTGACGACCCTCCGCGCTGCGCGCTTCGGGATGCGGGGTCGCCACATCCGGCGCTTGGGGCGGCCCTGCGCGCTCATCGGCGCGCGCGGCGGTTGGGGTTGCGAATGCGGGACACGTGGAGGCGGAGCGGTCGTCGATGCGATGCGTGCGCTAGAATCGCGGCGCGCTTCGAGCGTCGCGCGGGTTGTCGCGCGGCGCTCATTCTAGGGAGCGCGGGCGCGCGGCGTAAGTCTTGACGGCCGCGCCGATTTCAGGAACGCAACGCGGACACGATTGACGTGGCGCACTTCGCCATCGGCGACATCCAGGGCTGCCACGCGGAATTCCGCGAGCTGCTCGCGCTCATCGATTTTTCGCCGTCGCGCGACCGGCTGTGGCTCGTCGGCGACCTGGTCAACCGCGGCCCGCGATCGCTCGAGGTGCTGCGCGACGTGATGGCGCTCGGCGACGCCGTCACCACTGTCCTCGGCAACCACGATTTCCACCTGCTGACGATCGCCGCCGGCCACCGTGCGCCGCATCGCGGCGACACGCTCGACGCGATCCTCTCAGCACCCGACCGCGATGCGCTGGTTGACTGGCTGATGTGCCGGCCGCTGTGTGTCGCCGAGGGCGGGCGCGTGCTGGTGCACGCGGGACTTTTGCCCTCGTGGACCGCCGACGACGCGGTGCGCCTGTCGCGCGAGGTGGAGGCAGTGCTCGCTGGCGCCGACGCGTCGCGCTTCCTGTCGGTGCTCTACGGCGACGAGCCGTCGACCTGGCGCGAGGACCTCGCCGGCGACGATCGGCTGCGCGCGATCGTCAACGCCTGCACGCGGATGCGCTTTTGCGATGCAGATGACCGGATGGAGATGCGCGAGAAGCGCGGCCCGGCGTTCACGCCGCCCGGCTTCCTGCCATGGTTCCGCCAGCCCACGCGGCGCAGCGCGTCGCACCATGTCGTTTGCGGCCACTGGTCGACGCTCGGCCTCGCGTTCACGCCGAACATGTCGATGCTCGACAGCGGCTGCCTGTGGGGCGGCACGCTCACCGCGGTCGATCTCGACTCGCGGCGAATTTTTGCGGTGCCGTCGCGCTCGCCGGTTGCGCCGGTGACGGCAGCCCGAGCGACGCACGGATAGCCGCTTCCGACAGCGCCGCGAGCTCGCGGCGCGTGCGCGTCGACGCGGCGATCGGCGGATGCGCGATCACCTCGATCACCTGGTCGCGCGCACCGCAGATGCTCCAGAACGAGCGCGCCAGCGACGTATCGCCGGCGTACTGCGTCGCGCGCGAGGCGCGGCCGTCGCGGTATGCGTAGCGCAGCGCGATCGGCTGCACGTGGCCCGCCGAGTCGATCACGGGCTGCAACAGCGAGCCGTGGAACTTGAGGAGCGCCGTGCCGTCGGTCGTCGTGCCCTCGGGAAACACCGCGAGCACGTCGCCGCCGCGCAGCGCCTCGGCGGCGATCGCGTTGACGCGCAGCGTATCGGCCTTGCGCGCCCGCGTGACGAAGATCGTACCGGTCTCGCGGACCAGCTTGCCGACGAGCGGCCATCGCGCGAGCTCGGCCTTGGCGATGAAGCGCGCCGGCGAATGCGCGTCGAGCACGAAGATGTCAAGCCACGACACGTGGTTCGCGAGGTAGACGACGTTGCCGCCGGCCTCGTGGATCTCGCCCTGCACGCGCGGCTCGACGCCGAGGAGCGCGAGCAGGTGGCGGCTCCAGGCGCGATTGAGCGCGCGCTTTTGCGCCGCGCTCGCACGCGGGAACACGAACGTGGTGATGGCGATTCCCCGGCCGACGTGGACGAGGACGCGCAGCGCGCGCCACGACTGGCGCGCACGCGACACGCGATCGGCGGAGGCGGTCACGGGCCGCGCGACGAATCCGGAAAGGCGCGCCGTGCGCGAAAAGGCCCGCACGATGGCGGGCCCTTGCGCGTCAGCGCATCGCCGCGGGACGGTGGCGGTCGCCGCCGCGGAGCCGTTGCGCCGCGGGCAACGTCATCAGAACGCGACGCGCGTCGTATAACCGTCCGACAGCACGCGCACGCGATCGCCTGGGCGGAAATTCTCGCCCGCGTTCTCCTGCGGCACGGCGATCGTGCGACCGGAATCGAGGCGCACCGTCACTTCGACGCCGTTGCGCTGGTTGGCGTTGTTCTCGACGGCATTGCCGACCAGTCCGCCGACGATCGCGCCGGCGATGGCGCCCGCGGCGTTGGCCGCGCCGCTGCCGCCGATCTGCGCGCCCGCGATGCCGCCGAGCGCGGCGCCGCCGACCGTGCCGACGCCGGTGTTCGGCGCCGCGAGCTGCACGTAGCGCACGCTCTCGACGACGCCCATCTCGACTGTCTGCGCGCGCATTCCCTGCCCGTACTGGTACACGTCACCGCGCTGCGACGGCGCGCAAGCCGCCAGCGACAGTGCCAGCGCCGCGACGGCGACGGCGGCGAGCGCACGCGTGATGCGCGGCCTCCGAGCGGCTGCGTCGCGCGTCGAGACATTCGGTTGCACGGGCGTCTGAAAGGTCGTTTGCATGGCGATCACCAGAGGGTTCCGGCGAAGCTTTGATTGTATAACGCGTCGATCCGTTCCCGGTTGACCACGTGGTTCTGCGCGCCGCGCGAGCCGATCTTGAGCGCGCCGAGCGTCGCGGCGAGCTGGCCGCTGCGCTGCCAGTCCCATCCGCTTGCCATCCCGTACAAGAGACCGGCGCGGTACGCGTCGCCGCAGCCGGTCGGATCGACCACCGCCGCCGCGCGCGCGACACCGATGCGCAGCACCTGGCCGTCGGCGTGAATCTCGGAGCCCTCGCCGCCGCGCGTGACGACCATCGCGTCGACGCGCCGCGCCAGCGCGTCGATCGTAAGCCCGGTGCGCTCGGTGAGAAGCCGCGCCTCGTAGTCGTTGACGGTGAGGACGCTCGCGGCGTCGACCATCGACACGAGCTCGTCGCCGTCGAAAAGCGTCATCGCCTGGCCCGGGTCGAAGATGAACGGGATGCGCGCGGCGTGAAACTCGGCGGCGTGCTGCAGCATGCCCTCGCGGCCGTCCGGCGCGACGATGCCGATGCCGATGCCGGCGACGTCGCCGACATGGTTGTCGTGCGAGCGTCCCATCGCGCCCGGATGGAACGCGGTGATCTGGTTGTCGTCGAGGTCGGTGATGATGAAGGCCTGCGCGGTGAACTGGTCCGGCACGTCGCGCACGCCGTCGCAGCCGATGCGCAGCGACGCGAGCCGGTCGCGGTAGCCCGCGCCGTCCTTGCCGAGCGTCGCCATCGCGACCGGCTCGCCGCCGATCGCCGCGAGGTTGTAGGCGATGTTGCCGGCGCAGCCGCCCCACTCGCGGCGCATGTCGCTCACGGTGAACGCCACCGACAGCACGTGCGCCTGGTCGGGCAGGATGTGCCGCGCGAAGCGGTCGGGGAACACCATGATGGTGTCGAAGGCGAGCGAGCCGCAGATGAGCGTGCGCATGCGAGAAATCCGCGCGCGCCGGCGGCGCCGCGGGAAAGGTTGCAAAGGGGGCGAAGTGTAGCGCGACGCGCCATTGCCTCGTGCCCGGTCGCGGTCATGAGGCGCATGCGAATGTGGTCGCCATGCGAAGGCCGGGCTGCGGGGATATCGCCAGTCGCTCAAACACGCTTCGCGAACTCGCTTGGTGGCGATATCCCCGCATCCCGGCCACCGATCGCCCTGCGGTCGTCACGAACTCCGGATGTCGGCGCTCTCATGCGCGGTGTCGTTGCCTTGCGGCCCGCACGACTGTCCGTCGTCGGGATGGCGGGGCATTGCCACCAAGCGAGTTCGCGAAGCGTGTTTGAGCGACTGGCAATGCCCCGCCAGCCCGACGCCGCGCAAGAAGGCCGATGCGCAACCGTCGCTTCGACCGTCGAGACGCCTCAGTCGATGACGACCTCGCGGCCGATCTCGCGCACCACCGATTGCTGGCGCCGGGACACCGGCAGCGATTCGTCGATGCCGTCGAGGATCACTTCCCAGTGCGCGTCGCCGTCGTTGTTGAGGCGCCGCTCGAAGCCGCGGATCGCCTCGCGCGCGACGAGGCAGTTGCGATGCACGCGCACGAAGCGCGCGCCGAATTCGTTCTCGAGCTTGGTCAGCGATTCCTCGAGCAGGTATTCGCGATCAGGCGTGCGGATCGTGATGTACTTGAGCTCGGCCTTGAGGTAGACGACCTCCTCGATCGGCACCAGCACGACGCGCGAGCGCTCGGTGACCGACAGGAAGCGCCGCGCGTTCGACGGCAGCTGCGCGAGGCGCTCGCCGTTGAGCGGCTTCAGCTTCGGCACCTTCTGCAGCGCCGCGAGCAGCCGCTGCACGCGCACCGGCTTGACGAGGTAGTCGACCGCGTGCACGTCGAACGCCTGCAGCGCGTGCTCGTGGAATGCCGTCGAGAAGATCACCACCGGCGGATGCGCGAGCTTGAGGAGATGCCGCGCGAGCTCGAGCCCGTCCATGTCCGGCATGTGGATGTCGGTGAGCACGAGGTCGGCCGGCGCCGAGGCGAGGAGGTCGAGCGCCTCGCGGCCCTGCGTCGCCTCGCCGACGACCACCAGCGGCAATTGCACGGCGCAGTCGTCGAGCAGCTCGCGCAGCCGTCTTCGCGCAGGCGTCTCGTCGTCGACGATGAGGATGCGTAGCGGCGTCTCGTTCATGATCGAAGGGCTCCGGCGAGTCGAAGGCCCGCGCGGCGCGCGCCGGACGAAGGCCCGGCGTCGGCGCGCGGCGCGCGCGCTTGCGCGCGGTCGGCAGGTTGCGGTGGCGTGGCGGTGCGGTAAGGCAGTCGGATGTGGACTTCGTAAGCGTCGGCGAGCACGCGCGACTCGAGCCGCGCCTCGGCGTCGAAATGCAGCGCGAGCCGCTCGCGGATGTTGGCGATCGCCATGCGGTTGCCGCGCTGGTGGCGCGCGCCGTCCGGCTGGTAGGGATTGCGCAGGATCGCGTGCACCTCGGCGCGCGACAGGAAGATGTTGATCGAGATCGTGCCCGGCGCGCTTGAAGGCTCGATGCCGTGATAGACGGCGTTCTCGAGCAGCGGCTGCAGCAGAAGCGGCGGCACCAGCGCGTCGCCGGGCATGCTCTTGACGTTCCAGTCGACGCCGAGACGCTCGCCGAGTCGCAGCTTCTCGAGCTCGAGGTACTGGCGGCAGAGCTCGACCTCGTCGGCGAGGGGTGCCAACTCGCGGTTGTCGCGCATCAACACGCGGAAGAGATCGGCCATGTCGTGCAGCGCTTCCTCGGCGCGGCGCGGGTCGCTGCGCACCAGCGACATGACGCCGTTGATGCTGTTGAACAGGAAATGCGGGCGGATGCGCGCCTGCAGCGCCTGCAGCCGGGCCTCGCTGATCGCGGGCGACAGCGCCTTGGCGCGCAGCCGGAAGTAGCCCAGCAGCAGCAGCGTGGCGATCGCGGTGAACAGCGTGTGGGTCAGGTAGACGGCGCCGTTTTGCGGCACCAGCGTGCCGACGAACGCCTCGATGCCGATGCCGATCGCGACGCCGATGGCGACGATCGCCGAGACCGCGGCCGGGTACGCGAGCCGCGCGAGCCAGGGTGCGAGCACCCACAGGATGGCGAGCTCGACCAGCAGGTGCGGCTCGACGACGCCGGCAAGCGTCGTCCACTCGGCGGCGAACCCGCCGACGCCGGATGCGCGCGCGAAGCCGACGAGCGCCGCCGCGCCGTTGACGGCGAGGAGGACGCGCAGGATCGTGCCGAGGTTGCGCAGGTCCGGCAGACCCGGCTCGTCGTCGCGTTGTCTTATAATCGATCGCATGGTGGTTGCCGATCGGCGTCCGCATGCAAGCATCGTGCCCGATGCGGCCGGACGCCCGGCGAGACGCCGCCAGGTGACGTTGCCCGCCTCGCTGGCCGGGTCGCCGAGGAGTGCGCGTATTGTCGGCAACGCGCGACGCATTCGCAACCCGAAGAGCATGTCACAACGCGCCAAACCGGATGCCGCGACGTGGTCGGGCCGCTTCGCCGAGCCCATGTCCGAGCGCATGCAGCGCTTCAACGCGTCGATCGACGTCGATCGCCGGCTCGCCGACGCGGACCTCGACGGCTCGCTCGCACATGCGCGGATGCTCGCCGCCGCGTCGATCATCACGGCGCAGGACCTCGCCGACATCGAGCGCGGGCTCGCGGCGATCCGCGGCGAGATCGCGCGCGGCGAGTTCGCGTTCACGCGCGACCTCGAGGACGTGCATTTCGCGATCGAGAAGCGCCTGACCGCACTGGTCGGCGACGCCGGCAAGAAGCTGCACACCGCGCGCTCGCGCAACGACCAGGTCGCCACCGACACGCGGCTGTGGCTGCGCGGCGCGGTCGATGGCATCGCCGCCGAGCTCCGCGCGCTGCGGCGCGCGCTCGCCGATCTCGCGCTGCGGCATGCCGCGGTGATCATGCCGGGATTCACGCACCTGCAGGTGGCGCAGCCGGTGACGTTCGGCCATCACCTGCTTGCGTACGAGGCGATGTTCGCGCGCGACAGCGCGCGGCTCGCCGATTGCCGCCGGCGCGTCAACGTGAGCCCGCTCGGCAGCGCCGCGCTCGCCGGCACGAGCTACCCGATCGACCGCCGTCGCGTCGCGCGCGACCTCGGCTTCGACGGCATCGCCGGCAACTCGCTCGACGCCGTGTCCGATCGCGACTTCGCCGTCGAGTTCGTCTCGCTCGCAGCACTCGCGATGGTGCACCTGTCGCGCCTCGCGGAGGAGCTCGTGCTGTGGTCGAGCCCGCGCTTCGGCTTCGTCACGATCGCCGACCGCTTCTGCACCGGCAGCTCGATCATGCCGCAGAAGAAGAATCCCGACGTCGCCGAGCTGGTGCGCGGCAAGAGCGCGCGCGTCGCCGGGCACGCGATGGCGCTCCTCATGCTGATGAAGTCGCAGCCGCTCGCGTACAACAAGGACAACCAGGAGGACAAGGAGCCCTTGTTCGATACGGTCGACACGCTGGTGGACTGCCTTTCGATCGTCACCGACCTCGTCGCCACGGGCCTGGCGCCGGTGCCGGCGCGGATGCGCGCGGCGGCGCGCGAAGGCCATGCGACCGCCACCGACCTCGCCGACTACCTCGTGCGCAAAGGCCTGCCGTTTCGCGATGCGCACGAGGTCGTGGCGCGCGCGGTGCGCGCCGCCGAGGGCGCCGGCAAGGACCTCGCCGACCTGCCGATCGATGACCTCCGCGCATTCGCGGATGCGATCGACGACGACGTGTACGCGGTGCTGACGCTCGAAGGCTCGGTCGCGAGCCGCGACCACGAAGGCGGCACCGCGCCGTCGCGCGTGCGCGCCGCCGCGGAGGCGGCGCTCGCGGCGCTTGCCGCCGAAGCGTCCGGCGCAACGCCGCGCCCCGCCACCTGAACCCGCAGCAACCGTTTCGAGATGAGGCTTCCACGATGAGCGAAAACACCGCGCGCGACGTCGCGTTCCTCGGCCTTGGCGTCATGGGCTATCCGATGGCGGGGCACCTGGCGCGCGCCGGCCATCGCGTCACCGTCTACAACCGCCATGGCGACAAGGCGGCGAAATGGGTCGCGGCGTACGGCGGCAAGTCGGCGGCGACGCCGGCGGCCGCCGCGCGCGGCGCCGAGGTCGTGATGATGTGCGTCGGCAACGACGACGACGTGCGCGCCGTCGCAAGCGGCAAGGACGGCGCGCTCGACGGCATGGCGGAGGACGCGATCCTCGTCGACCACACGACGGCGTCGGCGACGCTCGCGCGCGAGCTCCATGCGCGGTGCGCCGGGCGCGGCGTCGGGTTCCTCGACGCGCCGGTGTCGGGAGGCCAGGCCGGCGCCGAGAACGGCAAGCTCACGGTGATGGTCGGCGGCGACGCCGCGACGTTCGCGCGCGCCGAGGGCCTGATGGCGCACTACGGTCGCGCGGTGACGCTGCTCGGCGGGCCGGGCAGCGGCCAGCTCACCAAGATGGTCAACCAGATCTGCATCGCCGGCCTCGTGCAGGCGCTGTCCGAAGGCATCGCGTTCGCGCAGCGCGCCGGCCTCGACGCCGAGCGCGTCCTCGACGTCATCAGCAAGGGCGCCGCGCAATCGTGGCAGATGGAAAACCGCGGCAAGACGATGGTCGCCAACAAGTTCGACTTCGGCTTCGCCGTCGACTGGATGCGCAAGGACTTGGGCATCTGCCTCGACGAGGCGCGGCGCAACGGCGCCGCGTTGCCGGTGACGGCGATCGTCGACCAGCTGTACAGCCGCCTGCAGGCGCAAGGCGGCGGCCGCGCCGACACCTCGAGCCTCATCAAGCTGTTGCGCGACGCGTGAGCGCGGCGAACGCGCGCGGACGCCCGCGGGCGCCGCAGCGCGCGGCAATCCTGCTCGCCTTCACGTTCATCGTTGCGGCGGTCACGGTCGCGAGCGCAGCCGCGAACGCCGCCGTGCAATTTCGCGACGGCTGGATGCGCCCGGCCGAGGCCGGCGACCCGACGGCCGAAGCCTACGTCGACGTCGAGGCCGATGCGGCGGTGACGATCGTCGCCGTGCGAACGGGAATCGCCGAGCGCGTCGAGCTCGTCGCCCCGCCCGCGCCTTCGCGTCCGGCCGGAGCGACGTGGCGCATCGCACCCGGCCAGACGCTGCGCTTCGCGCGCAAGGGCAACGTGCTGAAGCTCCACCGCGTCACGCGCACCGCAGCGACCGGCGACACCGTCGAGGTGACGTTCACGTTCGAGGACGCCGCCGGGCGGCGCTTCGACGCACGCGCGCCGATCGTCGTGCGCGGCGTGCGGCCACCGGCGCCCCACTGATTCGTCGGCACCCGCCCTGGCCCAATCGAGTCGTCGGCGCTCGCCGGCGCACCGCGTCGACGGCGCCCGTCAACGTCGCGATCAGTATCAGCGCATGTTCGCGCGCGGCGGCTTTGCATCGCGCGTCGCTTCGACGAGCTCGATCGTCGCCTCGATCGTCGCGGTCTTGCCGAGCATGATCGTCGCCGAGCAGTACTTTTCCTTCGACAGCGCCACGGCGCGCTCGACGGCCGCACGATCGAGGTCGTGGCCCGTCACGGTGAACCTGAGCGCGATGTGCGTGAAAACCTTGGGGTCGGTCGGCGCGCGCGTCGCGTCGGCGTCGACGACGCAATCGACGATCGTCTGGCGCGATTTGCCGAGGATCAGCACGACGTCGAACGCGGTGCAGGCGGCGGCGCCCATCAACAGCATCTCCATCGGCCGCATCCCCGCATTCCCGCCGCCGTGCTCGGGGGCGCCGTCGATCAGCACGCGATGGCCGCTGCCGCTCTCGCCTTCGAAGCGCACGTCGCCTTGCCATCGGACGCGCGTCTTCACGCCAATACCACACAATAGTATGTGCTCACACTCTCACAAGTCATTGAGAACTCGCCTTATAATCAAAACAAATATGGCGCATAGGAAAGAGGGATTGGCATGTTGCGCCGCGCAATGCCATCATCATATCCATCCGTGGGCGCAAGGAGCCTCTCCTTCTCCGCACGGTCATTCCTCCATTCTCCTCCTATGGCGGAATCCTCACGGCGCGGTCTTCGACCGCGCTTTTTTTTGCTCCCGCGCAATGTGCGGCGCAATGCGTGCCCGGCGACGGGCCGCCGCCGCCGCCCGTTGCCGCGCCCTCGGGCCACTCCAAGGCGGGCCTCGTCCCGCGTTGACCGGATTGCCGGAAACGCCCTATAATGCA
>Ga0070679_100007463_pt1 | contig 10219 bp, 8 predicted proteins | sample KBSC63BmetaG_FD_65652 | JGI IMG/M metagenome (GOLD analysis project Ga0070679, IMG submission 65652) | Corn rhizosphere microbial communities from Kellogg Biological Station, Michigan, USA - KBS C6-3B metaG | ecosystem: Host-associated > Plants > Roots > Rhizosphere | place: USA: Michigan... | reverse complement strand
CGCCGCTCACCGCCGGCGCGGCCGGCGTTCGCCCATCCGGGCAACGAATACGCCGAGCGCGCAGGCGGCAAGGACCATGGCAAGCGGGCGCCGCTCGACCTGCGCGCACAACTCCCGCGACCGGGTCTGCACCTCGGCGGCGACGGTGTCGCAAAAACGCACCGTCTCGCCGCCCATCCGGCCGGCTGCCTTGAGCATGACGCCGCCGGCCCCATCGACCCCACTGGCCTCGAGATGGGCGAACAGCGCAACAAGATCGCGTTTCAGCGTCGCGAGATCGTCTTTTATGACCTGGATATCGGGGCGGGGAACGGCGCGGCGACGCTTACCCTTAGCCCGTTCGCTCGGTATGTTCATGATGAATACTCCCGACTAGGCGGCCAGGCAGGCCGGCCAGGAGGCACAGCGGCGCCTTGGTGTTAACACCGTCCTGGCCATTTTGATCCGTTGCCGCCGAGGTATCGTCCGCGGGATGAGGGTATTTCTCCGGTCCGAACCGGGCAGCGCCGATGCGCGGAACATTTGCCAATTTCGCTTTGTTCTTGACGTTAGCGCGGCGCGGACGCGAAGCACCGATTGGTCCCAAGCGCGGTGGAGTGGAGCGACGGATGGCACACGAAAACGACATCGGACGAGTTGCAAGCGAAGCGGCAAAGGCGAGCGAGGCTCTCATCGAGCGAACCAAGAGCGCCGTCCGGGATGCCGGCGCCGAGACTTGGGATGTCGGGCAGCGGGCCGCCGCGCAGGCACGCAGCATGACCGACGAGATTTCCAATCAGGGCGGCCGGGCCCTCGACTCGGTTCGCCAGCAGGTTTCCTCCGATCCGTTGACCGGGCTTCTCGTCGCGGGCGCCATCGGCTACCTGCTAGGCTATATCAGCCATCGGCGTTAAGGCCTCTTGCCGGGCGACGTCTACCGTCGTCGCCCGCCGGCCGCTGATGGCGGCACACCGCCTTCTCGTGATCTGTGGCTTTGCCCGCGATCTCATGACGAGCTTCTGCCAAGCGGAATGAGCAGTCCGTTCGCGCCGGGCAGCCGTGACGACGATTTTTGTCATTTGCCGCGCGTCGTGATAGGGTCACACTCGGTATTCGGGCGCGTCGAACCGGATCGACAACGACATGACCGCAGGTTGCCGCGCCCAGGCACATTAAGCCCCTCCTCCCCGGGAATCCGCGGAAATCCAACGGTTCCCGCCCGCCGATCCGAACATGGAATAAACTTAATAGGTGCCCGTTGTCATCCCGTTACGCGATACCGGAACTGCCACCGGACGTTGACGACCCGGCGATGAGCGCCGGCTTCAGCGATCAGCTGATTGCCGTGCTGCCGCGCCTGCGGCGCTTCGCCCGCGGCTTGACCGGATCGGCTACCGAGGCCGACGACCTTGTGCAGGCGGCCTGCGAGCGCGCCCTCTCACGGATGGAACAATTCCAGGAGGGTACGCGGTTCGACAGTTGGATGTTTCGTATCGTGCAAACGATCTGGATCGACCAATTGCGCGCCCGGAACGTCCGGAAAGAGGATGGGGAGATCGATGGCGAGAGGCTCGGAAGCGACGAGGCGATGCGCCGAGTCGAGGCGCGGATCGCGCTGGCCGAGGTCAGGCGGGCGGTCAGCCGGCTACCGATCGAGCAGCGCACCGCCCTCCTTCTCGTGACGGTCGAAGGCATGAGCTACAAGGAGGCGGCGGAAATCGCCAAGGTACCGGTCGGAACGATTATGAGCCGCCTCGCCCGCGCGCGGGTGGCCTTGCAGGCACAGCTCGATGCGGGCGGCGGTCTGCGCAGGAGTGTGGACGATGCAGAAACCAGGTGAAGAGCTGCTCGTCGCTTATCTCGACGGCGAGCTCGACGAGGCGCAGCGATCCGAGGTCGAGGCGTGGCTCGGGCACGACAACACGGCGCGCGAGCAGCTCGCCCGGCTGAGCGAGACCGCCTCGCTGTTGCGCGCCGCCTTCGACGAGGTCCTGCGTGAGGAAGTTCCCGAACGGCTCATCGCCGCCGCGCGCGGCGAAAGCGCCGCCGACCGCCTGCGTGACGCCGAAATCCTCCCGTTCCGCCCAACCCGCCGGGTTTCCGGCTTTGCCGGGGGGCGCCATTGGTGGATCGCCGTCCCGGTCGCCGCCTCGTTCTTCGGCCTGATGATCGGCGGCGGCCTCGGCTATTTCGGTCTCGGCAAGGCGCCCGCGGAGGACAAGCAGGTCGCGGTGTCGAGCGCCAGCACCAATAGCTGGCTCGACAACGTCGCCGGCTACCACAAGCTCTTCGTCAGCGCGGCGGCGGGCGAGAACTCCTTCGCCGACATCCCGGCCAATGGCGACGAGGTCATCCAGAAGATCAGCCAGCGCACCTCGCAGGCCGGCGTGCGCGTCCCCAACCTCAAGCCCTGGGGCCTTATCTTCCAGGGCGCCCGCGTCGTCGTCATCGAGGGGCGCCCGGCGGCGCAGCTCGTCTACACCGCCGACAACCAGGCGGTCGGCAGCGCCATCGGGCCGCTGACCGTGGTCATCGGCTCGTCGAAGCGCGCCGACGTCACGCCGACCTTCGAGCGCCGCCAGGACGTCAACATCCTCTACTGGCGCCGCAAGGGACATGCCTACGCCATCGTCGGCCAGGCCGATCCCGGCTATATGTGGAACCTGGTCAACGACATCGCCTATCAGCTCGACGCGATCTAGCGCCGCTCACGCGATGCCGCGCGGCGCCTCCTCGGCACTGAACTGCGTCGTGTTGTAATAATCCGCGAAGACGCCGCCGCGGCGGATGAGCTCGGCATAGCCGCCCTGCTCGACGATGACGCCATCGCGCAACACCAGGATGAGGTCGCAGCCGCGCACCGTCGATAGGCGGTGGGCGATGATGAAGGTCGTGCGCCCGGCGGTCAGCCGCTCGATCCCCGCCATGACGAAGGCCTCGGTCTCGACGTCGAGCGCCGAGGTCGGCTCGTCGAGGATGAGGATCGGCGCATCGCGCAGGATGGCGCGGGCGATCGTCAGCCGCTGTTTCTCGCCTTCCGAGAAAGTCGAGCCCGCCTCGCCGATCACCGTGTCGTAGCCCTGCGGCAGCGCAGCGACGAGATCATGGATATGCGCCATGCGCGCGGCCGCCTCGATCTCGTCGAGGCTGGCCTCGGAGCGGCCATAGGCGATGTTGTCGCGCACCGAGATCGGGAAGATGAGCGGCGGCTGCAGCACCATGGCGATCTGGCTGCGCAGCGATTTGAGGCCGAACTCGCGGATGTCGACACCGTCGATCGAGACCGTTCCGGTCGAAGGGTCGAAGAAGCGTGGCAGCAGGCTGAGCAGCGTCGATTTTCCCGCGCCGGTCGGCCCGACGATTGCCACCTTCATGCCGGCGCGGATGTCGAGATCGACGGCGCGCAGCACGGGCATTTCCTGGCGGTAACGGAAGCTGATGCCGCGCCAGGCGACATCGCCGCGCGCGCCCTCGGGCGGAAAGCTCCGCGGCCCGTCCTTGAGCTCGGCCTCGGTGTCGAGAATCTCGAAGACGCGGCCGGCGCCGATGCGCGCCCCGGCGATTAGCCCCCAGCTCTGGGTGATCTGGTTGACCGGTACATAAAGCTGGGCGAGGTAGGAGATGAAGATGATGAGCTGGCCGATGCTCAGCCTGCCCGCCATGACGGCGCTGCCGCCGGCATAGACGACGAGCGCGGTGCCGGCGGCGATGACGACGTTGACGACGCCGGAGTAAAACGTCTGCCAGTTGTAGAGCTTGAGCGTGGCGGCGAGGCTGGCCCGGCTCGCCCCCATGAAGCGGCGGTACTCGTCCTCCTCGCGGGTGAAGGCCTGGACGACCTTGACCGAGGCGATCGCCCATTGGACGAGCGAATAGACGCGGCCCTCGGTGTCGCGCACCTCGCCGGCGACGGTGGTGATCTTGCGGTTGAAGACGGCGATCAGCACGAAGAGCGCCGGCACGATGGTGAGCGACAGCAGCGTCAAAAGGGGATCGAGCGGCACCAGGATGAACAGCATGCCGGCGAGGAGCACGAAGGCCGAGATGATCGGCAGCAGCCCGTTCATGATCATCGTCTGCACGGCGAAGCTGTCGGCGGTGACGCGATACATGAGGTCGCCGACCTTCTGCCGGCTGTGAAAGGCGAGCGAGAGGCGCTGCAGATGGCCGTAGAGCGCGCCGCGCAGATCGTTGACCATGCGCTGGCCGACGCCGATCGTCGTCGCGTTGTGCAGCAGGGTGAGGCCGCCCGCGGCGAGCTGCACGACGACGATGCCGATGCAGGCGAGCGTCAGCATCGCCCCCGGCGCCCAGCCGGCGAGCAGCGGCGGGGCCGGCTTGCCGCCCAGCACGTAGTCGATGACGACCTGCAACGGCCACGGCTTCAGCAGCTCGAACCCGGCGATGAGGAAGATCTGCAGCAGCGCCCAGGCGATGAGGAGCCGGTACGGCCACAGATAGGGCAGCAGCTTGCGGCCGAGCTTTGGCACCTCGCCCGTCCCCCGGCTAAGCGGTGCGCGGCGCGAGGACCGGAATGGCGGGGCGCTCTTCCGGCTCGACCGGCGTCAGCTGCGCCTGCTTGGCGACGGCATCGATGATCCGCCGCATGAGCCCGCCGAACGCCCAGGTGCGGTAGGCGATGAAGCCGAAATGACCGATGCCGACGGCGCCGACCGCCGCAGCGACGGCGGGCGCGTCGAGAATGAGCGCGACGGCGGCGAACACCGCGTAGCAGCGCAGCATGAAGGCCGACAGGCGCGACAGCCGCATCTCGCAGCGCACGCGCAGCAGCCGCTTCATGCCGCCGTGGTTCTCGCCGACGACCATGACATAGGCGCGGCTCCATAACCCGCGCGCGATCTTGAGATCCCAGTCGCTCCAGCCCTGGTCGGGCATGATGAAGTATTTCTGCGGCGCCAGGAACGCCATCAGGCCGCCGAGCAGCAATTCCTTCTCGTCGCCGCGCTCGCTCCAATAGGCGAGGAAGAAGGCGCGCTCGCGCCAGTCGACCCGCGCCTTCTGCCCCGTGGAATCCCCGGCGGTATCGAGCCGCATCTGGTCGTTCGTCTTCATCAGCCGAGTACGCCAGCGCGCCCGCTCCCAGCCGCGCAGGATGGGGCCGAGATAGATGAGGAGCGCGATGAGCGCGCGCGCCTTGAGGCCGCGGAAGCGCTTGTCGACCGGCGCCTTGAAGGCGCCGTTGACGCACAGCGTCCAGGTCAGCAGCAGCGGCACCGTCAGCAGCCACAGCCAGCCGCCGGCGATGACGCCGCACAGCGCCAGCACGATGGCGACGACGTTCCATTCGAAGGTGAGCGGCAGGAACGCGGCGAGCGAGGAGGGCGGCTCGTACATGGTCTGAAAGAGGCCACGCCCGAAAACGCCGGAATAGATCACCGGCCGGCGCGACAGCAGGAGCGAGGCCGAGAGGTCGCCATAAATGCGGCCGAGCCATTTGGCCTGGCCGAACAGGTTGAAGCGGAACGGATGCTTGCCGTAGACGAGCGCCTCGGCCTTGCCGTAGCCGCGCTGTTGGTCGAGATAAGCCTTCACCGTGTTGCGGCGGAAATGCCAGACAACGGCCGCCGGGCTGAAGCCGATCGCGTAGCCGGCATCCTGGAAGCGCCAGCAGATGTCGACATCGTCGCCGGCGGCGCGGTAGAGCGGGTCGAAACCGCCGAGACCGAGCAGGACGTCGCGGCGAAAGGCCATGTTGCAGCCTGCGATATGCTCGGCGACGTCGTCGCTCATCAACACATGCGTCGGGCCGCCGGGCGACACCGCGACGGCGGCGGGGATGAGGCTGTCCTCGGGCGGCGGGAAGTTCGGCCCGCCGCAGGCGGCGAGGCCGGAGGCCACCATCTTGCCGACGAGGTAGGTGAGCCAGTCGGGGTCGGCGACGCAGTCGCTGTCGGTATAGGCGACGATCGTGCCGGTCGCCGCCTCGGCACCGACATTGCGGGCAACGCTCAGCCCCTTGTTGACCTGGCTGATGATGCGGCAATAGGGATAACGCTGCGAAATTTCGAGGGTGCGATCGGTCGAGCCGTCATTGACGACGATGACTTCGTAATTGGGATAGTTGAGCACCTCGAGCGAGGCGAGGCACTGATCCATCGTGCGCTCGGCATTATAGGCGCAGACGACGACGGAGACCCGGGGATTGTCCGGCAGCGGCGGCGGCAGGGCGCCGCGATAGGCCGCCGAAACGGCTTGATAGGCCAGCTTCGGCCGACGCTCGCGGTCGACCAGGCCGAAGGCCCAATCCTCGATGAGATGTCCGCCGGTGAACCATTCGTCGGTCCAGGCGAAGACGAAGGTGCCGGCCACCCCCATGGCGAAGGCGGTGCCGACCTGCCAGGCGAGGATGGCGCGCTGCCCCTCCTCGCCCTCGCGCATCGAATCGACGCCGAACTCGGTGAGAACGAGCGGGCGATCGACGGCGAGGTTGTGCAGCCGCGAGACGTAGCGGCGAAAGGCGTCCTCGTGATGCAGATAGACGTTGAAGCAGAGGAAATCGGTGAAGTCGATCGTCAGATACTCGGTGGATGGGAAGTTGGCATAGCTGACGAGCGCGCCGGGAACCTCTTCCTTGACGGCGGCGACGAGTTCCTTGAGGAAGGCGCGCACCCGGTCGGCGCCGTGCCAACGCACCATGTCGGGCGGGATTTCATTGCCGATGACATAGGCGAAGACGGCGCGGTGCCGCTGACAACTGCGCACGCCGGCGAGCACGCTGCGGCGGATCTCGGCCTGGACGGTCGGGTCGTCGAGGAAGGTGACGTGCTGCGACCATGGGATGCCGACGAGAACCTTGAGCCCGTTCGCGCCGGCGACGTCGAGGAGGCGGACCGGGGGCACGGTGAAGACGCGCACCGTGTTGGCCCCCATCTCGGCCATCAGGGCGAAATCCTGTGCCAGGCGCTCGGACGTCGGGAACTGCGTGCCGTCGGCGCCGGGCGCGAAGGGGCCGTAGGTCACGCCCTTGACAAAATGCTTCTTGCCGCCGGTGAAGAAGAACTTGCCCTGGACCTCGATCGCCGCGGCGTCTGATTGCCGCTCCGCCGCGCTCATCGCGGCCGCCGCCAATTGCATGAAATTCCCTGGATGCGCGAGGTCACGGCCGCTCCTCTAGATACGCCCCGATGGCGCAGGCCCCGGACAACGCCTTCCCAGGCAGCCCTATTCCCCGCTCCCCGACATCGCGATGGGCGGCGATTAGCACCGCACATCGCCGGAACTGTCAAGACGGTACCCCGCGGCAGCGTCAGTCGCCGGCGGCGCGCACGGCGCCGGGGCGGTTGTGCCAGGCCCAGGCGGTGCCGAGAATGCCGTCGAGGCCCGACATCCGCGCCTGCCAGCCGAGAGCCGCACGGGCGCGCGCGACGTCGGCGACGAGAACCGGCGGGTCGCCGGCCCGGCGCGCCATCTCGCGCCGCGCGATACGCCGCCCGGTCACCCGCTCGGCCGCCGCGATCACCTCGCGCACGCTATGCCCGGCGCCGGTGCCGAGATTGAGCGCCAGGCTGGCGCCGCCATCGAGCAGATGGCCGAGCGCCGCGACGTGCGCCTCGGCGAGATCCTGAACGTGGATGTAGTCGCGCACGGCGCTGCCGTCCGGTGTCGGGTAGTCGGTGCCGTAGATATCGATCTGCGCCCGCCGGCCGAGCGCGGTCGCCAGGACGAGCGGCACGAGATGCGTCTCGGGCTCGTGCGCCTCGCCGATCTCGCCGTCGGGATCGGCGCCGGCGGCATTGAAATAGCGCAGCGCGGCATAACTCATGCGATAGGCCTCGCCGTACCAATGGATCGCCCGCTCGCAGATCAGCTTGCTCTCGCCGTAGGGGTTGACGGGACGCTGCGGCGTATCCTCGGTGATCGGCACGCGCGCTGGCGTGCCATAGGTGGCGCAGCTCGACGAAAAGACGATATGGCGCAGCCCGGCCGTCAACATGGCGTCGAGCAGCGCCAGCGTGTTGACGACATTGTTGCGGAAGTAGAGCTGCGGCTTTTCCATCGACTCGCCGACATAGGCGAAGGCGGCAAAGTGAATGACCGCCGCCACCTCATGACGCGCCAGCGTGTCGGCGAGGCGCGCCGCGTCGCCGAGATCGCCCTCGACGAAGGGACCCCAGCGGACCGCATCGCGGTGACCGTAGACCAGATTGTCATAGGCGATCGGCGTGTAGCCGGCCCGCGCCAGCGCCTTGCAGGCGTGGCTACCGATATAACCGGCGCCGCCGGTAACCAGGATGTTCTTTGCCATTGCGTCCGATCAGGAAGGGTTTGCGGTCGCGACCAGTCACTACGGTGAACGGCGGGGCGCCGCAAGCGTTCCGCTGCGGAACGCCGACGGGGAACACGCTCGATCAGCCGCGTAAGCGCGTCAAATTGACGCTCCGCATTTACCATATAGTTGATATCTGCTTCCACGATTTCCGGAAATAGAGTAGAAAGCGGCCGACATCTTGCTGATTACGGAAACAATGCCTGTTGTTCTGGCGCGGCGCTCGAGTTGATCGAGCGACGGGAGCGCAGTTCGCGGGTTTTCGCGCCGCTCCCGATCGTCTTTTCGCAGGGCACGGAATAAGCCGGGTGGCAAGCCCGTTTGAAAGCCGTTGGTTAGGGAGTAGTCATGCACGTCGCGGTCATAGGTACGGGTTACGTCGGCCTCGTTTCGGGCGCTTGCTTCTCGGAGTTCGGCGTTTCGGTCGTCTGCGTCGACAAGGATGCCGACAAGATCGCCCGCCTGCAGCGCGGCGAGATGCCGATCTACGAGCCCGGCCTCGACCAACTTGTCGAGAGCAACGTGCGGGCCGGCCGGTTGTCCTTCTCGACCGACGCCAAGGCGGCGATCGCCGGCGCCGACGCGGTCTTCATCGCCGTCGGCACGCCGTCGCGACGCGGCGACGGCCACGCCGATCTGAGCTACGTCTTCGCCGCCGCCGAGGAGATCGCCGCCTCGCTCACCGGCTATGCCGTCATCGTCACCAAGTCGACGGTACCGGTCGGCACCGGGCGCAAGGTCGAGGCGATCCTGCGCAAGGCGCGGCCGGCCGGCGGCTTCGACGTCGCCTCGAACCCGGAATTCCTGCGCGAGGGCGCGGCGATCGAGGATTTCATGCGGCCCGACCGCGTCGTCATCGGCACCGAGAGCGAGCGGGCGCGCGAGGTCATGCAGGCGCTTTACCGGCCGCTCTTCCTCATCGAGACGCCGATGCTGTTCACCTCGATCGAGACCGCCGAGCTGATCAAATACGCGGCCAACAGCTTCCTTGCCACCAAGATCACCTTCATCAACGAGGTCGCCAATCTGTGCGAGAAGCTCGGCGCCGACGTCCAGGACGTCGCCAAGGGCATCGGCCTCGACGGCCGCATCGGCCGCAAGTTCCTCCATGCCGGTCCCGGCTATGGCGGCTCGTGCTTCCCCAAGGACTGCCTGGCGCTGGTGCGCACCGCGCAGGAGGCGAAGGCGCCGCTGTCGATCGTCGAGACGGTGGTCAAGGTCAATGACGAGCGCAAGCTGCACATGGCCGACAAGGTCATCCAGGCCTGCGGCGGCTCGGTCAAGGACAAGACGCTCGCCATCCTCGGCCTCACCTTCAAGCCGAACACCGACGACATGCGCGACAGCCCCAGCCTCGCCATCGTCCCGGCGCTGCAGCAGGCCGGCGCGACCATCCGCGCCTTCGACCCCGAAGGCACGGAAGAGGCCCGGAAGCTGATGCCGGACATCGCCTATTGCGGCAATTCCTACGAGACGATGGCGGGCGCCGACGCGCTCGTCCTCGTCACCGAATGGAACGAGTTCCGCGCCCTCGATCTCGATCGCGTCAAGAGCCTGCTCAAGACGCCGACGGTGATCGACCTGCGCAACATCTACAAGCCGGCCGACATGGCGGCGGCGGGCTTCTTCTACACCAGCATCGGGCGTGCCTCGCCCGGCGTGACGCCAGCGAAACTGCGCAATCTCGCGTGAAGGACGACAAATGACCTCGACAAAGAAGCGTGTGCTGGTGACGGGCGGGGCCGGCTTTCTCGGCTCGCATCTGTGCGAACGGCTGCTGGCGCAGGGCCATGACGTGCTGTGCGTCGACAACTACTTCACCGGGCGCAAGGAGAACATCGCGCATCTCCTCGGCAATCCGAAGTTCGAGACGATGCGGCACGACATCTGCTTTCCGCTCTACGTCGAGGTCGACGAGATCTACAACCTGGCCTGCCCGGCCTCCCCGATCCA
>Ga0070679_100007461_pt1 | contig 10220 bp, 12 predicted proteins | sample KBSC63BmetaG_FD_65652 | JGI IMG/M metagenome (GOLD analysis project Ga0070679, IMG submission 65652) | Corn rhizosphere microbial communities from Kellogg Biological Station, Michigan, USA - KBS C6-3B metaG | ecosystem: Host-associated > Plants > Roots > Rhizosphere | place: USA: Michigan... | reverse complement strand
GTTTTCGGACCTGCACCAAAAGACAATGATCCATCTGCGCTCTTGGTTGGTTGGGCAACTGCTGCTTGTTGCGCTACTTGATGTTTAGCGCCAGATGAAAAGAATGCATATGTACTTACAGTAGAAATAATATAGAGTATCAACCCAATAACAATATAAAGTAATTTTTTATTATCCATAGTATTCCTTTAATCCGTCAATTCGCTTTTGCTAATGCAATTGCTTTCTTCTCCTCACTTGAGAGTTCATGTTCTACACCTCTTCCTTCTTCTACACGCTTGGCATACCAACGAGTTCCAGATCGAGAATAAAGACCTGATATAACTATACCAGTATCTTTGTCATTGAGTAAAGCGAAAATAAAACTTTGATCTCCTCCTGTATCATTGAAAGGATTAAAGCGAAGTAGTCCGATTTTCTGAATATGCATTGCCCCATCGTGTTGTAATTTTTGCGTTTGCTTATCCAAATGCATGAGACGATTTTTAGCATCTGCCATATCTCTCATGACATTATCAAGAATTGCCTGTAATGTCCTACCGTTTGTTCCTTCAGTTAACGTATTATAATGTGCCTGCGATTTCCACAGAAAATACGTAAGACCAATCAGCCACAAAATAAGAAGAAATAACAATACATATACAATCACCATTTGCTCTCTATCTATGGTAGCCTCTTGACAGCCTCACTGTCAATAGTGTACTCTAGCCTCTATCATGGCTAAGAAACGAAAGACTCTTGAGCAGAAAAAACAAGCTGAACAGCGCCATCTGGCAACACAACTAGAACAAACTGTATCAATTTCACCTGTCTACTCTTTACGTGATTTTTCCACCCCTTCAGTAACAAAATCTCCCCAGCAGCAAATGCGTTCTAGCAATTCTACTGCTTCAATTGCCTATACCTATGCATTTTCTGACTTACGAAAAACATTTTTTACTACTCTGGCTATTGTTATCGCTCAAATTGTACTATTCTTTATTGTGAATAAGTAAATTGTGCCTAAACAGCCTATGTTCTATTCTTGCCATTCATCTTTATTACGTACTAATTCTTGTTGAGAGGGGGTGATTTTTTTATATGGCAACAGCAACAATGTATTGTGTGAAATGTCGAGCAAAAAGAGACGTGGAAAATCCAGAGCACGTCACAATGAAAAACGGCAAACCAGCAATGAAAGGAAAATGTCCAGTTTGCGGAACAGCAATGTTCAAAATTGGTGCAAAGTAACTTAGAAGATCATCTAAAGCTCGCTAGAAGAGCTGAGACAATCTAAAAACCCCACTTAAGAAGTGGGGTTTTTCATTCTTGACATAGAGAAAAATTGATATAGAATGAGATATTAATGAGAAAAGAGCGCAGTTCCAAAGAAGAGCCGGCATTCACAGCATCTCCCGCAAAACCAATTGCACCGCGACCTAGGATCATAGTGCCTAGAAACCATGGCATGGATGCAAACGAATATCTAAGGATATTAAGCGCAAAAGACGATGAATATATGGGATATAATGATGTTGGAAAACCGGAAGGCAAAAAAGCGAGACGTACACGAAAGAGAATCCCTCAAGAATAACGGATTTCTTATATTTCTCTTTTCATTTTCCAGTATAGTGGACTAATTTAAAGACCTTCACAACCGATACATTCCATGAGTCGGCAATCTGGGCTCGTCCAAATCCGGCAATTTCAAAATCTGCAGCACCTAAAGGATGACAGGTAATATCTTCACAAACTACAAATAATTGTTTTGTTACAGTTGTTCGCTTCGGATCGTTAATTGTATTATCAATCGGCACAGGATTATCATTAGCTATTGAGAAGAAGTAACGATAGGCAAAATCAGAATTCCCTCCCGAAATAATAGCAAAGTTAAACGGTTGATTATTTGTTTTGGATAAAACAAAATCAGCAATTGTTTGCATTTGTAGCTTTTGCCTATTTGGCGCAAATTGGATGGGATTCCATTTCAGTGCATAAATAAAAATGGCAATAAATAAAAGTATTGCTCCTATCTTCAGAACTGGCTGCCAACGCTTCGTCTTTATAAGAGTCTGAAAAAAATTACCAAAAAGTAAAAACGGTAAAGGGAACATAAATTCAAAATTATAATCATTAATTGGCTTGTGATATAAACTAAAAAGTGTAATACCAAAAAGTGTCCACAAACTAAGCAAAAGAAGAAACAGCTTATCTTTCACGAAACGCAGCGTGTACATTGCTCCAAGAGAAAAGACAACAACAATAAATGCGAAGATTATTAACCACCAGTTTGGATACAAATGAAATTTATCAGGCGTGGGATATGTGAAAACAAGATGTCCAAACAATCGAAAAAATACATTACTTATTGTTTGCCAGATAGATAAATGCGTTGTATCTGTAGCTGTCGGATCTCCGTGGAGAATAAAATTAAATATTGCTCGACTATTTTCAAAGTTATGGCGTAATTCAAAAAGAATAAATAAAGAGAATCCAATCAGAAAACCCAAAAAGATTGCAAAATATTGTTTAAAAAACAAAAAGAAAGTGACATGAATCTTCTTAATACCTTTACTTTCAAACGTTTGAGCGAAGCGGTTATAAAACAAATTGCCCAATAAGACGAAAAAAAGAATAGTGACTCCGACAAATATTTCAATATAATGAAGCTCTAAAGACATGCCATACAAAATACCAGTAAGAAAAAATAACTTAAGCGACTGTTTTTTTATTGCGTTATAGACGCAGTAAAACGTTGCTAATGTAAAAAGAGGCATTGGGTTGGGATTCCAGGAAGAATGTGCATAGGTAATGACCAGTGGTGACACTGCATATAAACTGGCAGCAGTAAGCGCTGCAATTGTCCCCATGAATTTTTTTGCAAGATAAAAGATAAACCAAACAGTAATAATACTAAGTATTGCAATCATAATTGCCGGACCCACCGGATCTAAATGCCATAACCATAAAAATGGTGCCATCATGTAGTAATACAACGGCCCGACATAGAAATCTCCTGCTGATGATCGTGGACCAAGAAGCGTGAAATGTCCTTCCAAAATACCTTTGACAATTAATGCGTCTCTTCCTTCATCTCCCAGAAATGTCATATAATCAGAAATTCTATACAGACGAAGAAACGCGGCAAGAAGAATAATAATTCCAAGAGCAATATGTAGTTGATATCTTTTTAAAAACTTCATGACTCCTTTTTATTCGGTTCTAAAGCCAAATGGTGTGTTTTCCAGATAACCCGATTATAAATCAAATAATTGAGGGGTAACACAATAAAAATAATCGTTGGGAATAGAATTGCGATTGCGGTATGAATTGGGAATCCAAAAATCAATATTTTTTCTCCGAATTCTTTTACTGAAAGATATGAAACAAGAGTTTGGATACCAATGGAAAGTAACGAGGCAATATTAAATTTAATGAGTCTATTGAAAAATCCACCTTGGGATTTGACATGTTTTGTGTCAACAAATGTCCATGCATTATTTAACAAAAAATTGGAAAGAATTGCCGTTTCAGCACCCACCATGGTTGCCATCCATTGTGTAGTCCCAAGAAAAATAAAAAGATAGGTAATAACAAGTTGCACGATGAAGCCAGTACCACCCACAAAGAGAAATTTAATTATCCGCTTTGAATCGTCAACCCGTAGTCGTAGAACGACATACATTGATTCAAATGATTCTTTTTTATTAATTTTGCTTTGTCCTGCAGTTCGCTCATAAAAAACAATCGGTACCTCTTTTACTTTCGCGCCCATTTTCACAACATCATGTAATATATTCAATTTGTACGCAAATGTCTTCGAGTATAAGTGTTCAAGATCGACTTTCTTCAAATAGTCTGTCTTTGTTAATTTCAATCCTGATGTCATATCATGTATGGAAAAATTCCACCAAACAATTCGAGCAAATAAACTTCCAAACCGACTTAATATTTTTCGATCAAATCCCCATTCTTTTGGAATCGCTCCACCTTTTACGTATCGACTCCCAATGACATAACCCGCACCATCATCCATAGCAGCAAGTAAACGAGGAATATCATGTGGATCATGTTGGAAATCCGCATCGAATTCGATTACGGCATACGCGTCCATCTTGTCCATTGCATAGCGCATAGCTCTGGCATATGCAGCACCAAGACCTTCTTTCTTTCCTTCCAACAAGTGCACGTTTTTATAATCCTGCATATATTTTTGAACAACTTCCTTCGTGCCATCAGGTGAAGTATCATCAGCAATCAAGATATGCAGTTCATGATTTTTTATTTGGGGAAATATTTCCTTTTCCAAAACAGGAATCATTCTTTCAATGTTTTCTTTCTCATTATAGGTTGGGATAATAACAACAATCTTCATAATTTCTAATACTACAATTCTAAATCCTAAATAAATTCATACATTTAAAATTCAAATTTCAAAACGTCTAGTATTTCCTTATCGGAATTTTGAGATTATTTAGATATTAGAAATTAGAATTTAGGTATTTGTCTTAAAATACTCAATCATCTTCTCCAATCCAACCTCAAGTGTCACATGCGGTTCCCACCCTAATAATGCTTTTGCTTTCTGAATATCAGCTTTACGCATTTTGGGATCGTCTTCAGGAAGTTTTTCACTAAATACTATTTTGCTTTGTGAACCCACAAGTTCTTTGACAATTGTTGCAAACTCCAAAACAGTATGTTCTTCAGGAGAACCGATATTGACGATTTCTCCCTTCGTATTGTCGCCAAACATCAATCGAATCATGCCATCAAGAGTATCGCTAATATAACAAAGAGATCGCGTTTGCTGTCCATCGCCGAAAATGGTTATCTCTTCTCCTTTCAATGCTTGAGTAATAAAGACGATGATCATCCGCATATCCGCTTTATTCATACGCGGACCATAGGTATTAAAAATACGGATAATTCGAGTATCCACATTTCGTTCTCGTCCAAAGTATGCTGTAATTGTTTCACCAAAACGTTTCGCTTCATCATAAACTGATCGAGGTCCAGTGGTGGAAACATTTCCGTTGTATGTTTCTTTCTGTGGATGAACGAGCGGATCTCCATATATTTCTGAAGTTGATGCAAATAAAAATTTTGCTGAATGTTTTTCGCAAAATTTTAATAGTTCAAGCGTCCCTGTCGTATTGACCTGCATAGTTTCCATCGGAAGCTTATGGTAGCTAATATCACTGTGGTGATTTGGAGAAGCAGGAGAAGCTAAATGAAACACATACTCAGCTGATAAATCGCCTGGCAACGGCGTAATAACATTATGATGCACAAAACGAAAACTGGGATTATTCTTTAGATGGGCAATATTCCCTTCCGAACTCGTCAGAAGATTATCAACACAAACAACTCTATATTCCATTGCAAGCAATTTCTCGCACAAGTGCGAACCAATAAATCCAGAACCACCAGTGACAATAACTGTCTGCATCTCCTTATTGTACAGGAAAAGCAACAGTTGAGAAAGATCTTTGTTTTGTGATAGAGTATAAACGTATCTCGAATATAAAAATTCAAATCTCAAATAGATACGTTAAATTTAGGATAGAGTTTTGCAATTTGGGATCTATGTTAATAATTCTATGGTAAAGAAAGCACTTATAATTGGTGTCTCATCTCAAGACGGCTCCTATCTAGCCGAATTTCTTCTCGAAAAAGGCTATGATGTCACAGGCACAGTGCGTCACTCAACCAATTTTTATCTGGAAAACATACAACATCTCTATGGAAAAATTGCTATAGAAGCAGCAGATCTTATCGATAGTGAAAGTATTGCCCAAGTAATTCGAAAGCATAATCCACTTGAGGTATACAACATTGCTGCTCAATCGATTCCAGGTGATAGTTGGACGCAACCGTTTTATACCGGAGAAGTGACCGCGTTAGGACCAGTCCGTGTCATGGAAGCTATTCGTCATTTCGCACCAGAGGCGCGTTTTTATCAGGCCACGAGTAGAGAAATCTTTGGTAATATCCATGCAGAATCAGCCAATGAATCAACGCTTTTTGACGCAAACAATCCCTATGGCATTGCCAAATCCTATGCACATATGATGACACGATGTTATCGAGAATCATTTAATATGTTTGCTTGTGGCGGCATATTATTCAACCACGAGTCTCCGCGTCGTGGTCTGCATTTCGTTACGAGAAAAATTACCGCTGGCGCTGCGATGATCAAAAACAAAGTAGCAAATCCGCCCTTAAATGAACTGGGCGAACCGCTTGTCAAAGATGGGAAATTATATATGGGAGATTTAACGATGCATCGCGATTGGGGGTATGCCAAGGAATATGTCGAAGCTATGTGGTTGATGTTACAACAGGATAAACCGAAAGATTACGTCATCGGAACCAACTCAACCCATTCTGTCAAAGAAGTATGTCAAATTGCCTTTGAACATGTGGGATTAAATTGGGAAGATCATGTGGAGAGTGATAAACGTTTATATCGTCCGACAGAAATTAAAGAATTAAAAGGAGATTATTCATTAGCCAAAAAAGAACTTGGCTGGGAACCAAAAACATCCTTTGAAGACCTCATCAAACTCATGGTCGATGCTGATCTTGAACGATTTACATAAGTGAGTTATTATCCACACAATGAATGAACGCGATCATCAAGGCAATTATAAAATAGTACAATCAGAAATTATTTCTGACCCAAATAGTCCAGATTACAAGACATCTTCAACCGCATTCATTCCTATGGAAGCCGATGAGGCAAATGACGTGCAAGGAGCACCATTGACACAATCCTTGCATCCATATAAACATGAAGAACCATTTCTTTCGAGAGCTCGAGTATATGGCGCTATAGGTAATGCAGCAGCAACAACATTTACTATATTAGAGTGCGTTAGCAATCATATTGGTCAACTTGATACTGCGTCAGGAGCAATTGTTGTAGGAGGTATGATATTCGCAGCGAGTGAAGGCGCACATCATCTATTTAAGCCTGAAAAGTCACAAAAGCCACATCAACCTCCATCCACTCCATGAGGCCATGCATCAAATTTGTCTTTCCCAATATTCTAATGTATCCTTCAATGTCTGATCAATACTCACTTCCGGTTTCCAACCAGTTAATTGTACAAATTTCGTTGCATCACAAACCATATCCGGAATATCATTAGTTCGGATAAGTGAGCTGTCTTCTTTTACTTCAATTTTTATCTGAGAAAAAGACAGCAACTTTTGTAATAAATCAGCAATCTTATATGACTGTCCTCGTCCAAGGTTATATGCTTCACCAGGAATGCCTTTTTCCATTAGTAATACATAAGCGCGAACCATATCATGCACATCAGTAATATCTCGTTTGGAATCAAGATTTCCCACAGTTAAAACTGGCTCTCGTTTTCCCTTTTCAATTTCCGCAATTTTTTTTGAGAAAGCAGATATGACAAATTGATCAGATAAACGCGCTCCGGCATGATTAAATGGTCGCGCTCGCATAATAGGCATCCCGTATGCATTGAAATATTGTAATCCCATGAAATCCTGTGCAATCTTTGATACATCATACGGTGTGTGGGGCTGAAGAGCTCTTTTTTCATCAATTGGCTTGTCAGCTGGATTACTACGACCATAGATAAGCCCTGAACCTACAACTACAATCCGCGATTCTAGCAAATTTGCTTCACGAAGTGCTTCCAGCAGATACAACTGTGCATTAATATTATTTAGTAAAAAACTGGCTGGGTCTTTGAGACTCGACGCAGAGCCGGGCAATGCAGCCAAATGATAAATTTCCGTAGGCTTTATTTCCTTGATGAGTGATTTGACTGCAGCAAAATCTGTCAAATCAATTTTTTCTAAATGGAGTGTATTCTGAATTGAGGAAACATTTTCTAAGCTCTGATCAGAAAGATATGTTCCATACACTTGCAAATCTTTTTGCGTCGCAAGTAGATGTTCTGCAAGGCAGCTACCAGCAAAACCTGTGATACCTGTAATCAATATTTTCTTCATAAACCTTAAACCAATACCTAAATGCTAAATAATTTTAAATATCAATATGAAAACATTTTAGATTTAGACCTTTTGATTTATTCAGAAATTAGAGTTTAGAAATTAGAAATTCTTGTACCTATCTCCCCACACCTATATAGGTAAATCCTTCTGCTTTCATCTTCTCAGGCTCATAGACATTTCTTCCATCTATAAACAAAGGCTGTTTCATTGCTTCTTTTATTTTCCCTAAATCCATCTCTTTAAACTCTCTCCACTCCGTCATAAGGATAACAAGATCTGCATCTTTCGCCACTGCATATGGGCCATCAACAAAAAAGATATCCTTTTTATCTCGTAAGATATGCTGTGCATTCTTTTGAGAAATTGGATCATAAGCTTGAATGATTGCTCCTGCTTCTAAAAGTTTATTGATAACAACAATCGATGGCGCATCACGCATATCATCTGTGTCGGGCTTAAAGGCTAGACCTAAGATACCGATTTTTTTTCCTTGCATATCTCCGCCAAACATTTTTTGGGCTTTCGTGACAATTGCTCCTATTGCTTGTTTATTAATTTCTCCAACTTCTTTCAATAATTTAAAATCATATCCATAGCTCTCAGCGATTGCAATCAATGCCTTCACATCCTTGGGAAAACATGACCCGCCATACCCAGCACCGGCATTTAAAAATGCTGTACCAATACGGTGGTCAAGTCCAACAGCCTGTAAGACATCAGGACCATTGGCTCCTGTTTGTTCTGATAGTTGGGCAATTGCATTTGCAAAGGATATTTTCGTAGCTAAAAATGCATTTGAAGCATATTTGATCATTTCTGCTGTTTTCACATTTGTAAGTACGCGCTCACCATCGATTGGTTTGTGCAGTTCAACCAGTACATTACGGGCTTTATCTTTTTCTGTACCAATCACAATGCGGCTTGGATGCAAAGTGTCGTCAATTGCTACTCCTTCCCGCAAGAATTCAGGGACGCTGGCAATATCAAACATTGCGCCACCTGGTTTCACTTTTTCGATCAATTCTTGTACTTTAAAATTCGTTCCCACTGGCACGGTACTTTTTACAATAACAACGGTATATCCTTCTAAATGTTTTCCCACTTCTTCTGCAACCTTATACACCACTGATAAATCTGCTTCTCCTGTTGGCATTGGCGGTGTGCCGACTGCAATAAATACCACATCTGATTCAGGAATTGCTGGTTTATAATCAAGAGTAAATAATAACCGACCTGCATCCACGTTTCGCTTTACCATTTCTTCAAGTCCAGGTTCATAAATAGGAAGAATGCCTTTTTTCAGGTTATCTACTTTCTCAGCAGTATGGCCGATAACATGGACTTTATTGCCAAGATCCGCAAAAACAGTTGCGGTAACGAGGCCTACATATCCATGACCGATAAATGTAATTGTCATAAACTTGTTTAATTTTAGCAGATTTTAAGGAACTAAAAAAGCCCTTTATTCTCTAAGAATTCTTTGAGGAGAAAGATGCCGAAACTACTAGTGACAATTGCGATTTCATCACGGGTCGTCAGATTAATAACCTCTTTGAGAGGTGTAAGAATGACCTGAATATCCTCAGTATCATCTTGTTCTTGCTCTCCTTCAGTCAAATTTTCCGCTAAAAAATAATACTGCAAGCCAATAACAGCACCAACTCCTGATAACTTCCTCCCTAAAGGAGTCCATTTTTCAGCAGTAAGACCTGTCTCTTCACGTAATTCTCTTTTTGCAGCGTCTAATGGATCTTCATTATCATGCAAAAAACCAGCTGGGATCTCCAGCGACATTTTTTGTATTGCAAAACGGAATTGTTTGACTAAATAAAGCTCTTTATTTTCGGTCATCGCGAGTATAAAGACAACAGGCTTTACTTCCACGTTATGCCAGATTGCTTTTTCGCCACTTTCTTTCACAATTTGTATCTGATTTACATCGAATAAATCTGCATGTAATACTATTTTTTTTGAAGTAATTGAGAATTTAGACATGTTGTTGTCCTTTGATAATATCTAATCCTTCTTGAAATGTATGCATCTTGATACCTAATTGTTCCAATTTATGAATACACAAACTCGAATTAAATGGTTCTGCAGGTTTTCCAACTAAAAATTCTTTTCTCGTAGTCTTTCCAATAAGTGATGCGTCTAACTCAAATGTTTGTGCGACCATTTTTGCCGCGTCATAAATACTAATCGATTCACTTCCCGTTGTATGATAGATTCCTGTGGCGTTATGT
>Ga0070679_100007460_pt1 | contig 10220 bp, 8 predicted proteins | sample KBSC63BmetaG_FD_65652 | JGI IMG/M metagenome (GOLD analysis project Ga0070679, IMG submission 65652) | Corn rhizosphere microbial communities from Kellogg Biological Station, Michigan, USA - KBS C6-3B metaG | ecosystem: Host-associated > Plants > Roots > Rhizosphere | place: USA: Michigan... | reverse complement strand
GCTCCTGATCCTGACCGTCATCGCGCTCTCGCACGTGATCGATCAGCGCGAGCTGCTGTCGACCATCGGCCGCTACCTCGACTGGCTGATGCCCGGGCAGGCGCAGGCGATCGTCGGCGAGCTGGCGAACTTCCTCGACAAGCGCCAGGGCGTCGGCTGGCTGCTGCTGGCGACGATGATCTTCTTCAGCTCGCTCGCCTTCACGGTGCTCGAGAACGCGATGTCGGTGATCTTCCTGCACCGCGTCGTCGCCCGGAAGCGCCGCTTCATCTTCTCGGTGCTGCTTCCATACGTCTACATCCTCTCGCTCGGCGTCGGCCTGCTGCTCGTGACGCTGGTCGCCGGCAGCCTGCAGGCGGTCGGCAAGGAAAGCGTCGAGCTGTTCGGCCGCACGTGGTCGCTGAACGGCGTCTCGGGGCTGCTGCTCTACCTGCTCGGCTTCGCGGGCGAGGTGTTCGTCCTCACGTCGGTGTATCTGGTCATGCCTGCCGGCCGGCTGGCCTGGCGGCATGCGCTGATCGGCGGCATCACGGCGGCCGTGCTCTGGGAGATCACGCGGCACGTGCTCGTCTGGTACTTCGCGACGCTCTCGCAGGTGACGCTCGTCTACGGGTCGCTGACGACGGCGATCGTCGTCCTGCTGAGCCTCGAGCTGGCGGCGACGCTGCTCCTCTTCGGCGCGCAGGTGATCTCCGAGTACGAGCGGATCGGCCACGCCGCCGCGGTGCAGGCGGAGCCGGGGTTCACGACGACCACGGCAGCCTGACCGCCCGCGCTGCTCACGCCGCCGTCTCAGGAAGCGAGCAGGCCGGCGACGCGCTCGCGCAGCGCTGCGGGCGTCACCGCGGCGGCCGGCAATGGCGCGCCGGCGACGAGGCCGATGCGGCTGAACACGCCGCGCCGAAACGGCCGCGTCATCGCCCGGCCTCCGGCGCGCGAGAAGAACGATCCCCACACGTTCTGCAGCGCGATCGGCACCACCGGCACCGGATTGCTCGCCAGCAGCCGCATCACGCCGCCCTTGAACTCGGCGAGCGCGCCGTCGCGCGTGATCGCGCCTTCGGGAAAGATGCAGAGCAGATCGCCGTCGTCGAGCACCTCCTTGGCGCGAGCGAACGCCTGCTGGTAGGCCACCGGGTCGACCTTCTGCGGCGCGATCGGGATCGCCTTGGCGAGCCGGAAGAACCAGCCGAGGACCGGGATGCGGAAGATCGCGTGATCCATGATGAAGCGGATCGGCCGCGGGCTCGCCGACATCAGCAGCACCGGATCGACGAAGCTGACGTGGTTGGAGACCAGGATCGCGGGACCCTCGGCCGGGATGTGCGCGTCGCCGCGCACGCGAAAGCGGTAGACGATCCTGGTCAGCACGAACGCCGCGAAGCGGATCAGGTATTCCGGCACGAGCAGGAAGATGTAGAACGCGACCACTGCGTTCAGCACGCCGACGACGAGAAACACCTGCGGGATCGTCAGGCCGGCAGCGAGCAGCGCGCCGACGATGAGCGCGCTCGCGATCATGAAGAGCGCGTTCAGGATGTTGTTGGCGGCGATGATCCGCGCCCGGTGGCTGGGCCGAGCGCGCAACTGGATCAGCGCGTACATCGGCACGCTGTAGAGCCCGGCGAACAACGAGAGCAGCGCCAGATCGGCCATCACGCGCCAGTGGCGGTGCTCGGCGAGGAAGGCAGCGAGCGTGTACCCCGCCGACGGCGGCAGGCCGCGCGTGGCGAAGTAGAGGTCGATCGAGAACACGCTCATGCCGATCGCGCCGAGCGGCACGAGTCCGATCTCGACGTGGCGGCGCGACAGCACTTCGCAGAGCAGCGAGCCGGCGCCGATGCCGACCGAGAAGACGACCAGCAGCAGCGACGCGACCTGCTCGTCGCCGTGCAGCACCTCCTTGGCGAAGGCGGGGAACTGGGCCAGGAACGCGGCACCGAAGAACCACATCCAGGAGATGCCGAGGAGCGAGCGGAAGACGACCAGGTTGCCGTGCGCCAGCTTGAGGTTGCGCCAGGTCTCGCTGACCGGGTTCCAGTGGATCGCCAGTCCCGGGTCGCTGGAGGGCGAGGCCGGCACCCACTGCGCGGTGGCACGGCCGAGCAGCGCCACCGCGACGCACGCGACCGCGACGTCGCGTGCGCCCGTGCCGGGAAGGGCGACCAGCAGGCCGCCGGCGAGGCTGCCGAGCAGGATGGCGACGAACGTTCCCATCTCGACCATGCCGTTGCCGCCGGTGAGCTCGCGCTCGCTCAAGTGCTGCGGCAGGTAGGCGAACTTGACCGGCCCGAACAGCGTCGAGTGCAAGCCCATCAGGAACACGCAGACGAGCAGGACGACGACGTCCGAGCGGACGAAGCCCCAGGCCGCGAGCACCATGACCCCGACCTCGAGCCACTTGACGAAGCGGATCAGGCGCGCCTTGTCGAACTTGTCGGCGAGCTGTCCGCTGGTCGCCGAAAAGAGCAGGAACGGCAGGATGAAGAGCGCGCCGATCACGAGGCCGGCGAGCGTCGGCGGCAGCCACGCGACCTGCAGCTGGTACGTGACGAGCACGGTGAATGCGAACTTGAACAGGTTGTCGTTGCCGGCGCCGAGGAACTGGGTCCAGAAGAACGGCGCGAACCTTCGCTGCGCGAGGAGCGCGAACTGGTTCGGGCGGGCGTGCTCGGCGCTCGCGGGAGCGTCGACCGCGAGATCGGCGTCGGGGGTCTCGTCCATGGGTGCTCGCGCGACGGCAATCTACCCGATCGCCTTGTGGCAGCATCGACGCTCATCGATCACGAGCAACTTTCATGACCAGCGCTTCGACACGACGTTCTTCGCGAACGAGCTGGCGCGCGGTCGCCGCGCTGTCGCTCGCGCTGATGCTGGCGAGCTGCGGCGGTGGGGGCGGCAGCGCCGGCGGATCGCCCCTCGTTCCCGATCCCGGCGTCGACGGGCCGGCGTGGTGGCAGTACGGTCGCGACGCGCAGCACACCGCGCAGGCGGCGATCGCGACGCAGGATCTGAACAGCATCTCGTGGACGACGCCGGTCGACCTGGCGCCGCCGCGCCAAGCCAGCGGCGCGCTCCTCATCCACTACGGCTCGCCGGCGATCACCTCGCACAACACCGTCGTCGTGCCGGTCAAGACGCTCGCGGGCGGAGGCTTCCGTCTCGAGGCGCGCTCGGGCGGCAATGGCGGGCTCATCTGGTCAGCGAACACCGACTACGTGCTGCCGCCGCACAACTGGGTGCCGAGCTACAACGTCTCGCTGACGAGCGCCAATCGGCTCTACGCCGCCGGCGCAGGCGGCAAGCTGCTGGTCAAGGACGACGCCGACGCGGCGGGCGGGGCGCTGCGCAGCGTCGTCTTCTACGGCTCCGGCGCGTACGCCGCTTCGCCGGCAGCGTTCGATGCCAGCGTCTTCGTCAACACGCCGGTGACGGTCGATGCCGCGGGCAACGCCTACTTCGGCTTCGTGGTCACGGCCGCCAATCCGGCCGGGCTCGTCAGCGGCATCGCCCGCGTCGATGCCAACGGCGTCGGCACCTGGGCGTCCGCGAGCGCCGCCGCAGGCGACACCGCGATCGCGAAGGTGGCGATGAACAGCGCGCCGGCGCTCTCGTCCGACGGCAGGACGCTCTACGTTGCCGTCAACGCGTCAGCGCAGACCGGGGTCACGCAGGGCGGCTATCTGGTCGCGCTCGATAGCGCGACCCTCGCCACCAGGAGCACGGCGCTGCTCGTCGATCCGTCGACCGGAACGCCGGCGCGGGTCAGCGACGATTCGAGCGCGTCGCCGGTGGTCGGGCCCGACGGCGACGTCTACTTCGGCGTTCTCGAGACGACGTTCGGCTCGCACAACGCGCGCGGCTGGCTGCTGCATTTCACCGCCGCGCTCGCGCCGAAGGGCGTCCCGGGCGGCTTCGGCTGGGACACGACGCCTTCGATCGTCCCCGCGTCGATCGTGCCGTCGTACGGCGGGAGCTCGACCTATCTGCTGATGACCAAGTACAACAACTACGCCGGCGTCGGCAGCGGCGACGGTGCGAACCGGCTGGCGGTGCTCGACCCGAATGCGCCGCAGACCGATCCGATCTCCGGCCTGCAGATCATGCGCGAGGTGCTGACGGTGCTCGGCCCCACCTTCGTCTCCGGCAGCTCGGGGCCGGTCGAGGAGTGGTGCGTCAACACGGCTGCCGTCGACCCCGCGACCCGCTCGGTGCTCGTCAACAGCGAAGACGGCTATCTGTATCGCTGGGACCTCGTCACGAACGCGCTCAGCCAGCGCATCCGGCTGACGAGCGGCGTCGGCGAGGCGTACACGCCGACGGCGATCGGCGCCGACGGCAAGGTCTACGCGATCAACAACGCGGTGCTGTTCTCGATCGCCAGATAACCGCGGGCACGGCCGCGCGCGCCTTCAGGAGGCGACGCGGTCGATGAGGAAATTCGCACCGGCGTACTGGCCGAGCACGTCGACCAGATACGGCAAGGTCGCTGCCAGCGCCGCATGCAGCGTGTGCGGCGGGTTGAAGACGAAGACGCCGCTGCCGGCGAGGCCGAAGCCGCGTGCGTCCGGCTCCTGGACCGTGAGACGCGCGTGCAGCCATCCCTTCGGCGCGAGCGCCGCGAGGCGGCGCGGCAGCTCGGCCGCCTCGACCTTGCTCACCTGCGGATACCAGACGACGTAGGCGCCGTCGGCGAAGCGCGCGAGCGCGTCGCGCAGCGTGTGGACGACCTTCGCGTAGTCGGCGTTGCCTTCGTAGCTCGGATCCAGGAGCACCGCGCCGCGCCGCGTCGGCGGCGGCAGCTGCGAGCGCAGGCCCGCGAAGCCATCGCCGTCGATGGCGCTGGCGCGCGGCTCGCCGGCGAGCGTCGCGCGCAGGATCTTCTGCTCGGTGGGGTGCAGCTCGAACGCGCGCAGCTCGTCCTGCGCGCGCAGCAGCATCAACGCAAGCGACGGCGATCCGGGATATTGCGCGAGCTTTCCATCCGGATTGAAGCGGCGCACCAGCGCGACGTAGTCCGCGAGCGCCGGCGGCAGGTCGGTGCGCGTCCAGAGCCGGCCGATGCCGCGCGCGTGCTCGGCGTTCTTGCTCGCATAGCGGCCGAGCAGCGAGTAGCCGCCGGCGCCTCCGTGCGTGTCGACGAAGCGAAAGCCCTTCTCCTTGCTGGCGAGGTGACGCAGCACCAGCACGAGGACGAGGTGCTTGAGGACGTCGGCGTGGTTGCCGGCGTGGAACGCGTGCCTGTACGCGAGCATCAGACGGCGCGCCGGGTGCGCGCCCGGAACAGCTCCCAGAGGCTCACTTCCCGCGCTCCGGCGACGACCTCGAACGTGTCGCCGGCGGCGATCGTTCCGCTTTCGCGGACGGCGAGGTGCCAGCCGCACCAGGCGCTTTCGGTCATCAGCTTGGCGGCGTGGCGAAAGCCGAGCGCGCTCTCGAGCTCGACCTCGGGCAGGTGCGGCTCGCTCACTGCAAGCGCGCAGTCGGGCAGGCGCAGCAAGTCGCCGACGAAGAGCTCGGTCTCGAGCACGCCGGAAACGGTGAGGTGCTCGCCGAGCGAGCCGGGCGCCATCGGCTCGTTCCAGGCGGCGACGCCGGCCTGGGCGCGCACGGTCTGCCAGAACGGGTAGTGCTCGCTCGGGTATGCGTAGAGCGCCCGGCTCGCGCGGTTGCCGGCGCCATCGGCGCGGCGCTCCTCGCCCTCGATGCCGAGCGTCAGCACCGGGCGGCGTCCTTCGACCGGGCGCCTGACGAGTCGCGACTCGCCGGGCGCGGCGGCGACGTTGACGCTCACGACGCGTCCCGACGAAGGCATGGCGTTCGACGCTCGCTGCGACTCAGTGCGATCGATAGCCGGCGTGACGCGCGACGACCGCCCGCCCGTGGCCGCCGGCGATCCAGGCGACGAAGATCTTGCCGGCAGGATGGCTGACGCGGAAGGATCGCATCGCATGGACCGACTCGACCAGCAGCGGGTCGCCTTCGACGACCACGCCGAGCGGCCGTCCGCCGTGCGCGTTCCAGGCGCCGCGTTCGACCAGCGCGTAGGCGCCGCGCGAGCGCACCTGCTCGCAAAAGCTCTTGCCCGGCTCGGCCGACGCGTACCAGGGCGCGACCGGCTCGATGCGCGCCGCGCGCCAGAGCGCCTGCTCGACGATGTGGACGCCCGAGCCGTCGCCCGCGGAGAGAAAGACGACGCTCTGCGGATCGGCCGCAGCCTGCTCGTGGATGCGCGTGAACGCGTCGACCGCGCTGTGTCCGGGAGGAGGCGCGCGGCCGCGCACGGCTGCGGGCAGCGGCCCGACGATCACGAATTCGCCCACGGCGACGGTGCGCCGGTCGTGGACGAGTCCTTGCTGCTCGAGCGCGCTCTCCGCCCCCGGCGCGTTCACCAGGGCCGCATCGGTCTCGCCGTCGCGCACCGCGTCGAGCACCGCGAGCGCGGGGCCCGGGACGAGCAGCACCGCGATGCCGGTGTCGGCGCCGAACGCATGGCGCAGCCGATCGGCCAGGCCGGATTCCTGGAGCGCGCGGTCGACGCCGAGGCGCAGCGCGCCGCTGCGCTCGGACGGCTTTTGCGCCAGCGCGCGCGCCGTCAGGGTGGGCGTCGCCAGCGCGGCGACGAAGACGCGGCGGCTCGGCATCCGGTCATTATTGCGGCCGCCGGCGGCAGACGGCCGGTCCCGGTGCCGCGCGCGCCGACGGCTACACTGGCTTTCCCGAGAAGAAGCGCACGCCTGCGCCACGGAGACACCGTCCACGAGCCCGGAAGTCCCGGCCGCCGCCTCGCGGCTTGCCGGCCACTGCGGCCTTCGTCGTCGACGCGCTCTCCTCCGGCGGGCTCGCTCGGTGCCCGGGAATTTCATTTGCCCTGAGCCCTCCATGAATGCATCGCCGACCCCACGCACGCAGCCCGCGGCAGCCGCCGCCGGAGTTCCCGCTTACGTTCGCCACCCCAAGCTGATCTCCTGGGTTGCCGAGATGGCGGCGCTCACCGGGGCGCGCGATGTCCACTGGTGCGACGGCAGCGCCGCCGAATACGACCGGCTTGCCCAGCAGCTCGTCGACGCCGGCACCTTCATCCGCCTCGACCCGGTTCTCCGCCCGCGCAGCTACCTGGCGCGCAGCAGCCCGAGCGACGTCGCGCGGGTCGAGAACCGCACCTTCATCTGCTCCGAGCGCGAGGAAGACGCCGGCCCGACCAACAACTGGAAATCGCCGGCCGAGATGCGCGCGCTCCTGCAGCACGGCCTCGCCGACGGCACGCCGCCGCTCTTTCGCGGCTGCATGCGCGGTCGGACCATGTACGTCGTGCCGTTCTCGATGGGGCCGCTCGGCTCGGAGATCTCGCACATCGGCGTCGAATTGACCGACAGCGCCTATGTTGCGGTCAGCATGAAGATCATGACGCGCATGGGGCGCGCCGTGCTCGAGGTGCTCGGCAGCGACGGCCACTTCGTTCCGTGCATGCATTCGGTGGGCGCGCCGCTCGCGCCGGGCGAGCAGGACGTGCCGTGGCCGTGCAACCCGGTCAAGTACATCGTCCACTACCCCGAGACGCAGGAGATCTGGAGCTACGGCTCGGGCTACGGCGGCAACGCGCTGCTCGGCAAGAAGTGCTTCGCGCTGCGCATCGCCTCGACGATGGGGCGCGCAGCGGCCAATCGGGCCGAAGGGCGGCCAGGCTGGCTGGCGGAGCACATGCTGATCCTCGGCATCACGACGCCCGCCGGACGCAAGCACCACATCGCAGCGGCGTTCCCGAGCGCGTGCGGCAAGACCAACCTGGCGATGCTGATCCCGCCGCCTTCGTTGTCGGGATGGAAGGTGACGACGATCGGCGATGACATCGCCTGGATCAAGCCGTCCAGGGACGGGCGCCTGTACGCGATCAACCCCGAGGCGGGCTACTTCGGCGTCGCGCCGGGCACCAACGAGCAGACCAACCCGAATTGCATGGCGAGCATCGCCCACGACGCGATCTTCACCAACGTCGCGCTCACCGACGACGGCGACGTCTGGTGGGAAGGCATGACCAAGCAGCCGCCCGCACACCTGATCGACTGGCAAGGGCGCGACTGGACGCCGGAGATCGCTCGCGAGACCGGTGCCAAGGCGGCGCACCCGAACGCGCGCTTCACCGTCGCCGCCACCAACAACCCGGGGCTCGACCCGGCGTGGGATTCGCCCGAAGGCGTTCCGATCGACGCGTTCGTCTTCGGCGGCCGACGCTCGACGACGGTGCCGCTCGTCACCGAGGCGCGCGACTGGACCGAAGGCGTCTACATGGCGGCGACGATGGGTTCGGAGACCACCGCGGCTGCCGCCGGCACCCAAGGTGTGGTTCGTCGCGATCCGTTCGCCATGTTGCCCTTCACGGGCTACAACATGAGTGAGTACTTCCAGCACTGGCTCGATCTCGGCGCGACGCTGCAGCGGGCCGGCGCCTCGCTGCCGAAGATCTTCTGCGTCAACTGGTTCCGCAAGGGTCCGGACGGCAAGTTCGTCTGGCCCGGCTACGGCGAGAACATGCGCGTGCTGCGCTGGATCGTCGAGCGCGTCGAAGGGCGCGCCGAGGGCGAGCTCAACGCGTTCGGCCTGACGCCGCGCTATCGCGACCTCGACTGGTCGGGGATCGACTTCGACGCAGCACGCTACGCCCTGGTGAGCAGCGTCGAGAGCGAAGCCTGGCAGGGCGAGCTCGCGCTCCACGACGAGCTGTTCCGCCGGCTCGAGCACGGGCTGCCCGCCGAGCTGCCCGAAGTGCGCCGCCGGCTCGCCGAGCGGCTCGCCGATTGAGCCAGCCGGAATCGGCGCCGCCGTCGCGCGGCGCGGTGGCTGCCGCGGATCAGGACCTGAGCGCGGCCGAGCTCGAGGAGCTCGAGTCGCTGCTCGCCGCGGTCCCCGAGCCGCTCGAGCCGCTCGATGTCGTCATGCTGGACGGCTTCCTGTGCGGCGTGCTCGTCCAGCCGGTGCTGGTCGACGCCGAGACGTGGTTGCCGCACGTGTTCGACGCAGGCGGCCACCGCTGGGGCGAAGCCGAGCCGACGGTCGAGCAGCGCCGCGCCCGCGCGCTCGTGATGCGCCGCCACGCGGCGCTGAACCGGGCGCTCGCCGAGCACGGCGCCTTCGAGCCGTTCCTGCTCGAGCCCGTCGACGGCGGTGAAAGCGGCGCTGTCGAGGAGCATCAGCCCGGCGCGGACCCGGTCGGTGAGACCTTGCAGCCGTGGATCTTCGGTTTCGAGCAGGCGTTGCAGCTGCTGCCCGCGCTCGACGAGCTGGGCGACCCTGAGATCGCTTCGGTCGTTGCGCGCATCCTCGGTCGCCTGCCGGCCCCGGACACGCAGGGCAGCCCGCACGCTGCTGCCGGTTCGCATGCTGCAGCGTCGCTCGACGACGCTGTCGACGAGCTCGTCGCCGACGTTGCCGAGCTCTACGAGCGGACGCTGCCGCTTCGCTACAAGGTGCAGGCCGTTCGCCACGCGGCACCCAAGGTCGGCCGCAACGACCCGTGCCCGTGCGGCAGCGGCCGCAAGTACAAGGTCTGCCACGGCGCCAATCCGCAGGCCTGACGGCCGCGGCGGCCGCCCGCGGCGGCGCAGTCAGAAGGTCGAGCGGCGGTGCACGCGCAAGGCGATGCGGCTCGCCGGCGCGGCGCGCTCGCGCGCGGCGAGGTCGGCGGGCGACTCGGGCTGGATGGTGGTGATCGCGTCGAGCCCGAACGCCGTCCCCATGTCGGCCGGATCGTCGGCGACGTGCCGTGCTGCGCGACGCGAGGTCGCGAGGTAGCGGCGGGCGCGGGCGATCAGGTTCATCGACTTCTCCGAAGCGGCATTGCGCCAAGGCAGTATCGGCGCTCGCTCCGCTGCGCGCATCCCGCGAGCACGGGGCGAGGTGGTCGCAATTCGCGTTGTGCGCCGAACGCGTCGCGACGCCACCACGTTTGCTCGCGAGCGGTCACGCCTCGAGCGCTTTGTCACGGGTCGATGCGACCTGGGCGTGCTGCGCAGCCCTGCGTCCACGGACGCGTCCTTCTCAACCCCGGCACACTGTGGCTGTCGCAGACTGCGACGGCCTGCACGGCGCAGCCCGCAGCCTGGCGAGGCTTCTTCTTCCGAAAGGGACGGCATGACCGACATCCAGCGCTTCCAGTCCAACGCCCGCTTGTCGCGGGTGGTGGTTCACAACTCGGTGGTCTACGTGGCGGGCGTCACCGCGAC
>Ga0070679_100007459_pt1 | contig 10220 bp, 7 predicted proteins | sample KBSC63BmetaG_FD_65652 | JGI IMG/M metagenome (GOLD analysis project Ga0070679, IMG submission 65652) | Corn rhizosphere microbial communities from Kellogg Biological Station, Michigan, USA - KBS C6-3B metaG | ecosystem: Host-associated > Plants > Roots > Rhizosphere | place: USA: Michigan... | reverse complement strand
CGACAGCGCGCAGTCGGGATTCACGCAGTGGGCGCCGCCGGTGAAGTCGGGGTAGTCGCGGTAGTAGCCGTGGTCGCACGGCGGCAGGCCGAGGTGGTGGCCGTACTCGTGCACCAACGTCTGCGCTTCGAGGTGGCGCTCGGGCAGGAACCAGCTCCACACGCGGTGGCGCTCCTGGTTGATCTCGATGACGTGCACGTCGTGGCCGGCGACGGTGAGCGTGTACGACTGGCCCCACATGTCGAGGTGATTGCCGACGTAGCGCACGAGCACGAGGCTGCTGTCGCGGTCGAGCGGGCCGTCGGCGTAGAGCCGATCGCCGACGAAGCGCAGCGGCGGCGCGCCCGGCCTGCCGAGCGCGATCCACGTGCACGGGCGCTCGCCGTAGTGCGCGGCGACGGTGCAGAGACGATCGAGAGCGTAGCGCTCGGGCGGGTGGCCGGCGGCGACCTCGACGACGACCAGGATGCGGCGGTTCACGTGCGTGAGCAGCTCGCGGTCGAGCGTCCACGGCACCACGCGCGACGCGCTCGCGGGAAACGGCGTGGTCGGCGCGCGAAACGCGGCCGCGCATCCGCCGGTCATCAACGCCACCAGCGCGAGCGCGAGCGCGCGCGTCACGGCTCCTCCGGCGGCACCGGCTGCAGGCGCCGCGGCGCCGCCGACTGATAGGCGCCCCACGCCACGCCCGAGAGCGTGACCGCCGCGCCGGCGATGGCGAGCGGCACCGGACGCTCGCCGTAGATGAAGCGCCCGAGCACCATCACCGACACCGGCGTGAGCTGGAAGAGCACGCCGGCGACGGCGGCCGGCAGATCGCGCAGCGCCTGCGTCATCATGAGCTGCGCGACCACGCTGGTCAGGCCCACGCCGAGCAGCATGAGCCATTCTGCGGGCGTCGGCATGATCGGATTGCGCGACGCGGGCACGCCGGTGAACAGCGCGCCGGCGATGCAGAACGCGCAGAAGATCTCCCACGCGCCGTCGGTCTTGCGCACCTCGCGGATGGTCGCCACCGCCGCGCCCGACAAGATCGAAGACAGGATCCCGACGCACTGCCACGGCCCGAGCGCCACGCCGCCGGGCGGCGCGTCGGCCACGATCACGACGGCGACGCCGGCGGTGGTGATGGCGAGCGCGGCGAAGGTGCCGAGCGTGATGCGCTCGTGGAGGAAGATCCAGGCCCACAGCGCCGTGAACACCGGCGCCGTGTAGTTGAGCAGCGTCGCCACACCAACGGTGAGGTGCTGAATGGCCAGGAAGTAGCAGAGCACCGCGCCGCCGCCGAACGCGCCACGCAGGAACAGGCCGCGCCAGTTGCGCGCGCGCAGGCGCAAGCGCGTCGCGGCGATCGCGCACGCCGTCAATCCGACGAGGAAGCGCACGAAGGCGATCTCCGGCCCGGGCAGGCGCGCCGCGGCGCCCTTGGCCAGGATGGCCATGACGCCGAACAGGAGCGCCGCCGTCGTCATGAGCGCCGTCGCCGACGCGAGCGGATGCCGGTTCATGCTAAGCGTTTACTCTGATGCTGGCGCGGCTGATTCCGCTTCTGCTGCTCGTGCTCACGCGCGACGGCGTCCTCCATCGGTACGACGGGCATCATGACACGACCGAGAAGGTTGCGCGCGCCGCCGCGGTCGCCGTGCTCGCCGACGGACGCGTGGCGCTGCTCGCCGGCGATCGCGTCCTTGTCGACGGCAAGGCGATCCGCGGCCGCTTCGCCGGCGCGCGCGCCCTGGCCGGCGGCGAGCGCTTGTGGCTGCTCGACGGCGCCGGTGTCGGCGAGCTCGATCCGAAGACCGGCGCGCGCACGCCGCTGCTCGTAAACGCGCACGCGCACCTCCTCGCCGCCGACGGCGCCGCCGGCTTCGCCGAAGATCAGGGCACCATCCTCGAGATCGGCACGCCGCGGATGTGGCACGTCGCCGGCCGCCCGATCGCCATGACCGCGGGCGACGGCAAGCTCTACGTCGCCACCAAGGCCGGCCCGCTCGTCGAGATCGATCGCCGGACTGGAACGCAGCGCGTGCTGCCGGTCGGCGACTGGTGGGGCACGCTCGCGCTCGCCTGGGGCGGCCACGCGCTCTACGCCGTCACCGTCGCCGGCAAGCTGTGGCGCATCGATCCCGCCAGGGGCGAGAAGACGATCGTCGCCATGGACGGCTGGCAGGGCGCCATCGACCTCTCCGTCTTACGCTAAACTAGCGGGACCTCCTTGGGACGCGCGCAGAAACATACCGGCGAGCAGCTCGAGCTCCTCGACGCCACCGACGCCGAGATCTCCGATCGCTTGAAGGAGATCCTCGGCCGCGTGCCGACCGAGCCCGGCGTGTACCTGATGAAGGACCGCAAGGGCCGCATCATCTACGTCGGCAAGGCGACCAACCTCAAAGCGCGCGTGCGCTCGTACTTCAACCAGACCGACACGCGCGACTTCGTGCCCCTGCTCGGGCGCATCCTCGGCGACATCGAGACGGTGATCGTCAACAACGAGAAGGAGGCGCTCCTCCTCGAGAACAACCTTATCAAGCAGCACCAGCCGCGCTTCAACGTCAAGCTCGCCGACGACAAGAACTTCCTGGTGCTGCGCCTCGATCCGAAGGCGCGCTATCCGCGGCTCGAGGTCACGCGCCGCATCGGCACCGACGGCGCCAAATACTTCGGGCCCTATCACTCGGCGACGTCGTGCCGCGCCACGCTCGCGGTGGTCAATCGCCACTTCAAGCTGCGCACCTGCACCGATCACGTGCTGCACTCGCGCAAGCGGCCGTGCCTGCAATATCAGATCAAGCGCTGCGATGCGCCCTGCGTCTACCCCATCACCGACGAGGAGTACGGCAAGCAGGTGCAGGACGTGGCGCTGTTCCTCGACGGCAAGGACGACGAGCTCTTGAAGCGCCTGGACGCGCGGATGAAGGAAGCCGCGCGCGACGAGCACTACGAGATCGCCGGCGCGGTGCGCGATCAGGTCAAGGCGCTCGAGCGCACGCTCGAGGAGCAGCGCGTCGTCTCGGCCGACTTCCGCGATCAGGACGTGTTCGGCTTCTATCGCGAGGGCGAGTTCGTCGAGATGGTGGTGCTCTCGATCCGAAACGGCAAGCTGCTCGGACGGCGCAACTTCTCGCTCAAGGGTCAGGAGTTCCCGACGCAGGAGATCCTGTCGTCGTTCGTGTCGCTCTACTACGATCTCAGCGCCTACATCCCCGACGAGGTGCTCCTGCCCGAGCCCGTCGACGACGCGGCCACAAAGGCCGAATGGCTCACCGAGAAGCGCGGACAAAAGCGCGGGGTCGAGGTCATGACGCCGCAGCGCGGCCAGCGCCACGATCTCATCACGCTGGCGCAGAAGAACGCGGCCTCGTCGTTCGTCACGCGGCGCGACAAGTCGCGCGACGCCGAGGCGGCGATGGAGAAGCTGCAACAGCGCATGAGCCTCAAGCGCCTGCCGCGGCGCATCGAGTGCTTCGACATCTCGCACATCCAGGGCACCGCGACGGTGGCTTCGATGGTGGTGTTCCTCGACGGCGAGCCGGCCAAGAGCGAGTACCGCACCTTCAAGGTCAAGAGCGCCACCAACGACGACTTCGCCTCGATGTACGAGGTGCTGTCGCGCCGCTTCCGTCGCAGCAAGACGGCCGAGCCCAAAGCGGGCGAGCCGAAAAAGGGTTGGGTCACGCCCGACCTCCTCGTCATCGACGGCGGCAAGGGGCAGCTCGGCACCGCGGTCGCCGCGCTGCGCGACGCGCAGATCGATCTCGGCATGAACGGCATGGACGTCTGCGCGCTGGCGAAAGAGCGCGAGGACGAAAAGGGCGAGAAGCAGCCGGATCGCGTGTTTCGCATGAACGCGAAGGATCCGATGAAGCTGCGCCCGAACTCCGCCGAGATGCTGATGCTGGCGCGCATCCGCGACGAGGCGCACCGCTTCGCCGTCACGTTTCACAAGAAACTGCGCCGGCGCCGCACGCTGCGCTCGGCGCTCGAGGACGTGCCCGGCGTGGGGCAGAAGCGCAAGCGCGAGCTGCTCAAGCACTTCGGCTCGCTCAAGAAGGTGCGCGCCGCCAGCGTCGAGGAGCTCTTGCAGGCGCCGGGCATGTCGCGCGCGGCGGCGGAGGCGGTGGTGCGCTACTTCCAGGGCGAGCCCGACCCGACGCCGGCGGCGGCGCCGCCCGAGGAGCTGCAGCGCGACGACGTGGCCGAGGATGCCGCCTCCGACGAGCTCGAGGAGATCGCCAGCGAAGAAGACGCGACGAGTGAATCTGCCGAAGACGAAGAAGAGTAGGCTGCCGGCGCTGGTCGTCTGGTTCGGCGTCGTGTCGCTCCTGACCGACGTCGGCACCGAGATGATCTATCCGCTCCTGCCGCTGTTCCTGAGCGACGTGCTGCACGCGCCGCGCACCTTCATCGGCGCCGTCGAAGGCGCGGCCGAAGCGACCGCCTCGCTGCTCAAGCTGGTCTCGGGGCGCATCTCCGACGGCCTCGCGCGCCGCAAGCCGCTCGTCGTCTTCGGCTACGGCTTGTCGTCGCTGATCCGCCCCGTCGTCGGCTTCGCGACGCAGCCGTGGCACGTGCTCGCCACGCGCGTCGCCGATCGCATCGGCAAGGGCGTGCGCTCGAGCCCGCGCGACGCGCTCCTCGCCGACGCCACCGACCCATCGGTGCGCGGGCGCGCCTACGGCTTCCATCAGGCGATGGACAACGCCGGCGCGCTCGTCGGCCCGCTCGTCGCCACCGCGCTGCTCGCCATCGGCATCAAGATGCGCAACGTCTTCTTCTGGGCCGCGGTGCCGGGCGTGCTCGCCATGTGCGCGCTCGTCTTCGGCGTGCGCGAGCAGGCGCGCGACGGCGCCGTCGACGCGGACGGGCGCAATGATCGCGGCAAGACGCCGTTCAATCCGACGCTGAAGCGCTACCTCGTCTGCGTCGCGCTCTTCGGCCTCGGCAACTCCTCCGATGCGTTCCTGCTCCTGCGCGGACAGCAGTGCGGCATCGCGGTGCGCTACATCCCGCTCTTGTGGATGGCGCACAACGGCACCAAGGCTGCGCTCTCGACGTGGGGCGGCGCGCTCTCCGATCGCGTCGGCCGCCGGCGCCTCATCATCGCCGGCTGGTCGCTCTACGCCGCCACCTATCTATTGTTCGGGTTCGCCTCGCGGCAGTGGGAGATCTGGGCGCTGTTCGTCGTCTACGGCGTCTACTACTCGCTCGTCGAGGGCAGCGAGAAGGCGCTCGTCGCCGATCTGGTTCCCGCCGGCGCGCGCGGCCGCGCCTTCGGTTGGTTCAACGGCGTCATCGGCATCGCGGCGCTGCCCGCGTCGCTGGCGTTCGGCGCGCTCGCCGATCACTTCGGCGCGCGCGTGGCGTTCACGGCGTCGGCTTCGCTGGCGGCGGCGGCGAGCTTGTGGCTGGCGCTGCTGGTGCGGCCACCGGCGCTCCCGGCGGCGGCGCAGTCGTCGTCGACGGCGCAGTCGTAGTCGACGGCGCACTCGTCGGTGGCGGCGAGGCGATCGGGCTCGCCGCCGGATTCGGCGCCGGCGTCGGCAGCGTCGGCGGCGCCTGCGCTTCGTTGACGTCGATCTGCGGCAGCTCGTCGATGCGCGGCATCACCACCACCTCGATGCGCCGGTTGGCCGCGCGCCCCGCGTCGGTGTCGTTGTCGGCGAGCTCGTCGAACTCCGAGTAACCCGCCGCCGCCAGCCGCCGCGGATCGACGCCCTCCGACTGCAGGAAGCGCACGACCGTGACCGCGCGCGCCGTCGACAGATCCCAGTTCGACGCGTACGGCGAGTTCTTGATCGGCCGATTGTCGGTGTGCCCGGCGACGAGGAAGTCGCGCTCGGGAATCTCCTTCAGCGCTTGCGCCACCTGCCGGAGCGCGCGCTGACCATCCGCCTTCAGCGTCGCCTGTCCCGGGTCGAACAAGATCGCGTCGCCGAGCTTGACCAGCATCTTGCCCTTGCGCACCTCGACGGCGAGCGTGCCCGCGCCGATCGCATCGCGCAGTCGCGCGACCAACGTTCGATAGAGCTCGTTGCGCTGCTCGGCCTGCGCGTGCACGCGGCGCAGCGCCTCCATTTCGGTCTGCGTCGCCTGCAAGTTTCCGGCGAGCTTCTGCGCGTCATGGCGCAATCGCGCGATCTCGTCCTCGCGCTCTTCGCGCTCCTTGCGCAGCTGATCTTCGCGCGCGTGCGACGCGCCGAGCTGATTTTGCGTCTGACCGAGCTCTGCCTGGCACTTCTCGACCTCGGTGACGCGTGTGTTGTACTCGGCCTGCGAAACACCGCATCCAGCGGCGGCGCAGGCGAGGAGTAGGGCGCAAAGTCGAAGCGGCACGGCAGCTTAGCGTAGCCGACCGCGCGAAAAATTGACAGGTGGGTATACGTAGTTGAATATCCTACATCATGGGTTCTCGTTCTGAACGTGCGCTCGGCACGACGTCTTCGGGTTCGCGTGGGCGGGAGGTCACCGGAATCGTCTTGCTCGGCCTGGCGATCTTCGTCGGCCTCAGCGTCGCGTCGCTGCAGCTCGGCAACGGCACGCTGATGGGTCCGTGCGGCGCCACCGTCGGGCTCGGCGTCTACGCGCTGGTCGGCGTCGGCGCGTACCTCATGGCCATCGGCCTCGGGTTCGCGGCGCTGCGCTGTCTGCAGGGTGAGCCGGTGCGGATCCGATCGATCGGCTTCTGGGCCGCGCTCGGTGTCGGGGTGTCGTTCGCGATCCTCATCCATCTCGCGCTCGGCGCACACCGGCTGCGCGGCCACTCGCCCGGCGGCGCGCTCGGCGAATACACCGCGGAGCTGCTCGTCGCGTTCGTCGGGCGCGTGGGCGCGGTGCTCGCCGGCGTGGTGCTGCTCGCGGTGTCGCTGACGCTGTCGACGTCGCTGTCGTTCCGCGCCATCCCGTCGCTGCTCGCGCGCGCGGGCCAGGCGCTGCTCGCCGGTGCCCAGGCGTCGCTCGGCATCCTGACGAGCACGATCAAGCTCATCTTCCCGGCGCACGACGACGAAGAGGCGGCCGACGAAGGCGAAGAAGAAGAAGAGAAGCCGCAGAAGAAGCCGCGCGCGAAGAAGGACGAGACGGACGCCACCGTCACCGACGGCGATGCCGAGGTCGACGAGGCGGACATCCTGGCCGCGGAGAAGGCGCTCGACGCGATGGCGCAGATGAAGCGCAAGCAGCGCAAGCGCGACGACGAGCCGCAGATCATCAAGCTGCCGCAACTGGCGGCGTCGGCGGAGCAGGGCGCGCCGGCCGAGATCATCGACAACGAGAAGACCGAGCTCAACGACGCGGGCGCGCCGATCCCCGAGGAGCTGGGCCCGAAGATCGTCGAGCCGCTGGCCGCGAAGAAGAAGGAGCTCGTCGCCAAGGCGCCCGAGGCGCCGAAGCCCGACTTCATCCCCGCCGCGGGCGGCTATCACCTGCCGGACCTGTCGCTCCTCGACTACGAGGAGTCGCACGAGGACAAGATCGACAAGAGCGCCATGCTCGCGCTCGCCGACAAGCTGCAGCGCACGCTCGGCGACTACGGCGTGAAGGGCAACGTCGCCGAGATCCACCCCGGACCCGTGGTCACGATGTACGAGTTCGTGCCGTCGCCGGGGACCAAGCTGTCGAAGATCTCGGCGCTGTCGAACGACCTCGCGATGTCGCTGCAGGCGCTGCGCGTGCGCATCGTCGCGCCGATCCCGGGCAAGGGCTCGGTGGGCATCGAGGTGCCGAACAAGACGCGCGCGACGGTGTACCTGAAGGAGGTGCTCGTCGACGAGGCGGTGCAGAAGGTGCGCTCGAAGCTGTCGATGGGGCTCGGCAAGGACATCGCCGGCGCGCCGGTGGCGGTCGATCTGGCGAAGATGCCGCACCTGCTCGTCGCCGGTACGACCGGCTCGGGCAAGTCGGTGGCGGTGAACGGGATGATCTGCTCGATCCTGTTCAACTCGACGCCGGAAGAAGTTCGCATGATCATGATCGACCCGAAGATGGTCGAGCTCTCGATCTACGAGGGCATTCCGCACCTGTTGTTGCCGGTGGTGACGGATCCGAAGAAGGCGAACCTGGCGCTGCGCTGGGCCGTCGACGAGATGGAGCGGCGCTACGAGCTGGTGTCGAAGGCGGGCGTGCGCGACATCCTGGCCTACAACAAGAAGGTCGAGAAGATCCTCGCCGACGGGCCGCCCAAGATCGAGTCGAAGAAGATCAAGATCTACGTCGAGGGCGAGGACGGGGCGAAGAGCGAGGTCGAGGTCTCGGCGAACGAGGAGGCGGTCAAGGCGGCGGGCGGCGTCGTCGACGCCGAGGTGCGCGACGAGATCTCGCAGGCCAACGCGGCGACGCAGAAGGCGCGCGCCGAGGCGCCGCCGCCGCCGCGCAAGCTGCCGTACATCGTGGTCATCATCGACGAGTTCGCGGACTTGATGATGGTGGCGCCGAAGGACGTCGAGACGTCGGTGGCGCGCATCGCGCAGAAGGCGCGCGCGGTCGGCATCCACCTGCTGTTGGCCACGCAGCGGCCGTCGGTGGACGTGATCACCGGGCTCATCAAGGCCAATTTCCCGTCGCGCATCGCGTTCCAGGTGGCGTCGAAGATCGACTCGCGCACCATCTTGGATCAGCAGGGCGCGGAGAATTTGCTCGGCATGGGCGACATGCTGTTCACCGATCGCGGGCAGGCGCTCAGGCGCGTGCACGGCGCGCTCGTGACCGACGTCGAGATCAAGCGCATGGTCGACTTCCTGAAGCTGCAGGGGCAGCCGGTCTACGACATGGACATCTTGAAGCCGCGCGCCGACGAAGAGGGCGAAGAGGGCGGCGGCGGTGGCTTGCCGGAGGAGGGCGACGATCCGCTGTACGACCAGGCGGTGCGGCTGGTGTGCGAGACGCGCATGGCGTCGGTGTCGATGATTCAGCGCAGGTTGCAGATCGGGTTCAATCGCGCGTCACGGTTGGTGGAGCGGATGGAGCGCGATGGGATCGTGGGCGCGCCGAATGGGTCGAAGCCGCGCGAGGTGCTGGCGCAGGCGATCTAGGGCGCGCGGCTCGACGGTGGGTGCGCGATGTTCTTAGGCGCCCTCGTCCCCGCTTCGCCGCCGCAGCGCCATGCCGAGCGCGAGCGCGACGATCACCAGCAGCGCCCCGCCACCGCCGCTGCCTCCGCCGGGGACGAAGTCGCAGCCCTTGTGCGACGCCTTGGCGCACATGTTCTCGTCGTTGACGGCGGTGCACTCGGTGCCCGACGGGCAGCTCGACGTCGACGCCGACGGATCGCACGGCGCCGTGCAGATGCCGTTCAAGCACGGCAAGGAGCCGCAGTCGGTGTCCGTCGCGCACGTGCCGCCCGCCGCCACCGCCGGCGGGTCGAACATGTTCACGTAGCCGTCGATGAAGCTGGCGTACGCGTCGACGCGCGTGTCCGTCGACGCCATCACGACGGGGCACTTGACGTAGCCGACCTGCGTGACGCCGGCGATGCGCTCCTTGCCGTCGAGCATGACCAGCGCCGGGCCGCCCGAGTCGCCCTCGCAGTTCGAGTGCTGGCCGTCGTACAGCGTCAGCGTCTGCGGCTGGAAGTCGAACAGCTTGGTCGGCGCCTCGTGCTTGGTGCCGGCGGTCGTGCCCTGCGTGTCGTTGCCGTCGGTGAGCCCGTAGCCGACGATGCGCACGTCGGCGCCCTTGTCGCCCGCCGTCAAGTTGAAATGGTTGAACGGCAGCGGCGCGATGGTCGTCGGCTGCGCCAGAATGAGCACGCCGACGTCGTCCTGGTCGGCGCCGGTCATCGGGTTGTAGAAGAAGGTCGGCACGTAGTGCGACTCGGTGACCTTGAGGAGCTGGTCGGCCGGCGGCGGGCCGCTCGCCGGTAGCATGCTCCCGGTGAAGACGACGAACTCCGCGCCGGCGCCGACGGTGCTCGGCGCCATGCAGTGCGCCGCCGTCAAGACGACGTGCGGCGAGATGACCTCGCCGGTGCACAACGAGCCGCTCGACTGTCCCGGCACCTGCGCGAACACCAGCACGATGTTGGGATCGCCGTCGTCGAGCGTGCCGTTGATGATCGCCTGCGACGTCGTCGCCGCCGGCGGCTGCGCCGAGCAGGCGGCGAGCGAAATCGTAAGAAAAGGCCAAAGTGCGCGCTTCATCGGCGCACTATAGGATGCGCCTGCGGCGGCCGTCTATCGGGCGTCCGGGCGGTCGGACCACAAGCGAAGCTGCTCCGGCTGCTCGTC
>Ga0070679_100007455_pt1 | contig 10223 bp, 9 predicted proteins | sample KBSC63BmetaG_FD_65652 | JGI IMG/M metagenome (GOLD analysis project Ga0070679, IMG submission 65652) | Corn rhizosphere microbial communities from Kellogg Biological Station, Michigan, USA - KBS C6-3B metaG | ecosystem: Host-associated > Plants > Roots > Rhizosphere | place: USA: Michigan... | reverse complement strand
CTTGTACCAGGCGACGGGCGGCAGGCTGCCGGCGGCGGCGGCGGCCACCAGCTGGTCGTAGTCCTTGAGGTGCGCCGTCCGCTCGGCCGCGTGGGTCGCGGGATCGAAGCGCGCGTAATAGTTGTACGGCTGGTGGTGCGGCTGAAAGTTGGGCGCCGCGCGCGGCCCGCCCGGCGCATAGATGACGGCCCGCGCCGCCGTCGCGGGCTGCGTCCCGTCGGCCACGGCCGCGTCCCACGCGCCCGCGTACCAGGCCCAGTCCACCCCGCGCGCGGTGAGCAGATCGCCGATGGTGATCTGGGTCTGCACCGGCAGCGTGGTCGCCGCCGCCGGGTCGGCCGTGGTCAGATCGGCCGCGCCGGCCGCCGGCGGGTTGCCGGAGGGCTGGAAGGGCGGCTGCATGGTGTTGACCGCCCGGTAGCCGTCCCCGGCCCCGAAGTAGTCCAGCGGCGCGATGTTGCCGGACTGAAACGACGGCGGACCGCTGAGCGCCGAGGCGGGCGAGCCATCGTTGGTCGCCAGCTGCGGCACGCCCTTGGCGTTGGGCGCGCGCAGCACGTTCAGCGACGGGTTGCGGCTGCCGACGTACGACGCCGGCACCGACGGCGCGCAGGCACAGATCAGGTACTGGTGGTTCAGGAACGAGCCGCCGTAGGCGCCCTGGAAGAAGTTGTCGGCCAGCACGTACTGCTGGGCCAGGGCGTAGAGGCCACCGCCAGCGGCGTCCCAGTGGCCCATCGTGATGCCGCCGCCGTCCTCCCAGGCCGCGAACATGTCGTTGCTGCCGCCGTTGATCGCCATGACGTTCTCGAAGAACCGGTGGGCGATGTCGCGCGTGACGTCCAGCTTGGTCAGGTCGGGCGTGCCGGGGTTGGCGGCGCCATAGCCGGTCTCCAGCGGGAACGGCGCGTTCGGGAGGTTGTCGGTCTGCGCCTGGGTGATCACCGTCGGGTTGCCCGCTGCGGTCGCCCCGCCCCAGGTCTGCGGAAGCTTGGGCAGGACGGTCCCGTCACGATCGACCTGCGGGTTGGTGGCTTCCGCGTACCCGTGTGCGCCGGGGAAGTTGCCGAACAGGCCGTCGAAGCTGCGGTTCTCGGCGTAGATGACGACCACGTTCTGCACGTCGGCCTCGAGCGCGGTCGTCGCGTGACAGTCGACGTTGACCGTCACGGTCGCCGTCCCCCCCGCCACGACGTCGAAGCTGCCGCCGCCGGTACACGTGGCGCCGCCGTCAGAGGCGGGCCCGGCCAGCGTGATGCGGTAACCGGTCCCCGCCGGCAGCGGACCGATTGCCGCCGGGCGCCCGGCAGCCGCGCCAGCCGACATGAACCCGCCCGGCCCGGTCACCTCGTAGACGACGGTGCCCACCGTCTGTCCGCCCGGGGCCTGAACGACGACCGCCGCGGAGCCGACACCGCCGGTGGCTGGCGCGGGCGGGGTCCGCGACGAGCAGGTCAGGGCGGCGAGGCCCAGGAGAAAGACGGCGACGAGCGACCGTGAAGCAGGGAACGTTCGAGGCACCGGAGCCAACCAACGTGGTCACCGTTCGCGGGAATGTAAGGGACCGGGACCCGCGGTATCGTCGCGCCCATGTTCGTCGATCAGACGCTGGCCAGGAGAATCGAGCAGGCGGAAGCGGCCATGACCCGCGACGGCGCCAGCGCGCTGATGAGGGCCGGGCGCGCGCCGCGGGCATTCGTCCGCGATCTGGGCAGCGGCGTCGCCGCCTGCGTGCGGCCGGGCTCCGCCCTCAACAAGGTGATCGGTATCGGTCTGGACGGCGCGGTGGACGAGCGCGCGCTGGCCGCCGTCGAGGCCGGGTTTCGCGAGCTGGGCGAGCCCGTGCGGGCCGAGGTGTCGACGCTGGCCGCTCCCGAGGCCTGGGAGCAGCTCGCCGCCCGCCGGTATCGCCTGGCCGGATTCGAAAACGTGCTGGTGCGCGCCGCGGCTGGTCCCCGGCCGGCCGCCCCCGCCGCGATCGAACTGACCGTGGACGACCCCGTCGCGCTCTTCGCGGCGACCATCGGCGAGGCGTTCTGTTCTCCCGACGGCACGGGCGCGGTGCTCGACCAGCTCACGCGCGCCGCCATCGCGGAGGCGACCGAGGACCTGTCGGTCATGCCGGGCGTGAGACGGTATCTGGCGCGTCGCGAAGGCGCCCCGGCGGGCGCCGCCAACCTGCGGCTCGACGGCGGCGTCGCCATCCTGGCCGGCTCGGCCACCCTCCCCGCCCACCGGCGTCGGGGCGTGCAGTCGGCCCTGCTCGCGCGCCGCCTGCAAGACGCACGGGACGCCGGCGCCGACCTGGTCGTGGTGACCACCGCGCCCGGCACGCAGTCGCAGGCGAACATGATGAAGGCGGGGTTCGCGCTGGCCTACGCCCGGGCGGTGCTGGTCGCGCCCCTCGCCTGACGTTCAGGCGGCGGCGCGCGCCTGCATGGCGGCCAGCTCGGGCGCGCTCAGAGCGCCGCCCAGCAGAGCCCCCCACTTCTGCATGCGCGCCGGTGGGATGGTGGCGGTCACGCGCGCGCCCAGCGCCCCCAGCTCGGCGTCGGACATGTTCTGCCACAGCAGGGCCAGCACTCGCCGCTCTTCCAGATCCATGTGCAGCAGCTGCTCGGCGACGAAGGCCTGGAAGCGGCGCAGCAACTCCGCGCCCAGCGCCACCCGCGCCGGACCGTCCAGCGGCGCCAGCCGCGGCCAGAGGCTGTCGATGGAGATGGCCAGCCGTTCGAGATGAGGGTGGGCCGCTTCGATGGTGGCCGCCAGCTCGGGGTCGAAGCGGGCGACCAGCGGCACGGTGTGTCGATCCTCGTGCTCGGCGTGCTCGCGCAGATACTCGAAGCAGGTCGCGACCGCCTCCTGGGCGGCGGTCACGCCGGCGGCGACGCTGAAATCGGTGCGGGCCAGCGCCAGCGCCGTGTCGAACAGCGCGCGGCGCAGCCCCTTGTGGATCGGGGTCAGCAGGTCGGGACGGGGTCCGGGATGAGCTTGGGTCATGGGCAGCAACTCCTTTCGCCACCCAACCTACCGGGCTGCACGAACAGCGTTCGCTATCTGTTCCTTAGACGAATGCTAAGAAATCGCTAAGCGCGGCCCGGCTCGCGAATGTTAGTATTTTCGCCGTCTTTTCGATGTCGAAGCCGCTCTCCGGTCCGCTTGCGTCGCTGTCCGACGACCTGTTCGAGCTGCTGGTCGGCCCGTCGATCATGCACCTGGCCACGCGTGACGCCGCGCTGCAACCCATGAGCGTGCTGGCGTTCGGCCTGCGCATCGACGGCGACGGCCGCGAGGCGACCGTGTTCCTGCCCGTTCGCCTCAGCGAGATGCCCCTGCGCAACCTGCGCGACAACGGCCAGATGGCGTTGAGCGTCGTGCGCCCGACGACGGTGCGGGCCCTGCAGCTCAAGGGGGTGTGGCTGGGCGAACGGCGCACCGGCGAGGACGACCGCCTCTTCCTGGCGGACTATTTCGAGGCCCTCACCCAGGAGCTGGGGATGGTGGGCGTGCCCCGGTCGATCTGGCGGCGGCTGCTCTGGTGGCCGGCGATGGCGCTGCGGATGGAGCTGCGTGACGTGTTCGTGCAGACGCCCGGCCCCAGCGCCGGCGCGCCCTGCGGAAAGCCGGCCGCCGCGTCGTGATCGCGCTGGAAGATCTGGCCCGCTGCTTCGAGGGGGTGGTCCCCGCGACGGTGTCGACCTGTTCGGCCGACGGCGTTCCGAACGTCAGCAGCATCAGCCACGTGCAGTTCGTCGACGGCCGCCACGTCGCCCTGTCGCGCCAGTTCTTCAACAAGACCACGCGCAACCTGCTGGAGAATCCGCGCGCCATGGTCACCGTGTGGGATCCGGTGAGCTTCGACGTGTACGCGCTGGGGCTGCGGTTCGTCCGGTCCGAGACGTCCGGGGCGACCTACGACCGGATGGCGACGCGCATCGAGGCCATCGCGTCGCACACCGGGATGAGCGGGATCTTCCGGCTGCTGAGCGCCGACATCTTCGAGGTCACCGACATCCTGGCGATCACCCAGCACCTGGCGCCGGCCGAGCCGGGAACGCCCGACCTGTCGGACCTGCCCGTCGAGCCCAGCAAGATGCCGCCCGGCCAGCGCGACGAGCTGTGGGTCCTGCACCGGCTGTCGACCCGCATGAACCAGGCGCCCGATCTCGAGTCGCTGCTGGCGGCGGTGCTGGACGGGCTGGCCGAGGACTTCGGGTTCGCGCACGCCAAGGTGCTGCTGGTCGACGAGACCGGGCGCCGCCTGTTCACGGTGGCCAGCCGCGGCTACGAGGAGAGCGGCGTGGGCTCGGAGGTGGTGTTCGGCGAGGGGCTGATCGGCACGGTGGCCCGCGATCGGCGCCCGCTGCGCGTCGGGCAGATGGACAGCAACCTGCGCTACGGCCGCGCCGTACGCGCCGAGGTGACCAGCCGCGCGGCGGCGGGCGCCACGATGGCGCCGGAGATCCCGCTGCCGGGGCTGCCGGACGCGCAGAGCCATCTGGCGCTGCCGCTCAGCGTGCGCGGCCGTCTGGTGGGCGTGCTGGCGCTGGAGAGCCGCAACCCGGCCACCTTCGAGACCTGGCACGAGGCGTTTCTGGGCGTCGTGGCCGATCAGGTGGCGGCGGGCATCGACCGCCTGTCGGTCTCGGACGTCGAGGACCCCGCCTCGGCGGCCCGGCGCCCGCCGGCCCCGGCCGCACCGCGCCCGCGGCGCTCGTTCATCTTTTATCAGAACGACGACTGCGTGTTCGTCGACGGCGAGTATCTGATCCGCAACGTGCCGGGGCGGATCCTCTGGAAGCTGCTCAAGACCCACCAGGAGCAGGGGCGGTCCGAGTTCACCAACCGCGAGCTGCGGCTGGATCCGGGGCTGGGGCTGCCGCCGCTGCGCGACAACCTGGAGAGCCGCCTCATCTTGCTGCGGCAGCGCCTGGCGCAGAAGTGCCCCGACGTGCGCCTGCCGCCGCGCGGCCGCGGGCGCTTCGCCGTCGAGATCGAGTGCGATCTGCAGCTCGACGAACGCGCCAGCGGCTGAGCGTCCCAAGCCCTCAGCGCGCCGCCTGCCCCTTCATGCGCGCCAGCACCTTGTCATACGAGGCGGCGATGGCGTTCATGGCGCCGTCCGGCACCTTGGGCGCCGGCACGTCGTTGCGCGTGGCGGGCAGGCTCTGCAGGTAGGCGAAGATCGCCTTCAGGTCGGCGTCGCTCTGCTGGGCCAGCGTCATCCAGGGCATGGGCGGCAGGATCGGGCGTCCGTTGCCGCCCATGTGGCGGCCGGTGCGCATGGCGCGGAGGAACATCGCCTCGGTCCAGCCTCCCAGGCCGGTGTCCTTGTCGGGCGTCAGGTTGGCCGGGTACACCACCCCGAACGGCAGCCGGAAGCTGGTGAAGGTCGGGCCGATGACCGCGATGTCGTGGCCGCCCAGCGCCGAGGCTGGATCGGGGGCTCCCTCGGGGTGCCCCGAGAGCATGCGCGTCATGTCGGGAACGGGCATCCCGAGCTCGGCGTCGAATTTCATGGGCGTGTGGCAGTCGTTGCAGCCGCCGATGCTGACCAGCTGGCGGCCGCGCGCGACGCGGTCGGCGGTGGCGTCGGCGGCCGGCGCGGGCTGGCGGGCACAGGCGCCCAGGTTCAGGGCCAGCGTCAGAGTGGCGGCGGCGGCGAAGGTGAGGACGTGATTCAGGTGGGTGCGCGGCATGGACATCTCCTTGGCGTGAACGGGCAAGTGACGAACGCCAAGATGGCAGGACCGCGCGATCCCGATTGCTAAATGGTCCTTCGCTGGACGCTAAGAAAACCCTAACGGGTAAGATGCGCCCCATGGGGGAGCTGGACGAAACGATCAACGAGGCCGTCGAACGCTCGCACGAGGGGGGCCATGGCCACGGCGGCGAACATCGACAGGGCCCGCGCGTCGGCCCGTACGCGCTGAACGCGGTGGTGGCGATCAGCGTCGCCATCACGGCCACGTTCAGCGCGCTCTGCCACGTCAAGGACGAGAACATCAGCGAGAAGATGCAGCACGTGCAGGCCCAGAGCGTCGACGCGTGGGCGTACTACCAGGCCAAGGGGACCAAGGCGAACATCGCCGAGGCGGCGCTGGACACGATGCGGTTGCAGCGCGATCTGACGCCGGGCCTCACCGCCGAGACGCGCGCCACCCTGGATCGCAAGCTGGAGGAGTACCAGCAGAAGGTCGGCCACTACGACGCCGAGCGCGAGGAGATCAAGCGCAACGCCGAGCAGCTGGAGGCCACCTACGACCGGCTGGAGGCGCGCGACGACCAGTTCGATCTGGCCGAAGCCGCCGGCTCGGTGGCCATCGCGCTGCTGGGCATCACCGCGCTGACCCAGCGCCGCCGCCTGCTCTACCTGGGCTGGGCGTTCGCGGCGGCGGGCGTTGTGGTCGGCCTGGCGGGCTTCGCCGGCCTCGGGCTGCACGTCGATGTGGTCGCCCGCGCGCTCCGCTAGCGCGTCCGATCCGAGCAGCGTCGATGGCGGTCAGAGCCGCAGGACGAAGCGTTCGTGGCCGCGCTGGATGATCAGCGTGGCGCGGGCGCCGCTGGCCAGGCGGGCGGCCAGCGCTTTGAAGTGCGGCAGCGTGATCGGCTTGCCGTCGAGAGCCAGCAGGATGTCGCCCTCTTCCAGCACGCCGCTGGCCGGACCGCGCGGGTCCACGCCGATGACGATCAGCCCGCCGCCGCCCAGCCCCATGGCGGCCGACTCGCGCGGGTCCAGCGGTTGCAGCTCGACGCCCAGCACGGTGGCCTCGCGGGCGTCGCGGGGCCCGGACAGAGTCACGGTCGCTTCGGTCCGGCGGCCGTGCCGCACGAACCCGATCTTGAGCTTCTCGCCGGGACGATAGAGCGACATCACCGACAGCAGCCGCCGCGAGCCGTCGATCGGCTTGCCGGCGACCTCGACGATGATGTCACCGGGCTCGAGGCCGGCGGCGGCCGCCGGTGAGCCGCGCGTGACGTTGTCGACCAGCGCGCCGGCCACGAAGGGGACGTGCAGCTGCTCGGCGCGCTCGGGCGTGAAGTCGTTGGCGCTGGCGCCGAAGTAGCCGCGCGCCACGTGCCCCGACCGGCGGATCTGGTCAGCCACCTGGCGGGCCAGGTTGATGGGGATCGCGAAGCCGACGTTCATGGCGACCCCCGGGTTGATGATGGCGGAGTTGATGCCGATGACCTCGCCGCGAAAGTTGAACAGCGGCCCGCCCGAGTTCCCCTGGTTGATGGCGGCGTCGGTCTGGATGAAGTCCTCGAACCGCGGGTCGGTGTCCCCCAGCCGCTCGCCCAGCACGCGGTTCTTGGCGCTCACGATCCCCATCGTGACCGTCTGACCCAGCCCCAGGGGGTTGCCGATGGCCAGCACGTAGTCGCCGACGCGCACGCGATCCGAATCGCCCAGCGTGACCGCTGGCAGGTCGGCCGGGGGGTGGTCGATCTTCACGACCGCGACGTCGGTGGGCGGATCGCTGCCCAGCACGCGGGCGGGGAAGCGGCGGTTGTCGGACAGCTTGACCACCACCTCGTCCGCGCCGGCCACCACGTGGTTGTTGGTCAGGATGATGCCGCTGCGGTCGACCACGAAACCGGAGCCCAGCGCCTCTTGCCGCTCGCGCGTGGCCCGGGGCGACGGCAGCCCGAACTGCTGCCGCAGCATCTGCGTCCACGGGTCCTCGACCGCGAAGCGCCGGATGAACTTCGTGCTCTGGATGGTGACCACCTCCCCCTTGACCCGGTCGACCAGCGGCGCGACCGACCCGGATTCGACGCCCGCGCCGCTGGCGCCCGGGGGCGGCACGGCCTGGCTGGGGGTGGTGGACAGGAACACCGCCGCGGCGGCCGCGGAGGCGAGACAGAAGGACAATCGTCGACGGTTCACCCTGTCGCACATCATACTGTGACCATGGCGGGCCGCATCCTCGCCGTCACACCGCCCGAGATCGTCGTCCACGACCAGGAACAGGACTGCCTGTACCTTCCCGGGCGACGGGCCCGGCAGCCGTTGCGGCAACCGCTGCGCCGGCTGACCCCGTCCGAGCTGGACACGCGTCTGGCGGCGGGGGACCGGCGCGCCGGCACGCTGCTTTACAACCAGGCGTGTCCGGCCTGCGCCGCCTGCGAGCCGCTGCGCGTCGACGTGCGGGCCTTCGCGCCGTCACGCTCGCAGCGGCGGGCCCAGGCCAAGGGAGACGCGGCCGTCACCGTCGAGGTGGGGCCCATCGAGGTCGACGACGCGCGGCTGGCGCTTTACGAAACCCACCAGCGGGGCCGCGGCCTGGATCGGGACGGGCGGCCGCCCATCGACGCCCTCGAGTACGAGAGTTTCTTCGCGACGAGCTGCGCCGAGGGGTTCGAGGTGCGCTACTTCGTGGGCGGCCGGCTGGCCGGCGTGGCGGTGACCGACCGGGGCGCGCGCGCCCTGTCCGCCGTCTACACCTTCTGGGACCCGGCGCACGCGGCGCTGTCGCTGGGGACGTATTCGATCCTGACCCAGCTCCGATTGGCGCGGCAATGGGACCTGGACTGGGTCTACCTGGGGCTGGCCATCCGCGACAACCACGCGATGGCCTACAAGCTGGCCTTCCTGCCGCACGAGCGCCGCATCGGCGGCGTGTGGCAGCCTTTTTCGCGCGGCTGACCGGCTCAGCGCCGGCGCCGGCGCCGGCCCAGAAGGACGAAGGCCAGCAACAACATCGCGGGCGCGGGCGGGCTGCGCCCGATCGAGCAGGAGCACCCGCTCGCGTCGGAGGCCGCCGGACCCGTCCCCGCCCCGGCTGTTCCGCCCGACGCCGCGCCGCCCGTGGCCGCCGTCGCCCCACCCTGCCCGCCTCCGGTGACGCCGCCCGTGGCGACGACGCCGCCGGTCCCGGACGGTCCGGTCCCTCCCGATCCCGTTGCCGGCGCACCACCGGTCTGACCGAGGCCCCCGCCCGTTCCGGCGCGTCCGCCGCTCCCGGGCTGTCCGCCCGCGGCGCCCTGGCCGCCTGCGCCGCCACCGGCGCCCGCACGCCCGGCCGCGCCCGCATGGCCCGCCGCGCCGCCGCCGCCGGCCCCCGCGCGGCCGCCAGTGGCGCCGGCCGCCTCGCCGCCCGCTCCCCCGGCACCGGCCGTCGCCGCGAGCAGGCCGTCGTGCATGATCTGCGCGACCAGCTTGTAACCCTGATCGGTCGGGTGGACGCCGTCGGAGAACAGCTCGGCGTGTCCCTTGGTGGGGGTGTTCACGTCGATGATCGGCACCCCCTTGTCCGCCGCCACCTGCTTGATGATGGGGATGATCTGGTTGTCCAGCGTCGCGGCGTCGATGCCGAAGCTGTTCGTGTAGATCTCGGGCGGCAGCGCCAGGAACACCAGCGGGTGTGTCGGAAGCTGCGCGAAATGGTCGACCAGCGCGGCGCAGTCGGTCTTGAACTGCGTGGCGCGGGTTCCCCCGCCGCTGGTCCAGTTGCCGGGCTTGGTGTCGTTCGTCCCCAGCATGACGACGACGTCGACGACCGCGGACGCGCCGGCGTTCGAGACGAAGGTGGTGGCGCTCGTGTACTCGGACTGCTGCTGGTACGGCAGGTCGCCCGTCGACAGCAGGGTGGCGCCCGAGTGCCCGAAGTTCTTCACCTGCACGCTGGACCCGAACAGCCCCTGCAGGACCGACGGATAGCTGGCGCTGGTGGAGGACGCGGCGTAGCCGGCCGTGATGCTGTCGCCCACGCAGGCGACATGGGTCGGCACGCGCGCGGCCGCCCGCGCGTCCGTGCTCACCAGCCACGCGCAGACCGCCAGCGCCGCTGTTCGTGACAGTCGACCGGTCAACTCGCCTCCGATGTCGCGATGACGTGCACGCCGCCGGCGCTCAGGCGACTTGCTTGCGGCGGGTGATGTCGTGCGAGAGGCCCAGGATGCCGACGATGCCCCCCTCGCGGTCGCGCAGCGGAAGCTTGGTGGTCGACACCCAGCGCAGCTTTCCGTCGGGCAGCGTCTCCTTCTCCTCGATGCTGACCAGCGGCTGGCCGGTGCGGATGATCTGCTGCTCGTCGCGCAAGGCCTGACCGGCGTGCTCCTCCGTGAAGAAGTCGAAGTCGGTGCACCCGACGGCCAGCGCCGGGTTGACGATGCCGTAGTGCGCGGCCGCGTACCGGTTGATGCGCGTGAACCGGCTCTGGCGGTCCTTGAAGTAGATGGCGTCCGGCAGGTCGTCCATCAGGGACTCCAGCAGGAAG
>Ga0070679_100007454_pt1 | contig 10223 bp, 7 predicted proteins | sample KBSC63BmetaG_FD_65652 | JGI IMG/M metagenome (GOLD analysis project Ga0070679, IMG submission 65652) | Corn rhizosphere microbial communities from Kellogg Biological Station, Michigan, USA - KBS C6-3B metaG | ecosystem: Host-associated > Plants > Roots > Rhizosphere | place: USA: Michigan... | reverse complement strand
CCCTGGCCCTCGGCATGAGAAAAGCGATTGAGCACGCGGAGAAGCCGCGCCGGGTCGGGAGTGAAGTCCTGGTCCAGGCGCAACGAGTTGCCCAGCGAGACAATGGCGATCATGTCTGACTTGGTCATCTTCTTTTCGACGTATTTGCGGGCAGCGTCGACGGCGCGTTCGGTTTCATCCGGGCTCATGGAGCCGAGATCGAAGAAAAGCACAATGGCGCGCTTGTTGCTCAGGGCTTCTTCGGCGTCTTTGCGGCTGAGGATGGGCTTGTTCGCGGCAGCCTGAGCCTCGCCGGATGCAGCCGGACCGGCAGCAGCAAGCGGTACCGTGTCCAGGCTCTCGAAATCGAAGCTAGAGATGGTTTGCGGCTTGCCTTCTTCGAGAAGGGTGAAGTCTCCGCGCTTGAGATCGCTGACGAGTTTACCTTGCTTGTCGCGAACCACCACGTTGACGAGCACGAGCTCGGTTTCGACGCGAAGCCGATACAGCCCCTGCGAGTCTTTGCTGGTGACTTGCGGCGGTTTAGGGGCGTCCTGGGCTGTGATCTGGCCGAACAACAACGCAGCGGAGAGCAGGGAAGCTGCGAATGACTGCATGATTGAATTCTTGCCGAGGATAATCATCTGCTCAGAACCTGTACCGCGCCAGGAGTTGGGCCTTGCGCATTGAGCCTACGGACGTGACCTGGCCGAATGTTCGCGAGCCGAGCGTCGTGTCGATGGCGCTGAAATGCGCAGTGTTAAAGATGTTGCTTGCCGAGAGCCGGAACTCGATGCCCTGCATTTCCCTCAGCTGGACGTTTTTGGATACAGACATACCAAAATCGACAGTGCCCGGCCCGATGATGATGTTGCGACCTGCATCGCCGAACACGCCGGTGGGCGCGGTAAATGCCGCAGTGTTGAACCATTGCTGGATCGTAGGATGGTCGACGGTGAGTGAAGCTCTGGGAACAAGGTCCGGCCGCACCGTGCCGAGCGTTCCCCGGCTTAGATCAGAGCCGCTACCGAAGAAGCGCGGCGAGAATGGATGGCCGGACGCTACGGTCACGTTTCCGCTGAAGGTGATCTGGCTCAGGACGCGTTCGCCGAAGCTGCTTGAGTTCAACCATTTCTTGTCTTTGCCGAACGGCAGCTGGTAGAGGTAGTCGCCGGTAAAGCGATGGCGCTGATCGAAGCTGGAGAGCCCCCGTTCGGCTCCGAGGTCCTGATCATTCTGCGCGACGACAACCGCGCCACCGCCGATGGAGGACGCGTTATCGATCGATTTCGAATAGGTGTACGTCCCACCGACTGAAATTCCATGGCGCAGCCGTTTGCGAACGCGCACGCTACCTGCATGGAGAATCGACGATCCTTCTGATGACTCAAACAGAAACGGCTGCACGCAGTCGGTGGCTGCCGCAGTCGCCGGTGTGCAGGGCAGAAAGCGTGGGCCGCCGGTCTGCAACTGGTCGGGCGCGCGCACAATGTCGAGATGCGTTCCCTTGCTTCCCGTGTAACCAATGTTGACGACCAGTGAAGTCTTGATCTCCTGCTGGATGTTCAGGTTCCAGCTCTGCACGTAAGGCAAGCGGTAATTCGGGTCCACTGCGTACGTGTTGGTGATGTGATTTGGGCTGGCGGCAGGCGCCACCGGAAATCCGTTTTGCAGGGGCAGGCCGGTAAGATTAGTAAGCGGGTCCGCGGTATTGGTTTGTGCTACCGCGAAAGGCGGCTGGAAGCCAAGCTGTGTAGCCATAGAGCCGTATTGCGCCAGGTTGTAGTTCACACCGTATCCGGCGCGGACAACCGTTTTGGAATAAGGTTTCCACGCGACACCCACACGCGGCGCAAAGTTATTGCGATCGGGATGAATGAGGCTGTCGCCGTATTTCCTTCCGGTGATCGGTCCCACCTGACCGGGCAGAACCAGCGCGACGTGGCTGAGATCCGGAGCGACATCGAGATTCGCAAGCTGGTTATTGCTCTCCACGAGCGGGTTCACGAATTCGTAACGCAGGCCGAGGTTGAAGGTCAGGTTCTTGCCCGCGCGCCAGTTGTCCTGCGCGAACAGGTCAAATGAATTCGAGCTGAAGTGGTAAGTCGAGGCGCCAAACTGAATTGAAGTCTGCTGGGCAAGGCCGAGCAGAAAATCCGCGAACGGCTGCTGGACTATTTCCGAACCGATCCCGCCGCGCAGCGCGGGATCGAGAGTCGCCGAACCCGTAAAGGTGAAGGTGCCGCGAGCATTGGCTGAGTTGCGTATGTCCACGAGTTGGTGCCGGACGTCTCCTCCCCAGGTCCAGCTATGTTTGCCATGGCTGTAGCTCATGGAATTGCTGATCGTGTAGTTCTGGTTGGTGCGGTTTTGCGGCGTGACGTCCTGCAGGCTGGTGAACTGCGGCGCAAAGTTGAGGACCGGCAAGCCGAAGTCAGCAGGGAACTGGGAGACGCCACCGATACCGAGCTGTGCCTCAATGTCGTTGACGTTGGTGAATTGGTTCGTAGCCTGGCTGCCGCTGTGGTTGTAATTGAAGCGCAGGGAGTTCAGCAGCCTGCCCTTGACCGCAGAATAGCCAAAGTTGCCATTGAAGTTCTGGACGTTTTGCTTGCCTCCCAGCCCGGGAAAAGGGTTGAGTAGCGTGCTGCGCAGATTGTTGTAACTGAACCCGCCGTTGATGCTGTGCGACCAGCGCTGCTTTTCTTTTTTCTTGTCGCCCCCCTGCGCTGCCTGGCGTGCCTGCTGGCGCTGCTGCGCCCGCGGCCCCATGAATCCGAACATGTCTCCGGGATTGGAGCTGAAGCTGTGGTTAAAGCGGATAAATGCGGTGTCGGAGTCGCTGGGCGTGGACGACAGGAAATGAAAATTGCGCGAGGTTCCAGGCAGATTCGGCTGCGGAATGAAGCTCAACAGCGCGGCCGCAGTTGGGTTGATCGCGGATAGCTGGTTGTTGGTGATGGCAGCGTGGGTCACCGGATCGAACAGTTGCACCGGCGCCGGGCCGGCGAGCAGGTCAGAGAAATTTCCGGAGCGCTCCGCAACGGTTGGAACGGTAGAGAATACGTCATAGGCACTGCTGCTGCGCGAGCCGTTGTAAGCGCCGAAGACAAAGGTCTTGGTGCCACCGCTGTAGACATGCGGAATATTCAGCGGGCCGCCGAGATTGATGCCGAAGTGGTTCTGGTTGTAGTCCGTCTTGGGTTCCTGGATTCCGTTGAGCGAGTAGGGACGCGCATCAAGGATTGAGCCGCCGTAGTCATAGAAGATGGAGCCGTGTGGCCTGTTCACGTTGAAGCCGCGGCCGCGTCCACCGCGCCCGCCGCCACCACCGCCGGGACCGCCGATCATGAAGACCATTGGGCCACCACCGGGACCGCCGGGTGCTCCACCAAAGCCACCGCCGCCGAAACCTCCACCTCCACCCAGGATTTGAATGTTCGCCGTGACGCCGTTCATGTTGAAGGTGGCCTGGCCTCCGCCCTGTTGCTGAAGTTGTTCGCGAATATCGGAGAGGCGGTCCTGCATTTCGCCGGGATCGAAAAGGTTCTGGTCGGCGCGACCCATGGCGCCAGAGACAGAGACCGATTCGTTGTTACCTTCGGCCGCCAGCCCCGAGTTGGGCAGAGCGCTTAGGCCGCCGGGGTCGGAGGATGCTGGGCCGCCCAGATCGCCGCCACCTCCACTCGACAACGCGAGCTGTTGCATGCCGGCTCGACCTGCGGCGGTCATTGCCTGAGCGATTTGTTGACTGGCCTGGCTGCTCTCCTGTTGCTGAACGCGAGAGGCCAGCTGAAGGTTCAGGTCGGCCTTGCCGCTGCGGTTCTGGTCATTGATGACAATTTCCTGGGTGGCCGGAGCGAAGACAGTAAACTCAGCGCGTACTACATAACGTCCCTTGCCGGTGAGCGCAAGCTTGAATGTCCCATCCACTGCAGTTGAAGTGACGTATTTCTTGCCCGTGAGCGAGTTGGCGGCAGTAATCGTGACGCCCGGAACTGGCAAGTTGCCGGACTTGACGGTACCAGTGATTTCACCATAGGGCGTTACCGGCGTGGAACCGGCAGGGTTTTGTGTTGCAGCCGGCTGAGGCGAAGGGGCAGGCTGGGCGGGAGACGCCGGTTGATCCTGAGCAAAAGCGGTCACCAGGAAGACGAGGGTCGCAAGCGTGAGACGAAGAGCGCGCATCAGATTTACTTCTTCTCTGGGCTGATCTTGCTGTCATTGGCGGAAGCGGATGGTTTCTCTGTGCCTTCCGGGCCGCCAACGAGCATTCTCATCTGCGGCTGGCCGACGTTGAGTACAGCGGGAACGAAGACGTTGTTCTTCAGTTCGCCGCGGCCGAAAACAAAATCGCCGACCTTGATGTCAGGAAACGTGATGCTTTCACGGGCCTTGCGGAATGAGGTGTTTTCATCGACCTCTATGTCCTGCGTCTGGCCGTCCGGGCGTGAAATGGTCAGTTTCGTCTCGTTGATCGCCTTCACGGTGCCGGCAATGAACTTCTTGCCCATGTCCTCAGCGCTGAACTGACCGCCCGGACCGCCCATGAACACGCGGCGGCCGCCGCCTTCACCGGAACGCATCCGCTCCACGAACTCCGGAGGCACAACGCCAATCGCCGTAGCTTTGATGGTGTCGTTCTCGCGCGGACCGCCAACGAACACGGTGTCGTTCACTTTGATCTCGCTCAGTTTGATCGGCTCACGCTGTTTGGTCACGCGTGTGTTGTCGCTCACCAAGACAGTAATGGGAGTCTGCGGAGGATTTGCCTCCGACATCGAGATTGGCTGGACGACAATCGAGTCCCTGGAGACGGCAGTGACTTTGCCCATCACGCCGCGCCGCTCAAAGCCACCCGGCCCCATCTGCCCCTGGGCATGCTGGACAGGTTCGGAGTCGTTGGATTGCGAAAGGGCAGGTACAGCGAGCACAACCGAAATGGTCAACAGCAGGAGAGCCTTCTTCATGCACACGCCTCTTGTGAAAGATTGGTCGAAAAATGTCTCTTCTCCAGACGGAGCTGGAACTAAAAGGTTAGTTGATATAACAAAATTGAACGTAAGTATACGGTTTTGGAGAGGGTTCTACGATTAAGAAGAGTGAATTGGCCGCGTGAAAAAAGTGGAAGAAAAGAGGGAATAATCGCAAGCGGGGACCTGGTCTTTCAGGGCAGGTTCGTTGTGTTCCATTTTGGAACCAGCTCTGTCCTCTTCATCCAGTTTTCACCTGACGTTAGCGGGGGTATAACGTACATTTACTAGCGTGAGTAGTTGATTATGTACAACTCAAGCAGGCCGGAGAATACGAATGTCGCAGGCACGAAGGCTGTGTTTCCTCCTGGCAGTTGCTGTGCTGGTTGCTCCCACGTCATTGTTGTCGCAGTGCGGCGTGGAGCGCTGGTCCGTAAAGACAGGGACTGATCCCGACGCGGGCAAAGTCAACCTGGCTTCTTCCTCACCCACAACCATTGCTTCCTTGCGCGCTGTTCCGGCGCCGAGCCCGATCCCTTCCAACAATCGCGTGTCGCCGACCGAGACGACGGTTTGGGTGATCAACGCGACGTTGACGCAGTACAAGCTCGAAAACGATTCGGATTACCACATTGTGATCAGCGACACCAATGGGTTGACCATGATCACGGAGATTCCATCGCCGACATGCGTGGGATCGACCAGCCCATTTCTCTCGGCCATCCAGAACGCGCGCGCGAAATTTGATGCGCAGTTCACGGCGACGACGAGCTTCCAGACGGCGAATATCCCGGTACAGATTGTGGGCGTGGGAATGTTCGACTTCCTGCACGGGCAAACGGGCGTTGCGCCGAACGGGATCGAACTGCATCCCGTGCTCGACATCATCTTCAATCCGGGAACGCAGACACCGGATTTCATCATGAGCACCACGCCGAGCACCTTATCAGTGGCGCAGGGAAGTTCGGGGACAACAAAGATTTCGACTACGGTCGCCGGCGGGTTCAACTCGGCGATTGCGTTGAGCACATCGGGCTTGCCTTCGGGAGTAACGGCCAGCCTGAGTCCTACGTCGATTGCTGCGCCTGGCAATGGAAGCTCGACTCTGAGCTTTACGGTTGCCAGCACTGCACCGACTGGAACATTCAATGTGACGGTCACGGCAACCGGCGGCGGCATTACACATACGGCAACTGTCGCGCTCTCGATTACCGCGGCGGGAGGGACAGGCGGCACGACGACGCAGTTGCTGGGCAATCCGGGATTTGAGAATGGCAGTACGAATCCCGCTCCCTGGACTGCCAGTTCCGGCGTGATCAACAATTCCGCGAGTGAGCCTCCCCATGGCGGCGCCTGGGACGCGTGGATGGATGGCTATGGCACCACGCATACCGACACGCTGATGCAGCAGGTAAGCATTCCTTCCAATGCCACCAGCGCGTCGCTGAGCTTCTGGCTGCACATTGATACCGCTGAGACGTCCACCACTACTGCCTTCGACACTCTGGCGGTGCAGGTACGCAACTCATCGGGCACGGTGCTGTCCACCCTGAAGACGTTCTCGAACCTCAACAAGAACACCGGTTTTGCGCAGCAGAGCTTTGACCTGGCGTCGTTCAAAGGGCAAACGGTCCAGATCAACTTTGTGGGAACGGAAGATGCCAGCGCGCAGACTTCATTTGTGCTGGATGACTTTGCCCTGAACGTGACCACGCCTTCGACGACGGATACGACGCCGCCAACGGCTTCAGTCACAGCTCCGGCAAATGGCGCGACTGTTTCCGGAACGGTGACGGTGAATGCCTCGGCATCGGACAATGTAGGCGTCACCCAGATGCAGTTGCTGATCGATGGCACGTTGGTGGCATCGAATACCAACGCAACGGCGCTTTCATTCAGCTGGTCAACGGCTTCCGTCGCCAATGGCTCACATAGCATAGTGGCCAAGGCGTTCGATGCAGCCGGAAACGTGGGAACGTCATCTACGATCACGGTAACGGTCTCGAATGGGACACCGACCGCGAGCGAGCTGATCGTAAACGGCGGCTTTGAGAACGGCAGCACGAATCCTACGCCGTGGACCGTGACCTCCGGTGTAGTCAGCAACTCGACCAGTGAAGCTGCGCATTCCGGCACGTGGAAAGCCTGGCTGGACGGCTATGGCACCGCTCACACGGATATTGCCATGTAATAGGTGACGATTCCGGCTGGAGCAACGGCAGCAACTCTGAGCTTCTGGCTGCATGTTGATACTGCTGAGACGAGCACCACCACGGCGTTCGACAAACTCACGCTGCAAGTTCGTGATTCGAGTGGCAAGGTGCTTTCCACGCTGGCGACGTTCTCCAACCTGAACCATGCCACCGGTTATCAGCAGCGTAGCTTCGATGTGACTTCATTCCGGGGACAGATCATCCAGATCTTCTTCTCCGGGGTGGAGGACTCGACGCTGCAAACCTCATTCGTGCTGGATGATGTTTCACTCCAGGTGACTCAATAGGGAGATGCTCATGAAGAAACTATTACTCGTTGTACCTTTCGCGATGTTTCTTATGCAGGTTGTGGCTGCGCAGCAGGCTCCCCTATCCGTTGATCGTCCGGCGGAGCCGAACATGCTGTTTGATGACGATGGCGGCAAGGTGCAGATAGTCCCTGCTGACCTTGCGCCCGCCGCCCCGAAGACGTTCCACGGCGGCGCGGTGATGAGCTCTGTCCAGCAGGTAAGCATCTTTCTGGGCAGCGGCTGGGGTGATGCACAGGTTCGCGGCCGCCAGCGTGGGCTCAGCGATATGGCAGGGTCGGGCACAGCCGACCTCTCTGAGGTGCGTAGCCGCAAGATCAAGACGATGCGTGCGGCGCCGCAGGTGGACGACTTCAGTGACTTGAGCAAGACGTTGAACGATCTCGACATTCAGCGCCGGCTCGATCAGATGCTGAAGAGCAACGCCATCCCGGTTCCGAATGCCAGCACGGTTTTCGTTGTGTTTCTTGCTCCGGGAACGACGTTGAGCCTGGGCGGAACGAAAGCCGGCGTGGACTTTGCCGCGTATCACAACGTAGTGCATCTGGATGCCGGCGAAGTGCGCTATGTGGTGGTGCCGTTCCACGCCGATGCGCAGAAGCACGCGACGGCGGCTGCGCGAGCGTTTGCGGAAGCGGCGTTGAATCCCACAGGGCAGGGCTGGTTCTGAACCGGGAAAAGACCGAGAGGAGGGGCTCAGTGCTCCTCCTCTTCATCTTCTTCCTTCTCTGCTCCGGGATGGGCTTTGATCCAAGCCTCGACCTGGGACTTCACGCGTGTCCTTGTGCTGTTCGGCAGGGAGTTGGCGAGTTTCTCGGCTTCGGCTCTGCTCTGCTGGATTCCGAAACGGCCGCCCAGGGTCAACCAGAGCAGCGACCGTTCAGAGTTTCTGGGGCACTTGCCACCTTTATATAGAGTGCCAAGCCCGAGCATGGCTTCGGGGTTGCCATGTTCTGCTGCTTCTTCAAACCAGTGAATGGCCTTCGGGCAATTTCCCTCGGCGAGCGATTTTCTTGCCAAGGCGAGTTGGGCTGCGGGCTGCTCCGCCCCGGCGGCTTTAGCGTACCAGCGGCGGGCTTCGTCGGGATTTTTGTTTACGCCAGAGCCCTGATCGAGGGCCCGGGCGAGCTGCAGCTGGGCTTCAGTGTTGCCCTGAGCTGCGGCTTTGCGGTTCCACTCGGCTGCACGCGCCGGATCGGCAGGAACTCCGAGGCCACGCTCGTACATGAAGGCCAGATCGCGCTGGGCGCGAGGGTCGCCCTGCTCGGCGGCTTTCTGTTCCCAGACGAGCGCCTTCGCGTAGTCGGCCGGGATGCCCCGTCCATAGAGATAAATCCTGCCCAGCTCGTACTCCGCCGGAGCGTAGCCCTGGTTCGCGGCTTCGCTGAGCAGGCGAATGGATTCCTTGCCGTTGGGAGCCACGTGCATGCCGAGGTCGTAACAGGAGGCGAGGGTGGTTTGCGCAGCAGCGTCGTTCGCATCGGCACGCTGTTGTACGGCCGCGAACTCTGCAACCTCGCGTGGACAGGCGTTCTTCTGCTGGGCGTGCGCAACACCCGCCATAACCATGGCAGACAAGACGAAGCTGCGAATCGCTTTCATTCGTTCCCCTCGGAAGCCGACACAGTATAGTGCGTGGACGGGAAATCGTGGTTAACAACGGCTTTACGTTCCGTGAATCGGAACCTGGGAATCGAGACAAGACAGGCATGAGTTCGCGGAGTTAAAATGCTTCGTTTCGTGAAGTGAGCACTTTCTGGAGGGGTTGTGGACGACCGGCCCGAAAACAAAGAGCCTGACAAGCAGAAAGAATCTTCCGCCAAAACCAGCACAGGAGTATCACGGCGCGATTTCCTGAAGATCTCCGGCGTCACTGCGGCTGTCCCGCTGGTAAACCAGGCCAGCGCGCTGGCTGTGGCCGACGAAGCCCGCGAACTGGGGCCCGGGAAAGTGCCGGTCACTCTCAACGTCAATGGCAAGAAGCTGAACGCGCAGATGGAGCCGCGAGTGACTCTGCTGGATGCGCTGCGTGATCAGTTCGAGCTCACCGGCGCCAAGCGGGTTTGCGATCGTGGAACTTGTGGCGCGTGCACCGTACTCATGGACGGAAAAGCCGTTTACTCCTGCTCTGTTCTTGCCATTGATGCGCAGGGTCAGGCGATCACCACAGTGGAGGGCCTGGGCGAGCCCGGCAAGCTGCATCCGATCCAGCAGGCCTTTGTCGATAACGACGCGCAGCAGTGCGGTTTCTGCACGCCTGGCTTTGTGATGGCGACCAAGGCCATGCTCGACCAGCACCCCCATCCCACGCCCGAGCAGGTAAAGCAGTTGCTGGGCGGTAACTTCTGCCGTTGCGGAACCTATGCCGGCATGCGGGCCGCAGTAGCGCAGGCGGCGAAGAATACGAAGGGAGCGTAACCATGGCTGATGAAACCAGATACAACTGGCCTGCTGCGGAGCAGCGGACGCTCATTGGGAAGCGCATTTCCCGCGTGGATGGTCCGGACAAAGTTTCCGGCAAGGCGAAATACACGTACGACGTGCATCGTCCGGGAATGTTGTTTGGCAAGGTGGTGCGCTGCCCACATGCTCACGCCAAGGTGGTGAGCGTGGATACTTCAGCAGCGGAAAAGATGCCCGGCGTGGTAGCCGTTTATGTGGTGCAGGGACCGGACAGCGAAATCCACTGGGCAGGCGATGACATTGTGGTGGTGGCAGCGGTAGATGAATCCAAGGCAGCCGATGCAGCG
>Ga0070679_100007453_pt1 | contig 10224 bp, 8 predicted proteins | sample KBSC63BmetaG_FD_65652 | JGI IMG/M metagenome (GOLD analysis project Ga0070679, IMG submission 65652) | Corn rhizosphere microbial communities from Kellogg Biological Station, Michigan, USA - KBS C6-3B metaG | ecosystem: Host-associated > Plants > Roots > Rhizosphere | place: USA: Michigan... | reverse complement strand
GCACCCGGGTGACGGAGTACTTCCGGATCGAGCCGACCCTGCCGATGCGCGTGTACTGGACCCTTCTCGGCCCGCTGCGCGGCCGCACCAACGAGCGCGGGATGCGCACGACGCTGGAGCGGATGAAGGCGGTGCTCGAGCGATGACCACCACGCACCGGGAGGCGATGCTGGAGAAGCTGGCCGCCCTGGACGCGGAGCACGCGAAGGCCGTGGCCGGGGGCGGGCCGAAGTACGTCGACCGGCACCACGCCCGCGGGAAGCTGCTCCCCCGCGAGCGGATCGAGCTGCTCGTCGACCCGGGGTCGGCCTTCCTCGAGCTGTCGCCGCTGGCGGGCTGGGGCTCGGACTTCACCGTCGGGGCGAGCGTCGTCACCGGGATCGGCGTCGTCGAGGGCGTCGAGTGCGTGGTCACCGCCAACGACCCGACGGTCAAGGGCGGCGCCAGCAACCCGTGGACGGTCAAGAAGATCTTCCGTGCCTCCCAGATCGCGGAGGAGAACCACCTGCCGACGATCTCGCTGGTCGAGTCGGGGGGCGCGGACCTGCCCACGCAGAAGGAGATCTTCATCCCCGGCGGGAAGCTCTTCCGTGACCTGACCCGCGCGTCGGCCCGCAAACAGCCCACAGTCGCGCTCGTGTTCGGCAACTCCACAGCCGGTGGTGCCTACGTGCCGGGGATGTCGGACTACACGGTCATGGTCGAGGAGCAGGCGAAGGTGTTCCTGGGGGGCCCACCCCTGGTGAAGATGGCCACCGGAGAGGAGGCGGACGACGAGTCACTCGGAGGCGCGTCGATGCACGCGCGCATCTCCGGCCTGGCCGACTACCTGGCGACCGACGAGCTCGACGCGATCCGGATCGGGCGCCGGATCGTGGCGCGGCTCAACCGCCGCAAGGCGTCGAGGACAGAGCCGGTCCCATCGTTCGTCGAGCCGGATCTTGCGGTCGACGGACTGCTCGACCTGATCCCGAGCGACCTCAAGGAGCCGTTCGACCCGCGCGAGGTGATCGTGCGGATCTGCGACGGGACGGGTCCGGGCAACGCACGGCCGTTCGACGAGTTCAAGCCGTTGTACGGCGCCTCGCTGGTCACCGGCTGGGCCCGCATCCACGGCCGGCCGGTCGGCATCCTCGCCAACGCGCAAGGGGTGCTGTTCAGCGAGGAGGCCCAGAAGGCGACGCAGTTCGTCCAGCTCGCCAACCAGGCCGACACGCCTCTGCTCTTCCTGCACAACACCACCGGCTACATGGTCGGCGCGGAGTACGAGCAGGGCGGGATCATCAAGCACGGCGCCCAGATGATCAACGCCGTCAGCAACAGCACGGTGCCCCACCTGAGCGTGATCATGGGGGCGTCGTACGGCGCGGGGAACTACGGCATGAACGGCCGCGCCTACGACCCGCGGTTCCTGTTCACGTGGCCGAGTGCGAAGTCGGCGGTGATGGGCCCGGCCCAGCTCGCCGGGGTGCTCTCGATCGTCGCTCGCGCCGCCACCGAGGCCCGCGGGCAGGAGTACGACGAGCAGGGCGACGCCGAGATGCGGGCATTCATCGAGGCCAGTGTCGAGGAGCAGAGCCTGCCCCACTTCCTCTCCGGGATGCTCTACGACGACGGCGTCATCGACCCCAGGGACACCCGGACGGTGCTGGCGATCTGCCTGTCGGTGATCGAGAACGCCCCCTTCACCGGGGCCGGTGGCTACGGGGTGTTCCGAACCTGATGAGAAGACTGATGGTCGCCAACCGGGGCGAGATCGCGAGCCGGGTGTTCCGCACCTGCCACGACCTGGGGATCGAGACGGTGGCGGTGCACTCCGACGCCGATGCGGCCCTGCCGTACGTCGGCGAGGCCGATCTCGCCGTGCACCTCCCGGGCAACGCGCCGGCGGATACCTACCTGCGCAGTGACCTCCTGGTCGACGCCGCGCGCAGGTCGGGAGCCGACGCGGTGCACCCGGGGTACGGGTTCTTGTCGGAGAGCGCCGACTTCGCCCGGGCGGTGGTCGGGGCCGGGCTGACCTGGGTCGGGCCGACCCCGGACTCGATCGAGGCGATGGGGTCGAAGGTCCGGGCCAAGAAGCTGATGCGGGCGGCCGGCGTACCGGTCCTGGAGGCCCCGCAGGAGCCGACCGACGCCGACCTGCCGCTGATCGTCAAGGCGTCCGCCGGCGGCGGCGGCCGTGGCATGCGAGTCGTGCGGGACCTGGCCCGGCTGCCGGAGGAGCTGGCGTCGGCGCGGGCCGAGGCGGAGTCGGCGTTCGGTGACGGCACGGTGTTCGTCGAGCCGTACGTCGAGCGCGGCCGCCACGTCGAGGTGCAGGTCGTCGGCGGCGCGGACGGCCACGTGACCGTCTTCGGCGAGCGCGACTGCTCGCTCCAGCGCCGCCACCAGAAGATCGTCGAGGAGTCGCCCGCGCCCGGACTCCCGGACGGCACCCGGGCGGCGCTGCACGAGGCGGCGCGGGCGGCCGCCGGCGCCGTCGGCTACGTCGGTGCCGGCACGGTCGAGTTCCTCTACGACCCGGCCTCCGACCGCTTCTGGTTCCTCGAGATGAACACCCGGCTCCAGGTGGAGCACCCGGTCACCGAGCTGGTCCACGGCGTCGACCTGGTCGCGCTGCAGCTCGTGGTGGCGGAGGGGCGGCCGGTCCCCCCGGCGGCCGCCCCTTCCGGCCATGCCGTCGAGGCCCGGCTCTACGCCGAGGATCCGGCGGGCGGCTACCAGCCCCAGAGCGGCGTGCTGACGGCGTTCGAGCTGCCCGTGACGCCGGGGCTGCGCGTCGACGCCGGCGTCCGGGCAGGCAGTGAGGTGTCGACGTTCTACGACGCGATGCTCGCCAAGGTCGTCGTGCACGCCCCTTCGCGCGCCCAGGCGGCACGAGCCCTGGCCGGGGTGCTGGCACGTGCCCGGATCCACGGCGTGACCACCAACCGCGACCAGCTGGTCGCGGTCCTGCGCGAGCCGGACTTCCTGGCCGGCGAGATCAGCACGTCGTTCCTCGCCGAGCACCTGCCGCCGGACGCGCGGCCCGTCGGGGACCACGCCGTCGCCGCGGCCCTGGCCCTCGCCGAGCGCGACCGGGCCACACGCACGGTCCAGCAGGGGATCCCGGTCGCCTGGCGCAACGTGGTCAGCCAGCCCCAGCGCACGACGTTCGCGGGTGACGTGGTCGTCGAGTGGTGGGGCGGCCGCGACGGGTACGCCGTCGACGGGATCGTGGTCCGCGACGCGAGCCCGACGCGGGTCACGCTCGAGCGCGACGAGGTGGCGACGGCGTACGACGTGGCGGTGTCGGCCGACCGGGTCGACGTCGACGGCGTCGCCGGTCACGTGGCCCTGACCGTGACTCCGCGGTTCACCGACCCGGCCGATGCCGTCGCGACCGGCAGCCTGCTCGCGCCGATGCCCGGCACCGTGGTCGGCGTGGCCGTCGAGCACGGGCAGTCAGTTGAGGCCGGGCAGCCCGTGCTCGTCCTGGAGGCGATGAAGATGCAGCACACCGTGTCCGCGCCGGCCACCGGGACGGTGACCCGGCTCGACGTACGACCCGGCGACCAGGTGGCCGCCGGCGAGACCCTGGCAGTCATCGAGGAGACCCAGTGACCAGCTACACCGAGTCCGACGAGCGCCGCACCCTTCGCCGCGAGGTCGCCAAGCTGGCGGCGTCGTACGGTCGCGAGTGGTTCACCCAGAAGGCGCGCTCGGGCGAGAAGACCACCGAGCTGTGGCTGGAGATCGGCCGGAGCGGCTACCTCGGCATCAACATCCCGGAGGAGTACGGCGGCGGTGGCGGCGGCATCGGCGACATCGCGGCGGTCTGCGAGGAGCTGGCCGCGCAGGGCTGCCCGCTGCTGCTGATGGTCGTCAGCCCCGCTATCTGCGGCACGATCATCGCCCGCTACGGGACCGAGGAGCAGAAGCAGCGCTGGCTGCCCGGGATCGCCGACGGCACCGGGACCATGGCCTTCGCCATCACCGAGCCGGACGCCGGCACCAACACCCACAACATCACGACCACCGCGAGGCGGGACAGCGACTCCTGGGTGCTGAACGGCCGCAAGATCTACATCTCCGGTGTCGACGAGGCGCGCAACGTGCTGGTCGTGGCCAGGGCCGAGGACGCGAGGACCGGCACCGTCAAGCCGGTGCTCTTCGTGGTGCCGACCGACGCCGCGGGCTTCGAGGCGCGGCCGATCCCGATGGAGATCGTCAGCCCTGAGCTCCAGTTCCAGGTGTTCCTCGACGACGTGCGACTGCCCGCCGACGCGCTCGTCGGCGACGAGGACGGTGGCCTGGTCCAGCTGTTCGCCGGCCTCAACCCCGAGCGGATCATGGCCGCGTCGTTCTCCACCGGCCTGGCGCGCTACGCGCTCGACAGGGCCGCGGCGTACGCCAAGGAGCGAACGGTCTTCCGGGGCCCGATCGGCACGCACCAGGCCATCGCCCACCCCCTCGCCCAGTCCAAGATCGAGATCGAGCTGGCCCGGCTGATGACCCAGAAGGCCGCCGCCCTCTGCGACGCGGGCGAGGACACAGCGGCGGGCGAGGCGGCCAACATGGCCAAGTACGCCGCCGCGGAGGCGGCCTGCGACGCCGTCGACCGCGCGGTGCAGACGCACGGAGGCAACGGGATCACCCAGGAGTACGGCATGGCCGGGCTGCTCGTCGCCACCCGCGCCGGCCGGATCGCCCCGGTCTCGCGCGAGATGATCCTGAACTTCGTGGCCATGCACTCACTCGGCCTCCCGAAGAGCTACTGACCCCACCTTCCACCGGCAGCCGAGGGTGCCCCACCATGGGGCATGGCCCGAGACCACTGGCGCTGGGTGACCGACGGCGGCATCGAGACCGACCTGATCTTCCATCACGGGGTGGACCTGCCGGAGTTCGCGGCGTACCCGCTGCTCCGCACCGACGAGGGCCGCGCCCTGCTCCGCGCCTACTACGAGGGGTACGCCGCCGTCGCCGAGCGCACGGGTGCCGGGCTGCGCCTCGAGTCGCCGACGTGGCGGGCCAACCCCGACTGGGGAGCGCTGCTGGGTGACGACGCGACGGCTCTCGACGCGGTCAACCGCGCGGCGATCGACTTCCTCCAGGGGCTGGCCGACGACTGGGCGGATCGCGTCAACGGCATCCGCGTCGTCGGGATGCTCGGGCCCCGCGGGGACGGGTACGCCGCCGGCAGCGCCGCGAGCGCCGACGAGGCGGCGGACTACCACGCGGTCCAGGTGGCGTCGTTCGCCTCGGCGGGCGCCGACGAGGTGGCCGTGCTCACCCTGACGGACGCGCGCGAGGCGCTCGGGGTGTCGCGCGCCGCCGCTGCCGCGGGCGTCCCGCTGGGGGTGGCCTTCACGGTCGAGACGGACGGACGGCTTCCCGACGGCTCGTCGCTGGGCGACGCGATCGCCGAGGTCGACGCGGACACCCCGCCGGCGTTCTTCATGGTCAACTGCGCCCACCCCGTGCACATCGGGCCGGCCCTGGTCGAGGCCGGACCCTGGGCCGACCGGATCCACGGCGTCCGCAGCAACGCCTCGACGCAGTCGCACGCCGAGCTCGACGAGGCCGAGACCCTCGACGAGGGTGACCTCGACGTGCTGGTGCAGGCCCACCGCGCGCTCGAGGAGCACCTGCCCTCGCTGGAGATCGTGGGCGGCTGCTGCGGCACCGACGCGCGCCACGTCGCCGCGCTGTGGGGCGTGTAGCTCAGCGCAGCGGCACGAACCGGTAGCGGCCGTGCCGGGTGATGCCGACGTCGCGCATCGAGCTCGCGACCCGGAGCAGGGTGCCGTCCACCGGGATCACGAGCACCCCGCCGGTGTGCAGCTGCGAGACCAGCTCCCCGGGCAGGGTGCGCGCCATCGCGGAGACCAGGATCCGGTGGTACGGCGCGGCATCGGGCAGGCCGAGCACCCCCGGATGGGCCTCGTGGATGCTCGCCCACGGGACGCCGGCCACGTCGAGGTGCGTCGTCCCCAGGTCGACCAGATCCGGCTCCAGCTCGACCCCGAGCACGCGCCCGGTCGGGCCGGTCAGGTGGGCGAGGAGGGCCGTCGTCCAGCCCGAGCCGCACCCCACGTCGAGCACCTTGTGCCCGGGCCGGACGTCGAGCAGCCGCAGCATCGCCTCGACGGTGCGGGGCTGGCTGTTGGTCTGGCCGTGCCCGATCGGCAGCGGCCCGTCGTACGCCGCACTCCGCCGCTGGTCGCCCGGCAGGAAGTCGACCCGCGGGGCCGCCGCGAACGCCTCCGCCACCCGGTCGGCCATCTCTCCACGGTACGGCGGTCGGGCGGTGGGTCGCTCCGAGGCCGGTTCATCACGCTGAGTGGACGAACGGGCACATAGCTAGCGGAGTTCCACTGGCCCAGTGCTGGTTCACCTACCTGACGTGATGAACCGTCCCCCACCGCACGAGGCCCGGGCAGGGACCTACCCCGTCGGTCGGCGCGGCGGCCGAGGCACGAACAGCGGCACCCGGGCGGCGTACTCGTCCCAGCCCTCGCGCTGCGACATGGTCTTCTCGAGCAGCTTGGCGCCGGTGACGTTGCGCACGAAGTGGGTCATCGCGACGGGGGCGAGCACCGTGACGAGCCCCGGCCAGAGGCCGGATGCGGCACCGCCGGCGATCCAGATGCCCCACCACAGCAGGGCGTCGCCGAAGTAGTTGGGGTGGCGCGTCCAGCCCCACAGGCCGCGGTCCATGATCGTCGGCCGGTCGGGGTCGCGCTTGTACGCCGCGAGCTGGGCGTCCCCGACGGCCTCGAACAGCGTGCCGCCCGCCCACACGACGACCCCCACCCAGACCAGCCACGACCCCACGACGTCCCAGTGCGCCGCCGCCAGGATCGGGAGCGACAGCAGACAGATCGCCAGTCCCTGCGGGAGGTACACCTTGGTGAGTGCCTCCCGCTGGCCGCCGCCGTCGAGCAGCTCGGCGTACCTCGGGTCCTCGCCGTGCCCCTTGGCGCGCGTGAAGATGTGGCGCGACAGCCGTGCTCCCCACACGACCACCATCAGCGCGACGACCCATCGTCGCCAGGGCGTCGCGGTGCCCACCGCCGCAGCGACGACCGAGATCACGGCGAGCGCGAGCCCCCACGTCACGTCGATGACCGAGAAGCGGCCGGCCCGGTGCGCGGCGTACGCCGTCAGCGCCATCGCGACGACGGCGATGCCGATCGCGACGAGGGCGAGCCCCCACCAGGACTCGATCACCAGGCACGCTCCGGCGGCAGCCCGTGCTCGGCGCCCGGCCGCACGCAGAGGATCTGGTCGACGCCCATCCGGCCGTCGCGAAACGCCAGGGAGCCGCCGACGAGGTACAGCCGCCACACGCGGACGACCTCCTCGCCGAGCATCGCGGTCAGCTCCGGCAGGTGTGCCTCGAAGTTGGCCAGCCAGCCCGCCACGGTGCGCACGTAGTGCTCCCGGAGCGCGTGGACGTCGCGCACCTCCAGGCCGCCGTGCTCGAGGAGCGCGACGGTCTCGCCGACCGGGCGCATGAACATGTCGGGGGCGATGAACGACTCGATGAACGGACCGCCGCCGGGATGCCGGCCCCGGCGCGACATCTGCTGCACGAGGACCCGGCCTCCCGGACGGACCGAGCGGAGCAGGACGTCGACGTACGCCGGGTAGTTCCTCTCCCCGACGTGCTCACCCATCTCCAGCGACCCGACGGCGTCGAAGTGGTCGCGCTCGGGCACCTCCCGGTAGTCCTGGAGCCGGATCTCGACCCGGTCGCCCAGCCCGCGCTCGGCGATGCGGGCGTCGATGAACCGCTTCTGCTCGCGGGCGATGGTCACGCCCACCACGCGGGCGCCGAACTGCTCGGCCGCGTGCAGCGACAGCGACCCCCACCCGCAGCCGACGTCCAGCAGCGTGCGGTCGGGGCCGAGGTCGAGCTTGCGGCAGACCAGGTCGAGCTTGGCGCGCTGCGCCGACTCGACGGTCTGGTCCGGGTCGTCGCCGAAGTAGGCGCAGGAGTAGGCCATCGACGGGTCGAGGATCAGCGCGTAGAAGTCGTTGGACAGGTCGTAGTGGTGGCTGATCGCGCGACGGTCGCGCAGCCGGCTGTGCAGCCGCCCGCGCACCCGCGCCTGCGAGGCGGGCGGAGGGAGAGGGGGACCCCACCCGCCCAGGCTCCGCAGGGTTCGTGCCGTCCGGGTGAGCCATCGCGGGGTGTCGCGCGTCAGGTCCGGTCGGCCCGTCAGGCGACGCTCGCGCCCGACCGCGAAGGCGTGGCTCAGGGCCACCTCGAGGTCGCCGTGCACCTCAAGCTCGCCGGTGACGTAGGCCTGGGCCGCGCCCAGCTCCCCGGGGTGCCAGAGCAGGCGACGCAGGGCGTCCGGCGTGCGGAGCTCGACGAGGGGCGCGTCGGCCGGGCCCGCCTCGGAGCCGTCCCAGGCCCGCAGCCGGACCGGGAGCTCGCCGGCCAGGAACGGCTCGGCAGCGGCCGCGAGCCGGCCGGCGACGCCGCAGGTCGCGGTCGCGGTCGTCGTCGTGGTCATCGGTCCTCCTGCCGGCTCAGCACGATCTGGTTGACGTCGAGGTACCCCGAGGCGAACCCGGCACGCGAGTACTCCAGGTAGAAGTGCCACATCCGCAGGAAGGTCTCGTCGAAGCCGAGCGCCAGGACCCGGTCACGCTCGACCAGGAACCGCTCGTCCCACTGCCGCAGGGTCTCGGCGTAGTGGGTGCCGAACGAGAGCCGGTCGGTGACGCGGAGGCCGGTCCCCCGGGCGGTCAGCCGCTCGATCGCCTCGACCGACGGCAGGAAGCCCCCGGGAAAGATGTACTTGTTGATCCAGGTGTAGGTCCGCCGCGTCGCGAGCATCCGGTCGTGCGGCATCGTGATCGCCTGCAGGCCGACCCGGCCGCCGGGCGCGGTGACGCCGTCGAGGATCGCGAAGTACTCCTCCCAGAAGTCGTAGCCGACGGCCTCGATCATCTCGACCGACAGCACCGCGTCGTACGTCGTGTCGCGGGGCAGGTCGCGGTAGTCCAGCAGCTCGACGTCCACCCGGTCGGCGTACCCCGCCGCCCGGATGCGCTGCTCGGCCAGCGCGCGCTGCTCGGTCGAGAGCGTGATCGAGTGCACGACCGCACCCCGTCGGGCTGCCCGGATCGCGAGCTCGCCCCACCCGGTGCCGATCTCGAGCACGCGGGTGCCCTCGCCGACCCCCGTGCGGTCCAGGAGCCGCTCGAACTTGCGACCCTGCGCCGCCGGGAGGTCGCCGCCGACGGCCGGCTCGGTCATCCGCGAGTGCCCCGGGAGCGGCACCTCCGCCCCCTCGAACAACGCCGCGGAGTAGGCCAGGGTCTGGTCGAGGAACAGCTCGAACAGGTCGTTGGACAGGTCGTAGTGGTGCGCGATGTTCTGCTTGGAGTTGGTGACGGTGCTGCGCTCGTGACGCGGCGGCCGCACGGTGGCCAGCGCCCGCAGCCGCTGCAGCGAGTCGGGCACCAGCCGCGGCAGCTCCCCGGCCAGCACCGCCAGGAAGGCCCCGAGGTCGGGGGCGTCCCACGCCCCGGTCAGGTAGGCCTCGCCGAAGCCGATCAGGGCCCCGCGGCCCATGCGGGCGAAGAACTCATCCGGCCGGTGCACCGACATCTCCGGGCCGCCCCGACCCAGCGTGCGGCCGTCGAGGTGGACGGTCACGGGCAGCCGGCGTACGCCCGCCTCGAACAGCCGGCGGGCGACGTACGCCGAGACCGTGGTGCGCGTGCCGGACGGGACGCGGAGCAGGTCGGGCCACTGGTCGATGGCCGGCCGGCTGACGAGGGCGGTCATCGGGCGCTCCCGTCGTGACCGGCCGGGCGAGGTTGCACCGGCAGCCGGCGCAGCCAGAGCGCGATGCCGTGCATCCGGATCAGCGCCGAGCCCCGCAAGGCGGCGGGCGCCGCTCGCCATGCCGAGCGCCGGCTACGTCGCCCGGTCAGCGACGCGCTGAACGTGGCGCCGTCGTCGGTGTGCAGCGTCACCGACACGACCAGGGAGTCGCCCGGGACCGGGACGTGCACGTCGTACCAGCCGTCGGTGCCGTGGAAGGGCGAGACGTACAGCTCCTTGTCGACGCGGGCGCGGCCGTGCCCGTCGGGGTGGACCAGGTAGGCGTGGCGTCCGCCGTAGGTGTTGTGCACCTCGACGACGACTCCGGCGAGCGCAGCGCTTCGGTCGAAGCACCAGAAGACGCTGATCGGGTTGAAGCAGTAGCCGAG
>Ga0070679_100007451_pt1 | contig 10225 bp, 10 predicted proteins | sample KBSC63BmetaG_FD_65652 | JGI IMG/M metagenome (GOLD analysis project Ga0070679, IMG submission 65652) | Corn rhizosphere microbial communities from Kellogg Biological Station, Michigan, USA - KBS C6-3B metaG | ecosystem: Host-associated > Plants > Roots > Rhizosphere | place: USA: Michigan... | reverse complement strand
CATTGCATCCGGCTCGCGTTTCAGTCGCGCAGCTCGCGCAGCTCGCCGGCAACTACGGCGAGGCGAAGGTCACCCTCCGCGATGGAGAGCTGTGGTTCCAGCGTGCGAATCGCCCGCCACTCGAGCTATCGCCGTTAACCACCGACGGCTTGTTCGCGGTCGCCGGTACGGACTCGGTTCGCATCCGCCTCGATGGTCGGGCGGCGGAGGTGATGTGGGTGGACGACGCGTCCTCCCGGGTCTATGCGCGTAGCAAGTAGCTGGCAGGCACGACTGGACCAAGACAGCGTTCCGCCGATCGCGTTCGCGAGCTCGTCGAGAATCGCCTGTATGTTGAACCGCCTGGAGCGGAGCGAGTAGGGGGACGCGCGTTACAAAGCCGGCGTCGCGGGCAGCGAAGCTTTCTAGACATCGGCTCACCTCGCCACGGTGAACGCAGGTTTCCAAACTCCACATCCCGAAGCCCGTGACGCCCGATAAATTTCCTGGACGAGATAACGGTGTGGGCTCGCCGCTGAACCGCGTCCCGGTGCCACGCACTGTCGGCGCACGTGGGCACGATCCATGGGTTCCATTGCTTTATCGGCGCCCATGCGGTGAGATGGCGGCATGGCAGACCTCTTGACCGGGACGGAATACAGACTCCTGGTGGAGCACTCGCCCGTGATGATCTGGCGCGCCGCGCTCGATGCCAAGTGTGACTACTTCAATGACACGTGGCTCGCGTTCACGGGACGGTCGCTGGCGCAAGAGTGTGGCGATGGCTGGGCGGAGGGCGTCCACCCTGATGACCTCGCTCGCTGCGTCGATCACTACCTGGACCACTTTCATCGCCGCGCGGCGTTTGAAATGGAGTACCGGCTGCGCCGCCACGACGGCGTGTATCGCTGGATCTTCGACAGGGGCGTGCCGTACCGCGATGATCGAGGTGAATTTGCGGGCTTCATCGGCAGCTGCGTGGATGTCGAGGAGCGCAGGCAAGCGCAGGACGCGCGCGAGCGACGCGATCGCGAGCAGCTCGCACTCGCGCACGAATTCGAGCAGTGGATCCTCGCGATCGTCAGCCATGACATTCGGAATCCACTCGGCGCGATCGATGGATCTGCGAAGCTACTCTCACTCCGGGCCGGCCGTGATGAACAGCTGAAAGTGATCGCCGAGCGGATCGAACGGAGCGCTGGTCGAATCACGAACATCGTAGGCGATCTTCTCGACGTGACGCGAGAGCGGCACGGCGGCGGGATCCCGGTCGTCTTGACGCGCACCGACTTGAGTACGATCTGTCGTGAAGTTGCCGACGAGATCCTGTCATTCACCACGGATCGAACCATCGCCGTCGCATGCGAAGGAGCCGCGACGGGACTGTGGGATTCGCACCGGATCACGCAGGCGGTGTCGAACCTGGTCGGTAACGCGGTGAAACACGGCGAGACGGGAAAGCCGATCGACGTTCGGGTACGCACGAACAACGGGCACGCGATCGTCGAGGTCCATAATGATGGCGCAATCCCCGGAGACGTGATGCCGACACTGTTCGAGCCGTTCGCATCGCGTGGATCGAAACAACGAAATCGAGACGGTCTGGGTCTCGGTCTGTTCATCGCGCGATCTATCGCGCGCGCCCATCGCGGCGAGCTACAAGTCGAATCGAGTCCGGAGCGCGGCACGACATTTCGGCTCGTCTTGCCGCGGGCAGCGTGACGTCGCAGGATGGAGTCAGCTCACCGGCTCGGGAGTCGGTCTTTTGCGACGCCGGCCAGCATGCGATCGAGTAGGTCGAGACTCACGGGCTTGACCAGATGCTCGTCGAAGCCCGCGTCCTTCGCTCTTGCGCGGTCGGACTCCTGGCCATAGCCCGTCAGCGCGAAGAGCTTCGCATCCGACCAGCCGGGCAGTGCTCGCAGCCGACGCGCGAGCTCGAATCCGTCCATACCTGGGAGCCCGATGTCGAGCAATGCGACGTCCCCGCCGAAGTCCGCCGCCGCTGCCAGCGCCCGGGAGCCGTCATGGGCGACATAGGTCGTGATACCGCGCAATGTGAGGAACTCGCTCAGGAGCATCGCCGCGTCCTCGTTGTCGTCGACGATCAACACCTTGAGCCCATTGGCCACCGAGGCTTTCGAGGTTGCGATCTCTGGTTGTGGCTCGGCAATCACTGGCTTCGCAGCGGGAAGCGTGACGGTGAACGTGCTGCCCCTGCCTGGGCCTGGGCTCGCAGCCTCGACGGTCCCCCCATGAAGCTGGACGAGGCTGCGCACGATGGCGAGCCCGAGACCCAAGCCGCCACGCGAGCGATCCAGGTTCTGGCGCTCTTGGACAAACAGGTCGAACACGCTCGGCAACATCTCCGCCGAGATGCCGCGTCCAGTGTCACGAACGCGGACGACGACTCGGTCGCTATCCTCGGAAGCTTCCAACGTGACGGTGCCACCTGGATCGGTGTATTTGGCAGCGTTAGTCAGGAGGTTTGCGAAGACCTGACTCAGTCGCGCAGGATCACCGTCGACCGCGAGATCGGGATCGATCCGGCGAATCAACACGTGCCCTTGTTGTTCGAAGAGTGGATGCGCCATCTCTATGGCGCGCGCGAGCACCTCGCCGAGCGCGACGCGATCCTGACGTAGCTCTACCTGTCCGCGGGTGATTCGTGAGCGGCCGTTCCGAGGTTAGTTGGTCGACGACGAACTGAGCGGCCGTTCCGGAGCGGCCGTTCCGAGGTTAGTTGGTCGACGACGAACTGAGCGGCCGTTCCGAGGTTAGTTGGTCGACGACGAACGGCAAGAGCTGCTCGCTACGTCCGTGCAGCGGACAACGCGCACTGGACCGCGGACCGACCTATTCGGGGTCCTTCGGCTAGGACCGCGGCTTGCGGTGCGCGAAATTTGCGTTCGGATCGAACGGATCGTTCGAGCGCGGGGGCGCGAAGTAGACGACGATGTAGACGAGTCCCGCGCCGGGTCCGTCCTGCGGTGCCTGCGCGAGGCCAACGCCGAAGTCGTCAAAATCGGAGGCTGCGATCGCGGGTTCGATGTCGTAGTTGTCGAGGTCGATGCTCGACATCACGATCGCGCCGTAGCCGCGATACGTACGCGCGAACTCGCTCTTCACGTCGCCAACGGCGCGGCCGAGCGCGAGCCGCCGCGCGAACATCGTCGCGGCCGTGCTCAGCTCCGGTTCCTCGACACTCGTGCGATCGCGAGCGCGCCTCGCTCGGATCGCGATGATCCGCTTCGCGAAGATCTGCTGGACCGCCTCGAGGTCGTAGATCGCCGGGACCGGGAGATACCCGACCACGACCCAGTAGCCGTCGCCGTCGCGCTTCACGGAGATCGCGACGTCTGAATTGTGACCATCGTATAGCTTCTCGTTCTCGTGACTGTCGTCGAGGATGCGGCCGATCGCATCGCTGAACGTCTCGCCGTGCACGGTCGTGAACTGGGCAAACGGGTTAACGAGGTTCGCGCGCTGCAAGTGCGACTCGATCGTGCTCGCGATGCCCTTGGCGCGATCTTCGACGATCGTCGCGGTCGCGCGCTCGAGCAACGGGTTTGGATGAAGCGCTGGCAGGTTCACCGCGACGCGTTCGCGATCGAGGATCCCGAGCACGCGTTCCGGGACTCGCTCGGGACTGACGTCGAGGTTTGCGACAGGCTCGCTCGTGATCGTCGTCGGTGCGACCCCGCAGTACACCGGAAACGCGATGCGTGGCGAAGTTCCGCGCTTCGGATCGGTCACGTCGATCGCGATCGCATGCTGTCCTGGTGACGGGCAAGACAGCTCGCTGTGGAACGCGTACCCGTCGCGGACGAGCGCGAGCTTGGATTTGCCGTCGACGGTGATCTGCGGGTCGGCCATGTTGGGGGCGATGGTTCCGGTGAGCGCGAACGAACCGCCGTAGCGCGGCACGGCCTCGAGGTTCACGAACGCTTGATAGACGAGAATGCCGACCACCCCGGACCTCGTCGGTGCGAACGCGAGTTGCGCGTTGGCGAAGTTCTTCGCGTCGGCGAATTTGTTGTTCAGCTCTGCGCGCGTGGCGGCCGTGGCAACCCGGTCCGCGATCTCGACGATTCCATGCATGTGGAGAAGGCGATCGCCGATCGACTTGTCGACGCTGCCACCGGCGTCGGCGACGCGTGCGAGGTCACGGGCGACTGCATCGAGCCGAGGATCATGCGGCGCGAGTGCGCGATAGACCCGTTCGGTCGCGACATCGAGCTCGATCCGCGGCGCGACCGGCGGCGCGACATCGGGTGCGCGCCGGACGAGCTTCGGTGCGTCGATCCAGAGGACCCGAGGCGGCGGCGGTGCCTCGTTAGGGTTGCCAGAACCCTTCACCGGCGCGCATGCGGCCAGCACGATCCAGACCGCCTTCATACGGCGATCCTACGCGAAACCACTACGGCCGTTCCGAGGTTAGTTTGTCGACGACGAGCACCGCCGTGTGGCGGCACTTACCTGGGAATGGTGGAGGCCGCGGGAGCCGAATTACGGCGAAGGGTTCCGATCAATCTTCGAAGTCGATGGCCTGCACCCTTTCGCCTCGTTGGTCCCGCTGCTTCCTGCCTTCCAGTCCGCCAACGGGAGCTGGCTCCGTTGCTGTGGCAAACCGTGGCAAAGGACTTCGTACTTCGCCCCGTCGGGAGACGCCAGCAACGCGTTCTGAGGTTAACTTCGCGACGCACGCGCCGGCTAACGTCGGCGGCGACGCACGACGAGGAGCAACCCGAGCGCGAAGAACGCAGACGGGGTGCCACCGGCGGCGCAGCCATCAGCATGCGGAGCGCCGCACACGTAGAACACCGTTCCGAGGTTGGTTGGTCGACGACGACGTGAGCACCGCGGACGGTGGTTCCGAGGTTAGTTGGTCGACGACGAGTACGGCCGTTTAGTGTCCCGCAACGAGGTAATTCGCGTGGCCATTGGTGGTGCATTGCCAAAAATCGTCAATACGACTGCGTCCGATGTCCGACGAACACCGGACGCGCACGTCCGCATAACGGACGATGTCGCGCGTAGATTACTGAAAGCGTTCGTGACGAAAGTGGCAGGAGTCTTGAGAGAGGCGCTCCGCATGTCGCTTCCCCGCCAGGTGCTTCCGGGCACGTACTACATGCTCACGCGCAGGTGCTCCGAGCGCCGATTTTTCCTCCGACCCGACCGCGCCACCAACAACGCGTATCTGTATTGCCTGATCGAGGCCGCGCAGCGGTTCCAGATCGACATCGTGATCATGTGCATGATGTCGAATCATCATCACGTCGTCATTCGCGATCGCGCGGGTCGCTATCCCGAATTCATCGAGCATCTTCACCGGATGATCGCGCGCAGCCAGAACGCGCTCCGTGGCAGGTGGGAGAGCTTCTGGGCATCCGGCCAAACGAGCGTTGTCAGATTGGTCGATCGCGATGACGTCCTTCGCAAGGTGGCCTACGTCGCCGCTAACCCTGTTCAAGATCAACTCGTCGATCGCGTGGATCATTGGCCCGGCATCAACGGGTACCGCGCCTTGCTCAAGGGACACGAATTGCGCGCGGAGCGACCCTTCCACTTCTTTCGAAAGGGCGGGCCGATGCCGGAGCAGGTGACGCTGCGCCTGAGGTTTCCCGAGGACCTCGGAGATGCCACGTGTCTGGCCAAAGAGCTCGAGGCGATGATCACGCGCATCGAGCTCGACGCTGCCGACGAACGTCGTCGCACCGGTCGTTCAGTACTCGGTCGGCGCGCGGTGTTGAGGCAGGCATGGAGTCGTGCGCCGACTACGTTCGAACCGCGTCGCGTCATGAGCCCGAGAGTGGCGGCGATTAATCGCTGGGCACGTATCGAGGCGCTGGTGCGCAACAAGGCGTTTGTCCGGGCCTACGAACGGGCGCGAAGCTTGTGGCGCGAGGGCGCGACGGCGTTGTTCCCACCAGGGACGTATTGGCTGCGGCGATTCGCGAACGTGCAGATCGCCGCCACCTGAGCCGTTGCTGCGAAAGACCAGAACCAGGCCTGGCATCTCGGGCGGTTTGCGCACGCGCGGAGCCTAGAACCGCACGCGGTGACTGTTTTCGAAGATGCCTCAAAGGTGATCGGCTTCTGGATGAAGACCGATCGCGAAGCTGATCTCCGAGCTATTTTGGGTGAAGCCCCGCCGTGTGGCGGCACTTACCTGGGAATGGTGGAGGCGGCGGGAGTCGAACCCGCGTCCGAAGATGCATCAGGACTGACTTCTACGCGTGTAGGTACGCCATTTGAGGTCTCGAGCTCTCCGATGACGACCGACCTGAGAGCTCGACAAGCCAACTTTTCTCGACCTCACGCCGTCGGCGCCTCGTGAGATCCAGCCTGATTGTGTCGGTGCTTCGCTCCTACAGACGGAAGGAGCGGGCACCGTCGTCACCTAGTTAATTAGGCGGCGAGAGCAACAGCGTTATCGTTCGCAGTTGCGTTGTTTGCCCATTTTTACGTGGCCTTGGGCGCCACGACGCGCGATCCGAACGTCAACATCCCCGTCGAATCCGATACGCCCCCATGTCAAAGAACATGCCCACTATGGGGTCGGCGGGGCGGTCGGTCAAGGCTCCCAAGTGATGGTCAACGCGGGCGGATTCCGAGGACCCACGAGGTCTGGCCGTCGTTTGTGCGATCCTGCTGCGGACGGACCACGATGGTCTGCTCGTGCCCGTCGCGCTCCACCACGAGCGTCACTGCGGCACCGTTGCGCAAATTAACCTCGGTTCGGAGCGCGGAGACGGCCGGGGGCTGCAACGGCTTACCGTCTATCTCGACGATCCGATCACCCGGCCGGAGCTTCGTCTCGGCATCGAATCCGGGCAGCACGACATCCACCACGTAGCTCGCGCGCTCCTGGTGGCACGCGACGAGCGCGACGATCAGTGCGGCTTTTCGTGTGCAGGTTCCGAGCGACAACACCGGCGAGTCTAGCTCCGATCCAGCTGGAATCACGCACGCGCCGAGCGGGAATGCCCGTTGCACAACCGCGCGGCTGATGAAGAAGTGCCTCCTCCTGATCGCAGTCCTCGCGTTGCACGGCTGCATGTCCGACGACGCCGACTACTCCGACGAAGCCTGGTCGTCGGCGAGCGACGACTCGCAAGCCGAGCTCGAGGATGCATCGCTCGACGAGGACGTCACGCCGTCTCCGGCCGACACCGATGACACCGACGATCTCGCCGAGCTCGATGACGACGCGCTCGCAGCAGAGCCCGACGACCTCACCGCGATGGCGACGAAGCACTACCAGAATGCGATCGCCGACAACTGCGCCGACCCCGGTGTGATCCGCGTCGCGACCGCCACCGGCGTCGAGTTCTACGCCGCGTGCACGGGCAACGGCTTTCCGCTCTATCGCTCGACCGACCTCGTGCACTGGACCTCGATCGGCCACCTCTTCACCGCGAAGACGAAGCCAGCGTGGGGCGGCGGCAACTGGTGGGCACCCGAGATCCATCACATCGGCAGCGGCTACGTCGCGTACTTCGTCGCGATGTCGCCGTCACGCGGGCGGATGTGCATCGGCGCCGCGACTTCGAGCTCGCCAGCCGGCCCGTACAAGGATCTCGGCCACCCACTCGCGTGCGATCGCCACTTCGGCCTGATCGATCCGAACGTCTACAGCGACGCCGACGGCCACCACTGGCTCTACTACAAGATCGACGGCAACGCGCAGAACCCACCGGTCAAGACGATCATCTACGGCCATCGGATGCGCGACGACGGACTCGGCTTTGTCGGCGTGCGCCACCGGATGATCGAGAACACGCTGCCGTGGGAGCACCTCGTCACCGAGGCGCCGTGGGTCATGCACCGCGGCAAGTACTTCTACATGTTCTACAGCGGCGCGACGTACTGCAACGGCACCTACGGCGTCGGCATCGCACGCGCGACCTCACCGCTCGGGCCGTGGCACAAGCGCAGCCAACCGATCCTCCACTCGAACAGCAAGTGGGACGGCCCCGGCCACAACTCGATCGTGGCGAGCGGCGGTCATCAGTTCATCGTCTATCACGCGTGGAGCGGCGCACATGCCTGCACCGACGGGGGCCACCGCGAGCTCATGCTCGACTGGATCCACTGGAAGGGCGGCTGGCCGTACGTGAACGACGGCACGCCGAGCCGTGGCGTGCACACCGCACCGTCGGTTCCTTAGTCGCGCCGAAGGGAGAGCTGGTACGCGATCCAGCGCCACGCCAGCACGCCGAGCCAGACCACCGCCGTGACCGCCGCCGCGAACATGCCGCTCAGCTTCACCGACGCCGGATCGGTCGAGGTGATGACGAGCTCCAGATAGATCGGATCTGGGTCGACAATCACATGGTGCTTCGCCACGACGTCGGCGATCGCGCGCAGGCAATCGTCATCGGGTTTCGTCGTCACGTGGAACGTCTGCTCCGATAACGGGACCGAGGCGCCTCGATCTTCGAGCGACCACAGCTTCACAGGATCGCCGCGCTCCCAGCCATCGGCGACGATCGGCATCGCGGTGCAGGAGTCGAACCGCGTGGAGCGATGGCCATCGGCACGCTTCACGATGTGCCCGGCGAGCTCCATCAGGTCGCCACGACGCATCCCGTCGGCGAACGTCACGCGCTCGTGCCCGCGCCACGACGCGACATCGGCGACGTGCGCACCGACGAGGTGCTCCCCGGACTCGAGCAGCGCGACGCTGTTCCCTGCATTCACGTTCATCGCGCCCGCGAACATCCACACGACAGCGGCGGCGAACCCCGTCGCGGTCTCGCGCCAGATCGCGACCCCGACCCACACCACGATCGCGAGGACGCCCATCGCGATCATGCCTCCAACCATGCCGAGCTCGGCACCGAGCAGCCGGCCGAGCCCGAGCGCAGCGGCCGCGCAGGCGGGCCCGAGGATCGCGACCACTAGTCATCCTGCTCGGGATACGGCGCGATCGTCTCCCCGCCCCACGCTTCCGGCTCGATATCCGCGAGCGTCTGCGTGAACGTCCAGCGATGACCGTACGGATCGCGCAGCGTGCACTGGCGCTCTCCGAACGGCATGTCGGTCGGCTCCATCAGCACCTCCGCGTTCAGCTTCTTCGCCCGCGCGAGCTGCGCATCGACGTTGTCGACCCGCACCATGATCGTGTGCGTCACGCTCTCGCCCGACGGTGCGGCTCGCCCGCGCGTCGCGTCCGCGACGATGATCGCGCCGCCGCCGAGCATCAGCTGGGCGCGGTGGTTCGGCCCGATCCGGACGTGCTCGGTCGCGCCGAACGCGTTGCATAACCAGGCGACCGCTGCTTCGACATCTGGATAGGTCAGAACCGGAATCACCTGTACCGGTGGGATCGAGCGGTTGCGCTTCATGACTCCCGCTACGCTACACCCATGAGCAACCTCTCGACCTTCATGGCGTACGCGGCCGCGTTCGAGCAGACGTTCGCGGACGACAACTGGCAGCGCCTCGCGCCGTTCTTCAGCGAGGACGCGACGTACCAGGTCAGCGGCATCCCGGGCGGCGGCGTGATGCACGGCCGCGACGCGATCTTCCGCGGCATCAAGAAGTCGCTCGACGGTTTCGATCGCCAGATGGCGAGCCGCCAGATCATCCCGACCGCACCACCGACCGAAGAGGGCAATTGCGTCACGCTACGAGGCGTGGCGCGCTACGTGCGCGATGGCGCGCCAGTCGAGATGCATGCGACGATCGTCGTCGAGCTCGAGGACGGCAAGATCGTCCGCATGCACGATCACTTCACGCTCGATGCGGCCGCGCTCGCCTGGTTCCAGGCGCACGCGAGCGACCTCGACGGCGCGTACGTGTGATCACATCACCGCGGGCATGTCGGCGAGCGACCACGCGGGCCGCTTCTCGTGCTCGGCGCGACAGCTGCGGACCTCGACGAAGCCATAGACGCTCGACGCGGCGAACACGGCCCCGACCGCGAGCGGCACGATCACGTCGGTGCGCTGCGCGTGGTCGAGCGACGCGATGCTCGCTGCGAGCACGGCGCCGAGAGCCGCGGCGACATCGCTCACCACGGGTTTCATCTCGCGGTTGCACGCGGTCGGACCGGGCGGCGGCCGCGGCGCTTCGGTCGCGACGAACGAACATCCCGCGAGCGCGAACAACAGGACGATCCGCATGCGTCCACGACACGCGGCGAGCACCGAGGTTGCGCGTGGGTGTCGAGGCCTCGCGTCTGGGACACCCGCCACGAGGCCACTCGAGTGGCCGCTAACCGCGGTCGACGATC
>Ga0070679_100007449_pt1 | contig 10228 bp, 7 predicted proteins | sample KBSC63BmetaG_FD_65652 | JGI IMG/M metagenome (GOLD analysis project Ga0070679, IMG submission 65652) | Corn rhizosphere microbial communities from Kellogg Biological Station, Michigan, USA - KBS C6-3B metaG | ecosystem: Host-associated > Plants > Roots > Rhizosphere | place: USA: Michigan... | reverse complement strand
TCGCGCAGCTCGGGGATGTAGCGGCGGCGGCGGAAGATGGTCTCCACGTACCCGTGCTCGCGCGCGAACTCCACCATCGAGTCGAGATACGCGCGCACTTGCTGAAAGCGTTCGAAGTAGCGCTCGATGAATTCCTTCGCTTCGGCGTGCGCGATCTTGAGCTGGCGCGAGAGGGCGTGCGGCCCCTGCCCGTAGATGGTAGCGAAGTTGATCGTCTTTGCGCGGCTCCGCATCTCCGACGTCACCGCCGTAATGGGCACGTCGAAGATGAGCGCCGCCGTCTGGCGATGGATGTCGCCGCCGGAGCGGAAGGCGTGCACGAACGCCGGATCACCCGACAGATGCGCGAGAAGACGCAGCTCGATCTGCGAATAATCCGCCGCGAGCAGGAGCCAGCCCTTCCGCGGTACGAAGCCACGGCGGATGTCGCGCCCCAGCTCGCGGCGGATCGGAATGTTCTGGAGATTGGGCTCGCTCGATGAGAGCCGGCCCGTGGCCGCTACCGTCTGGTTGAACGAGGTGTGCAGGCGGCCGGTGTGCGGATTGACGAGCGCCGGCAGCGCGTCGATGTACGTGCTCTCGAGCTTGGAAAGCTCGCGATACTCCATCAGCAGAACCGGCAGCTCGTGGCCCGCCTCAGCGAGCTCCTGCAACACGCTGGCGTCGGTGGAGGGACCGGTCGCGGTGCGCTTGATGATCGGCAGCTGCAGCCGCTCGAACAGCACTTCACGCAGCTGTGGATTGGAATTGATGTTGAACTCGCCGCCGGCGCTGCGATAGATCTCGCGCTCCACGCGCTGGCGCTCGCGCGCGAATCGCTCCTTGAGCGACGCGAACCAGGCGCGATCGATTTCCACGCCCGCCCATTCCATGTCGGCCAGCACGCCAAGGAGCGGGATCTCGACGTCGCGATACAACTCGTCGATCTGCTGTGCCTCGAGCTGCGGACGAAAACGCTGCTCGAGCTGCCACGTCACGTCGGCGTCCTCACACGAGTAGTCGCGCGCACAGCTGATCGGTACCACGTCATACGGGAGCTGCTGCTTCCCCTTGCCGCAGAGATCCTCGTAGCTCGTCATCGTATGGTCGAGGAACTCGAGCGCGAGCAGGTCGAGGCCGTGGGATCGCCGCCCTGGGTCGAGCACGTAGCTGGCGAGCATCGTATCCGACACGAGTCCGCCGAGCGTGATGCCGGCGCGACGCAGCACGAGCATGTCGTACTTCGCGTTCTGCGCCACCTTCGGCACCGTCGGGTCCTCGAGCACGGCGCGCAGCGGCGCCATCGTCGGGTCGTCGAGCGGTGGCAGGTTCTTCACGGACACGGGCCCCGCAGCGAGGGCGCGCGCGGCGATGCTGCCCGGCTCGCTCGCCTTTGCTGTCTTCGCCTTGCCCAGGCGACGCTTCTTCGGCTGCGCCTCGTTCGCCTCGTCGGCATCGCTCCCCGGTTCCGTGTCGCCGAGCATCAAGTCGCCCTGCGCCGGCGTGTGCTCGCGATGGCGCAGCGGGAGGTAGTACGCCTCGCCAGGCCCCGTGGCGATGGAGATCGCAACGAGAGTGCAGCGCAGCGGATCGACTTTCTGCGGACTGTCGGCGTCGATGACCGTCTCCGTATCCACGGCGATGTACGGCGCATGCCGCACCCGAGCGACCATGCGCTCAAGCGCAGGGAGCGTGTCCACGGTGACGTAGTTCGTTTCGGGGCGCGTGGCTTCCGCCGTCTGCTCCGGCGCACCGGGTTGCGGTGCCGCCGCGGCCGCAGCGACATCACCAAGCGAACGCGCGAGCGTGTGGAACTCGAGCTCGACGAACAGCGGCCGCAGTCGCGACACGTCCGGCTCGCGCACGCGAATCTCGTCGAGGGCGAGCGTGACCGGCAGGTCGTCGCGGATCGTGACCAGCTCCTTGGACAGGCGCGCCATGTCGCCCTGCTCGAGGAGCGCTTCGCGCGGGCGTTTCTTCGTGAGCGTCGGCGCTGCGGCGAGAATGGCATCGAGGTCACCGTACTCGGTCACGAGGTCGCGCGCCGTCTTGTCACCGATCCCCTTTACGCCGGGCACATTGTCGGACGAGTCGCCGACGAGCGCGAGATAGTCAGTCACGTGCGCAGGCGGCACACCCAGACGCTCGGCGCCGTTCTCGACGGAGACCCACTGCTCCTCCACACTGGCCGGCCCGCCACGCCCGGGGTTGAGGAGCCAGACGCCAGGCTGCACGAGCTGCTGAAAATCCTTGTCGCCCGAGACGATCACGACGTTCACATGCTGCTCGACGCCCTGCTTCGCGAGCGTGCCGATGACGTCGTCGGCCTCATAGCCCTTGAGCGACAGGATAGGGATGCGATACGCCTCGAGCAGCTGGCAGATGCGTTCCATCCCGGTGTCGAAGTCGGACTGGAGCTCCTCGGTGAGCTTCTCGCGCGTTGCCTTGTATTCGGGATAGCGCTCGTGACGGAAGCTCAAGCCCGAGTCGTGCACCCATCCCAGGTACTCGGGGCCGTGGTTCGCGAGCAGGCGCTGCAGGAAGTTGACGACTCCCCATGCAGCCGAGGTGTTCTCACCGCGCGCGGTGGTGAGCGGACGCGAGATCAGCGCGAAGAACGCGCGATAGATGAGCGCGTACCCGTCGATGAGGAAGAGGCGCGGCGCGTCGGGACGCGTCGCTTCCGGCGCAGCGGCGAAGGTCGGGTCAGTCACGGACGCGAGCGGCGAAGGAACGACCGCGCAATGAGCAGGTCATGCGCGAAGCATAGGCCGTGCACGCCGCGACCGGTACCGCGCGACGAAGGGGCTGGAAACAGCACCGCCTGCCACGAAGGGCAGGCGGTAGCAGGATCGGGTTCAGCTCGCGGACCGACTCAGACGCGCTGCACGTTCGCGGCGTGGAGTCCCTTGGCGCCCGCCTGGATCTCGAACTCGACTTCCTGTCCTTCGGCGAGCGTCTTGAAGCCGTCCATCGCGATCGCCGAAAAGTGGACGAAGACATCTTCCCCACCTTCCTGCTCAATGAAGCCGTACCCCTTGGCGTCATTGAACCACTTCACTTTCCCTCTGGCCATTGCGAGCTGCCTCCAACGGAGTGAATCGACCTGCACTGCGGTGCTGGGCGCGCCGTCCAGCGCGCGGCGCCTATATAGGAGCGCCCTGCGCATTTGTCAAGCAAGCACCCGGTCTTGCTTGCCACCGCGCACCGGCACGCGTTAGGTTCGCCGCGTGCCGAGAGAGATGCTGGTCGGGCAGACCCTGGCGGGCTATGTCATCCGCAGCGAGATCGGAGAAGGCGGAACCTCTTCCGTGTTTCGCGCCGAACACGCCACCCATGGCGTCGTCGCCGTGAAGGTGCTGCGCGAGAAGCTCCGTCAGGACAAGACGGCGGTCGCGCGCTTCGTGCGCGAAGCGCGCTACGGCGAGCGGGTACGGCATCCGAACGTCGTGCAGACGCTCGAGGTGGGTGAGGCCCGTCCCGGCATGCATTTCCTCGCCATCGAGTGGGCGGCCGGCGAGCTGCTCGAGAAGTACGTCAAGGCGCGCGCGCCACTGCCGGCCGACGAAGCCATCGCCATCGTTGCGCAGATCGCCGCCGCGGTGCAGGCGGCGCACGCGGTGGGCATCGTGCACCGCGACCTGAAGCCGGACAACGTGATGTACGATCCGACCACGCGGCAGGTGAAGCTGCTGGACTTCGGCATCGCTACCGACACCGACATGGCACCCGAGGAGCGGCTCACCCGCGCCGGGTTCTTCGTCGGCACGCTCATGTACGTGGCGCCCGAAGCGCTGTCCGGTGAGCTGGTCTCGCCAGCGGCCGATCAGTACAGCCTGGCGACGATCGCCTACCTGATGCTCACCGGCTGTCTGCCGTTCACGGCGAAGACCCCGCGCGAGATGTTCTCGCAGCTCCTGTCACAGCCGCCCATCCCGCTCAACGAGGCCCGGCCCGGCCTCCGTTTCAGCACGAGCGTGGAGCAGGTGATCATGCGGGGGTTGAGCAAGGATCCGCGCCAGCGCTTCGCCGATACGGTCGCCTTTGCCGACGCGCTTCGCGACGCGCTCGAACATCCCGAGCCGACCCAGCCGCCGGGACTCCTCTCGCGCGTCAAGTCGATCTTCAAGCGCTGAGCGACGAGTGCCGCCGGACAGCGACGCAACGGCCTAGGCGGCGCCGGCGGACGGCGCCGTGTCGGCCGGCGGACTGGCCGCTGGCCGACGCTCCCGATTGAGGTCGGCGGGATTCACGGGGAGCCAGACCGTGAACGTCGAGCCACGACCAATCTCGCTCTCCACGCTCACGTCGCCGCCGAGCAGACGTGCGAGCCGGCGTGAGATGGCGAGGCCAAGGCCGGTGCCCCGCTGCATCGAGTCGCCGCGCGGGCCAGCATTCACCTGCTCGAACTCGTCGAAGATTCGCTCGAGGTCCGCCGGCGCGATGCCGACACCGCTGTCGACCACCTGCAGCACCACCCACGTTCCGCTCCGCGGCGCGCGAGCGAGCAGGTGGCGTGCGCTCGCGTCGTCGGCGCCGATGATGGAGGAACGCGTCGGGGTCAGGTGCGCGTTGCTGTCGGGTGGTCCACCCAGCAATCGCGCCCGAACGCTGACCGTTCCCGCCGGTGTGTACTTCACCGCGTTGCCGATGAGGTTGATGAGGATCTGCCGCAAATGCGTGGGGTCGGTGCGCACGCGCGGTAGCGACGCCCCGACGGTGATCGAGAACGCCAGTCCCTTCTCGCTCACCAGTGATTCGAGCTCGCTCGCCACGTTGAGCACGAACGGACGCAGCACGATGGTTTCCGGATGTACCTCGAGCCGGCCGGCGGCGATCTTGGCGATGTCGAGCACCTGATCGACCAGGTGCCGAAGGTGCGTGGCCGAAGCGGCGATTCGATCGACCGGCGGGATCTGCCGCGGCGAGAGATCGCCGTAGAACCCATCGCGCAGCAGCTCGACGAAGCCAACGATGGCATTGAGCGGCGTGCGCAGCTCATGCGACACGTTCGCGAGGAATTCACTCTTCGCCTGGTTGGCGCGCTTCACGTCGCTGTAAAGTCGCTCGAGCTCCATCGAACGGCCGGCCACCTGCAGCGCGCGCTGCTGCTCGCGATACAGCCCGATCGCCAGCAGGAGCACACCCAGACCGCCGAAGATCCACAATCCCCACCGGAGCACCGGCGACGTGGCGGCGTGCGAGCTGACGACGCGCCAGGTGCCGCCACCGGGCAATCGCACGATCGGCGACCCTCCCGCCGGCTGGCGTGTCGCACCACCCTGCTCCGAACCCAGGCGTACCAGCGTGTCCCGACCCGAGAGCACGAGCAACGCGCGCCTCGTCACGGGCTGAACGCGCGCGAGCAGGGAGCGCAGCGAGTCGGCTTGCACCACGATGCCTGCCGCACCCGTCATTGCTCCGGCGGGCGCACGAAGCTCGCGGGTGAACGAGATCATCCGCCGGCCCGCGGTCTCGGGATGGATCACCGCGACAGCGGTCGTTCCAGCGGCCGCGCGGCGACGCGGCGCCCGACGCACCACGTCGGCGGCCAATCGGCCATCGGGTGCTCCCGCACCACCCCTGTGCAACCAGACGTGGCCCGTGCTGTCGGCGAGCCACGCCGATTGCACCGCCGGGGCTGCGGCAATCAGCGAATCCACCGCCGCACGCACGACTGCGCTATCGCGGAGAGGTTCCCGTTCGGCGACACCGGCGATACGATCCAGCAGCACGGCGTGCGCTGACACGAACGCTTCGGCCAACAGCGCCGATGACCCGGCATCGGCACGCGCCTGGTCGCCGGTCGAGTCCGACTGGGCCCGATCGAGCAGCAGCAGCGCCGCCAGCACGACCAGGAAGACCGCACCCACGAACCGCGACAGCAGGCCGAGGCCTACGCGTTCGCCGTCCCCGGGGCCGATGGATTGTCCGTCCCTGTTGGTTCCGTTACCGTCTGTCACTCGCATGCCCGATCACGACCGCCTGCTCACGCTGCTCGCCGAACGTTCCGCGCGGCGTGGACACTTCACGCTCGCATCTGGGCGACAGTCCACCTTATACATCGACGCACGCCTCACCACAATGAGCCCCGACGGCCTCGCGCTCATCGGACCGCTCGGTGTGTCCGCGCTCGACGCGGCCGGATGGAATCTCGAGGCCGTGGGTGGACTCACCCTCGGTGCCGATCCGGTGAGCTACGCGATCGCGTACGCGAGCATGCTCGCCGGCACACCGATTCGCGCCTTTACCGTACGCAAGGAAGCGAAGGCGCACGGCACCGGCCGCCTCATCGAAGGCCCGTTTCGCGAAGGTGACCGCGTCGCCGTGATCGAGGACGTGATCACCACGGGCGGCTCCGCACTGCGCGCCGCGCAGGCCGTGCGCGACGCCGGAGGCACCGTGGTGGGCGTGCTTGCCCTGGTAGATCGCGAAGAGGGAGGGCGACAGGCGCTAGAGGGAGCCGGCCTGCCGGTCGTCGCGCTCACGCGAGCGAGTGAGATCGTCGCGCGCCTCGCCTCCTCCGAGCGAAGTCGGCCCTGACTCGGCGGCACGCGGGTCGACCGGTACGAGCCGCGCGCCCGCATCGCTGAGCCGATGGACGATCAGCTGATCGAGCACCGCGGCGTTCCGCTCGATCATTACCCGGAAGCGCGGGCTTCGACGCGCCTCTTCCGGCACCGTCTCGTCGGCCATGAGCGACAATGCGCTCCGGATGGTCGCAATCGGATTGCGCAGGTCATGACGCAAGTGCCGGAAGCGCTCCTGCAGTGCGAGGTTCGCTGCGTCAATGAACCCGCGCACGGCCGCGAGCCGGATCGACTCCGCCGCCTCGAGGAGCGTGCGGCAGACGTGCATTGCGTCCGCTGCCTCGACGCGCGCGCAATCGCTGCTCACCGCGCCCTCGATCACGTCGAGACATCCCCTGATGAGTCGCTCGAAGGCGCGCAGCGCCTGGTGCAGCGTTTCCCCCTGCGCGAACACCGATGTACCGAAGCTTGCGCCAAGGCCCGCGGCCTCACCGGTGGCGCCGTCCCGTGCCACGAGCGCCGCGGCCACGCAGCGTACGAGCGCTGCCGCCTGCGCCCGAGGCGCAGCATCTGGTGACGTCGACGTGCCCTCGGCTGTCGATATCGTTGCAACCGACAGCAGCGTTCGCGCGTCCTCCCACCAGCGCGCCGCGATGTCTTCGGCACGCTGCTCCAGTACGGACGCCACTTCGAGCCGCAACGCGGAGGTCTCCGCACGCTCGATGGTCCGGCGTGCCGGAGCAGGCAACGGCGGAGCGAAGGGCAACGAGACTTCACGTTCCATGGTCACGGCGGCGTGCAATGCACCAAGCTTGCCATGGATCGAATGCGCGTTCGGCGAGCGCGGCTCGTGCTTGCCCCTCGCCCCGGCGCGCCCGACCTTTGTGCTTCCGCCTCCCGCCCTGCATGACCCCCCGCTCGCCTTCACACGACACGCTCGACCTCCACAACGAGGATCGCGCCAAGGACACGCTCACGTTCCGCCTCGGTGCGCGGCGGCGCTACGTTCTCACCGGCGTGCTCGGCGTCGCTGGCGTGGCCGCTGCGCTCTCCGGCATCGCCCCCGTGTCGCTTGCCGTGGTCCTTGGCATCACGGCAGCAGCGCTGTCCCTCAATGCGCTCCTCACCGCGCTGGCCACCGGTCCACTCGCCGGCGTCTGGTGGATGCGTTACACCATCGCCACGCTCGACGTCGCCCTGATCAGTTCCGTCGTCGCCGCGATGCGCCAGGACGCGCTGGTGATGTTGTACTTCCTCGTCATCGTGCCCTACTCGTTCGATCGCGGACGGGCCCTTGGCTATTTCACGGCATCGGCATCCGCGGTCGCGTTCATGCTCGTCCGGCTGCCGGCACTGCCGCCGGGCAGCGGACCTGCTGCCCGGGTCTGGGTGATGGTGTTCGCCGCGCTGCTGCTGGTGATTGCGCGGCAGCTCGTGCCGATCAGCTCGCGACTGATTGCCCGCATTCGCGCCACGCGCGAAGTGGTGGCGCGCGCCGAGTCGGGGAACCTGCTCGCCCGCGTCGATACGCGCTCCACTGACGAGCTCGGCCTCCTGCAGCAGAGCTTCGACCGCATGCTCGAGCGCCTGGGCCAGCTGATCGGCACGGTGCAGCGCGAGGCGGACGAAGTCGCGAGCCTCGCCGAACGACTCGCCGCCGCCACCGGCACCCTCTCGGCCAATGGCAGCGAATTCGCGGCGACGGCGGTGAACCTCACGCGTCAGCTCGATGCGCAGCGACGTTATACCGAGGACGGCGCGCGTCACACGGAGCAGGCCTACCAGGCATTCGAGCGCCTGCGTGGCCGTGCGCAGGACATGGAATCGAACGCCCACCGGCTCGTCGGCGCGGCAGAGACGAGCCGCGAGTCCATCGGTCGCGCCGCTACCACGCTCGTTGCCCTCGGTGACCGTGTGCAGTCGACCGCCACCACGGTCGGCGCGCTCGGCAGCGCGGCGGAGCGCGTGAACGAATTCGCGGAATCCATCGCGCGGATCGCACGACAGACCAACCTGCTTGCGCTGAACGCCGCCATCGAGGCCGCACGCGCCGGCGAGCATGGCAAGGGCTTCGCCGTCGTCGCAGAGGAGGTGCGCAAGCTCGCCGAGGAAAGCGGCCGCGCCGCACGCGACGTGGCGGACACCAACGCTGCCGTACGTGACGACATCGCCGCTGCGGTGACCTCGATGAGCGAAGGAGAGCGCGAAGTCCGCGACGTCGGCAGCGTGGCAGACGAGGCCAACGCCGCCCTCGGGGCCATGCTCGATGGCATCCGACGCATCACTGACATCGTCGTCGAGACGGCGGGTGTTTCACGCGAGCAGTCCGTGGCGATGGAGACGCTCACGGCATCCATCGCCGGCATCCAGGACGTTGCCACGGAGGCGTCGGCACGCGCCGCGACCGCATCGCACGTTGCCACCGAGCAGACGACCGCGCTCGATGGGTTGAGCGCTACGTCCCGCCAACTCGCCGAACTCTCCGATCGCCTGCGTCAGTCAGTGAGCCGTTTTGCCGTGTCCGGCCTCGCGGTCACGGAGGCAGTCGCCGCGGCGCCACACCACGCGAACGTCGATGTTCGCCGCGTGCCGCCACCCAGCCCGGTGGCGCCGTCAGCGGCCGGAGTTCCCGCAGCACGCTGAGGTAGGGAAGCATCAGCTCCTGACGGAACCGCTCGAACATTCCCATGCCGTCGTACTGATGGCGGAAGTCGCCGGCGGTCATGTGCAACAGCGTGCGCACGTGGCGGCCGAAGCTCTGCGGCGAGCTGAATTCCAGGTGGTACGCCACGTTGGCGATCGAGAAGCCGGAATTCTCGAACAACCTCGCCGCGCGCACCAGGCGCGCCATGGCGAGGTAGCGCTTCGGTGCCGGCAGGCCGGCGCGAAAGAAGCGACTCATCATGCTGCTCGGGAGCACGCCAAGGTGCTGTGCCAGCATGCGCACGTTCGACACCCTGGGCGGGCAGAGGAAGAGCATCTCGAAGAAGCGCCAGCAATCTTCCGGCGCGCCGGCGAGATCCACCGAGAGCTGGCCGAGGATCCCGCGCTGTCCGCCGTCCCCGACGTCGGCCATGAGCGCCCCGCGCAGCTCGCGCCACCCTGCTGGCTGGCGCACATCGACGAGACGCCTGATTCCCGACTGCCCGAGCGCCAGCACCAGGTGCGGCGTGCGGCGTTCGAAGTCGCTGAGCAATGCCACGGCGGGTACACGCGGAAACTCCCGGACCAGTGAGGCGACACGCAGCGCGAGCGAACCGGCGCAGCTCACCGAGACCAGTACGGCGTGCACGGGTCGCGACTTCAGGTCGTGGATGATGTCTTCCACCGAATCGCGGTGCAGCGTGCGATAGCACCCTTCGCCAGCCGCATCGACTCGTGGCCGTTCGGCAGCAGTGAGCAGCGTCGTGATGGGCGGCAGGTTCGCCGTGCTTCCAGCATCGTGCGACATGATTCGGCCCTCCCGGGCGATGGTGGGGAGGCGCGAGCCACGCGCCTCGGCGTCGATGGCATGACATTAGGAACGATTGTCACTCCGCCGTCACCGGTTTGCGGCGAACGTGTCAGCGCTCACGATCCGGATGCGTTATCTTTCGAGTGGATGTCGCCGGCCGGACGGTCGCGAGCGCGCAAGCGCTCGAGGAAAGTCCGGGCTCCGGAGGGCGCGCTGCCAGGTAACGCCTGGGCGGTGCCGCAAGGCGCCGACGGACAGTGCAACA
>Ga0070679_100007446_pt1 | contig 10229 bp, 7 predicted proteins | sample KBSC63BmetaG_FD_65652 | JGI IMG/M metagenome (GOLD analysis project Ga0070679, IMG submission 65652) | Corn rhizosphere microbial communities from Kellogg Biological Station, Michigan, USA - KBS C6-3B metaG | ecosystem: Host-associated > Plants > Roots > Rhizosphere | place: USA: Michigan... | reverse complement strand
CATCGCATCACTGCGGCCTCCGGCGGAGCAACGCGCAGCGAAGATTCGCCTGCATGGTCGCCCGATAGCAAGCGCCTGGCGTTCCTGTCAGACGCAGTCAAGCCGGGCCAACCGCAGCTCTATGTCATGAACGTGTCCGGCGGCGGTTCACCGAAGAGGCTTACTGATGCGCAAGGACTCCTGGCCTCGCCCGGTTGGTCGCCGGATGGCAAACGCATCGCACTTCTCTGGACGGAAAATGCCGAGCGCGCTGCCGGGCCCCTCGTAGCCGAGACTCCGCGCACCGGGGTGATCACTGAAACGGTTTCAGAACAGAGACTTGCGGTGATCGATTCCGGCGGAGGCAAACTCGAAGCACTCTCGCCGGAAGATATGTACGTCTACGAGTACGACTGGGCACCTGACGGCAAGCACTTTGTGACCACCGCCGCCCCCGGCAATGGGGACGACAACTGGTATGTCGCGCAGGTTTATACGCTGGATGCCAGCGGGGGCGCGTGGAAGTCGATTCACAAGCCCGCGTTGCAGATTGCCGACCCGATTTGGTCCCCCGATGGAAAATCCATCGCATTCATCTCCGGCCTGATGAGCGATGAGGTCTCGGTCGGCGGTGATGTGTTTATTGTTCCGGCACAAGGTGGCGAGGCCCGCAACGTGACGCCAACAATGAAAGCGTCTGCCAGCTGGGTGCGCTGGATGCCCGACGGCCAAAATCTTGTTATTGGGCAGGACATTGACGGGTATACCGGCATTGCCACGGTGAAACTAAGTAACGGGGCTATCACGAATCTGTGGCAAGGGCCTGAGCAGCTTTCGCAGGTGTCGGTCGCCGCAGACGGGACTCATACTGCCATGCTGTGCGAATCGTTCACCCGTCCCGTAGAAGTATGGACCGGGCCCGTGGGCGCATGGCACCAGGTAACGAAAGTAAACTCTGACCTCAAGCCTTTATGGGGCGAAGCCAGAAGCGTTCACTGGACCAACGACGACTTTCATCTCCAGGGATGGCTGCTTTATCCGCGCGGTTTTGATCCGGCAAAAAAATATCCCATGGTGGTTCAGGTGCACGGAGGTCCTGGCGCCATGGCGCATTCTTCCTGGCCGGGATCGCACAGCTACGCGGCTGTGCTTTCGTCGGCCGGTTACTTCGTATTCTTCCCCAATCCTCGTGGCAGCTTCGGAGAAGGTGAAGCCTTCACCCGCGCGAATGTGAAAGACTTCGGTTATGGCGATTTCCGCGACATTCTCGCCGGAGTTGAATACGTGGTCCACAATGCGCCGGTCGAACCAGAACACGTTGGCATCGCCGGCTGGAGTTATGGCGGCTACATGACGATGTGGGCAGTCACGCAGACCAACCGCTTTGCCGCGGCGTTCGCCGGAGCAGGCATTGCCAATTATCAGAGTTACTACGGCCAGAACCAGATTGATCAGTGGATGATCCCGTTCTTCGGCGCGTCTGTTTATGACGATCCGCAGGTTTACGCGCGCAGCTCGCCGATTACGTTCATCAAAAAGGTGAAAACGCCCACGCTGGTAATTGTGGGTGACAGTGACGGTGAGTGTCCGCCGCCGCAGTCGCTCGAGTTCTGGCACGCGCTGAAGACCCTGGGCGTCAAGACCGAGCTTGTGATTTATGAGCATGAGGGCCATTCCTTCGCCGATCCCAAACACCAGCGTGATGTGATCGAACGCGTCGTGAGCTGGTTTGACACTTACCTGAGGTAAGTTCACGGCGCTGAACTAAGGCCAGACTACGGTACTCAGGTCATAGACCTGCAGCTCTCGGTCAGCTACGCTGGCCTTGATATGCCCCGCCCAGAATCAAAGTTTTCGATTCTGCTCATTGAGCAGGATATGACGATCCGCTATTTGCGCGCCCTGGCGCTGCGACTCGAAGGCTACCGCGTCACGCCCGCAGAGCACCTTGATGAAGCGAGGCTGAAGCTTCAAGAGAAACAGTTCAACCTGATCATTCTCGATGTCGGCCACTTCGCCGAGCCGGGTCTTCAGTTCTGCGAAGAAGTGAAAGGAAATTATCCGCACACCAAGCTGCTGATGCAGGGTGAAGACAGGATTTTCCCCATCAAGAGCAGCTGCCCTGATACCGCCGTTCCCAAGCAGGATGGCCCGCTTCAACTGGTCAAGGAAGTGCAGAGGCTCCTGCAGTCGGCTTAAGCACAGATCGTGGTGGCATTGTTCAGTACTTTCGTGTCTTCCGCAGAGCGCACCGTTGACGTCCTGCCAGTCTGATCTCCCTCAGCATTCTTTTCATAAATTTCTCATCTCGCCGTCATGCTTTTTAGCATGTGGGGGCGTTACAGTCTCCCTTGTCGAGGCTGATGAGAGTGACTCTCCGGCCCGCCTGAAATCAGAAAATAAGGAGAAGCTGTTCAATGCCGTTAATCCAGGTGAAACTAATCGAAAATGTGTTCACCACTGAGCAAAAGAAGGAAATAATCAGGAAACTTAGTGATGCCATGGTCTCCATCGAAGGAGAGTATATGCGTCCGGTGACATCCGTAATTATTGAAGAGATTAAGAGTGGGGAATGGGGGATCGGTGGCACGCCCCTTTCAACGCAGGCCGTAAAGGAAATGGCCGGCAAAGGTTGACGTTACCAGAACAAGGATCGAACGCTCGAACACGGAGGCGTGTGATGTCATTCCGACCTGACCCAAGTTTTTATCCTTCCGCCAGAATGGCGATGCAGGGTCCCCCTGAGCAACTTGCCTATGTGGCGGCGCTGAGCGGTGATCCGAAACGTCCCGATGAGATGACCGTAGTAGACCTGGACGTGAACTCAAAGACCTATGGGCAACTGGTAAGCTCAGTACCCATGAGCGCCCCCGGCGACGAGCTGCATCATTTCGGCTGGAACGCGTGCAGCTCCGCGCTTTGCCCGTATGCGCCGCATCCACACGTGGAGCGCCGGTATCTCATTGTTCCGGGGCTGCGCTCTTCCAGCATTCACGTGCTCGACACCAAACCTGACCCACGAAATCCGAAGATCGTGAAGGTAATCACTGCGGATGAGATGGGGAAGCGCGCCGGCTACTCGCGTCCTCATACCGTGCATTGCGGGCCGGACGGGATTTACGTGAATGCCATTGGCTCTACCAGCGGTGATGGCCCTGGCGGCATCCTGATTCTGGACCACGACACGTTTGACGTTCTCGGCAAATGGGAAGTAGACCGCGGCCCGCAATATCTCTCGTACGATTTTTGGTGGCACCTGGGCCATGACACCATGCTCACCAGCGAATGGGGCACGCCGAACATGGTGGAAGCCGGGCTGAATCCTGAGCTTCTGCTGGGCGCAAAGTACGGGCATCGCCTGCACGTGTGGGACCTGCGCAAGCGCAAGCACAAACAGGTGCTCGATCTCGGTCAGGAGTACCAGCTGCCTCTTGAGTTGAGGCCGGCGCATGATCCCTCGAAGCCTTACGGATTTGTCGGGGTGGTGATTTCGCTCAAGGATCTTTCCTCGTCGATCTGGATGTGGCATGCCGAGAACGGCGCATGGGCGGTGAAAAAAGTGATCGATATTCCGGCCGAGCCTGCTGATCCGGATCTTCTCCCGCCGATGCTGAAAGATTTCAAAGCCGTGCCGCCGCTGCTCACTGACATTGATCTTTCGCTCGATGACCGGTTCCTCTACGCGGCATGCTGGGGCACGGGTGAGCTGCGCCAGTATGACGTTTCTGATCCGAACAATCCTAAGATGACCGGCTCGGTTCATATGGGCGGGATCGCGCGGCGCGCGAGCCATCCTAAAGATCCTGGGCACAAGCTGAACGGCGCTCCCCAGATGGTCGAGATCAGCCGGGATGGCAAACGCGTGTATTTCACCAACTCTCTCTATCGCACATGGGACGATCAGTTTTATCCGGACGGCATTCGCGGCTGGATGGCCAAGGCTGATATTGGTCCGAGCGGCGAGATGAAGCTCGATCCCAGGTTCTTTGTCGATTTCGGCGGCAGGCGCGCACACCAGGTACGACTCCAGGGTGGCGATGCGTCGTCTGACTCGTACTGCTTCTCCTGACGATCATGCGGGCCTTGCTCCTATTTTTGCTCGGCGCCTATCACGGGTTGAATCCCGCCATGGGATGGCTGTTCGCGGTAGCGCTGGGCATGCAAGAGAAGAGCGGCAGGGCAGTAATGCGATCGCTGCTGCCGCTCGGCGTTGGTCACCTGGCTTCAGTAGGATTGGTGATTGGCGCGGTGGAGGCGCTTCAGCTCACGTTGCCGCTGAACGTCGTCAAGGTCGTGGCCGCTGTGGCTCTGATTGGCTTTGGTCTGTACCGTCTCATCCGGCGGCGGCACCCACGCTGGGTGGGAATGCAGGTAGGGTCGCGAGACCTGGCATTCTGGTCTTTTCTTATGGCCTCGGCGCACGGTGCAGGCCTCATGCTGCTGCCTTTTGTCGTTGCTTATCCGTACCACATGAACGGCCATGAACACATGCACCATGTCATGATGGCTGGAACCATGCCTCCGGCCATCGCTTCGCACTGGTGGATGCCGGTTGGACTGCACACGCTTGGTTACCTGCTGGTCACGGCGGCAGTGGCGATGCTGGTTTACTCGAAACTGGGCGTTGGAGTCCTGCGGCGCGCCTGGTTTAACCTGGAGCTTCTCTGGGTTGGCGCGCTGATCGCAATGGGTATCTTGACCCTGGTGTTATAAAAACGCTGGCAAAGCGGCTCTTAAGGCGCGAAAATGACCTATAATCTCGCGGCTGTATCGCAAGGGAAGCGTCATGATCAGTCAGCCCAACGTAAGCGCAGGGACGGCGCCGGCGCGCTTTGAAGAGCTTGCTGCAGAAGAAGCAAGTCGCACGTTTGCCGGAAGGGAAAAGGAGCTGGCGCAACTGAGCGAGATGCTCGGTCCTGCGGGGCCAGCCATTGTCTATTTGCATGGCATCCCTGGGATAGGGAAGTCACGGCTGATCTCCGCATTCGCCGATCACGCCCGTCACGAAAACGCCACCATCATCGTCATGGACTGCCGTTCGGTGGAACCCACCGAACAAGGCTTCCTCCACGCGCTTGGCTTACGTTTTGGAAAGAACCTCAACTCTCTCGATGAAACGATGGCCGTGCTGGGTGGAGCAGGACGCCGAGTGGTGCTGGCGCTCGATCATTTTGAAGTATTGCGGCTGCTCGATTCATGGTTACGACGGACCTTCATTCCTCAGCTTCCCGCGACGGTGAGATTGGTCCTCGCCGACCGGGAAGCGCCGTCGCCGGCATGGGCAGCACAACCCGGATGGCAGCGTCTTTTTCGCAGCGTAGAACTCGATGGTCTTTCCAGCGGTGACGCAACTTTGCTCCTCGCGCGGCTCGGCATTCCGGAATCGCGGGTCACACGCATCAACCGCCTGGCGCAGGGACATCCGCTTGCGCTTACGCTGGCCGCATCGTCATTAGCGAACCGGCAGGACCCTGAGTTAGAAGATTTGGCGATTCATCGTGTGATCAGCGAACTGACGCAGCTTTATCTGGCGGAGATCGCGGATCCGGTCACACGGCGGATGCTCGAGACCGCGAGCGTGTTGCGGCGGGTCACAGTGTCACTGCTGCGGGCCATCATCCCGGATATTCCCCCGCAGGATGCCTTTGCGCGGCTGAAAACGCTTCCATTTGTCCATATTGCGCTCGATGGGCTGCACATTCATGACGCCGTCAAGCAGGTTGTGGCGACCGCGCTGCGCGCAGCGGACCCGGCGATGTATCGCGAGTATCGCAGGGCGGCATGGCTGCAGCTGCGAGCCGAATTGGCAACTGCCGCACCGGTCGACCACTGGCGCTACACCGCAGACATGCTATACCTGCTCGAGAATCCCGGCATTCGCGATGCGTTCTTCTCCAGTGGCGCGCCGGCTTTTGGTGTGGAACCGGCTCGTGCCGCGGACGGTCCGGCGATTCGCGATATCACCGACCGCCACGAAGGCAAACAGGCCCTGCATGCGGTTTGCGAGTGGTGGACCGCCGCCCCCGAAACATTTTTTGTCATCCGCGATCGTGAAGGCAAAACCGTGGGCTTTTATTGCCTCTGTGATTCGGCGCGGGTCCCTGAACGCTTGCTGCGTGAAGACACGGTGGTGAAGCAGTGGGCGAAGCACCTGGAGAAAGATCCGCTGGCGGAGAACGAGACAGCGCTGTTTCTACGCCGATGGCTCAGCGTGGAAGAGGGCGAGGCGCCATCGGCGATCCAGGCCGCGGCGTGGCTGGATATCAAGCGCACCTATCTTGCGCTGCGTCCCAGGTTGCGGCGCGTGTATTTAGTGCTGCAGGACATCGCACCCTACGGAACAGTCGCGCAGACCCTTGGCTTTGCGCCGCAGCCGGACCTCGAGGTGAAGCTGGACTCGGATGCTTATCACACGGCCATGCTCGACTTCGGCCCCGCCTCCGTCGATGGCTGGCTGGGCCGGCTTGTGGCAGCCGAACTTGGTGTGCCCTCGAGCGAGATGCTCGACGTGGAGGCTCGTGAGCTGGTGCTCGATGATACCCGGGTACGCCTGACTAAGCTGGAGTTCGCCGTGCTCCACTATCTGCGCGAGCGCGAAGGCAAGGCCGTTGGCCGCGAAGCGTTGATTCGTGACGTGTGGGGCTACAAGTACGACGTGGGCAGCAACGTGGTGGACGCGGTCATCAAAAGCCTGCGAAAAAAACTCGGCGCCAAGTCAGATCTTATCGAAACCGTCCCTGGCCACGGGTACAAGTTCAGAACCGCGGCGTAACGCGGCCTGCTCGCTTCGGCTTCTCTTCCAGACACGATCGACGGGAGTCGCGTTTTCATCACTTTCTCATCCAGCCATCATGACTCCCCTGACGAGGTCGGCTAGCTTGGTCACGGCGGGCCAAGCCAGAACAGTTCCGCTGAAGCTGGAAACCCGAAATCCAGTCAGGAGAGAAGAAATGAACACCGTTAGATTCTTTAGCCGACGCCAGTTCGCCATGATGGCTCTGGCCCTGATGAGCGCGTTTTGCGTGCGCTCGTTTGCTCAAGACGCCCATTCTCATGTTGCGGCCGCCCAGAAGGCCGATCCCGGGACCCTGATGCAGGTGGTCCGTGATGCCACCGCAAAGTTTCAAGACGTGGATGCGGCAGTGCATGCCGGATACGTGCTCACCTTTGGCTGCGTGACAGGACCGGATGCCGGCGCGATGGGGCTGCACTACGTGAACTTCACGCTCTTCAACAGCGGAGTGCTCGACCCGCAGCAGCCAACCATCATCATTTATGAACCCACGCCGGGCGGCGGCAAACCTCGCTTGATCGGCGCCGACTTTCTGGTGCTGAAAGACCAATGGGACTCGCAGCACAATGCTCCGCCGGCACTGATGGGGCAGCTTTTTCACCTGTTTGACGCACCGAACCGCTTTGGTTTGCCCTCTTTCTATACGCTGCATGTGTGGGCGTGGAAGGATAATCCAAGTGGTCCATTCGTGAACTGGCATCCGAATGTTTCCTGCCAGAGTTTCACAGCCCCGTAGGTTTTTGCTTCCATCTCCAGCGCCGAAAGGCGCTGGAGCCCCCATTTGGGCTTCATAGATTTCTTACGTTCTTCTTAGCCGGGCTCCCCTTGAAAAATCTTCCAATCCCTCTTGACAAAACCTGCTAATGGATTAGCATGTGCTAGTGCATTAGCAGGTGCTTGTTCCTGCCTGGAGGAGCATGAGCAACGAAAAACATCAGCAGCTTGGGCGCCGCGAGCGCCAGATCATGGACGTGATCTACCGCCACGGACGCGCGTCAGTGAATGAGGTGCTGGCCGAGCTGCCTGACCCGCCGACCTACTCCGCGGTTCGGGGGATGCTCCGGCTCCTGGAAGAAAAAGGTTTCCTTCGGCATGAACAGGAAGGCCTGAAATACGTCTATCTACCAGCGGACGACACCCGGCAGGTCCGGGCCAACGCCCTGCGGCACATGGTGACCACGTTCTTTGGTGGTTCGCCGGAGCAGGCTGTGGCCGCGCTGATTGAGATGGGCGACACGCGGCTTTCCAGCAAGGACAAGCAACACCTTCTGCACATGATCAAGAAGGCGCAACAGGAGGGGAGATAGGCAATGCATTTCGATACCCCGATCACAGCAATCATTCTGGACACACTGGCCAAAGCAACCCTTCTGCTGACCTTCACATGGTGCGCGACTCTGGCGCTCAGGAAGAGATCGGCGGCTTCGCGGCACATGGTCCATGTCTTCTCTCTTGCTGCTCTGCTGCTGCTGCCGGTTTTTGTGCTCGTGACTCCGGAATGGCGGGTGACCGGTGTTCCGAGCTTTGCAGCGAAGCCGGAATTGGCTGAGCCGACTCCTGCTGTTCAAGGTCCCGTGTCGGCGAAAGTCGCAGTACCGCAAACTCAGGCGACGCAGCAGCAGTCAACGCAGGTCAAGACGCGCCAGCACACCACCGTCTCTACCAACAGAACTGCGATCCCGCAGCCGGAACATCAGCCGGTGACGGTCATTCATGAGGAGCATGCGGCTGCTGCTCCGGCACAGACGCGATCTGCTGAGCGTTCTGTGTGGCGTTCCTATATTCCGGGCGCCTTGGCCGTTCTATGGATTCTCGGCTCTCTGCTGGTTCTGCTGCGCTGGCGGAGGAACGCGTCGCGGGTGGCGGCGCTGGTGCGTCGGGCCACGGTGCTTACTCATTCCGGCTGGAACGCCGAAATTCGCGCGCTTGCGCGTGATATGGGATTAGAGCGCGAAGTCGTGCTGATGGCCAGCCGCGAGCTGGAAATCCCGATCACCACCGGATCCGTGATTCCACGAATCATTCTTCCGCTCGAACACCCCGAGTGGTCTGCCACCAGGCGGAGCGCGATTCTGAAACACGAGCTGGCGCACATCAAGCGGCTGGATACGCTGACGCATGCCGTTGCGCAGCTGGCGGCAGCAATGTACTGGTTCCATCCGCTCGTGTGGCTCACGGTGCGGTCCATCCGCGCCGAACGCGAACGGGCATGCGACGACCAGGTGCTGGCTGGGGGGATGAAGGCCTCCGACTACGCCCATGAGCTCCTCGACATCGTTTCCGGGCTGCGCGAGCCTGAGTTGGCAGCCGCGCTGGCCATGGCGCGGCGCTCACAGCTGGAGGGGCGCGTGCTGGCGGTATTGAATCCGGCTCTGCCGCGCGGTGCAGTTTCGCCAAAAGCGGCGCTCGCGGTTGCGACCTTGACGCTGGCGGTCGCTGTCCCGCTGGCCGCGCTGCATGGGGCTGCGCAGGCGAGCGCGCCTTCTCCGAAGCAGAGCACTGCCGTAAAGCCCAGCCCTGCAACCACGCCGCAAGCATCAGCAGGGAAGCCGGCTCCGGCGGCTCCGCAGGCCTCCACAACCGCAAGAGTTTCGGACGAAGACGCGGAAGCACCCGAGCCGCCTGAAGTGCCCGATGTTCCCGATGTCCCAGAGGTTCCGGAAGCTGCCGATCCCGGTATCCCTGCTGTTCCCGGGGTACAGGGTGTGCCCGCAGTTCCTGCAGTTCCGGCTGTGCCTGGGGTACCTGCAGTTCCCTCGGTACCGGCAGTGCCTGCTGTGCCGGCCGTTCCTTCCGTGGCCGGCGGCGACCTGAGTTTGTGCGGTACGCGCGCCAAGCTGCACAACATGAACATCGAGTCGCACGATGGCAATTACCGCAAGTGGACGGCCACGTGGGCTGGCGATGACTGCAGCCTCGATCTTCGCGCTGAAGGTGAAATCAAGTTCAACGCAGAGGCCACAGAAATCCAGAGCATCTCTTCGGGAGGATACTTCGAAGTCAACCTGCGCCAGGGTTCGAGTCTGAAGCAGGTACGGGTTACGCCTTCGAACAACGGCCTTCAGTACGTCTACAAGCTCAATGGGACGCAGCAGCCCTTTGAAGGCGATGCGCGCACCTGGTTCTCGCAGTTCCTGCTTCAGTTGGAGCGCACCACCGGCTTTGCCGCCGATGCGCGTGTTCCCGCGCTGCTGGCCAAGGGCGGCCCCACAGCCGTACTGGATGAGATCAGCAACCTGCAAAGCGATTACGTGCGTGGCCGCTACTTCCGCAAGCTGCTGGAACAGCCGAACCTGTCTGGGCCGATCGTGATCCGCGTCATAAAGCAGTCAAGCGAGCAGATACACTCTGACTACGAACTGGCCCGCGTGCTGATGACCGTTGGCAAACAGTATGACCTGGCAGACGAGCAGTCGCGCACGGCGTTCCTCACCGCGACCAACAAGCTGAGCAGCGA
>Ga0070679_100007441_pt1 | contig 10233 bp, 6 predicted proteins | sample KBSC63BmetaG_FD_65652 | JGI IMG/M metagenome (GOLD analysis project Ga0070679, IMG submission 65652) | Corn rhizosphere microbial communities from Kellogg Biological Station, Michigan, USA - KBS C6-3B metaG | ecosystem: Host-associated > Plants > Roots > Rhizosphere | place: USA: Michigan... | reverse complement strand
GACCGTCAACATGGCGGCGGCGACCGGCGCGCGCGGCGTGATCCTGCGCGCCGACATCACCGATCCGTCGAACTACCGCTCGACCCGCCATCTCGACCACTGGCTCAAGGCGCGCGGCATCGTCGGAATGTGCGGCCTCGACACCCGCGCGTTGACAGCCCTGATCCGCGAAAAAGGCATGCCCAACGCCGTGATCGCGCACCAGTCCTCGGGAAAATTCGACCTTAATGCCCTGAAGACACAAGCGCGCGAGTGGCCGGGCCTGGTCGGCATGGACCTGGTGCCGATGGTGACCAGCACCCAGCGCTTCACCTGGGACCAGACCGAGTGGCAGTGGAATAAGGGCTACGGCCGCCAGACCGCGCCGGAATTCCACGTCGTCGCCATCGACTACGGCATCAAGCGCAACATCCTGCGCCTGTTGGCCACTGCCGGTTGCGCGGTCACGGTGGTGCCGGCCACGACCTCGGCCGAGGACATCATGGCGCTGAAGCCCGACGGCGTGTTCCTCTCCAACGGCCCCGGCGATCCGGCGGCGACCGGGGAATATGCCGTGCCGGTGATCCGACAGCTGATCGATTCGGGCACGCCCACGTTCGGCATCTGCCTCGGCCACCAGATGCTCGGCATCGCGGTCGGCGGCAAGACCATGAAGATGCATCAGGGCCATCACGGCGCGAACCATCCGGTGAAGGACATGACCACCGGCAAGGTCGAGATCACGTCGATGAACCACGGCTTTGCTCTCGACAAGGACAGCCTGCCATCGAACGTCGAGCAGACACACGTTTCGCTGTTCGACGGTTCGAACTGCGGCATTGCGCTTAATGACCGCCCGGTCTTCTCGGTGCAATATCACCCGGAGGCTTCGCCCGGCCCGCGCGACAGCCACTACCTCTTCAAGCGTTTTGTCGAGTTGATGCGAGCGCGGCGGGATTTGTCCTCGACCGGCCGCCGCCAAGCCGGATAGCGGCGCAGGCGTCGTTCCGCCTGCGGCACAACTGAGCAAAGCGACGTTTCATGCCCTCATCTGACTGGATCGCATTCTGGGACACCAAACACCCGATCTACGTCAACGATCGGCATCGGGCCGCCCACTTTCGCCGCATCGCCGATGATATCGCCCGCTATGTGCCCGAAGGCGGCAGCGCGACGATGCTCGATTACGGTTGCGGCGAGGCGCTTTCGGCGGATCGCGTGGCGGAAAAAACCGCACGCCTGATCCTGTGCGAGCCGGCGCCGAACGTGCGCGGCACGCTCGCCAGCCGCTTCGCCGGCAACAGCCGGATCGCGGTGCGCAAACCGGAGGATATCGCGACGATGCCGGCGCAATCGCTCGACATCGTCGTCATGCATTCGGTTCTGCAATATCTCAGCGCCACGGACTTCGACGCGTTGCTCGCGCTGTTTTATCGACTGCTCAAGCCCGGTGGCCTGTTCGTGCTGGGCGACGTCATCCCGCGCAAGGTTTCCGCGCTGGGCGACGCACTCGCGCTGCTGCGCTTCGGCCGCCAGGAGGGCTTCTACGGGGCAGCGCTCCGCGGCCTGCTGCGAACACGCTTTTCGAGCTATTGGCGGCTGCGCAAGTCGCTCGGCCTGTCGCGGTATGATGATGCCGAAATCAGGACCCGGCTTGAGGCCGCAGGCTTCGCGGTGGAGCGCGCCGACACAAACATCGGCCACAATAACAAGCGAATGACATTCTTGGCGCGCTCGCGCTGAGGCGGCTCAAACGAGGGCCCAACCGCCGCGCTCAAGCGCCACGCTATGGTTAAGCCGATATTAATCGGACTTTGCGACCAAGACGGGGTGTGGTTCAGCAGCGTGGGAGTCAGTCGTTGTCCAGACGCAGGGTCGCCCGTACCGTCGTCCGCTTTGTCGTCCTCGGCGCAGCCGCAGGAACGTTGGCCGGATATAGCGCCTACACCCTGCGGCCGGCACGCTCGGCACCCGATGGCGCCGGCGGCACAACGGTCGCCGTGCAGACGCATGCGTCGCGCTGGCAAGCCTCCAACGCGGCAACCAAGACCGACCGGCTTCCGCTGCTGCGTCAGGCCTCTTTCACGATGGACGGCGGCTATGGCGGTTACGCGCTCGCGTCAGCCGAACAGAGCGCCGATCTCGGCCGCCTCACCGATATGGTCGCCGCCGCGCCGATGATTCCGTCAACGGAATCGTCCGCCTATGCTCCATCGAAGCCCACCGCCGAATCGAAGCTGGCCGCGCTCGCGCCAGCGCCCCACGACAAGCCGAAGCCCGCGGCCATGCCGCGCGAGAGCGGCGATATTCTCGGCGACGGCCAGATTGCCGGGCTCAAGAACCGGCTGCGGCTCACCTCCGATCAGATCGAGTATTGGCCCGCGGTCGAATCCGCGCTCCGCGATGTCGCCCGCACGCAACTGCATCACGCCGGCGCCAAGCGCGCCCACGGCGGCAAGGTCAACATCGACGTCAACAGCGCCGAGGTGCAGAAATTGATCTGGGCCGCGATGCCGTTGCTGATGCGGCTGCGCGAAGACCAGAAGCGCGAGGTCCGCAAGCTCGCGCGCGTCATCGGCCTCGAACAGGTCGCCTCGCAGATCTGATCGCGCAACCCGGCCGCCCGCAACTTTCTATTGTCGGCGGGACTTGCCGGCTTATGTTGATGATTCAACAAGGCCGGTGACGATGGGCACACTCGTTCTCCTCGATCTCATGGGCGGCGTCGCGCTGCTGCTGTGGGGCCTGCACATGGTCCACACCGGCATTCTGCGCGCGTTCGGCCCCGACCTGCGGCGCGTGCTGTCGCGCGCGCTCGGCAACCGCATCAGCGCCTTCGCCGCCGGAATGGGACTGACCGCACTGTTGCAAAGCAGCACGGCCACGGCGCTGATGACCGCATCGTTTGCCGCCGAAGGCATGGTTGCGCTGGTGCCGGCACTGGCCATCATGCTTGGAGCCAACGTCGGCACCACGCTGATCGTCCAGGTGCTGTCGTTCAACATCGCGGCGGCGGCGCCGGTGCTGTTCGTCGTCGGCCTGATCGCCTTCCGCAGCGGCGCCCGCACCCGCATGAAGGACGTCGGCCGCGTGGCGATCGGGCTTGGCCTGATCCTGCTGTCGCTGCACATCCTGCTCGACACGCTCGCACCGGCCGAGCAGGCGCCCGCGGTGCGCACGCTGCTCGCCGCCATCACCGGCGATCCGATGCTGTGCATCCTGATTGCCGCCGCGCTGACCTGGGCCGCACATTCGAGCGTGGCGACGGTGCTGCTGTTCATGTCGCTCGCCTACTCCCAATTCGTCACGGCGGAGGCCGCCCTGGCGCTGGTGCTCGGCGCCAATCTCGGCAGCGCTATCAATCCGTTGTTCGAGGGCGCCCGTCGCGGCGATCCCGCGAGCTATCGCATGCCGGTCGGCAACCTCATCAATCGTGTCGTCGGCATCATACTGGTCGTGCCGTTCCTGCATCCCATCGCCCGCGAATTCAGCGCGTGGCAGCCCGACGTGTCGAAAATGACGGCGGGTTTCCACATCGCCTTCAATGTCGCACTGGCGCTGGTCTTCATCGGGCTGCTCGGACCGCTGGCAAAGATTCTGGAAAGGATCTTCCCGGCGCGCACGTCCGCCGCCGATCCGACTGCGCCGCGTTATCTCGACCCGGCCGCCCTGACCACCCCATCGCTCGCCCTCGCCGACGCCGCACGCGAGGTGCTGCACATGGGCGACCTCGTCGAAATCATGCTGCAGAAGGTGATGCGGGCGCTGATGACCAACGATCGCGCGCTGGTCGCCGAAGTCTCGCACATGGACAACGCCGTCGACCGCCTCGACGAAGCGATCAAGCTTTATGTCGCCAAACTGACCGGCAACAGCCTGGACGAGCGCGAGGCCCGCCGCGCGATGGAAATCGTATCGTTCTCCATCAACCTGGAGCACGTCGGCGACATCATCGACAAGAACTTGAGCGAACTCGCCGACAAAAAGGCCAAGCGCCGGCTGCAATTCTCGGCCGAAGGCGCGGCCGAACTGGAAGCATTTCATCGTCACATCCTGGAAAATCTGCGCGCGGCGTTCGGCGTCTTCATGTCCGGTAACGTCGAAGAGGCCCGCAAGCTGATTCGCGAAAAGGCGCAACTGCGCACCGCCGAGATCGCGGCCGCCGAGCGGCATTTCGAGCGGCTGCGCGAGGCGCGGACCGAAACCCTGGAAACGACGTCGATCCACCTCGACGTGCTGCGCGATCTCAAGCGCATCCACTCGCACATCTGCTCGGTGGCCTATCCGGTGCTGGAGGCGGCCGGCGACATCGCCGGCATCTCCGAAAGCGACCCAGTGACGCTCATGCTTCCGAACGGCCGACCGGCTGGGCAATAAGCGCTTTTCGGTCGATCACGCTGTCGATCTGCGCTCCGGCCAGCACCGCGATCGTCGACAACCACATCCACATCATCAAGCCGATGGCGGCGCCGAGCGAACCGTACGTCGCGTTGTAGTCGGCGAAGTGCGACAGGTAGAACGACAAGGCCGCGGAACCCGCCAGCCACGCGACCGCGGCGATGGCCGCGCCCGGCGTCACCAGCCGCCGCAATCCGCCCGCGGAAACCGATGCTCCGCGGCTTGGGCCGAATCGATAGAGCGCCGACAGCGTCGCGATCATCAGGCCCAGCAGCAACGGCCATCGGATCAGCCATGTCGCCGTGGCGGTGGCGTCCTTCAGCCCGAACGCCGACATCGCCAGCGGAAAGCCGACCACGGCACCGACCGCCAGCAGCAGGAATGCGATGGCGCCGAGCGTCATCGCGAGCGACAACAGATTGAACCGCACGAAGGTGCGATTTTCGGTCCGGCCCTGGATGACGTTGAGGGCATCGATCAGCGCCTTGACGCCAGCGTTGGCGCTCCACAACGCGATCAGCAGCCCGACGACGACCCCGACGCCCAGACCGCTGGGCTTTGCCGCAATCCGCACGATCTGCTCGCGAAGAATCGCCAGGCTGTCCGCCGGCAAGACGTTGGCAAGAAGCGCCAGATGATCCTGGATCGTACCGGCATCGGCAAACAGGCCATAGAACGACACGAACGCGGTGACGGCGGGAAACACGGCGAGCAAGGCGTAGAACACCACGCCCGCCGCCACCGCCAGGAGACGATCCCTGGCCATCTCGTCGTAGGTCTCCCGCGCGACCGCCCACCACCATGCGCCGCGTCGGTGCGGCGGTTGTGACGCCGGCGAAACGGCCGCAGCAGCGGCCGGGGCCGGGTCGGAGGCGGCCGGCGCTTCCGGGCGCTCGATCCTCCAGGCCAAAACGATAGCCCCCGCCAGCAAGGCTCCGTTCACGAGCCGGCGGGCGCTCAATTTGCGGTAGAAGCTCATGGCTCGGCCCCTGTGGCTTGGCACAACGGCCGTGCCCGCGAATTGGTTCAGGAAGCCAGGCCGGCGTTGCGGGCGAGCCGGTAAAACTCTGATGACAACCGGCTTTTAAAGGGCCTCTGGGGTTGGCGCAGACGCCATTATGGTCTAGGCAACGATGGCGCGGGACATCCCCGCCCGGGGGCAAAGGACGCGCAGCAAACGCGGCCTTTTTTTGTGCCCAGTCGCTCCGGCACGGCCCCGCGGGCCGAACCGGAATCCGGATGCGCACACCGCATTTGCAAGCGAATTTTGGGGCTCCAGCCGACGGCCGGCCCTGGAAAAACCAAGGCGGAGAACGCGGCGACCGATGCCGAAACGAACCGACATATCCTCGATCCTGATCATTGGCGCCGGCCCCATCGTCATCGGCCAGGCCTGCGAATTCGACTATTCCGGCACCCAGGCCTGCAAGGCTCTCCGCGAAGAGGGCTACCGGATCGTGCTGGTGAATTCGAACCCGGCCACGATCATGACCGATCCGGAACTGGCGGACGCCACCTACATCGAGCCGATCACGCCGGAGATTGTCGCCAAGATCATCGAAAAGGAGCGCCACGTCATTCCAGGCGGCTTTGCGTTGCTGCCGACGATGGGCGGCCAGACCGCCCTGAACACGGCCCTGTCGCTCAAGAAGATGGGCGTGCTGGACAAGTTCGACGTGACCATGATCGGCGCCACCACCGAGGCCATCGACAAGGCCGAGGACCGCGAACTGTTCCGCGAGGCGATGACCAAGATCGGCCTCGAGACGCCACGCTCGCATCAGATCAAGACGCTGCCGCAGGCGCTCGAGGCGCTCGAAGACATCGGCCTCCCCGCCATCATCCGCCCGTCGTTCACGATGGGCGGCACCGGCGGCGGCATTGCCTACAACAAGGCCGAATTCATCGACATCATCGAACGCGGCATCGACGCCTCGCCGACCAACGAGGTGCTGGTCGAGGAATCGGTGCTCGGCTGGAAAGAGTACGAGATGGAAGTCGTCCGCGATAAAGCGGACAACTGCATCATCGTCTGCTCGATCGAGAACCTCGATCCGATGGGCATCCATACCGGCGACTCCATCACCGTCGCCCCGGCGCTGACGCTCACCGACAAAGAATACCAGATGATGCGCGACGCCTCGCTCGCGGTGCTTCGCGAGATCGGCGTGGAGACCGGCGGCTCCAACGTGCAGTTCGCCGTCAATCCGGCGGACGGCCGGCTGATCGTCATCGAAATGAATCCGCGGGTGTCGCGCTCCTCGGCGCTGGCCTCGAAGGCCACCGGATTCCCGATCGCCAAGGTCGCGGCCAAGCTCGCCGTCGGCTACACGCTCGACGAGATCAAGAACGACATCACCGGCGGCGCGACGCCCGCATCGTTCGAGCCCACCATCGACTACGTGGTGACGAAGATCCCGCGCTTCGCCTTCGAGAAATTTCCCGGCGCCGATCAGGTGCTGACCACCTCGATGAAATCGGTCGGCGAGGCGATGGCCATCGGCCGCACCTTCCAGGAGAGCTTGCAGAAGGCGCTGCGCTCGCTGGAAACCGGCCTCACCGGCCTCGACGAAATCACCATCGAAGGGCTCGGCCAGGGCGACGACAAGAATGCCATCCGCGCGGCGCTCGGCTCGCCGACGCAGGACGGCATCCTCAAGGTGGCGCAGGCGATCCGGCACGGCTTCAGCGACGCCGATATCCATTCGGCCTGCAAGGTGGATCCGTGGTTCCTCGCTCAGTTGCGCGGCATCGTCGAGACCGAAGCCGAGGTCCGCGCCAAGGGGCTGCCGAAAACCGCAGGTCCGTTCCGCCGGCTGAAGTCCATGGGCTTCTCCGATGCCCGCCTCGGCAAGCTTGCCGGCGTTTCCACCGATGACGTTTCCAAGAAACGCCGCGCGCTGGACGTGCGCCCGCAGTTCAAGCGGATCGACACTTGCGCGGCCGAGTTCGCTTCGCCGACCGCCTACATGTATTCGACCTACGAGACGCCGTTTGCGGGTCAGCCTGCGAACGAGGCCGCGCCGTCGGACCGCAAGAAGGTCGTGATCCTCGGCGGCGGCCCGAACCGCATCGGCCAAGGCATCGAGTTCGACTATTGCTGTTGCCATGCCGCCTTCGCGCTGAAGGAGGTCGGCTATGAAACCATCATGGTCAACTGCAACCCGGAGACGGTTTCGACCGATTACGACACCTCCGACCGCCTCTACTTCGAACCGCTGACCGCCGAGGATGTCCTCGAGATCATCGACACGGAGCGCAGCAAGGGCACGCTGCACGGCGTCATCGTGCAGTTCGGCGGCCAGACCCCGCTCAAGCTCGCGGAAGCGCTGGAAAAGGCCAACGTGCCGATCCTCGGCACCTCGCCCGACGCCATCGACCTGGCCGAGGACCGCGACCGCTTCAAGCAACTCATGGTGAAGCTCAAGTTGCGGCAACCGGAGAGCGGCATCGCGACAAGCTTGAAGGCGGCGCGCGCTTCGGTCGAAGCCATCGGCTATCCGGTGGTGATCCGGCCGTCCTATGTGCTCGGCGGCCGGGCCATGGAAATTGTCCACGATGCGCCGCAGCTCGACCGCTACCTCGCCCGGCTGACCGGCGATCTCGACCGGCCGTCGGAACTGGTGGTGTCAGCCAAGCGGCCGCTTTTGATCGACCGCTATCTCACCGACGCCATCGAAGTGGACGTCGATTGCCTCTGCGACGGCAAGGACACCTACATCGTCGGCATCATGGAGCACATCGAGGAGGCCGGCATCCATTCCGGCGACTCGGCATGTTCGCTGCCACCGTATTCGCTCAACGCCGAAACGATCGCCGAGCTCGAACGCCAGACGCGCATCCAGGCGCTGGCGCTCAACGTCGGCGGGCTGATGAACGTGCAATACGCCATCAAGGATGGCGACATCTACATCCTGGAGGTCAATCCGCGCGCCTCGCGCACGGTGCCGTTCGTCGCCAAGGTGATCGGGCTCCCGGTCGCCAAGATCGCGGCGCGGGTGATGGCGGGCGAAACCCTGGCCTCGTTCAAGCTGAAGCCGCTTTCCTTCGACATGAAAAAATTCAAACACGTCGGCGTGAAAGAGGCGGTGTTCCCGTTCGGACGGTTCGGCGACAAGGTCGACACCGTGTTGGGTCCCGAAATGAAATCGACCGGCGAGGTGATGGGCCTCGACCGCGACTACAGTGTCGCCTTCGCCAAAAGCCAGCTCGGCGGCGGCACGCGCCTGCCCAAGGATGGCAACGTGTTCGTCTCGGTGCGCGACAGCGACAAGCCCAAAATCCTGGGCCCGTTGAAAACGCTGAAGGCGCTCGGCTTCGAGATCGTCGCAACCTCGGGAACGCAACGCTACCTGGCCGACCACGGGGTGGACGCCGCCAAGATCAATAAGGTGGCGGAAGGAAGGCCGCATATCGTGGATGCGATTAAAAACGGGCAGGTTCAGCTCGTTTTTAACACCACCGAGGGGGCCACCGCCCTTGCGGATAGTCGGCCCCTCCGGCGGGCCGCCCTCTTGCATAAAGTCCCCTACTACACCACTCTTTCCGGGGCCGTCGCTGCGGCGCAGGGCATCAAGGCCTACCTCGGGGACGATCTCGAGGTCCGTGCGCTGCAAAGTTATTTCGGCGGCCGGGGCTCGGATTGACATTCCGGGCCTTTGCCTTGGGAATGGGACTTAAGTTCGTGATCGCGGGTCGGAGCTTTCCGCCCGCGATTGGAATTTATGCCCACGACGGATTTAGAGGATTGAGAAAGCGATGGAAAAGATCCCCATGACCGCGGCGGGCTACACCGTGCTTGAGAACGATCTCAAGCACCGCCAGCAGGTCGAACGGCCGCGTATTATCCAGCAGATCACGGAGGCCCGCACCCACGGGGACCTGTCCGAGAACGCGGAGTATCACGCCGCCAAGGAACAGCAATCGCTCAACGAGGGTGCTATCGCCGAGCTTGAGGACAAGCTCGCGCGCGCCGAAGTAATCGACGTGTCCAAGCTCTCCGGCGACACCGTCAAGTTCGGCGCGACCGTGACGCTGGTCGACGAGGACACCGACAAGAAACAGGTCTGGCAGATTGTCGGCGAGCCCGAGGCGGACGCCAAGGCCGGCCGCATCTCGATCACGTCGCCGGTGGCGCGCGCGCTGATCAACAAGAAGAAGGGCGATTCCGTCGAAGTTGTCACGCCGGGTGGCGCGAGAGCCTACGAGATCGCCAAGATCGATTGGAAGTAACGGCGTCGCCGCTTTCCCGCTGACGATCAGCCGTCACGTCTCCTTCGCCGCCGTCGCCGGATTTTCCATCCGCACGGCGGCGTTGTTGCGCTTGCTTGCGACAATGATGCTCGCAAAACGATGCTCGCAAAACGCGAAGCGTGGGGCTTATGATATCGTCACACGCCGATGCCCGGCCCGAAATGGTCGAGCACGATGCGAAGCCAGGGGCGCGGTCAACATGCACGCTCGAACGTATTTCGCGCTCATCGGTCGCTTCGGCCAACGCCGCGCGCTCTCGGTCCTGCTGACGCTTGCCGCAGCGGTGCTGACCATCGCCGGAGCGACGGCGCAGGATTATCCGAACCGGCCGATTCGCATGATCGTGCCCACGACCGCAGGCTCGCCGACCGACGTGCTGGCGCGGCTGGTGGCGCAGAGTCTGTCGGGAACGATCGGCCAGCCGGCGCTGGTCGAAAATCGTCCCGGCGGCGGTGGCATCATCGGCACCAGGGTCGTCATCGGCGCCGATCCCGATGGCTACACGCTGTTGTTCACCGAGGGCGCCAAACACCTGATGACGCCTGCGCTCTACGACAACGTCGGCTTCGATCCGGTGAAGGATTTGACGCCGGTGGCGACGGC
>Ga0070679_100007440_pt1 | contig 10235 bp, 9 predicted proteins | sample KBSC63BmetaG_FD_65652 | JGI IMG/M metagenome (GOLD analysis project Ga0070679, IMG submission 65652) | Corn rhizosphere microbial communities from Kellogg Biological Station, Michigan, USA - KBS C6-3B metaG | ecosystem: Host-associated > Plants > Roots > Rhizosphere | place: USA: Michigan... | reverse complement strand
AGTCCGGGCTTGTAGCTCTTCTCGTCGATGAACTGCCGGATGCCTTCCTTGCGCCCTTCGCTGTCGAACGAGTTGGCCGCCTCCTGGGCGCGGATCAGGTACTCCTCGGCGTTGTCATAGGTCATCTCGACGACGCGCCGCACCGCATCCTTCGCCGCCTTGAGGGTGACCGGATTCTTCTTCAGCAGGACCTCGGCAAGCGCGGTGACGCGCGCCTGGAGCTGTGCGCGCGGCACGGCCTCGTTGACCAGTTTCCATTGCGCGGCCTTGCGGCCGTCGATCGCCTCTCCCGTGAGAGCGTGATACATCGCGTCCCGGAAACTCAGCAGCTCGATCGCCACCTTCGTGGCGCCACCGCCGGGCAGGATGCCCCAGTTGATCTCGGACAAGCCGAAATGGGCCTCTTCGGCGGCGATGGCGAGGTCGCACGCGAACAGCGGCCCGTAGCCGCCGCCGAAGCACCACCCATTGACCATGGCAATGGTCGGCTTCTGATACCAGCGCAGCTTCTTCCACCAGGCATAGGCCTCCGACTGCGCCTTGCGCGTGCCCTTGAGCCCCTGCGCCTCGGTCTCGCGGAAGTACTCCTTCAGGTCCATTCCGGCGGTCCAGGAGTCCCCCGCGCCCGAGAGCACGAGCACGCCGACATCGTCGCGGAACTCCAGTTCCTCGAGCACCTGCAGCATGCGCCGGTTGAGTGGCGGGTTCATGGCATTGCGCTTCCCGGGGCGGTTGAAGCGGACCCAGGCAATGCGTTTGTCGACATTGAAGTCGACGACATCGGTTGCACTCATGACGATCTCCTCCTGGAGGGTCTGCCAGCGGGTGCGGCTGTCGCGGCGGGCTGCCGGAGCGGAAAGCCTGCCGCCATTCTCAGGTTACCTCATTCTCAGGTTACCTGATATAAATAGCAAGCCGGACGGCCCGTGGACGCGCGGCCAGCCTCGGTGCAATCTGGCAGGAACCCGCCGCGCCTGACACAATGCGCAAAAGACGGAGCGGACGCGCTGGCCGCCGCGCGGCACGCGCTCGGGAGCGCGGCGTTCCCTGCCTAGATCGTCACGCTCCAGCAAGGAGTCACCAGCACCATGCCACTGCGGCATGCGCCCCAGCGCCTCGAATCCGCGCAAGGCCCCGGGCCCAGGATCAGCTATCTGGTGGGGCGCCTGAGCCGGGCACTGCGCAAGCGGCTCGCGGCAACCCTGCAGCCGTTCGGCCTGTCGGTGCCCCAGTACACGACGCTCTCGGTGCTGCAGATACGCGGCCACCTCTCCAACGCCCAACTGGCCAAGCGCGCGTTCATCTCTCCGCAGGCGATGAACGAGGTGATCCAGGGCCTGGAGGCGCGCGCACTCGTGTCCCGGCGCCCGAGCGCATCGCACGGGCGGATCGTTCAGCTGCTGCTCACCCGCCAGGGGATCGATGTGATGCGGCGCTGCGATGACGCCGTCGGGCAGCTCGAGCACTCGATGCTTGCCGGGCTGACTCACACCGAGCTGCGGTCGCTCACCCACGCGCTGGTCACCTGCACGGCATCGCTGGAATCTCACGTCATCTCCACCCGCGCACGCGCCGAGGAAGACGGACACGAGGGCAAGGCGCCCAGCCCTTAAGACCTGCCGCGGACACTGTCAGGGGTCCGGGTTTGCCTGCACGACCTCACCGGGCATCGCTGTGTGCCGGCCGCCCGCATGGAGGTTCGACAGCTGGCCACGGTGTGAACTCCACACCTCATTCGAGCTGCGCGCCGCATTGAGACGCGTCAGCAAAGCGTTCACACTGCCGCCGTTCGCATTCAACCAACTTCGAGTGAAGGAGCCCGATCATGAGGATGTTTCCCCTGGTGCTGGTACCCTTGCTGCTCGCGGCCGGCGGCTCTGCGCTGGCGCAGGAGCCGGTGACGGCGGCGCCCGATCCCGAAGCGCTGTTCCATAGCCGCGACCCCCACCTCGATGCCAACAAGCAGGTCGCCTACCACATCGTCAAGGATCTGCTGGAAGCCGGCCACTGGGAGCTCGCCAACCGCTACCTGACGGACCGCTACATCCAGCACAACCCGCTCGCCGCCTCGGGTCTCACCGCGGTCGTGGACTTCTTCACGAAGGTGCGCAAGGTGCAGCCGAAGCCCATCCCCGCGAAGATGAGCACCAAGGTCGTGTCTGTCACCGCGGAAGGGGACCTGGTGACCGTTGCGTACGTGCGGGAGCACAAGGATCCGAAGGACGCCTCGCACACCTATTCGACCACCTGGTTCGACATGTGGCGGTTCAAGGATGGCAAAGCGGACGAGCACTGGGACCCGCAGACGAAGTAACGGTGGCGCTCAGGACTGACCGCCGGAACATCGCGATCCGCTCAGCCCATGCCGGGGACCGCGCGAGGCGGCCCCGGGGTGCTGCGACCGCGGTCCGCGTCAATCCGGTCCGCCCGACGGCTTCAGTCCGCTTCGCCCAGACCCCAGCCGCCGTCGATGACGATCTGCTGGCCGGTCACATAGCCCGAGGCGGGCGAGGACAGGAACAGCGCGAGCCCCGCCGCATCCGCGGGGAAGCCGACGCGGTGCATCGGGACGTGCCGCCCGACTTCCGACTGCGTGTCCGGGTTGTGGGCGTGGCCGCCGCCGATGTTGGTGACGAAGAACCCGGGAGCGATCGCGTTGACGGTGATGTTGTCCGCCGCCAGCTCGAGTGCGGCGTTGCGCATCAGGTGGGCTGCTCCAGCCTTGGCCGCCATGTAGGCCATTCCGATGACCGGCTCGGTTTTCACCGCGGCCAGCGACGTCGTGATGATGATCCGGCCCGACTTGCGCGGACGCATGTGGCGCGCGGCCGCCCGCAGCGTCGCAAACACTCCGTTGAGGTTCACGTCGATGACCTTGTTCCAGCGCTCGTCGCTGTAGCGCTCGAGGGCACCGACGGGATTGCGCGAACGCTCTGATCCGACCCAGGCGTCCACGAATCCTGGACCGGAGTCGATGCCCGCGTTCGCGAACACCACGTCCAGTCTTCCATGGCGCGCCGCGGCGTCATCGATAGCCCGATCGAGGGCCACATGATCGCAGACATCCACCACGGCGCCGTGGACGTCCAGTCCCGCGCCCCGCAGCTTCCTGCTCTCCGCGTCGATCCTCGCTGCATCCATGTCGAGAATCGTCACGTGCGCTCCGTTGGAGGCCAGCGCCTCGGCAAAGCCGAGGCCCAGCCCGCTTGCGCCGCCGGTGACCACCACGCCGTAGCCGGACACCGAGAACAGTTTCGAGATATCCAGATTGCTCATGCCGCACGCCCCCACAGTTCTTCGCTGGCCAGTCGCGCGCCCTGCGCGAGCGCCTCGAATTTGGCCCACATGACCGACGCCGGCACCCGCTGCAGGTGATCGACCTGCGCAAAGCCGCAGTCGGCGCCCGCGATCACATTCTCCCGCCCGACGATGTTCGCGAAGCGGACGATGCGGTCGGCGATCACCTGCGGATGCTCGACCGTGACGATGTGATGCGTGATCACGCCCGGAATCAGGATCTTGCCCGGCGGAAGCTTCGCGTTCCGCCACACGCGCCATTCGTGCTCGTGGCGTGGATTCGCGGCCTCCAGCGAGTACGCCCCGGCGCGCACCTGCAGGATGAGACCTGCGATCTCCTCCAGCGGTGCATCCGACATGTGCGGCAGGTGCCAGCTGCCGAAGCACACGTGGTAGCGCACCCTGTCCTCGGGTATGCCGCGCAGCGCGTGATTGAGCGCATCCACGCGCAGCTGCGCCCAGCGCCGGTAGTCCTCGGGGCTCTTGCGGACCAGGTGGTCGTACATGTTGGCAAGCACTGCATCGTCCACCTGCACGAGCAGGCCGGCCTTGACCACCTCGAGGTACTCCTGTCGCAGTGCATCGGCCAGCGCGAAGATATATTCGCGTTCGTCGCGGTAGAACTCGTTGGATCCGTTGAATACCGCGCTGGCCGGTGCCACGACCGTCAGGAACGCCTCGCTCACCGCGCTTTGCGCCGCCGCCTCGGCGAGATTGCGCACGTCCCGCTGGATGGCCGCGCGCTCCCGGTACTCGATCGGGCTGGTGCACGCGTAGGCCGTGATGCTCGTGGGGCCGGCCGCGAACTCCTTCTCGACGAGGTCCGCGAAACGCTCCCGGTCGCCGCCGAGCCAGTACATCGGGGCCGGTTCCGCGGGGCGCTTCTCGAATCCGGCGATGCGCTCGAGCACGTAGTTCGCCCAGCTCGACTTGCCGTATTCACCATCGTTGACGATATCGATGCCGGCGGCCGCCTGCCTGCGCACCACATCGAAGACGGCATCGCGCAGCACCACCTCGTAGTGCGCCGGGTCCTTCGGGGGGCCGCTGCGCAGACTGGCGAGCGCCAGCAGGGATTTCGGCCGCACGATGCTGCCCACGTGGGTGGTCAGAATTCGATCCTCGCTGCGTCTCATCCGTTCCCCCTGCGGCGCGGCGCCGTCCTTGCGCCGTGTGCTTTCAGAATGCGATGTGCTGCATGAACCCGCCATCCACGTGCAGGTTCTGTCCCACCGTGAAGCCGGAGCGTGGGCTGGCAAAAAACACCACGGCGTTGGCGATGTCCTCGGGGCGGCCGAGGCGGCCGATGACACAGGATTCCTGCGCCGAGGTGAACATCTGTGGCGCACGCGCCTTGACCCGATCCCAGGGGCCACCGTCGAAGTAGATCGGGCCTGGAGAGACCATGTTGACCCGGATGCCGCGCCGGGCGAGATCCTTGCTGACCTGGGCGCCGTATGCGATGAGCGCGGCCTTGCACGAGCCGTATGCGTAAGCCCCGGGCGCCGGCAGCACCTTCGACATCACCCCGGAGATGCTCGCGACGAACACGATCGCCGCGCCGGCCGAGCGGCTCAGGTGTTCCGTCACGCTCTCCACACCACGCACCGCTCCCATGACATCGATCTCGTAGGCGCGCTCCCAACCCTCCTCCCCGGGCGTGGAGGGCGAGGCCGTCACGTTGTGAATGAAGATATCCAACCCGCCCAGCCGCTGGACGGCAGACTCGATCCAATCGCGGTATTGCTGTGCGTGGGAGACATCCACGGCATCGCCGAGTGCGCGCACATTCCTTTGTGCGATCTCGCCCACGGTCTTCTGCACGTCGGCAGCAGTGCGCGCGCAGATGGCGACATCCACTCCTTCCGCCGCGAGCGTGAGCGCGATCTGACGGCCGATGCCCTTGCTCGCTCCGGTGACGATTGCCTTGCGGCCCTTGAGCTCGAGATCCATGGTCTGCCCCCTTGTCGTTGGCTGGGTCGTTCGCCGGTGGTCGGCTGGTGTCGTTGGCTGACGTCGTGGGCTGAACGCACGCCCTCAGGGCCCGAACTGCGACAGGGTCGTCTGGTAGGCGCTCGTGACGGTCTTGTCCAGGTCCCAGGACCGAAGCTCCTGCGAGAGGACCTCGATGCCGATGGGTCCCCGGTACGCGGACGAAGGCAGCTTCCCCAGGAAGCCCCGGATGTCGAACTCGCCTTGCCCGCACAGTTTGCGGTGCGACGTCGTCTCCGTGACGATGTCCATTCCAGGCGGCGTCCTCAAATACCCGTCGTTGATCTCCAGTCCCTTGAAGTACGCGCCCGGGAATGCCATCACCTCGTCGAAGGGAATTCCGAGCTTCACCACGTGCCACAGGTCGAAGATGATGCCTCCATTGCGCTGCCCGGCGCCCTCGACCAGCGAGCGGGCGGCCTGAAGGCTCTCGATGACCGAATGGGGCATGAGCTCGTAAACGATGAGCACGCCTCGCTCATCGGCTTCCCGGCAAAGTGCAGCGAATTCCTCGGTCAGCCGCGGCAGCGGACACTGCGAGCGCGCGAAATCACCGACCTTGATGTGCCGGGCACCCAGGCCTTCCGCGGCGTCCAACAGGAGCTTGCGCCGCACATCGGAGGCGGCGCGACGCGGATCGCCCGGCTGGACAAACCAGTCGATGAGAAACTCGAGCTCGACGTATTTCATCCCGTTCGCGTCGAGGATCTGCTTCATCTCGGCGAGGCTGTAACGCCCCAGCACATGCTCCAGGTCCGCGTGCCACAGCCCCACGCCCTTGAAGCCGACCCGTGCCGCAGCCTCGATGCGCTTGCGGAATTCGAACGTGCTGTACTCGGCGCTCGAATGCGGCAGTGCGGCACCTGCGAGCGTCCAGTAGGAGGCGATCAGCTCGACGTTCGCCCGCGTCAGGGCCAGTGTTGCCGGTTGCGTCACGCGAAATACACCGGGGAGATGACTTTCAGCGGGGCCCCGCCCTGGGGCTTCGCCCGGGCGCCGTTGATGAACAGCCGGGCGGGGGATTTCAGGACGAGCTGGGGATGAGCCATGGGAAACCCTTGCGTTCGGAACTTGGGTGACGGATGCGCCGTGAATCATGGCACGGACGCAGCGGCGTTTGAATCGCGGCGGCGCAGCGCGGCTGCGGACGTGGTGCGAAGACCCACATTTCACGGCGGTCTCGACCGATAGGGGGACGCCGGAAGTCAGTCCCGCATTCAGTCCTGGTGCCGGCTGGATCAGGCGGTCACGTGCTTCCCGGCCGCTTCAGACTCGCGCGCCGCGCCGGCGCCGGCCTGCTCCAGCATATTGATGCTCCGCTTGACCGTGTTCACGTGCTCGCGCATCAGGAATTCGACCCGCATGCTCTGCCTGGCTTCCAGCGCCTCGCACACGGCATGGTGCTGCTGGTGCGCGAAGTGCAGCGCATCGAACATCGTCTGCAGGTCGGTCGCATCGAAGGCGATCGCCTCGGCGCTTGCGAACGGGATGCTCGCATTGCGGATCAGCGCCCCGGAGAGGATCGAGTTAGCGGCTTCCTCGAGAATGAGGGCATGGAAGCGGCCGTTCATGTCGCCGTACGCGGCTTCGTCGGTGTCCACCAGGTAGCGCTTGCGGAAAATCTCATCGCCTGACCCGAGGCATGAGCGCATTTCCCTGAGGAATCCGCGCGAGGGACCGCGCTCGGCGATGCGCCGGGCGGCAAGGCCCTCGAGTACGCCCCGCAGATCGATCGCATCGAGGATGTCGTTCTGGGTGAAGGTACGCACCTGGTAGCCGCGCGTATCCGATTCGACCAGCAGGCCTTCCTTCGCGAGCACCGGCAGCGCCTGGCGGATCGGAGTGCGCGACATGGACAGCGCCTCCGCGAGCATCGTTTCCGCAACCCGCTGTCCGGGCTTGAGCTGCCCGCGCAGGATCATTTCACGAATGCTCACCGTCGCCCGGGCAAGCTGCGTGTCCATGGCCATCCGCACCTCGCGATAAAGTCAGCGGATCGTGCCGCACGGGATCCAGAGCGTCAACTTGCGGATCCCGTTTTGGGTCTCCGAGGTCGAAATATACCCTGAAATAGACCCTGGAAAGGCGCGCCGAGGTATCTTTGGATCCCTTCTTGACAGCACTGGATCCAAAGCACCAAGATTCCGGGCCTCACGCGGCCGTCTTCGACCTCAAGAGATCACAGGGGGCGCTGCGGTGGACGAGCTCGCGGCGGAACAGCCGCACGGCACACGGCCCCCGGGGCCGTCATGCCCCATTCAACCAGAGGAACCTAATTAGATGAGCACTCCCCAGAGCCTGGAAGACCTGATCCAGCAGGCCGGCAATCCCGTCGAGCTGCTACGCAATTCCCAGTCCGGCCCGAACGTCTACCCCGTCGTTCCCCCGGAGTACACCAACTGGCGGGACGAGCAGCGCGCCTGGCAGGAGACCTGCGTGCTCTTCAACCAGTCCTACCACATGACGGACATGTACGTGGAGGGACCGGATGCACTGAAGCTGCTGTCGAACCTCGGCATCAACAGCTTCAAGGGTTTCGAGCCCAACAAGGCGAAACAGTTCGTTCCCTGCAACTACGACGGCTATGTCATCGGCGACGTCGTGCTCACCTACCTGAGCCGCGACCGGCTCAACCTCATCGGCCGCCCCTCGGTCCACAACTGGGTGCAGTTCCACGCGGAGACCGGCGGCTACAACGTCAGCTGCGAGCGTGACGAGCGCACCGTCGAGCGCAGCGGACCGGTGATCCGCCGCGCGTACCGGTTCCAGGTGCAGGGCCCGAACGCCATGAAGACCATGGAGAAGGTGCTCGGCAAGAAGCCCCCGGAGCTGAAGTTCTTCAACATGACCCAGATCACCATCGCGGGCCGGCGGGTGAACGCGCTGCGCCACGGCATGGCGGGCCAGCCCGGATTCGAGCTGTTCGGACCCTGGGAGCACGGCGAGGAGGTCAAGGCGGCGCTCATCGAGGCGGGCAAGGACTTCGGCCTGCGCCTGGTCGGCGCGCGCGCGTACTCCTCGAACACGCTGGAGTCCGGCTGGATCCCCTCCCCGATGCCGGCGGTGTATTCGGGCGAGAAGATGAAGGCCTACCGCAAGTGGCTGCCCGCGAAGAGCTATGAAGCCGGCGCCTCCCTCGGCGGCAGCTTCTACTCCAAGAATATCGAAGACTACTATCTGACTCCCTACGACCTCGGCTACGGCTCGTTCGTGAAGTTCGACCACGATTTCATCGGCCGCGAGGCGCTCGAGAAGCTCGCAGCCCAGCCGCCGCGGCGTACCAAGGTCACCCTCGCCCTGAATGACGAGGATGTCCTGAAGGCCATCGGGACGCAGTACCGCAAGGGCGATCGCGCCAAGTACTTCGACTTCCCCTCCTCGGTCTACTCCACGCTGCCGTACGACAAGGTCACCTTCGAGGGCCGGACCATCGGCCTGTCCACCTGGTGCGGCTACAGCTCGAACGAGCGCAAGCACCTGACCCTGGCGATGCTCGACACCGAGCATGCCAAGCACGGCCATGAGGTCACCTTCGTGTGGGGCGAGGAAGGCGGCGGATCCCGCAAGCCGACCGTCGAGCGGCACGTGCAGACGGAAATCCGTGCCATCGTGAGCCCGGTTCCCTACTCTGAGGTGGCTCGCATCTCGTACGCTCCTCCGGGCTGGCGTACCGCGCAGAAGTAAATCGGCGCACTCGCCCGCTGCGGTCGCGGAGCCTGCTGCTGATGCGGCAGGCTCCGCTTCGCACCGAGGCGGCGGGCACACCGTCTTCGAACCACTCAAGTGCAGGAATCCCAATGGCTACGATAGTCGGTGGAATCGCAACGTCACACACGCCGACGATCGGCTTCGCGCTGGACGCCAACAAGCAGGCCGACTCGGTCTGGGCCCCGATCTTCGCCGGCTACAAGCCCGTGCAGCAGTGGCTGGCGGACAAGCAGCCCGACGTGCTCTTCTACATCTTCAACGATCACATCACCTCGTTCTTCTTCGATCATTACTCGCAGTTCGCCCTTGGTGTCGGCGCGCGCTACTGGCCGGCCGATGAAGGCGGCGGAGCACGCAGGCTGCCGCAGATCGCCGGTCATCCGGAGCTCGCGCGCCACATCGCCACCGGGCTGGTCGCCGATGAGTTCGACCTGGCGTACTTCCAGGAGAAGGGCCTGGATCACGGCTGCTTCTCGCCGCTGTCGCTGCTGTGGCCGCACGAGAAGGGCTGGCCCGGAGCGATCGTTCCGCTGCAGGTGGGCGTGCTCGAGTTTCCCATTCCCTCCGCGCGGCGCTGCTTCAAGCTCGGGCGCTCGCTGCGCCGGGCCATCGAAAGCTTCCCGAAGGACCTGAAGGTGGCCATCGTCGGCACCGGCGGTCTTTCGCACCAGGTGCACGGCGAGCGCGCCGGGTTCAACAACACGCCCTGGGACATGGAATTCCTGGAGCTGCTCGAGAAGGATCCCGAGAAGCTCACCGACATCACCATCGCCGAGTACGCACGCCGCGGCGGGTTCGAGGGCTCGGAAGTCATCATGTGGCTGATCATGCGCGGAGCGCTCTCCAGGAAGGTGAAGAAGCTGCACCAGGCGTACTACCTGCCCTCCATGACCCCCATTGCGACCGTGATCTACGAGAACGACTCGGACGAGCAGCCCGAGGAGTCTCTCGAGAACTACCGCGCACGCATCCAGCACCAGTGGGCCGGCCTCGAGCAGCTGGAAGGCACCTACCCGTTCACCCTCGAGCGCAGCGTCAAGGCCTACCGGCTCAACAATTTCCTCCACGAGCTGGTGCGTCCCGAGCAGCGCAAGCGATTTCTCGCCGAGCCCGAGGCAACCTTCGCGGAAGCCGGGCTCACCGAGGAGGAGCGCGGCATGCTGCGCCGCCGTGACTGGCGGGCGCTGATCCACTATGGCGTGATCTTCTTCCTGCTCGAGAAGCTCGGCGCCGTCATC
>Ga0070679_100007433_pt1 | contig 10239 bp, 10 predicted proteins | sample KBSC63BmetaG_FD_65652 | JGI IMG/M metagenome (GOLD analysis project Ga0070679, IMG submission 65652) | Corn rhizosphere microbial communities from Kellogg Biological Station, Michigan, USA - KBS C6-3B metaG | ecosystem: Host-associated > Plants > Roots > Rhizosphere | place: USA: Michigan... | reverse complement strand
GCGTCACGAGCTGCACGACAGCATCGAGCAGCCCGGCTTCACGCGCGCCCACTCGGGCCGCTTCTGCGCGTAGCGCGCGAGCTCGCTACGCTCGGTGTACGGCCTGCGCAGCACGTCGATCAGCGCGAGCAGCTGCGCGCGATCGCCGCGCTCGGTTGCCTCGATCACCTCCTGCACGAGGTAATTGCGCGGCACGTAGATCGGGTTGACCTCGCAGATCCGCGCGGCGCGCTCGGCCTCGCTGATCCCTTCGATCGCGACGCGTGCGCGATAACGCTCCAGCCAACGCGCGATCATCGCGCGATGGATCGGCGTGACCTCGCCGTAGATCGCCTCGGGCAAGCGCTCCGGCTCGGCGAGCCGGCGGAACCACAGCGTGTAGTCGACCTCGATCGCGGCCATGAGCTCGCCGAGCGCGGTGAGCAGGCCGTCGTCCTCGACGATCGTATCGCCGCGGCCGGAGAGACCGAGCTTGCGCAGCATCGTGTGGCGATACAGCGAGCTGAACTCGCGCGGGAACGCGTCGAGCGCCGCGCGGACCCGATCGAGGTCGTCGCACACCGGCGCGAGCGCCTTCGCGAGCTGTGCGAGGTTCCAGTGCGCGACCGAGGGCTGGTTGCCGAACCGATAGCGTCGGTTCGCCTTGTCGGTGATGTTCGGCGTCCACGTCAGGTCGAACGGCTCGAGCCAGCCGTACGGCCCGTAGTCGATCGTGAGCCCGAGGATCGACATGTTGTCGGTGTTCATCACGCCGTGGACGAAGCCGACGCGCATCCACTCGGCGAGCAACCACGCCGTGCGTTGCGCGACCTCGACGAACATCTCGGCGACCGTGAGGCCGGGGAACCAATGCTCGCGCGTGAAGTCGACGAGCGTGCGCAGCGTCGCGTGGTCCTCGCGCGCTGCGTGGATCTCGTAGCTGCCGAACCGCAGGAACGACGGCGCGACCCGGCACACGACCGCGCCGGGCTCGTGCGCGGGATGACCGTCGTACAGGAGGTCGCGCATCACCGGCTGGCCGGTCGTGACGAGCGACAGCGCGCGGGTCGTCGGCACGCCGAGGTGGAACATCGCCTCGCTGCACACCAGCTCGCGCAGCGACGAGCGCAGCACCGCGCGGCCGTCCGCCGTGCGCGAGTACGGCGTCGGCCCGGCGCCCTTCAGCTGGAGCTCCCACGTCTCACCGGCGTGGCGGACCTCGCCGAGCGTGATCGCGCGGCCATCTCCGAGCTGGCCGGCCCACGTGCCGAACTGATGGCCGCCGTAACACGCTGCGTACGGCGCCATCCCGGGGACGATCCGGTTGCCGGCGAGCACTTGCACGAGCTCCGGCGACGCCTCGAGCCCGAGCAGCTCGGCGACCTCGGGCACGAGCACGAGCAACTCGGGAGCGGGCACCGCGGTCGGCTCGACGCGCGAGTAGCACGCTTGTCGCACCTGCCGGGTTTGGTTATCGGTCCGCGGGTCTCCTGGCAGCGCTCGTACGAACGCGTCGGTGAACTGCAACTGCTCGACGGTGGTCACGTCCCGGCAGTATGGAGAAAATCTGCTCCATCGGCGAGCGTCGTGCGTTCTATGCCCGAATGCGGGCGCTCTTCGTCCTCGCGGCCTGTGGCTGCAACCACTTGCCGGTGACGACCGCTGCGGCGGCCACGGCCGCCCCGGTCGCGGCGCCGCGCGAGCCCTCGCGACCCGCACTCGTCGTCCCCGAGGAGACGATGCAGTTCCAGGTCACGTTCCGCGGGATCACGGTCGCCCAGGGCCAGACCGCGATCGGCAAGGAGGGCTTCGTCGACGGCCACCGCGCCGTGATCATCAAGTCCGCGGGCAAGAGCGCCGGTTTCATCGCGCTGATCGGCACGATGAAGTGGCAGCTCGAGACCACGCTCGATCTCGATCGCGGCGTGCCGCTCCACTCGCACGAGGAAGCCTGGGCCGAGATGGCCGGCGAGAAGGAGCACGACGACGCCGAGCACGACTGGCACGACGGCGACGACAGGCACGACCTCCACTCCGCGATCGGCACGCTGCGCGGCTGGGAGCCCGGGCCGAAAGACAAGCGCGATGTCCGGATCGGCCTCGGCGGCGGTCACTTCTCCGTCGAGATCTGGCCCGCAGGGCGCGGCATCGTCGGTGGCCGCCCGGCGCTCCGGTTCGCCGGCATCGCCGCGGAGGAGTCGCACTTCACGATCTGGCTCTCCGACGACACCGCGCGCGTGCCGCTCGCCGCCGAAACCGAGACGCCGCTCGGCACGGTCGCCGTCGAGCTCACGGATTACGGTCAGCTCCGCGAGTAAGAGTTCCCGGAATCGCGTCGCCAAACGTTCACGATCCATGTCTCGCGCACTCGTCTCGATGTTCTGCCTCGCCGCCTGCCACGGATCGTGGGGGCACAGTGGCGGCACCTGGGCGGAGGACCCGCCGAAAGACGTGCTCGCGCTCGCCGGGCGTGACCTCAGCGCGGCCGAGCAGGCGACGCTCGCGAAGACCGGGCTCGTCGTGATGGCAGCGGATCCGGTGCAGAGCTTCCACGTCGGCTACACGGCGCTGTTCCACGCGCACATGCCGGTCTACGTCACCGCGGACTCGCTGCTCTACGCGTGGCACGAGTCGTACGACAAGATCCTGATCTCGCTCGAGCTCGGCGCGCTGAAGCCGGCGCTCGACACGATGCTCGATGGCCTGCGCCAGAAGCTGGCGACCGCCGAGGCGGATCCGAAGGTCCGCGCCGACGTCGACGTCTACCTCGCGGTCGCCTCGAGCCTCGAGCACGGCGAGGTCCAGCCGCCGGTCGCCGGCGGAGACCCGGCCCTGATCAAGGCGCTGTTCGATCACGCGACCGCCGCCGAGGGCCTCGGGCTCGAGCTGTTCGGCGAGCCCGCGCAGTTCGACTTCTCGATGTTGAAGCCGCGCGGCCACTACACCGAGCTGCCGGATCTCCAGCACTACTTCCGCGCGATGTCGTGGCTCGGCCGCGCCGAGGTCCGGATCGCACATCGCGACAGCCCGCAGTCACCGTGGACCGTGAATCGCCGCGCGCTCGGTGCGTCCTTGCTCCTCGGTGCGCTGTTCGACGGTGCGTTGAAGAAGCAGTGGCACGCGATCGATGCGACGGAGAACGCGTTCGTCGGCCCGTCCGATTCGATGTCGCTGCCCGGGCTCGACACCGCGCTCGCATCGCTGAGCGGCAGCATCGACCAGAAGTCCGATGCCGAGATCGCCGCCGCGTTCGCCGGTCCCGCGACACAGAAGATCCACACGCAGCTCGCGGGCGTCGGCGAGGGCTCGATCGCGTTCCTCTTGCTCGGCCAGCGCTACGTGTTCGACGCGTCCGTGCTCGGCGGGCTCGTCGCCGGCTCGATCGATACCGACCGCCTGATGCCGTCGCCGCTCGATGTCGCGCATGCCGTGTTCCACAATCCGGCCGCGAAGCCGCTGCTCGCGAAGGACCTCGCGCGCTACGGCACTGCATACGCGACCGCGCTCGCGGCGAAAGCCGCCGAACCGCTGCCCGACGACAGCCTCGCGCACCTCTGGCTCGGCGCGCTCCGCGAGCTGTCACCCGATGCGAAGCGCGATGCCACGCTGCCATCGCCTTTCACGAGCGAGACGTTCAGCCGCCGGATGCTGAACACGCAGCTCGCATCGTGGGCCGAGCTCCGCCACGACAACCTGCTCTACACGAAGCAATCGTTCACCGCGGAGGTCGGGTGCGAGTATCCCGACGCGTACGTCGATCCGTATCCCGCGTTCTACGCGCGGATGAAGCTGATCGCCGAGCGTGCGCGCACGACGATCGCGACGCTGCCATTTCCCGCGCAGAACGGTCAGGCGATCGAGCATTACTTCGAAACGATGGCCGCGACGATGACGCGCCTCCAGACGATCGCCGAGCGCGAGCGCGCGAACCAGCCGATGACCGACGACGATCTCCAGTTCATCGATCACATGGTGTCGCTCGATGGCCGCAGCATCGTGTGCGCGACCACGATCGATCCGAAGGGCTGGTACGCCGAGCTGTTCTTCGAGCAGAAGGAAGCGCTGTGGCACACGCCCGTGATCGCGGATGTCCACACCCAGCCGACCGACGAGACCGGCAACATGGTCGGTCGCGTGCTCCACGTCGGCACCGGCGTGCCGCGCTACATGGCGATCACGATCAAGCACGACCGCGGCGGTCACACGCAGACGTATCGTGGCCTCGTGTCGACCTATGCCGAGATCACGACGCAGAGCTTCCAGCGTCTCACCGACGAGGAATGGCGCCAGAAGATCGAAGGTCACATGGTCGGCGTACCTGCCTGGATGTCCGAGATCTCCGCCGGTCACTGATCGCTGTACGTTTCGCGTGCGAGGTTCGCGATCGCGAGGGCCGCGCTGTCTGCGATCCGGACGTCGACGTTCTTGTCGGTGCGTTCGAGCGTCACCCCGCTGATCGCGAGCCCGGCGAGCCCGAGCTGGAGAAACGCGGGGATCGCGACGTTCGCGATGATCTGCGCGTCGCGCGGATACGCGTCGAACGCGATGTGCAGGTTCTTCGCGGATAGCCCGGCGAGCTCGTCGAGCAGATCGTCCACGCGACGCGCGACGTTGTTGCCGCGACACACGAGCTCGAGGAAGTGGAGCGACGCGAACGCCGGCGTGGCGACGAGCGACATCGCGAGCTTGTTGGTGTACGGCACCTTGAAGAGGTGCGTGAGCTGACCGGCGCGGTGGTCGCGCAGATCCTTCAGCACCTGGTGCGTCGTGCCGTCGGCCTGGCGCAGTCCTACGAGGTTCGGTGCGGCGACGATCTGGCGATAGAAGCTCTCCGGCCCCCTGCCGATCCGCACGGTGTCGAGCATCGCGAGGCGAAGGTCGGCGAGGAACGCGGCGCGCGCGCCGGCATCCTCGGGCGGTTGATGGATGAGCGTGCCGCTCGCCGGCAGGCCATCGCGGAACTTGATGTTCGTGAGGAAGTGGATCAGTGGCCCGAGCGCCGCAGCGCGATCCTCCGCGCTGACGTGCTTGCGCCCGCGCAGCAGCGCGAACGTCGCCGCGCACGGCTCGCCGGCATCTGCGAGCGCGTCGAGCAGGACCTCGCGCGCGTGGTCGTCGGTGGGACTCGCCGCGAGCTGCTCGACGAGTGCGATCGACGCACCTGTTCTCGGGATCGAATCCCACGCGCCCGCCGCCGGATCGCGCGGCGTGACCCGCACGGTCCGTGCATTCGCGACGCGCAACGGCTGGGGTGGTTGCACGGTCTGGCGCGGCTTGCCCGGAACGTCGATCGAGCCGTACGCGCCGGGCCACAGCTGATCGACGAACGCGACGTCCATCCCCTTCTTCAACCCGTAACGCTCCGCATCGAGGCGGAGCTGGCGCGGCCGCGGGTCCTGGATGTTGACCAGCGCGACGTTGCCGGTCACCCACACGACCTTTGCAGGGACGCGTGCGAATGCGTTGCGATGCGGGTGCCACGTCGCGACGGTGATCGGCGTCTCCGCCGGTGCCTCGCGCGCGAGCTTCTCGAGATCTGCGAGCGGAATCGTGAGGATGCCGTCCGCGAGCTCGAGCCAGAGCTCGCTGGCACGCGTGCCGATGGAGCGCGCACCCGCGACGTGCTCGACGGTGATCTCGACGACGTCCGGCCGAACCGCCTCCATCACCGTCAACGCGCCACCTGCCACCATCACGGCGTAGTGCTTCCAGTACGCGATCGGACCCACGATCGCGCTGGCCCCGTGATCCCACACCAACCGCCCGGCCTTGCCGAATACCTTCTCCTCGAACCCGTTCCGGTACCCGTCGTTCACCGGCGTCGTGCCGTGCGCGGCGAGCTTCCACTCCATCCCGCCGGTTGTACCGCTACATGTGGGCGGCCTGGTCGGTCTTCATCTTCCAACCGGAGCCGTCGTGGACCCAGGTCTCCTCGACCTGCGGCGCGTCCTTCGACGCCCGGGTGTAGACGATCGCCGCGTCGTCGGTCGTGTGACCCATGCTGACGATCTCGCGCGGGTGGCTGTTGTCCTGCGCGATCGACGCCTTGATGTCCTGGCGGACGTGCGCGACGTTGGTGTAGTGAGTCTGCGGAGCGGCGCAGCCGACCGCGAGCACGATGCCGAGCAGTAGAGACTTCATGACCTCAGCCATCGAGCACGAATCGGTCCAACGCAGCTCGCCACACCGGCGGCAAATCTTGCGATTCCAAGCGGATGTCGCCCCATGTCGCGCGCGTCGCACGCGTATCGACGAACCGTATCGGCGCTGTACCTGGTACGACGAGGGAACAGCCGTTAGCATGGGTTACCGATGATGCGTTGGGGAACGCTGCTGATCATCGCGGCGTGTGCATCGCCGCAACCGGAGGAGCACGCGGTCGAGCAAGACCTCACGCAGTGCGCGACCTCGGTCGTCGAAGGGCTCGACGTGTACAACGGGACCGGCACGATCGACTGGGCCAAGGTCCAGGCATCGGGCCGCGGCTTCGCGTTCATCAAGGCGACGCAGGGCGACTACAACGTGCAGTCGTCGTTCGCCGGAAACTGGGCGAACGCGCTGGCCGCCGGCGTGAAGCGTAGCCCGTATCATTTCTTCGACGGCACCGTCGACGGCGTGGCGCAGGCGAACGCGTTCCTCGCCCAGGTCCAGGCCGCGGGCGGCCTCCAGGTCGGCGACCTCCCGGCGCTGCTCGATATCGAGTGCCCGACCTCCGCGACGCAGGCGAGCGCGCAGACGAACTGCGAGCACTCGGGCGACTCGGGCTGGGTCGATCCCGCGACGCTGAAGCAGCGCGTCTACGACTGGCTCGACACGGTGCAGGCGGCGACCGGCCGCGCGCCGATCATCTACTCGTATCCCTCGTGGTTCGCGGCGCTGCAGATGACCGACGCGAGGCTCGCGACGTACCCGCTGTTCATCGCCTCGTACAACAGCTGCGCGACGATCCCGCAGCCGTGGACGAGCGCGGTGTTCTGGCAGTACTCGGCGACCGGCACCGTGCCGGGCGTGAGCGGGCAGGCCGACGTCGACCGGTTCTTCGGCAGCGCGGCCGACCTCGATGCGTTCACGATCCAGCCGGCGGCAGCGCCGGATGCCGGGATGATCGATCCGATGACGCCGCCGCCGATGGACTCCCCGGCCGGCTGCGGCTGCCAGAGCAGCGACGGGGCGAGCTCGAGCGTCGTGGCGTTCGGGTTGATCGTGCTCCTGCGTCGCCGCCGGCGCTAGGCGCGCTCGATCTACCGTCAAAAAGTTGCCCCCTATACGGGCCGGGGCGTAGGCATTTCATGGGGCCCTTATGGAAACGACCAATGCCGCGCTCGCCGAGCCAGACATGTCCGCGCCTGCTGCTCTCATGCGGGGCACCGCACGAGGCCTCGAGTGGAACGTCGATGGCAAGGCGGGGGCAGATGCGGTCGTGGCGGCGCTCGAGGCCAAGCTCAACGAGGCCCCGGCGTTCTTCCGCGGCAGCGACGTCCGCGTCGTGGTCGATAGCGGCCCGCTCGCCAGCAGCTGCCTGATGCAGCTCGCCGAGCTCGCGACCCGGTTCGAGCTCCGGATCGTCGAGGTCGGTGCCCCGAAGCCGGTGCTGCCACCCGCGCTGATCGTCGAAACCGGACCCGTGCCGGTCGAGCTCGCCGAAGGCTCGGCGCCGACCGAGCTCGAAGATCAGGATCTGGCCGACGACTTCGAGGAGCCGACCCGGATCGCGATTCCCACGCCGGCGCTCGCCGCCGTGCCGATGCCGCAGCTTCCCGCCGACACGACGCGCCTGTTCGTCGGACCGGTCCGCTCGGGCGTGATCCTCGATCACACCGGGAATTTGATCGTGTTCGGCGACGTCAATCCGGGCGCGGAAGTTCGCGCGACCGGCAACATCGTCGTCCTCGGCCGGCTGAAGGGCACCGCGCACGCCGCCATCGGCTCCGACACCGGCTTCATCCTCGCGCTGCGCCTCGAGCCGCAGCAGCTTCGCATCGGCCGCCGCGTCGCGCGCGCCGCCGACAATGACACCTCTTCGAACGACGCCGAGATCGCGTATGCGACCGGCGACCAGATGATCGTCGAACGCTACAAGGGTCTGCCGCGCAACCTCGCCACCGCTATCTAAGGAGTCACCATCATGGGCCGCGCCATCGTCATCACGTCAGGAAAAGGTGGAGTCGGAAAGACGACGACCACCGCCAACCTCGGGACCGCGCTCGCGCAGCTCGGCCACACCGTCGTGCTCGTCGACGCCGATATCGGGTTGCGCAACCTCGACGTCGTCATGGGGCTCGAGAACCGGATCGTGTTCCACTCGGTGGACGCGATCCGCGGCAAGTGCACGGTCCAGAAGGCGCTGATCAAGGATCGCCGCCTCGACAACCTGTGGCTCCTGCCCGCGTCGCAGACCGACGACAAGGACGCGGTCACGCCCGACGACATGAAGAAGCTCGTGATGGAGCTCAAGAGCACGCACGACTTCGTGCTGATCGATTGCCCGGCCGGTATCGAGCAAGGCTTCAAGAACGCGATCGCGGGCGCGGACGAAGCGATCGTGGTGGCGACCCCGGAAGTCTCGTCGATCCGCGATGCGGACCGCGTGGTCGGCTTGCTCGCAGCAGCAGATGTCTCGGCGCGGTTGATCGTGAACCGGATCTCGCCGCAGCTCGTGAAGCGCGGTGACATGCTCTCGCAGGCGGACGTGATCGAGATCCTCGCGCTCGAGATGCTCGGCGCGGTGCCGCTCGACGACCAGATCATCGCGACGACGAACAAGGGCGTCCCGGCGGTGCTCGAGGCGACGAAGTCCCTCGCGGCGCGCGAGCTGACCCGGATCGCGAAGCTGCTCGCCGGCCACGAGGTCGAGGACAAGCAGCCCGTCGGCTTCTTTACCCGGATCGGGCGCGCGCTCGGTCTGTCGGCATCGCCGGCGTGAGGTGGCTAAGTACCATGTGGAACAACATCAAGAATCTGTTCGGCGGTAAGCCCAGCCGCGAGGTCGCAAAGGGGCGTCTGCACCTCGTGCTCGCGCACGATCGCACCGGTCTCGACGGCGGCCGGTTGCAGGAGATGCGTGAGGAGATCGCGAAGGTGATCGCGAAGTACGTCGAGATCGATCCGGAGGCGGTCGATATCCAGATCGAGACGCGCAACCGCGAGACCCAGCTGACCGTTTCGAGTGCGATCCAGGCGCGATCTGCCACGTGATCCGGACGTAGACTGCGTGCATGATCGCAGTCCTCGGCACCGGCCTCCTCGGTAGCAACTTCACGCGCGCCCTGATCAAGAAGGGCGAGACCGTCCACGTCTGGAACCGCACGTTCGAGCGGGCGAAGGCGCTCGAGGCGGATGGTGCGAAGGCGTTCGCGGATGCCGCGCAGGCGGTCGCGGGCGCCTCGCGCATTCACATCGTCGTGTCGGATGACGCGGCAGTCGACGGCGTGATCGCGGCGGCGCGGTTCGCACCGGGCACGCTCGTGATCGATCACTCGACGACCTCGACCGCCGGTGCGAAGGCGCGGACCGCGCGCGCGGAGATCACGTACGTCCACGCGCCGGTGTTCATGGGCCCGCAGAACGCGCTCGAAGGAACCGGCCTGATGTTGATCTCCGGCGATCCGCAGCGGATCGAGCGGGTGAAGCCGTTGCTCGCGCCGATGACCGGAAAGCTGATCGACCTCGGCGAGCGCGTCGATGCCGCGGCCGCGTTCAAGCTGATGGGCAATACGTTCCTGATGGGCTTCACCGCCGCGATCGGCGACCTGATCGGCCTCGGCAAGGCGCTCGGGTTCTCCGCCGCGGAGGCGATCACGCTGTTCGAGCACTTCAACCCGGGCGCGATGACCGGCCAGCGCAGCAAGCGGATGGCGTCGGGCGACTATGCGCAGCCGTCGTGGGAGCTCGCGATGGCGCGCAAGGACGCACGTTTGGTCCAGGAGGAAGTCGATCGCGCACATGTCGCACTCGTCCTCGTGCCCGCGATCGCTGCGAGGATGGACGAGATGATCAAACGAGGCCACTCGCACGACGATTGGACCGTGATCGCGAAGGACTTCGTTTAAGCTGGCTGGGTGAGGGTTGCAGTCCTGCTGGTGATCGTCGCGGCGTGCAGCAACAGCGCGACGCAGGACGATCAGCCGCCGCCCGGCGATGGCGACGGCGGCTTGGTCGGCGGCAGCTGCAGCGCGGTGCCGGCCGACGAGAGCGGCGACGGCACGTATTACGCAGCCGACGGCACCGGCAACTGCAGCTTCGATGCATCGCCGAACGACC
>Ga0070679_100007432_pt1 | contig 10240 bp, 6 predicted proteins | sample KBSC63BmetaG_FD_65652 | JGI IMG/M metagenome (GOLD analysis project Ga0070679, IMG submission 65652) | Corn rhizosphere microbial communities from Kellogg Biological Station, Michigan, USA - KBS C6-3B metaG | ecosystem: Host-associated > Plants > Roots > Rhizosphere | place: USA: Michigan... | reverse complement strand
TCGTAATAGGAATTGAACAGGAAGGCGAAGCGGGGATCGGCCGGCTTATAGCCGGGCTGTTTGGCCAGGATCACGGTTTCGAAGAACCAAGTGGTATGCGCCAGATGCCATTTCACCGGGCTGGCATCGGGCATGGATTGCAGGGCGCAATCTTCCGCCGACAGTGGCGCCGCCAATTTTTCGCTATGGGCGCGAACCGAGGCGTAAGTATCCGCTAAGTCAGTGTGGGATTGCGTGGCGGGTTTCATGTCTGGTCCGTTCGGACGGATTGCGAATGCGTCATGTCTCCGCAAATCCCCTCTGCTCATAACCACGACCCGGCGCCCGGGTTCCTTGATGGCGCTCGAATTAGCTCAGGAAAGGCGGCGCATGGGAAGGCCGCGGAAGCTATCGACCCGATAGCCTGGGATATGGTCTGGGATGGGGGAATTTCAACGTCGCCGGACGGGAAATTTTGTTTCCGGCACAAAGAGATATTCGCCGGCCGGCGCGTCGGCTCTCAGGCCAGCGGCCAGAGCATCTCCACTTCCAACCCGCCCAGTTTGGAGCGTTTGAGCGCGATGTTGCCACCGCGCGCTTCCACCAGATCACGCGCGATGGACAGGCCCAGGCCGTGGCCGGAGCCGGTTTCGTCCAGCCGCTGGCCGCGCACCAGCGCCTGCTCGGCGCGCCAGTCTTCCAGGCCTGGGCCGTCATCCTCGACGCTGAGACGCACATAGTCTTCGGTCTTGTCTCCCGCAATCCGAACCTGGCGGCGAGCATAGCGGGCGGCATTCTCGGTCAAGGCACCGATGATCTCCGACAATTCTTCCGCGCTGCCCGGCACCGCCAGCGTGTCGGGCACATCCACGGCAAAAGCCAGTTTCGCGCCCGCTTCGGTATGTTCGACAACACTCACCACCCGCTCGGCGACCAGCCGCGCGGGCACGGCTTCCAGCGAGATGCTCTGGCGGGCGGCGGCTGCCTTGGCGCGCGCCAGCTCCGCTTCAATGGCGGCGCCGGCGGCGGCGATGGCGCGGTCCAGCCCATCGGCCACGTCTGCATCGCCCCGTGCCCGAAGCTTGCGGCTTTCCGCCGCCAGCACCGAGAGCGGTGTCTTGAGACCATGTGCCAGGTCGGCGGACCGCCGCCGCGCCCGCGCCAAATCCTGTTCGCGGGTTTCGGCCAGCTGATTGATGGCGCGGGTGAGCGGTTCGACTTCAGGCGGATGCCGCGCCACCGCCAGGCGCTCGGACGGATTGAGCCGCAAGGCGCGAAGCGCGTCGCGCAACCGCTCCAGCGGTTTGAGGCCCAGCTGCACCTGCAAAGCGGCGGCGCCCGACAGCACCAGCCACAACGCACCCAGAAACAGGAAGAGCTCAAAACCGAATTCGGCGCGGGCGGCGCGCACCGATTTCTGGTCTTCGGCCATCTGCAAAATCACCTGATGCCCGCCCGCGATGGTGAGGCGGCGTTCCAGCAGCAGGATTTCCGGCTCGAAGGGACCCCGCTCGGTACGGCTTTGCCAGCTGTATTTGTCGCCGCGATCCGGACCGGTCTTGAGTTCCTGGTCCCACAGCGAACGCGAGCGCAGTCGCCCATGCTGGCTGGTAACCTGCCAATAGAGTCCACTACAGGGCCGCGCAAAACGCGGATCGGACGGCTGGGTGGTGACCGACAGAGCGCCTTTGGCGTCCACCTGCAGGCCGGCGATCATCGGAATCGCCTGGCGATCCAGCTCTTCGATTTCGCGGCGCTCCAGATGGCGCTGGAACAGGATCGACATCACCAGCCAGGCGGCGGCCAGGGATACCAGAATGGCGACAGCGGCACCGGCCAGCAGCCTGAGCCGAAGCGAGCGGATATTCACGCCCCGCTCTCCAGCAGGTAACCGAAACCGCGCCTTGTTTCGATGGCCTCCGCCCCGAGTTTCTTGCGCAGCCGCGTGACCAGGGCTTCCACGGCGTTGACGTCGGCCAACTCCGAAAGACCGTAGAGATGATCGGCGATTTCACCCGCCGATACCGGGCGTCCGGCATGATGGGCCAGATAGTTCAGCAACCGGTATTCCAGCGGCGACAGCTTGACCGCCACGCCACCGACGCTGGCGGCCATGCGCGTGGTGTCCAGCGCCAGGGTGCCGAAGCGCATCACGCTGGCGCCGCGTCCCGCCGCGCGGCGCACCAACCCCTTCACCCGCGCCACCAACTCGCCCATTTCAAAAGGCTTGCCCAGATAATCGTCGGCCCCGGCTTCGATGCCTTCGACCTTTTCGATCCAGTCGCCGCGTGCCGACAGGATCAGCACCGGAAACAGCCGGTCGGCGCCGCGCCAGCGCTTGAGCACCGACAATCCGTCCAACCTGGGAAGACCGAGGTCCAGGACCACCGCGTCATAATTTTCGGTATCGCCGCGAAACCAGGCATCCTCGCCGTCGCGGGCATGATCGACCACAAATCCCGCCGCCACCAAGGCTTCGGCGACATGTTCGGCGACATCGGGGGAGTCTTCCACCACCAGCGCCCGCATCAATCGTCTCCCGCCCACAACACGTCGCCGTCGCGCGCATCCAGCCGGATTTCCCGCCGCCGTCCATTGGCGGCAAGGACTTCGATCCGGTAGGTGAGTTTGCCGTTCTTGGTTTCCAGCTCCACCTCCATCACCGTGCCGGGCTCGCGCTTGGTGACGATCTCCAGGATCGCGGTCAACGGCATGATCTTGCCCTTGCGTACCGCGTCGCGGGCTTCATCCTGGTCGGAATGGCTGGTGCGCGACGTGGATGAAGACGAGGACGACGACGAATTGCTGGAAGACGATTGGCTGGACGTGGATGTGCTGCGGCTTTGCGCGGCAGCGCCGTCCGTCAGCGCCATCGCAAAGGCCAGCAGAAAAACCGGCAGCAGCTTTTTCATCCCACATCATGTTGCAGCAGGTTGCGGGCGCAATCTAGGCCCCAAGCCCTGACGCGTCGCTGACGGAAACTGACATCTGCCTGACGGGTCCCGCCGGACTGGTATAGGCGGCAATCGGCGAAAAGCCGGTGATGCGCTTTGTCCTTGCCTTGTTCTTGGTCTGGCTGTTGCCGGCCGGCTCCGCCATCGCCCAGCCATCGGGGATCACCAACTATACGGCCGGTTATTTTTCCGCCAACCAGCCTTCGACCGCGCTGGACATGGTGCGATTGCTCCCCGGTTTTCGCCTGCAAAATGGCGACAGCGGTCTGCGCGGCTTTTCCGGTTCGGTGGGCAATATCCTGATCGACGGACAGCTTCCCACCAGCAAGGAGGAAAATCCCGAGCAACTGCTGCAACGCATAGCGGCATCTTCGGTGGACCATATCGAACTGATCCGCGGCGCCGCCGACATGCACGGCTATGCGCTGCTGGCCAATGTGATGCGCATCGGCGACGCGTCCCTGAGCGGGCGGGCGGAAGCGGAATTCGCCGCCACCCATTTCGGCACGTCGATTCCGAACTTCGCGCTGCATGTCACGCGGCAGGGCGCCGACTCCACGCTGGATCTCTCCGCCAGCTATGGAAGGGGCTTGGCCAGCGCTCACGGTTTCGGCGCGCGCGGCCGTTTCGCCCCCGACGGCACGCCCTTGCGGCTGTCGCAATATGCCTTTCCCGAACTTCAGAATTTTGCCGATTTCAGCGGTACCTACCGGCAAGGATTGTGGGACGGCGATCTCACCTTGGGCCTGGTGGCGAAGCAGCAGCGCACCTATTCCCGGGTGGAAGAGCGCATCTATTTTCCCTTCTCCGCTTATTCTTCCGGATTGGAAAGCGACCGCAAGCGCAATGGCGAGGCGCGGCTGGATTATCAGCATCCGCTCGGCGCTTGGGGCCAGTTGCAGCTGTTCGCCGTCCATCGCCTGGAAGAGCAGGACGAGATCAGCCAGACCATGAGTGCTACCGGCACCGATCTGGCGCGCAGCCGCTACAACCAGCGCGAAGACGTGGCGCGGTTGGCCTGGCAGCGGCAGAATGGTGCCCTGAAACTGGAATCCGGCGCCGAAGGGGCGATCAATGTCCTCGGCAGCCGCAGCATTCTGCGTTTGGGCGGCGCGCCCGTCCTCCTGCCCGCCGCCAATCTGCGGGTCGAAGAGGATCGCGGCGAATTCTTCGCCACCGCCACCTGGCGGTTCGGCGCGGCGCTGGTTTCGGAACTGGGCGCCCGTTATGAAATCTCCCGTCTTCGGCAGAGCGGCGACTCGCGCCTGGACAAGGATTTGTCCTTCTTCAAGCCGCGCTGGCTGACGAGCTGGGATTTCGCGCCCGGCCATGAATTGCGGTTTCTGGTCGAGCGGCAGGTCGGGCAGCTGGAATTCCGCAACTTCGCCAGTTCGACCTCGCTCAACAGCAATATCGTCACCGCCGGCAACAAGGATCTCGAGCCCCAGCGCAGCCTGTTGGTGTCGCTGACCTGGGAACGGCATTTCTGGGAGCGCGCCTCGCTGGCGGTGGAGGCGCGCCGCGAATTCGTCTCCCATGTCGTGGATCATGTGCCGGTTTTTTCCGGCGCGTCGGTCTATGACGCGGTGGGCAATATCGGCAGCGGATTGCGGGACGTGCTGCAAATCAACCTGGTCCTGCCTTTGGACGAGGTCGGGCTGACGGGCCTTACGCTGACGAGCGACAATAGTTTCGAATATAGCCGGGTGCGCGATCCCGCCGCCGGCGTGAAACGGCGTTTCTCGGGGTATCAGCCGTTCAACATCAATGCCGAACTCGATTACGATATTCCGGAGATGAACCTGCGCCTGGGCGCGACCTTCCATGACGATGCGCGGAGCTTCGACTATCGCATCGACGAAATCAGCGCCAGCTATCACGGCATCAAGCTGGGGGCGTTCCTGGAATACAAGCCGGTGCCGGACTGGACCTTGCGCCTGTTCGGCAACGATCTGGCCCAAAGCGCCTTCTTCCGGGACCGCGATCTCTATGCCGGGCTGCGGGGGCAGGCCCCCCTGGCCCAAGTCGAGCACCGCAGCCTCAACAACGGGGCGTTGGTGGGGATCCACGTTCAACGCAACTTCTAGGGTTCTTTTGAAATATTATTTCAATGAGACCGAGGCGACGGGCGCCCCGCCCATCCTGTTAGCCCCCCGCTGTGACCGGAAAGTCGCAGAAAAACCCTTGTTTTCCTTGGATCAAACCGGCCCGTCTGATAGTTTTCTCCTTCTAATAGAGGGGCCCCATTCAGGGGTAGGCAATGGGTAATTTCAGGCACACTGCGGTTCTGGCCGCGGGGCTTGCCGCCATGAGTGTGGTGGCGGCGCCGGTGCTTGCGGCCGACCGTACACTCAGCCTGCAATCCTTCGGTGCTTCGCGCACCATTTCTGCTTACGAACTTTCCGCGTCCGGCCTGTCCGGCGGTGCGGTGCAGCCCACCGTCGCGGCGTCGCTGACGGGGACAAATCCCGCGCTCGCAAGCCTGGAATTTGCGGCAACGCCATCGCTGGCGTCCAGCGTGCTTCTGTCGTCCGGCATGGCGCTGGATTTCGGCAAGGGCCTGGACGTCGCCACCCGCTTTGGCGACAGCACCGCGTCGCCCTTCCTGACGGCGGTGACCGCGCCTTATACCGCGCTCGCCAATGGCGGCCGCTATACCGGACTTACTTTTGCGCCGGCGGACAATCTGCGCATCCGCTTGGGCGCCGTGCTCAATGACGAGCGGTTGGACCGTTTCCAGTTCGACGCCGGGGCGCCCACCGGCCCGTTGGCGCTGACCTATGAGGCCAGCCAGAGCCGCTCGCTTTTGGGCGGCCTGTCCTTCGATCTTTCCAGCGCCTTTGGCGTGGATGTCACCGGCATTGCTTCGCAACGCTCCGGCATTCCCCTTGGCTTTACCCGCGACAACGGCCTGACGCCCAAATCCAGCACCGCCGCGCTCGATGTTTCGGCGCATATGGATTTCGGCCGTGGCTGGGTTACCACCGCGTCCTTCAGCGAGGGCCTGACCCAGCTCGATCCGCAAAACGCCTTCGCCGGCGGCACTCTGCGCGAGCAATCCTATTCCGTGGCCATCGCCAAGCGCGGCGTGTTCGGCGACGATGTCCTGGGCCTGGCTTTCTCGCGGCCCGCGCCCAGCCTGTCCGGCAGTTTCTCCGCCCTGTCGGCGGTCGGCGACATGCCGCTGACCGTTGCCCCGCGTGTTCCCCTGAACCGGGCGCAGGAAACCGACATCCAGCTGGGCTATGTCACCAACTTCCTGGATGGCGCGGTGGCGCTGCAGACCAACGCCGCCTATCAAACCAACACCCAGGGCCAGCCCGGCGCCACCTCGGTGTCGCTGCTGTCGCGCGCCAAGATCAAATTCTGAACTGGCGATAGCGCTGCAGCTTCGCTAAAACCCCCGCATCTCTTGTTAAGCCAAAGGAACCGTCCATGGCCGGGCCGCAATTCGTTTATGTGATGAAGGGTCTGTCCAAGACCTATCCCGGCGGCAAGCAGGTGCTGAAGGATATCTGGCTGAGCTTCTATCCCGGCGCCAAGATCGGCATCGTCGGCATCAATGGCTCGGGCAAATCCACCCTGATGAAGATCATGGCCGGGATGGACAAGGAGTTCACCGGCGAGGCCTGGGCCGCCAACGGCGTGCGCATGGGCTATCTGTCCCAGGAGCCTCAACTCGATCCCGACAAGGATGTGCGCGGCAATGTGATGGAAGGTGTCGCCAAGAAGCAGGCGCTGATCGACCGCTACAACGAGATCGCGTCGAATTATACCGACGAGACCGCCGATGAGATGGCGAAACTGCAGGACGAGATTGAAGCCCAGGGCCTTTGGGAACTGGACTCCAAGGTCGACCAGGCGATGGATGCGCTGCGCTGCCCCGATGGCGACGCCAAGGTCGAAACCCTGTCAGGCGGTGAGCGCCGCCGCGTGGCGCTGTGTAAGCTGCTGCTGGATGCGCCCGATATTCTGCTGCTGGACGAACCCACCAACCATCTGGACGCGGAGTCGGTGGAATGGCTGGAAGCGACGCTGCGCGAATATAAAGGCTGCGTCATCCTGGTCACCCATGACCGCTATTTCCTGGACAATGTCACCAGCTGGATTCTGGAATTGGATCGCGGCAAGGGCATCCCGCACGAAGGCAATTACTCCTCGTTCCTGGAAATCCAGGAAAAGCGCCTGAAGCAGGAATCGAGCGAGGAAGCGGCGCAGCAGCGCACCATCGCGCGCGAACGCGAATGGATCAAGCAATCGCCCAAGGCGCGCCAGGCCAAGTCCAAGGCCCGCATCAATTCCTATGAAGAGCTGGTGAAGAAATCGCAAGAGCAGCGCCAGGGCACCGCCACCATCATGATTCCGGTCGCCGAACGGCTGGGTGACCTGGTGATCGAGGCGGAAAATCTCGCCAAGGGCTATGGCGACCGGCTGCTGTACGAGAATGTGAACTTCAAGCTGCCGGCGGGCGGCATTGTCGGTGTCATCGGCCCCAACGGCGCCGGCAAGACCACTCTGTTCCGCATGCTCACGGGCCAGGAAAAGCCCGATGTCGGCACGCTCAAGATCGGCTCCACCGTGCAGCTTGGCTATGTCGACCAGTCGCGCGACACGCTCGATCCCAACAAGACCGTCTATCAGGAAATTTCGGGCGGCACCGACTTCATCGAATTCGGCAAGACCAAGATCAATGCGCGGGCCTATTGCGGCCATTTCGCCTTCAAGGGCGGCGACCAGCAGAAGAAGGTGGGGCAGCTGTCGGGCGGCGAGCGCAATCGTGTTCACCTGGCCAAGATGCTGCGATCGGGCGCCAACCTGCTCTTGCTGGACGAACCCACCAACGATCTGGACGTGGACACGTTGCGCGCCCTGGAATCGGCACTGGAAGAATTCGCCGGCTGCGCCATGATCATCAGCCATGACCGCTGGTTCCTGGACCGCATCGCCACTCACATGCTGGCCTTTGAGGGCGACAGCCATGTCGAATGGTTCGAGGGCAACTACCAGGATTACGAAGCCGACAAGAAGCGGCGCCTGGGCATCGACGCCGACCAGCCGCATCGCATCAAATACAAAAGGTTTGCCAGAGCCTGATCCGTTGCCGCAATCGATGGACGGCGCGGCCGGTCGTTAAGACCGGCTGCGGAAACGCACCATTTCCGCGGCTGGATAGTTACCGCGGAACCTTGGGTTCGGTATTGCCTTAAATCTATGCAAACCACTGTCGGGATAAGGTTATTCCGACAGGGGCGTGCGTCCCCTTCGCGGGGGAAAGTGTTGCGCAAGCAATTTCAGTCGATCGGAACGCTGCTGTCGGCGATCACCGGCCTTTTGGTCGTGGTCCTGGTGTCGACATTCGCGCTGTCGGCCCTCAGCGCCTATCGGCGGGAAGAACAATCTCGCTCGGTGCTACTGGCGGTGAATGGCGTTCGCACCATCATGTCCGCCATGGTCGCGGTTCGCGATGAACTCGCCATCGCCAATCTGGTGTTGGAAGCCCCCGAAGCGTCGACCCCCGCGACCGTGACGCGCCTGGTCGGTCTGCACCGGCATTCGGAAACCGCGGTGGATCAGGTGCTGCGCGAAGTGGCCCGGCGGCCTGTGGTCGATGCCCGTTCCGCGCTGGCGATATTGCGTCCTGCCGACCAGCGCTATCGCGCCATGTTCGCTCGCGTGGCCGATGCCGCTCGCAAGCCGCGCAAACAACGCGATCCCAACCTGCTTGCGGATTGGAAAAGCGTGACGACACTGGTGTCGCGCCAGCTTGCCGTCCAGTCCGCCTTTCTGGGGGAACACATCTCGGGTGCCGATCCTTCCATCGACCATATGATGAAAATCAACAACAACGCCTGGAGCATGCTCCTGGACGCGGGCCGCGACCGCGGCTTCATGCAGACTGCGGTTTTTGACAATCGCGCGCCCGACATGACGCTGCGGCAATCCCTTGCGGAAACCAAGGGAAAGATCGATGCCCGCTGGAGCGATCTTGAAATCGAGGCGCGTCGTTACTCCACGCCTGCACGGCTCAAGATGGCGATTGCAAACGTTCGAAAAATCTATTTCGGCGACTATCGCACTTTGCGCGATGGAATATTGGCTCAGCTGATGGGGGGGCGGAAACTTTCCATTTCAGGCAAGGATTTTGTCGAGGAGTCCAATCCCAGCCTGGCCAGCTTGCGGCAGATCCCGGCCGCCGCATTGGCCCTGACGCGTGGCCTGGCGGAGCAACGCGTGTCGAGCGCGCAGCGCTCTTTCTTCTATGCCATCGCGCTGATGATCTTGTCGCTGGGTCTGGCCTGTTTCACCGCTTTCTATGTGATATGGCGAGTCATTCGTCCGCTTCAGCGCATCACCAGAACCTTGACCGCCATCGCCGACGGCGATATGGCGGCGCCAATTCCCTACGAACGCCGCTCCGACGAAATCGGCCAGTTTGCCCGGGCGCTGCAGATGTTCCGCGACAGCGCCGTGGAACGCGAACGCCTCAAGATCGAAGTGCTGGAAAGCCACTCCGCGCAGGAAAGCGCGGAAGCCGCCAGCAAGGTGAAGTCGGAATTCCTCGCCAATATGAGTCATGAAATCCGCACGCCCATGAACGGCATTCTGGGCATGGCAAGCCTGTTGATGGACACCGATCTGGATCCGGAACAGCGCCGCTTCACCATGGTGGTGCAGGAATCCGGTGAAAGCCTGATGGCCATCCTCAACGACATTCTGGACGTCTCCAAGCTGGAAGCCGGAAAGCTGGAAATCGAGAACACCGAATTCGACCTGGTCGCCACGGTGGAAAGCGCCGCCGGGCTGATGGTTTCCAAGGCGCGCGAAAAGAATATCGATATCGCCATGTATATCGAACCCCAGGCCCGGGGCGTCTATCGCGGCGATCCCACCCGGCTGCGCCAGATTCTGCTCAACCTGCTCAGCAATGGAATCAAGTTCACCGAAACCGGCGGCGTGGCGCTGCAAGTCGCGGTCAAGCTGGGCGATGCCCCGGACGCCGAGGGCAAAGTCCCTCTCTCCTTCGAGATCACCGATACCGGCATCGGCATGGCCGAGAATGTGCGCGAACGCATGTTCCAGAAATTCTCCCAGGCGGATTCCTCGGTGACGCGCCGTTTCGGCGGCACCGGCCTGGGCCTCGCCATCTGCAAGCAGCTGGTCGAGCGCATGGGCGGCGAGATCGGCGTCAACAGCCAGCCGGGCAAGGGCTCCACATTCTGGTTCACCCTGCCGTTGGAGCATTGCAGTGCCGACCTGGCCGATCGTGAAGTGCTGACAGGCCATTTCAAGAATCTGCGGGCCCTGGT
>Ga0070679_100007431_pt1 | contig 10240 bp, 7 predicted proteins | sample KBSC63BmetaG_FD_65652 | JGI IMG/M metagenome (GOLD analysis project Ga0070679, IMG submission 65652) | Corn rhizosphere microbial communities from Kellogg Biological Station, Michigan, USA - KBS C6-3B metaG | ecosystem: Host-associated > Plants > Roots > Rhizosphere | place: USA: Michigan... | reverse complement strand
GGCGGGATGGAGTACAGCAACGCGCTGAGCGGCGACGGCCAGCAGGCCACGCGCCCCGTGGCCGCAGGGCGGCAGCGCGCCGCACTCAGCCAGCTACTCGGCGCGCTCGACCCGAAGGAGCTCGCGATCCCGGATACCGTGGTCACGCTCCTGGGTCCCGCCAAGCGTCCCTTCGGAGAGCTGCACGACACTTTCGACTCGCGCACCTTCCCGATGTTCGATGAGCTGGGCGCGGCGCGCGCGCTGGCGCAGCTGGTGATCGATGACATCCTGCAGCGCGAGCGCGCGGGCCGCCTGGTGGCCTTCGCCGCGCGCTCGTCCGACGCGCTCTCGCTCGACGAGACGATCGACTCGCTGGTGGCCTTCACCTGGAACCGCCCCGTCCCCGCCGACCGGCATCTCGCCGCTCTGCAGCGCGTCACATCGCGCGCGCTCGCCGACCGGCTTCTCGCCCTCGCCGCCGACACCGCGGCCGCACCCGAGGTGCGCGCGATAGCGGAGCTCGAGATCGCCGATCTGCGTCCGGTGGCCGAGTCGCGTGCGAAGCGCCCGGGCACCGCGGCCGCGCGCGCGCACTGGGCAGCCGTCGCGGGCGACTTCACGCGCTGGATCGAGCGGCGTGAGCTCCCGACGCCGACACCGGCGCTCGAGGCGCCACCCATAGCCCCCTTCGGCCAGCCATGAGCGACGACGCGCCGCCACCGCGCCCGGCGAGCGACTGGTCGCCGGGCTGGATCCGACGGCGCGCGCGCAACGTCTACCGTCGCCCCCTCCTCGTGGGAGGGGTCGCGGCGGCGTGCTTCACGGTGATCGTGGTGGCGCTCGTGACAACCACGCACGGATCACCTCTCGACGCGCAGGCGGCTGTCGAAAGCGCCATCGAGCGGCCGGACACTCTGGCACTGCGCGATACTCTGAGAGCACTGGAGGCGCGCTCGCGCACCGCCGATTCGGCGCTCGTGAGCGGCCTCGCCGCCGCGCGGAAGCTCGCCGAGCCCGCTCCGGTGGCCGCGGATCCCGCTCCGTTGGCCCTCGCCGCTCGGCGCGACTCGCTCGTCTCCGCGATCGCGCGGCTCGACACGCTCATCCAGCGCGCGCAGGATGCGCCGCTCCCCGCTTCGTACGTGGCGCTGGGCCAGGAGCTCCTCTCGTCGAGGGGACCAGGCGTGCAGGCGCTGCTCGACACGCTCGCTTCGATCGAGGCCACGCGCGCCGGCTTCGGAGCCGCCGGCGGTGTGGATCCGATTTTCGTCGCGCTCACCTCGCGCGCGACGCTGGTGGGCCGGCAGATCCAGGAGGTGGGCCGCTCGCGCCAGAGCGAGCTGCATCGCGAGATCGCCGAGTTGGGGGAGCGGGAAGCGCGCCCCGCTCCGGTGCGGCGCGAGCCGCGCGTTGAACCGCCCGATACGCTGGCGCTCGCGCACTCGGCCGCCGACGCGCGGCGCGAGGCCAACGGCGCCCGCCGCGCGCTCTCGAGCGCCCGCCTGCTGAATCAGGAGATAGACGAGCGCCTCGCGCGTCAGCGTGCGGCGGCCGCCAGTTCCTCGGGGGTGCCGGCCATCTGGCCCGCCGCGCTGATCGTGGGGCTCGTGGTGGGGCTGGGAGTCGCCTTCGGCTTGGAGACGCGCGACCCGCGGGTGGCAGATGCCGCCGAGGCGGAAGTCGCCGCGGGGACGGAGGCGCTCGTGACGCTGGGCGCGAACGAGCGCACGCAGGAGCGGCGACGGCGCGCCGATCGCCAGGTGCCGCCGCTAGTGGAGCTGGCCTCCGACGGCTTCCGTCTCCTCCACACCCAGCTCGCCGACCGGAGCTTCGAGCTTCCGCTGGTCGCGGTGCTCGGTGATTCGCCGGTGGTCACGGCCGTGGTGGCCGCCAACCTCGCCGCAGCGGTCGCGCGCCAGGTGCGCACCACGCTCCTCGTGGACGCCGACTTCGAGACCCACTCGCTGGCGACCATCACGCGGGTGCCGCGCGAGCCCGGTCTCGCGAACGTGATCGTGGGCGACGTCGACTGGTCGGCCGCGGTGAGGTCGGTGGTGGTGGACCGCGACCGCACGATGGACGTGATCCCCGGCGGGTCGTTCGGACTCATGCCCTCAGGGCGGGGGCGGCGGCTGGACGCCGCCGACACCGGACTCGCCGACATCCTCGAGCGCGTCTCACGCCGCTACGAGTGCGTGGTGGTCAGCATGCCCGTCTCGCGGCACGGCACGATGCCGATCCCCACGAGCGCGCGGATGCCCGCCGTCGTCTGCGTGCGGACCGCCCGCACCCGCGTACTGGGGCTCGCGGAGCTGATGACAACTCTCCGCGCCCACGGCGCCGTGATCCGCGGCCTGGTGATCTGGGAACGCGACGATCCGCTGGTGGCGAGCTAGGGAAACCCGACCGGCGCCGCCCTTTCGCCAAGGGACCCGTCGCCGTAATGTATCGTCTGTTCATTAGGGTCGTCTAATGAACGCTTTCTAACTATTTCCCATCCCGCTGTCCCACCCATCGGGCTCCCGCCACGCGGCCCACCTCGTTCGGCAACCGGTCATGATCCAACAGAGAATCGCTGGCATCAAGCGCGCCTGGAGCGCGCCGCGACTCGTGCCGCACGAGTCGCTCGTTCTACTCTCGCAGAGCTTCCTCGGCCTCGCTCCCGCAGGGGTGCAGTTCGACCTTCTCATGCTCCCGGGATGCAGCCGGAGCCGCGACATCCCGCAAAAATGTCAACCGTAGCTGCGCAGCGCACCTCCTGGCGCTACGGCCCCATCGACGGAGTCACCTCCGGCGATGACACGCTGCTGATCCACACCGAGGAGCGCGCGGAGCTTCGCCTCCGCGGGGGAAGGCTCTCCCCCGGACGCGGCTATCGCAACGCATCGGCAGACACGCGGCGCGAGCTGCGACGACTCGGCGCGATCTTCCAGCTCCGCGAGCACGGACTCTTTCACCTGCACGCCGCCGGTGTGGTGGCGCCCGATGGGCGCGCCTGGCTCCTCGCCGGTGAGAGCGGAAGCGGGAAGTCCACGCTCACCTATGCGCTCGCGCGCGCCGGCTGGAAGGTGCTCGGCGATGATGGCGTACCGATCGAGCAGCGGGACGACGGAGTGCTGGCGTATCCGTCGCGCGAACCGATCGCGGTGAGCATCGAGCTTTCCGATGCCTTCCCCGAGCTGCGCGAGAGTGTCGGCAACGTGAACTGGGCCGATCCCCGTCACCGCGCGCCGCTCGGTGCGCCCGCGGGTTACGCGAGTGCCACCCGGGTGGGCGCCCTGGCGCTCATCCGACGGTCGTCGCGCGACTCGCTCACCACCGCTTCACCCACCGATGTCCTGGCGGCGCTGATCCGTCAGTCCCCTACAGTACTGTTGCACGATGCACACGCGGCGCGGCAGCTCACCGCGCTCGCGGCACTCGTCAATTCGGTGCCGGTCTTCCACATCGAGCATTCCCCGATACAGCTACACCTCATAGCGACCACGCTTGCCGAGGCTGCATGCACACCCGATATCGGCCCACCCCCGACGCCCTGTTCGCCACTCTCAGCGATGGCGCGGTAGTACTCGATATCCAGACCAAGAAGTACTTCTCCCTCAACGAAACCGGCGCGCGCGTCTGGGCGCTCATCCGCGAAGGACTCGACACCGATGGCATCATCTCCCTGCTGCTGGAGGAGTACGACGTCACGCGAGGAGCCGCTGAGGAAGCCGTCACGACACTCGTCGGGTCGCTCGCTGCGGAGAAGTTGATAGAGCCGTATTGAGAATCCGCCCGACCTGTTCGTGCTCTAACAGAAACGCATCGTGGCCGTGCACGGAGGAGATCTCCTCGTACTCGGCTCCCGCGAGAGCCGACCAGTAATACACCTCCTCGGCGCTGTATAGCAGATCGCCGGGGATTCCCACCGCTACCACTCGACCGGTCAGCGACGCCAGCGCACTCGCGACGCCTCCGCGTCCGCGCCCCACATCGTGCGCGTCCATCGCATCGAGCAGCACGGCGTAGGTAGCCGCGTCGAAGCGCTCCTTCAACTTCACACCATGGTGGTCGAGCCAGCTCGCAACCTGCCAGCCGTCGCTGCCGGTCGTGCAGCGACCGAAGCGGTCGCCGAGCTCCGACTCCGTGCGGAAGGTCATCATCGCCACCTGTCGCGCCAGCTCGACCCCGCGCTCGCCGAACTCCGTGACGAGTCGGCGCTGGATGTGGTTCCAGCCGATCGCATACGCCGTGTGCGCCGCGGGCGCCGCCATCGCCACCACCGAGCGCGCTCTTCCCGGGTGCTCCAGCGCCCACTCGAGCGACACCATCCCTCCCAGGGAGCCGCCGGCCACGAGCGCGGGAGAGGCCACTCCCAGCTCGTCCACCAGGAGGCCGGCCAGCCGCGCCTGGTCGCGCGGAGTGACCGGTGGAAACTCTCCCTTCGCGAAATCACTCGGGCCGGTGGAACCGTAGCGGGAGCCGAGGAGGTTGGGTGAGAGGACTGCGTAGCGATCGGTGTCTATCGCGCGACCAGCTCCAAACACCTCTCGCCACCAGCCGCCCACGGCATTCGCGTCGCCGGTGAGCGCGTGAAAGACCAGCACCAGGTTGTCACGCTCCGCGTTCAGCGTTCCATCCAGGTAGTAGGCCTGGCGCACGTCTTCCAGCACCGCGCCGCACTCCAGCTCGAAGCGCGGCACGTGCTGTACCCGGAGCCTCCGTTCGCTCACAGCCCGAGCACGCGCCGCAGCGCGCGGTCCAGGTCATCGCTCAGGTCGTCCAGGTCCTCGATCCCGATCGAGAGCCGGATGAGATCGGGTGTGACACCGGCCGCCTCGCGCTCCGCGTCAGTGAGCTGCTCGTGCGTGGTGCTCCACGGATGGATCACGAGGCTCTTCGTGTCGCCGACATTGGCGACGTGCGAGTAGAGCTTCAGCTCCGAGATCACGCTCCGTGCCGCCTCCTCGCCGCCGAGCACACCGAAGGTGAGCACGCCGCCGAAGCCGCCCTCGAAGTAGCGCTTCGCGTTCTCGTGCGAGGGGTGCGACTCGAGTCCAGGGTACTGCACCCACGACACCGCCGGATGCCCCTCGAGGAAGCGAGCGATGGCGAGCGTGTTCGAGCAGTGCCGCTCCATCCGGAGATGCAGCGTCTCGAGTCCCTGCAGGAAGAGGAAGGAGTTGAAAGGGGAGAGAGCGGCGCCGATGTCACGCAGGAGCATCACGCGCAACCGGATCGCGAATGCGATGTTCGCGCCGCCGAGGTTGCCGAAGGCCTCGGAGAATCGGAGTCCGTGATACGCGGGCTCCGGATCCACATAGAATTCGCGGAAGCGCGGGCTCGCGCTCCAGTCGAAGGTGCCCCCGTCCACCACTACGCCGCCTATCGAGGTGCCGTGGCCGCCGATCCACTTGGTGGCGGCGTGCACGACGATGTCGGCGCCGTGCTCGATGGGGCGGAAGAGGATAGGTGTGGCGAAGGTATTGTCGACGATGAGCGGGACGCCGGCGGCGTGCGCCACGTCGGCGATAGCACGGAAGTCGGGGACGTCGAGACGCGGGTTGCCGATGGTTTCGACGAAGACTCCGCGCGTGGTGTCGTCTATCGCTGCCTCGACCGCGGAGACATCGGACCCATCCACGAAGCGCACGGTGATGCCGAGTCGGCGGAGCGTGTTGTGAAAGAGCGAGAAGGTGCCGCCGTAGAGCGACGAAGACGCGACTATCGAGTCGCCCGCCCTGGCAAGGTTGAGGATCGTGAGCGTCTGCGCCGACTGTCCGCTCGCGGCGGCCACCGCCGCCACGCCGCCCTCGAGCGATGCAATGCGCCGCTCGAAGACGTCCGTGGTGGGGTTCATGATGCGCGTGTAGATGTTGCCGAACTCGCGCAGCCCGAAGAGGTTCGCGGCGTGCTCCGGGCTGTCGAACACGAACGATGTCGTGGCGTAGATGGGGACTGCGCGCGACCCGGTGGCGGGGTCGGCGGACTCCTGTGCCGCCTGAACGGCGCGGGTCCCTATGCCGTAGCGCGGCGGTGCCTGTTCGTCGGAGGCGGTTGTGCTCATGGTCGATCCTCTCTTCTCGGTTGCGGTTCGATGGGGTTCGGATGCGGTTCGATCGTGGTCACAAAAAACCCGGCCCTCTCCTGGGGGAGAGGGCCGGGTTGCTGGCTGGCTGTCTGGCACGTTCAGCTCACCATCGACATCGCCGCGCGACATCGCCCGTCCGCTCCGCCCCGTAGGGGAGAACGCACATGCAACACATCATTCGGGCAACCGCGCGGCAGGACTGGATCATTGGATGTCGAACGTGATTGACAGACACAAAAAAACCCGGGCGACGATGCCGCCAGGGCGTCGCGTTTTAGCACATTGTTTAACGTGGCGGCAATAGGCGGCAAATCACCACGGAATCCGATTGTGAAAAGGGAGGATAAGCGGCCTCGTCGCCCGGGTCAAGGGGAACGCCGGAGCGACGGTCGGCGTTGGATTTTCGGCTCACGCCTCAACGAAGAGGGGCCGCGGAACGTTCCGCGGCCCCTCTGTCCTGCACCTTGCGACCGAGCGCTATTGCGCGCTGGCGCTCGTGAGCTTGAACGCGGCGGAAACGCTACCGCTCGAACCCACTGTCACGTTCGCGTTGGCAGGGTCGGTGGTGAAGGTGACACCGGCGGGGCCGGACACGCTCACGGTGTAGTCCCCCGGCGTAACGAATTGGAATTTCGCCTCGAAGGTTCCGTCACCGTCGTCGTCGGTGAAGGCGACTTCCTTCGTGCTCATGTCGCTCGCGGTGAGCACCGCCTTGAAATCGCCCAGCGTGAGCTGAGCATCGCCGACGGTCGGCAGCGTCACCGACTCGCCGAGCGAGAGCGTCACGGCGGCGTCGCCGGTGGTCTGCAGGTCGGTTGCCTTCAACACGGGGTGCATCACCCACGAGCCGGACCCACCAGCGTCCTGACCGAAGCTCTGCGATACGTCGAAGTCCACGAGCAGGATCTTCTCCTCGGCGTCGAGGTGCAGCGCGCCGCCTGGCAGGTTCACCTTGAGACCCGACTGGTCGAAGCTCGGCGTCTGCAACGTACCGGCTACCTGCGCGCCCGACGGGAGCCCGGCGTAGTCGGGCGAGGTAGCGTAGATGCTGGTCGTACCGTCGCCGTTCTCCACTTCGATGTATGCGCCGCTCACCACGAAGCGAAGCTGTCCGTACGAGCCCGGCGGCACCACTGCGTCGTTCACGAGCTTGGCGGTGGAGTTGGCGAGTGCGAGCAGGTCGGTGGTCACTGGCTGATCCATGAGAACCACGCGCCCCGAGCCCTGCAGGTAGATCTCGTCTATCGTCACCACCGCTGCCTTGACATCACCCGGTGCGTCGGTAAGCAGGATCGAGAGCTTCGCGTTGCCAGCCGAGGTGCTATCGCTGCAGCTCGTGAGCGGAGCGATTGCGCCGAGCATGATCGCCGCGGCTGCGATTAACGGCCGCATGCGGCCAGTGGTCGGACGGGCAATAGACAGCATATGCATCGTTCTCCTCTTCGAGAGTGATCCGTTTGCCGGTCGGTCCAGCATGACGACCGAGCGGCTACGGACGGTTCGGGCGGCCCGGATGCGACGGCCGGCCTCCCGGTGCGGGGCGCGCTGCCGCGCCTCCGTTGGCGGGCACGCCCGCTGGCGGCCCCGCCGTGGGCGGACCGCCGCCTGCCGCGGCTGATGCGCCCTTGCTACGTGTAGCGGCGAGATCGCGCCCCACGTTAGCGGGCCGACCCCGCTGTGCCGCGCTCGCGGCCTGTGCTGGCAGTTTCTCCATCTCGGCGTCGCTGGCGCGCGCGGCGAGACGCTCGCGCACTCGCTCGAGCGCGTCGGCTGCCGGAATCCCGCTGGCCGCCAGGTTCCCCAGCACGTAGAGCGGAACCGCCAGCGAACGGCCCGACGGAGCGCTCTTCGCCAGTGCGCTGACCGCGGAAGCATCCACGCCGCCGCGCATTGCCTCGGCGCCGGCTTCAATCTCGTCGCCGGAGGGCTCATGGCCTCGGGCGGACTCGAGGGCCGCACGCGCCGCCGCCATCCGCTCCGCCTGTTCGGCTACCGAGCGCTCGATGTCCGCTGGGGCCACTCCTCTGGCCGCGAATTTGAGCGCCCGCTGCTCCAACGCGTCCGCTGGAAGCTCGTGCGCTCGAGCGTCGGCGATCCGCTCCAGTACGCGCTGAGCCACGTCCGCCGGCAACACCTCGCGGAGCCGCTCAGATGGGTCGCGCGCCGGTGTCTGTGCCACCGACTGTGCAGCGATGACCGTCGTCAGTGCTATCGCAGTGAATGAAGTCAGAAACCGCATCGTGATTTCCTTGCTCGAGTGTCTCGCGTGATCCGCCATACCGTGCGTCCGCGCGAGGGCGGCACCTTCGAGGGCCACCTCATGAGATCTGACTGCGGCACGCGGCAGTTGCGTCACATCGTGCGCCGGCCGCACGCGTCCGTTGTGATGAACGTCACGGGGATATCACGAGTAGCCCCGAAACGCCCGATTCGTCTGCTATCGTCACGAGGCCGGGAGGCACTACCCATGCCGAGCCGTCGAGTCGAACGCTCAGCTGATGCGTGCCATCGGAGATCGGCAGCGTGACCGTCCACCAGCCGCCCGCGCCGCGCGCGAGCGGCAGTGCCACCCAGTTCGTGAAGTCGCCTGCTACCTCGACCGTGCGTGCCTTGGGCGCCCGCACCCGCAGCGTGACATCGTCGCCAGCTCCCCGTTCGGCGGCGAAGTCCGTGACCGCGCCTGCGGTGCTCTCGCGGCCGTTTCCCGAGCCGGCATGAGCTCCCGCGTCGCGCAAGCGCGCGCTGGTCGACGAGGCGCTGCTCCGACCGATCGCCATTCGCAAACCGGCCTGGATGAAACGTCCTCCCGGATAGCCCTGCGTGAAGTCGACGGGATAGCTCCCGCCGCCGGCTACCAGGGCGAGATTCGCGCGCAACCAGAGAGTCGCCGATACGCTCCCCCATGCGCGCGTGCTCCCCGCCACCGTGGGCAGCCCGCGGCCAGCGCGCGCACCCACGACTCCCCCGACCTCCACGCGCGGTGAGACCCAGCGCGCGGCCAGCTCGGTATCGGTGTAGCGGATGGTGTCATCCACCACGGCTGGTGCCGCGGTGAGAACGAGAGTGCTCGCGCCGGCGCGCGTCCAGATGCCGGCGTCGCCCACGACCATGTTGCGCCACACATCGCCATCCCACGTGCGTCCGCCGCCGCCGCCGGCCCACGCGCCCCACGAGCGCTTCATGAAGTGCACGCGCGCACGGGCAAGCAGCTCGCCCGTTCGGGTTCCATCTTCGTGCGCGCTTCCACCGGCGCTCCCCACGAGCTCCGCGCGCACGCTTCCCAGTGAGGGGGTGAACGCGGAGCCGTCGAGCTGACCCTGCAGCGACCACGCTCCGCGGCCGCCCTGCGCGAAGGTCCCCGCCGCACCGAGGGCGGCCGCGGGCGAGAGAAGACTGAGCGTCGGGCTCAGCGTCGCCGCGGTGATCTCGAGAGAGTCGGCGTAGCGCACCGCCGCGGCTCCAGCGTCGAGAGTGGCCGAGAATGTTTGAGCACGTGCGCTGGAGAGCAACCCGACGACACACGCCGCGCTCCATACCAGCCATCGCACCATGATGTGCGCGGTGTATCGGCTCACGCGCCGCGCCATACCCTCTTCCACACGCCGCTCACAAGTGCGACTGCGCGGCGCGGCTCAGCTCTCGCGCGAGCCAACGGTGACGACAGAGCTGGCGGTGCCGAAGTCGTCGTGGACGGTGACGCTCGCGAGCGGGTCCGGCGTCCAATTCTCGCCGTCGACGATGAACGCGTACTCGTGGCGGCCGGGCGGGAGCGGGACCGATGTGGTCCATACGCCATCGTTACCCGACGGAGCTAGCGCGGTCGTCGTGCGGTTCCAGTTATTGAAGTCACCCACCACGCTCACGTTCCGGGCGTCGGGGGCGACGAGGACGAAGCGAACGACGTACACGGTGTCGGTCGGCGCCGCTGCGAAATCGGATGTCGGCTTGCCGTGCATCATGCCCGTGCGTGCACCGAGCAGGGCCAGCAACGCTATGGCGGCGACTGCTGCCAACGCGGTGATCGGTGTGATGCGGAGAGTCCAAGCGTGCTCCCACCAGCCGCGCCGACGCGGGGTGGGCGCGCCGCTGTTCGCGGCCCGTCCACGCGCGTCGGCGCGGACAGCGGACATGATACGTTCGCCGAAAGTGGAATCCACGCGCTCGGGCGCGCGGAGCGGAGCGGCA
>Ga0070679_100007429_pt1 | contig 10241 bp, 18 predicted proteins | sample KBSC63BmetaG_FD_65652 | JGI IMG/M metagenome (GOLD analysis project Ga0070679, IMG submission 65652) | Corn rhizosphere microbial communities from Kellogg Biological Station, Michigan, USA - KBS C6-3B metaG | ecosystem: Host-associated > Plants > Roots > Rhizosphere | place: USA: Michigan... | reverse complement strand
CTTCTTACAAACAAACCCATTATCTCCATATCCTAAGACAACTTTGATATTTGCCTTGCAGCACTTGCTCATAGTTGGCTCACCATACAACATTTTTAACAATTCAATTTTGCTCATTTCACCGTCTCTGTATTTAATAAATCAGATATGTCTTCATCTGTGTATTTTGATATCTCTCTAAGCAAATTTATATCACTTAACTCAGAATGAAACACTTTTGCCCTAGCCTTCAATACTCCAAACCTATTTCCTATTTTCATCCAAGACTCATTTGGATATAGATTTTTCAACCTTTTACAAATATCAGCGCCTTCATCAATAAAAACTTTAACCTTTGCATTGGGTATGCTGGCTGCTTTCATAACTTCATCAAACCATGGAATATTTGCAGAACCCTTGAGTGACATGCACAATTGTTTAAAATCTGCAATTTCTGGTGGCCACTTGTGCTTATCAACACATTCTTCAATTGCTTTATCGATGACCTCATCCGAAATCTCTCTCAACGTGGATGTCCAAAGCCGTGCTGCTATCGAAATCTCTTCGTGGGTCCGGTAAACTGTCCCAAATTTCACTGGGTACAATACCTTTAACTTTGCTAAGATCTGCATCCCTCGACAATCCGCACCCTTCTTTGAGGATTGCCCATTGTTCTGTTGCCCAATTTCTCGGTGCTTCGATAAATCCATTTTGCCCAACAACTGATCTACCTTTTCCATTTACGCCTCCCTGTGATTTATTAGGAAAAATACCCTGCCATCCATTAGCAATACTTTGGTTAATCACAGCTTCCACATCCTCACCATCTTTCATCATTTTCTCCAATTGATTGATGGTTTTCTTTTGAGATAATTCTGTCATTGGTTTCTTCATTGTTTTTCTATGTTGTTTAAATTCCTCCCACAAATCTTTATTAAGCCAACTTGGTATTTCAATAATTGGTTTCAAAACATACGGATCAATACAAGGCTCAACAGAAGCCTGCTTCTTAGGCTTCGACTTATCTTTATCTTTTATATGTGTTTGTATATGGTTTATATATGGTATAGGTGTGCCTTTCTGGTCTTTTCGATCTGCCCATTTGGGCATTTCGATTTTCCCATTTGGGCATAACTCCATATTGAAAAGGGCATGTCCTCTATCAGATAATGAGTACCATATTGTTCTATCGTAACCAATCTGGTTGTAGTTTCCTTTTACAATTAGGTCTTTTTTGAAAGATTTATCGATTATTCTTCTTATTTGTTTTTTGCTCAAATATGGAAATATTACCGTAAATGCATCCAGTGTATTATATGTCCAATACCTTCCATCATGAAAATGTTCTTTATTTGCCTGGTTCTTAATTATCCAAAAAGAAATGTTCTCTAAAAAAACTGCTACATCCATCCCATACGCTTTTGCTATTTCAACGTCGAATAAGTGTCTCATGCCAAATCCTTTTGATCTTCAGTAATTTTGAATGGTTCCCTTTTTTTATATTCCCTTAACTTTCCACCCCCAACTTTTCCTGTTCGATACAACCTCCTTAAGTGAGCTTCACAAAGACCATGCTTTGTAACTCTTACTTTTCTCTTGCAACCTTTGACTTGACAAATCATGGTTAAATCCTATTTACTTGTCTATGTTTATGTTGTACTATTGTTTGTGTACAAAGTCAATTATAATTTATTTATGGAGACGTTATGAAAAAAAGTTTGTTTAAAATAGCTACAGTTGCAATGATAGTTTCAATTTCAGCCTGCTCTAAAGTGCCAGCCGGACATAAGGGCGTCATAGTAAACCTCTACGGAAGCGACAAAGGTGTTTCCGAAGAAACAGTGGGAGTTGGTCGCTATTATTTGGGGTGGAATAAAGAATTATACCTCTTTCCAACATTCTTGCAAAATTACACTTGGGTTGAAAGTGAATCAATTACTATGCAAACATCCGAAGGTCTTTCAATCAAAGCAGATGTTGGTATAACCTATGAAATTAAACCAGAAAATGTGTCTAAAGTGTTTCAAAAATATCGATCAGGTATCGATGAAATAACTCACACATATCTTCACAACATGGTACGTGATGCAATGAACTCTGTTTCATCAACCATGTCAGTAGAAGATATCTATGGTTTAAAAAAGGAGCAATTCATTAAGAATGTTAATGAAATTGTCAAGGTGGAAGCCTTATCGGCGGGAATCAGCGTGGACAAAATATACCTTATTGGTTCTTTTATTCTTCCTAGCACTGTTATTGATTCCATTAATACGAAGATACAAGCAACACAAAATGCAATCAAAGTAGAAAATGAAATCGCAACATCCAGAGCTGAAGCTCAAAAGAGAATCGTAGAGTCCGAATCATTTGCCAAGAAAACTTTGATTGAAGCAGAGGCTAAGGCAAAGGCTAACGAAATGATCTCTAAGAGTCTTTCAAAAGAACTTATCCAATATAACTTTGTTCAAAGATGGGATGGTCAGTTACCCAAAGTTTCAGGTTCTCAAGCAATTCCATTGTTAAACATAAAAGGATTATCTAATGATTGATGCAATCAAAGTAGGTTTTTTATTTGGATTACTTGTATATGATTTTGGTGCTGTTATTCCTTGGATAATATCCACAAATCAAATGCCTGTTTACATCCAAATAGTATTAATAGTTTTACATCTTTTATTGTATGGATTTTTAGGAAAATTAATTTACGTAAAATTTAAAAAACTATATGCAGATTTTAAAAAACTAATTGACTAAAAGTAAGGAGACGTATTGTGTTTAATGAAATTGTACTAAAAAATAACACTTCTGAGCATTTTACATTAATTTCATATCCAGATGGACAGCACACCATTAAATTGAATATGAATAAATTAAACGTAAAACAATCAGTATTAATTAAATGCAGAATAAGACGATTTGAAGAATTAGAAGTTCTTTTATGTCTTGTATCTGCTTTAAAGAAAAATGATTTTTATATTCATGCTATATACTTTGTTTATTTATTTGGAATGAGATCTGATAGAGCTTTCGATATCGGGGAGCCAAATTATTTTAGAGATGTATTATCTCCAATAATTAAATTAATTGAAAATGAAAGTCGTATTATGATATTAAGCCCGCATAATCATCATCAATTACATTATGTAAATGCTTCTCCTGTTGGATCAATGTACGATATTAATTTATTAAATTTACCTAAATTTGATGGATTAAGAATAGGAGGAGATTCTAGTTTTTATTTTACTGGTGGATTGCATAATCATTTCATTAAAGAAAGAAAAGATAGAATTATTGTTAAATTAAATAAAGAAATTACAGAGGATTTTGAACAAATATTTGTTATGGATGACCTATGCGACGGGGGTGCAACTTTCATTGCTGAAGGTGAATATTTAAAGAAAAAATTCCCTGATAAAAAATTAAAGCTCTTTGTTTATCATGGATTATTCACGCAAGGTGTTCATCCCTTGTTAGCATATTACGATGAGATTATATGCACAAACTCTTATCAAGATATAGATCATCCAAAAGTAACTCAAATTAAGGTAATTTAATATGAACAACAGATTAATTTATATGAAAGATTTTTATAAAGTCGGGCACGTACACCAATATCCAGAAGGAACTGAATTGATATTCAGTAACTTTACACCAAGAAAATCTAAGATGGATGGAGTAAATCACTCAGTATTTTTTGGCTTAAAGTATTTCATTAAAAAATATTTAATGGGATATATGAAATCTTCATTAACATGCGGTGAAGAAGCAAATATGTATGAGTTCTTCCTAAATAAAACTTTAGGAAGCTCAGGAAATATACTTCACATGAGAAAATTGTTGGAATTAGGTTACCTACCTTTGGCAATATATGCCTTACCAGAAAAATCCGTAGTTCCATGTGGTGTTCCCGCATTAGTCATGCACAACACACACCCTGATTTCTATTGGTTGCCTAACATGCTAGAAACAATATTGTCTTGCACATTATGGGGTCCATGTACATCAGCAACTATTGCTAGAGAATATAGAGTTTTGCTAGATAAATTCGCCGAGGAAACGTCGAGCTGTCCAGGATTTGTTGACTATCAAGGACATGACTTTTCTATGCGAGGAATGTTTGGCTTAGAGGCAGCCGAACTATCTGGATCAGCTCATCTACAGTATTTCAAAGGTACTGACACAATTCCAGCTATTTTATTCAATAAAGAGTATTACAATATTCCTTTGGATATCTCATCTGTTCCTGCTACAGAGCATAGCGTCATGAGCGCAGGTGGTCGAGATAATGAATTTGAAACTTATAAGAGATTAATAACTGAAGTTTATCCATCAGGAATAGTAAGCATCGTTAGTGATACTTGGAACCTTTGGGAAGTAATTACAGACTATTTACCACGCCTAAAGCCAGAAATAATGGCCAGACAAGGAAAGGTTGTTATAAGACCTGATAGCGGTGACCCTGCTGATATTATATGTGGAGCCTATCAGAATGGTCGCATGACTGATTTAGAGTGCAAAGGCGTAATTGAGTTATTATGGGATATATTTGGAGGAACTGTAAATGATAAAGGCTTCCGTGAGCTTGATCCTCATATTGGCTGTATCTATGGCGATTCAATTACTTTTGATAGGGCAAGAGATATATTACGTAGGCTTAAACTTAAAGGATTTTCATCAACTAATGTGGTTTTTGGTATTGGCTCTTACACTTATCAGTATAATACTAGGGACACTCTTGGTTGGGCCATGAAGTCCACCTACGCTGAGATTAAAGGCCAAGGTTATCCGATTACAAAAGATCCTGTTACAGATGACGGAACAAAGAAATCTCACTCAGGATTGCTCAAAGTAGTTAAGGTTGAGGGTTCTCATGGTTACACTTATAAGGTATTAGAGAATCAAACTTGGACTGAGTTCTATGAAAAAGATAATGAATTAAAATTAGTTTTCAACAATGGTAAAATTTTAATTTAAAGTTTATGGGGTGCTCTACGGCGGTAGAGATGGCTACAGTAGTGATCACCATTCGGATGCTACACCGACCCCCTCCAATTTATGCCATTTAATACTGACAAACGTATCAGGACTTGGCGGTACGGATGCAAAGCGGGACACGGGGAATGCCAAGCCAAATCCGTGTGTGGTGAAGAAGTCTTGAGTATTAAGTGGCGCCAGTTTATGGAAAGGTGGGTGAGAGGCTGAAACCGACAGACTGTAAATCTGTTCCCTAAAGGCGCGCTAGTTCGAATCTAGCCCTTTCCACAGAATTTTTAGGTGTGACATAAGCATTGATAGTGATGTCCGCACTGTGACTGCGGAGGAACTGGGTGCGAGTCCCAGATGTCACCCCTAAGAGTTTTACGACAGTCGCGGCGTTGACGGTGAAACGCATATTAACTAGACCTAGTTATTGATGTGCCACGAAGTGGTAGCCAGTTCAATTCTGGCCGATTGTCACTTTTTATGATAGATTATTATACTTACCTTAAGGAGAGTAAAATGGCTATCAAAGAATTTCAAATCAGTTTTGCCGGTCAGGGAATCAATCCCCGATTTGGTCATTTATTGACAGATGACACATTAGCAGAAGTTACAGCAGCTGGATATCTTAATCCTTATATGAAAAGTAGAGGTTTTAGTATTTTACCTACAGACTTCATATTTGTAGCAGCTTCTGATGGTCACCAAATATATAAACCTGTGTTCAGTGGTGAAATAGTTACCTTAACTGTATTGCCGTAACATGGATTTATTGCTATAATAAAATCTCACAATACGTCTCGATATTAGACATATTCATTATGTTAACCCCGTCAAAGAGTCGGGGTTTTTTTATTCATCTGGTATTATATTCTCCAAAGTAACAGTTATTCCCTTTATTTTTGCCAATTTGATCAATTTATAACAAATAGATATCGATGGTTTCCTCTTTCCTGTTTCGTAATTTGAAAAAGTAGATTGCTTTATTGAAAGCAGATTGCATATTTCAATTTGGCTTAGATTCATTTCTAGTCTTAAATGTTTTATAAAGTCATTTGTTTTCATTGTGATCACCATTATGGCTATTGGAATAATAATAATATAAATAAACCTAAAAATATAGAGAAAAATATCTTGTTTTGGATATTTCAATATGCCATAATTCATCTGTACCAAGTATTGTGAATAAAAGGAATTAACATGAATGACGTAACAACAAGAGAAGCAGTCTGCTGGATTTTAGATAGAATGGGATTTAAAAAGATAGTTGACCAAATTAGAAATGGTGAACAAAATTTAGATCCATACATAAATTACATAAAATACAGAGACACCCAGAATCAACAGATAAGAGATTTCATTAATTATTATCTATAGGGAGATATGTCATGCAGAGCAAAAAGGAAGCTAGATGTTATGCGTATGATTTAATATCAGAAGGAAAAAGAGACGTTAAAGACTTATGTGAAGATGAAAAGGAAATATTAGCAGCACACATAATAGATTCATATGATAAATTTAACGCATATGAATTTATTGGAGAACCTTACGAAAGCCAAGAATATGCTCATTTACTAGCAAAATACATGAAAACAAAATCTTGGAATGATGGATCAGAATTATTAGATCTAATGGTAAAAGCAGCTGTTAAGTACGCTGGAAACCAAATAGTAGACTTACTTATTGAACAGGAGCAAGAATTTAATTTCGATAGAAAATACAACCATCATGGAGAATAGATATGCAAAAGGACTTGATTAAACCTATGGATAGGGTTTGCAAAAACAGAAAAGAAAAAATCAAATATATGTTAAAACATTTACTCTTTAAGAATAGACGTGTGAAAAGGAAATCAAAATGAATAATTCAATTTTAATATTAGGCGACAGCGGAACAGGAAAAAGCACTGCTATAAGAACATTACCACCAGAAGAAACTTTTATTATCAATGTTGTTAATAAACCATTACCATTCAGAGGATTTCAAAAGAAATTTACTAAACTTAGCGCTGATGGTTTAACAGGTAATTATTACTGCACTGATGATGCAAACATGATTAGAAAGGCTATAAATACAGTAAATAACAAGAGACCTGAGATAAAATATCTAGTCATAGATGACCTTGGTTATGTTCTTATGAATGGCTTTATGAGAAGAGCTTTAAACAAGGGTTACGATAGATTCTCTGAGATAGGGCATGAATTTAATGTAGCTACAGAGTCATTAAAAGACTTAAGAGAAGACTTGTTTTGTTTTGTCACCATGCACATAGAAACTGACAAACAAGGTAAGACGAAGCCTAAAACCGTTGGAAACATGGTAGACCAATACGTATGCATAGAAGGGAAGTTCACATATATATTCCATACATCTGTTATAGAAAGCAAATACAAGTTCATTACAAAGAATGATGGAATCCATATGGCAAAAACTCCACTTGGGCTGTTTGAGGAGAGACTTATTGATAATGATTTAATGATGATTGTTAATAAGATAAACGAGTACAACAATTTTGAAGACATTAACCAATAAAGGAAATTAACATGAGCGACATTGAAGAGTTCTTAGACCATAACCCATTAAGCGAGATGGACGCATTAGGATTACTTCCTGATGGTGATTACAAAGCTTATATCAAGAAAGTTGAAATAAAGACTACTGGTTCATTTTCAAAAAATCCAGGTAAAAAATACTTTATGGCAACATTAGATGTGTATGGAGAAAATAACAGAGTTCACACATTATTTGCTAATTGCGTATTAGATTACATGCTAAAGCATATGTACGATGCTAGTGGAAAAACAGAAAAATACAATGAAAAGAAGTTAAGCGTTAATGACTGCGTTGACTCAATGGTAACAGTAAAAGTAAAAATCAGAGAAGGTAATGAAAAATATCCTAAACCAAAAAATGAAATATGGGATTTTTTACCTTGCAAAGATGAAGATTTAAACGATCAATTACCATTTTAATCTACACTAATATATATTGGGTGATCATTAACTGATCTCCCAATATACAACATGTAGATATATTTAGATTAAAAGAATAAAATTAGATAGTTAATTACTCATCTATAAAGGACTATCTATGAAAAAATTAATAAAAGTTGCTATTTTATTTTTGTTTATTTCTACAGGTGTTGCATATGCTGAAGATTACGGTATTGATCCTGAATTTATGCAAGATGAGGAAATAGATTATGGAAACTTTTCTTCAAAATCTTCTAATCCAGAATCATCGGTGGAAACACAAGAAAGGTCAGAATACAACATTGATATAAATAATTATGTTACGGTAAGTTACGTTAACACAAAAACTGTAACAGAAAAAAATAAATGATTACTTTGCATCATTGCCCATTGGGGATGACAATGGGCAGACAGGGATGATGCTACTTCACTTAAAGGAAAATCACATGATCGGATATATTTTATCAACTTGTGAGGTAATTAACAATGCCATTAAAGAAAGGTAAAAGTCAAAAAGTAATGTCTGAAAACATTAAAACAGAAATGCATCATGGTAAGCCCCAGAAACAGGCTGTCGCCATTGCTTACAGCGAAGCCCGTAAATCTGGATCTAAACTTCCTAAAAAGAAATCTAAAAGCAAAAAATATTAAAACAATAGTTCATGGGTGCTGACTATCGTGTTTGTTCCTGTGCCAGCACTCACTATTTTATACTGAGAATTAGCAGGTACAAAAAACGATAAAGCATGTCCATCAGTTGTTGCTGCCGCAGCAGATAAAGAGCATTGCGCCCTTGTGACAAACCCAGAACCAGGATCTACTTGAGCGGTAATAGTAGATGTCTGAACCAAAGTAATAGCCATAGTAACGTTACAAATAACAAAGGTATCATTAGTAACGCTAGGAGTTCTTGGCGTATTAAAGGATAAACTTTGAGATGAATACCCTCGTGCCTTATTTATATTCCAACCAATAGATGACAACATGCTTGCTATGTTCAAAGAGCTAGCTTGTTTCCACCATACCAAAGGACTTGCACTACCATTTTGGCATACAAAAACATCATTTGTAGTGGTGTTCCACCAATAAAATAACCATGTATTAGGGATGCTATAACCACTAACAATTGGTTCAGTTGCTGTTGGGTCTCTATCGCAAGTAAAATACACATAAGCTGCATTATAAACTAAGACTGGATCGGCCATAGTATTATCCTAAATTTTTCCATTCATAGGTAGATGTGTCTAATGCGCTTGAAGATGTTAGCACAATAGAAACTCCAGCGTTCTTTGTAACTGTAATTTCTCCTTGAACACCCCCAGCAGTCACGCAAGTTATTGCTATAAAATCACCCGCTTGAACACTGGCAGAAGGTATTGTAACAGTTCCAGCAACCAATACAGCTGAACCAGATGCCCTTTCATAAACTACTGCACCCGTCACACCTTCTTTAGTCACTTCAAGAACTTCACCATCATTGGAAACTTTTACGCCTTCATCGTAAAGCTTATATTGAAAAGCACCAGACATTGGCTGATTTGATCCTGCAAATGTAAATACTGGGTATTGAAGAGTACTTGTATCAGGACCATCCCATACTTCGTTAATATTAACATTAGCATCTGGAACCGCAGTAGCAGCGTTATCATATGGTTCACCAGCAGGAACAACTGCTACGATACCATATTGAACTCCTGATAATAATTTAACAGGAGCTGACAATGTTTTTGTGTACCATGTGCTTGTGCTATCTAAAGGATCTGTCGTTGCAACAAAATCATCAGCTAAAAGAACTTGGTCACTTTGTCTATATAAACCAATATGTCTTGTTCCACCCATTGTAAAGTTAGACGCTCTATATTGCAGAGCGCTAACCCACATATCGACTAGAGGAATAAAACCAAATCCTTCTATTCTATCCGCTGCATTGGTAGCTGTACCAGTTGGGCTGGTTGGCGTTGCTATGCAATTTACTGGCTGACCTAATGTATTAATCATAAGAGGATTAACATCTAGGATGTTAATCTCTCCTCCATTAGCATAAGCCTTCTCTAATGTAATAGGTAAAGAAACATTTAGATCTCCAGGAAGATCAATATTGAGATTACCTCCTGTGATACCAATATTAAAGTTATTCTCTACCCCTGTACCACCGTTATAAGCTGGAATTGGCATGTTAATCTCCTAGGTTACTTCATACGTAAATATTGCTTCTAATATGTAATTTTGGCTAAGAGAAGCAACGTTCATATCTATTCTTATTCCAAATGAGGTTATAGAAGAAACGTTAGTAACAACACCATCTCCAAT
>Ga0070679_100007427_pt1 | contig 10242 bp, 9 predicted proteins | sample KBSC63BmetaG_FD_65652 | JGI IMG/M metagenome (GOLD analysis project Ga0070679, IMG submission 65652) | Corn rhizosphere microbial communities from Kellogg Biological Station, Michigan, USA - KBS C6-3B metaG | ecosystem: Host-associated > Plants > Roots > Rhizosphere | place: USA: Michigan... | reverse complement strand
TCCTGTAAAAGCGATTAACGAAGTCGGAATTGGGATTTTCACAGTAGCGGTGGCTGGGGTTGCGCTGCATCATGGAACAAGGCGCTTAGGAGACTTAGGAGATCTGCTGTGCGGCATCGGGCGTGGACGGGGCGAGACAACTCTGGGCAGCGATGGAGTTCGATAATGGCGAGTGGGTCAGAGTGTTGAAGTGACCTTCACTCAAAGCATATACACTAACTTGTTTTTCTTGGTGGCCTCCACTAGTTTGGTTTCTGTGCTGTCACGATCATGTCGAGCCTCTAAAACTCGAGGGCCCAGTGCCAGCACGAAGACCGTTCGGTGCTCGGTGGCCCCTTTGAAGCGAGTACACGCTCTGAGTTGATATCGAAGCCCACATTTTTCCACCGACACCTGCGGTCCTCTCGCAGAGGATAAAGAGAGAACAAAATGGCAGACCTTCTCAAGCTCGACGCCCTTGTGCACGCCCTCTCCAGCACTGCTGCTGCCTTTCGTTGCCGCCGCACCCTCCAGCCCGCTGGCGGCCCCGGGGACAAGGTCTTCCCCCCGACCTACGCTGGTGCGGTATACGCCGTCGAGGAACGACGTGTACGGAATGCCAACGGCGAAGATGAGGTCGTACCATGCGTGCTCCTCGATGCAGTCCAGTCCAGTGCGAATCGAATGGAAGAAGCGCTGCAGGAGGCCGTGGACGCTGGTGAACTCGCACTCCCCGTCATCGAGGTTCGATTCCCCGATAAAGAGCTCCTCCAGCCGGTGGGCCGAATCACCAGTCTTCAGGCCCCGCACCGCTCCGCAGACGCCATACTGCGGGACAGTCTCCTGAACGGCACCCCCTTCCCCGCAAGCGACGTTGGGCAGCGCTTGGCACGGTGCACCCTCCAGAACGCTACCGCACTCTATGAGTACTGTCCCACCGCCTTGGTGTTCGGCCTCTGGGATTCGACGGGACCTCGCGGAGGACTCGGCGCGAAATTCGCACGAGCCATCGTGTCAGAGATCATGGGCATGAACGCCAGCTTCGGCACCAAAACCAGCAGCCGGATTGACCCTCTTGGGATCCAACTGAAGGCTGGGCCGGTATACCGATCCGCCGGCGGACCGCTTGGATGGACCCTCGATGAGAAACAGGCGACTTCGAAGGGAAAAGATCCCGAAAGGATCAAGGATGGCAAACCGTCGCAGGTGAACCACGGCAACATTGCGCCGAGTCTCTCAGCGATCGATCGCGAGTCCGGTCGCCCGCTGGCGGGTGGTGTGACCATCTCGCATGCCGAGCAATCCATCGTGCTTTCCCTGCCCGCGCTGCGCCGGCTGCGCTTCCCTGATGGAGATGGCAAACTCAACCCGGCCCGTGATGCCGCAGCCCGGACCGTTCTTGCCGCCCTCGGCCTCTGTGCGTCGACTCTCGCCATGGACAAGGGGCTCGACCTCCGTTCCCGCTGCCTCCTTTGGCCCGAACAGCCCGCCGAGTGGGAACTCCTCGACATTCCTGGGTCCGATCCCAAGCGCTTCACGCTCGACCATAACAGTGCTATCGCCCTGCTGAAGGAGAGTGTGGTGGCCGCCGCGAAGCACGGCCTCAGGTGGTCAGGCCCGATCGCACTCACCGCCTCCGACCCCTTGGTTGAACTGGTCCGCAAGAGCCAGGAGCTGGCCTTGAAGGAGGGTTCCGAGGAGTCAGAGTGATGCCTTCCCTCGTCCTCGGAATCCGGTATCTCACGGGATACGCGGTCGCGACCGATCCCACGAACCGGGACATCGCCGAGTGGCCGCCGCATCCCGGAAGGGTCTTCATGGCCTTGGCAGCCGCCTACTTTGAAACTGGGGAAGACGTTGCGGAGCGGGCCACCCTCGAGTGGTTGGAGTCTCTTCCGGCGCCGTCACTCCACGCACCGGAAGCCGACCCTCGGACCGTGGTGACTCACTTCGTTCCGGTGAACGATACCGCCGGGCCCTCCAAGGCGCCCTTGCAGTCTGCCCCGGACTTCACCCGCGATCGCGCTGGCCGGACCTTCCCTCGCGTTCGCTTGCGTGACGATCAGGTTTACCTGACATGGAACGGAATCGACGTACCGGAGAGGCATCGCACAGCCTTGCAGGGTCTGTGCGCCAAAGTCACTCGCGTTGGGCACTCGTCATCCCTCGTGCAGATGTGGATGGCGGATGAGGTCAACGGGGATCTCCAGCAGTTCGACCCCGACTCCGTCGCGGCCGATCAGCACCTCCGCATTGTGAGCCCTGGCACGCTCCAGTATCTCCTCCGCGAATACAACGGTACAGCCATTGAGAACTTTGCCCGGCTCTCCGATGCCATTCTTGGAAGCCGGGGCAAGGAGCAACTCGCCCTGAAGGAGGAGTTCGAACGAACATTCGGGCTGCCATGGAGAAAGTCGCTTCAGCCGCCCGAGAACCGGCGCCCGGTACTCGGCCTCTGGCAAGGTTACCGTGCGGTCGAAAAGCCGAGAGAGCCTCCGGCGCGGACTGTGTTCGATCCCGCCTTGATCGTCCTGCGCCTGGCGAGGGAGGACAGCCGGTACGAAGCCCTCGAACTGGTGACGTCACTCAGGGTGGCCGATACGCTGCGCAAGGCCGTGCAGCGGGTGGCCGACCAGGACCTGCAGCTTGGCATTGTACCCGAGGTTCTTTCGGGCCACCGGCACGATGGAAAACCAAGCGAACGGCCCCACGCCGCTTTCATACCTCTTGGCTTCGTCGGCGATGAGCATGCTGACGGCCATCTACTTGGGATTGGGATTGCCCTCCCGCGGAAGGAACATTGGCCCAACGAGGAATCGGAGCGCAGGATCGTGATGACAATCCTTACCCGGGTGCCACATCTGACGCTGGGACCGCTCGGGGTCTGGACACTGACCCCCGAACTACGCGAGACTCCGCCCAGGGCGCTCATACCCGAGATTTGGACAGGGGCGCCTCGCGGAGCGATGACGTGGGCCTCCGTGACTCCGGTCGTGTTCGACGAGCACCCGAAGGAGAAGGAACGCGTCGCCTATCTGGAGGCCGTGGGCCGGATGGTGCGCGCGGCCTGCGTCCGCGTCGGCCTCCCCGAGCCGGTGAACGTGGATGTGAGCCCTGTCTCATGGCACCTCGGTGCCCCGGTAGCCAAGGATTTTCCCCGACTGACACGTAAGGACGGGAGCGAACGCCGCCACCTTCACATCTGGTTGGAGTTCGCCCAGCCGGTGGTAGGCCCCATCATCCTTGGTGCGGGACGGTATCGCGGGTACGGTCTCTGTCGCCCCTTGCTCAGGAAGTCTGGGGTGACGCGATGACCCTTACCGCCGGGGACTTCCCCGCCTTCTTCCGGGCCATCCACGGGGACGACCCCTTCCCGTGGCAAGGAATGCTCGCGGAGCGAGTAGCTCAAATCGGCTGGCCGGACGCGCTCGACCTGCCCACAGGAAGCGGGAAGACCGCGTGTCTGGATATCGGCATCTTTGCGCTTGCCTGCCAGGCTGATCGGCCGGCCGCGGAACGCACGGCCGCTCGGCGGATCTTCTTCGTCGTGGATCGTCGTATCGTGGTGGATGCCGCCTTTGCGCGCGCATTGAAGATTGCGCGCGCGCTGCAGAAGGCCAGGGAGGGTGTCCTGGGGGAGGTGGCGGACGCCCTCCGCCGACTCCATGGAGAACGGCTTCCGTTGTTCGCCGCTCGGATGCGGGGAGGAGTCACCCGCGACGACGGGTGGATGCGCTCACCGGCCCAGCCGGCGATCATCACGGGGACGGTGGACCAGGTCGGCTCCCGCTTGCTGTTCCGTGCCTATGGTCCGCGGCTGGCCACGGCGCCGATCCACGCCGCCCTGGTCGGGAATGACAGTCTGATCCTGCTCGATGAGGCGCACTGTGCCGTGCCGTTCTACCAGACGGCGAGTGGGGTGGCGCGCTATCGCCGGCCCGACTGGGCCACAGAGCCGTTGCCGTTACCGTTCAACGTGGTGGTCATGTCTGCGACGCCGCCCGAGGGGGCCACGGATGTCTGGCCGGGCCCGGCGGAGCGGACTCGCGCACTGGAACACCCTAAGCTGGACCAGCGGTTGCAGGTCCCCAAAGGCGCAGAGTTGGTCTTGGCACGTATCCCGAAGCGGCCAAAGAAGGGCGAAATTGGCCTTCGGGGCGATCCAGTCAGCGATGATGATGAACTCGTCGCAGACGCGGCCGACCGCGCGATCAAAGCCGTGGCGCAGGGAAGAAGGCGGATCGCCATCATGGTGAATCGGGTCCGAACGGCCCGGAGGATCTACCAGCAGCTTGTGGCCGAGGTTGGTAGCACCACGGACGCCCTCATCGCGGATCTGGTGCTCCTCACTGGGCGGATGCGTCCGCTCGATCGCGATACGGTTGTCGGCCGATGGAGTGCGGACCTGAACGCCGCAGAGATTCAGCCCGCGTTGGACCGCGCAGTGATCGTCGTGACGACACAATGCCTCGAGGTCGGCGCCGACTACAGTTTCGACGGTTTGATCACTGAGTGTGCCAGTCTCGACGCCCTTCGCCAGCGTTTCGGCCGCCTCGACCGGCTGGGCATTATTGGTGACGCCACCGCAGTGATTCTTGTCCGGAAATCCCAGGTCAAGAACGAGGAGAAGCTTGAGAAGCTCGATGGTGAGGGGAAGCCCGACGATCCAATTTACGGCAACGCGTTGGCTCGCACCTGGAACTGGTTGAGTTCGGTGGCCACGGAGGAGGATGGGCGGCAGGTCGTGGATTTCGGCGTGGCGGGCCTCGGACATCTGCTGCCCAAGAATGAGGAGGAACGACGCACTCTGCTCGAGAGGCTGAATGCCCCGGCCCCCGATGCTCCGGTTCTGCTTCCGGCGCACCTTGATTGTTGGGTGCAGACCGCGCCTCCACCGAATCCTGATCCCGACCCAGCGGTGTTCCTGCACGGGCCGAACCGAGGGGAACCCGAAGTTTCTGTAGTCTTGCGCTCCGACCTGCTGGAGAACAATCCCGAGGAGTGGCCGGAGGTAGCGAGCCTCTCTCCCCCCAGCTCGCTCGAGGCCCTATCAGTGCCGCTCAGGGTGATACGCGCCTGGATTGGCGATACCAGCGACGTCGACCCTGGTGGAGACGTGGAGGGCGAAGTGAGAGGCGAAGATGAAGGCGAACGCCAGCGCGGCCGGCGCCCGGTACTGATCTGGAAGGGGCGAGATCGGAGCAAGGTCACCAGCCACCCCAAGGACATTCGTCCGAATCAAGTACTCATACTTCCTGCGACACCGGACGCCCACGGTCTGGGCGATTTTCCGCGGGATGGACTGATCGAGGACCTTGGCGATGCCGCGTCGTACGTGGCACGACGGCGACCTCGGATTCGTATCAATGGAGCGGTGCTGAAGCCATGGAAGGATCACCCTGCTGTCGCCGCCTTGTTGGAATGGAGCAGCACTGAGGAAGTGGAGGACGACGAGGTGCTATCAGTCCTGTCAGGTCGGCTTGAGGCGGTGGCGACCGCAGGCGGTGAACAGGAGGGTGGGCATGCCGATCCGCTACCGGACTGGCTCCGGAAGGCAGCGGGGTATCTCACGGCTCCGTCCCGGCGACAGGTGCTCTTGAAGCACCCGGGCGGAGGTTGGATCGTGGAGGCCCGCGGCCGTTTGCCGGTTGAGGACCCATTGGCCGAAGCCGTGGAAGAGGAAACCACTGCGGATGGGGACGATCTGACCTCGTCCTCGGACGTCGAAGTCACCCTGCAATCCCATCTCGCGGATGTGGCCGTAATGGCGGGGCAGTTCGCCACCCGCTGCCTGCCGCCGCCGCTGCATCCGGTGCTCCAACAGGCTTCGCGGATGCACGATCTGGGTAAGGCGGACTGGCGATTTCAGGTCATGCTTCATCGTGGCAGCGAGATCGAGGCCTATCGGACTGCGAGGCTGCTCGCCAAGTCCACCGACGTACCCCGATCGCAGGTGGCGGCAGCCCGGGCGCGCCGGCTTTCCGGGCTCCCCGAGGGATGGCGCCACGAGATGCTCTCGTTGCAGCTTGCCGAACGGGCAGCAGTGGATTCCGAGCAGCGCGATCTCCTTCTCCACCTCATCGCCAGTCATCACGGTCATGCCCGGCCTTTCGCACCGGTGATTTCCGATCCCGACCCGGGCGCGGTGGATCTCAGCACACTTCCCGGGGCACCCGCTGGGCTGGATGCTGCAGCGCGGGCTACCCTTGTTCCATCACACCGGCTCGATTCTGGAGTCCCGGAGCGCTTCTGGCGCCTGACACGGCGCTACGGCTGGTGGGGGCTCGCTTACTTGGAGGCCAGCCTGCGGCTCGCCGACTGGAAAGCCAGTGGCGTCGAGGAGTCGGCAGCCGGAATGGCTCACCAAGAACCGGGTGTCGTATGACTACGTCGCCGGAACGAACCGCGTTTCTCCTCGAGGGACTGGATGGGGGTAATCCTCTGGCGTTTCTGGCTGCCGTCGGGCTACTCCGCGCGGCATCTCTGGTGGAACCATGCTGGACACCTTCGATGTCGTGGGCGGTGGCGTCCGGAGGACTGCGGCCCACGCTGGCGCTTGCCGGCGCTGTGGACCAGGCGGACCTCCTCGATCGAATACATCGACTCCTTCAGACCATGGATGGCCATCTGGCATTGGCACGATGGGACAATCTCGGCGTTCCTTTGAAGGAATACCGGCAGTACATGCAGGATGCTGCTCTCGCGGCTACACCATCAGATCGCACCTGGGCGGACTTTGCCGCTGCCTTCGGCTCCGACGCCGTCGCGACCCGGGATGCGAAGAAGAATATGGTGATCGAAGACACGGCGTTGCGTACCGTCAGTGGAGCGGGGCACCAGCATTTCCTTGGGATCATGCGAAACGTAATCGCCATCACCACGGTTGATCACCTCCGGCGGGCGCTCTTCGCTCCTTGGGACTATGCCGACCCCATGCCGAACAGCACGCTCCGGTGGGATCCGGTCGATGATGCCCGCCACGCGCTCCAGTGGCGGAATCCGAGCGGCGATCCGGCACGAAAGGTGGGAGGCACGATGCTCGGGGCCACCCGTCTGGCGATCGAGGGACTGCCTCTCTTCCCAACCATGCCCAGTGGGACTCGGCTCCAAACGACTGGCTTCACCGGTACCGGCCGGCGAAACACGTTTTTTACCTGGCCCCTCTGGGAGGGAGAGATCGGGGTGGACAGCTGCAGGAGCCTGCTTGCGCTAGCCGCACTGCAGGGGGAGGTACCGGACGCGGCCATGCTTCGGAAGCGAGGAGTGCTGGCGGTATTCCGGAGCCAGCGGATCACCGAGGGAAAGTACCGGAATTTCACGCCTGGACGGAGGGAGGGATGACGTACCGGGGCGCATATGAGAGGCCCGCCCTGCAAACAAGAGGACTAGCCTGTATTTCCTTGCGAGTCGAAGTCTTCCAGGTCGCATAAAATGCCAAGGCCAGCCGAGATCCTGTCGTGCCTAAAGGCTCCTTTCATCGTTCAGCATCTCGGGCAGCATTTCCCAAGGTGGCACGTTCACCTCACCTTCGATCAGCCCCTGCTAGGACCAGGCGCCATTGGCACCGGGCGACACGGGGGCTTGAGTCTATTCGCCATGGTTCAGAATGCTGGTGAGTGTCGGCCATCAGAGACCGAGTCTTCCTTCCGATAAGGTTTCCTCATGCCCGCTTCCGGCGAGCCACCCGACCTCCTCCCCGCCCGCATGCTCAACGAGTATGCCTACTGCCCACGTTTGTTCCATTTGATGCACGTGGATGGCCGCTGGGCCGACAACGAGTACACGGAGGAGGGCCGCGAAGCGCATCGGCGGGTGGACCGTCTCGATCACGTACTCCCGGACCCTGAGGCCTCCGCAGACCGGCTGGAGAAGCCCGAGACCGACGGCGGTGACGACCCGCCCGAGCTCTCCCGCTCGGTAAGCCTGGGCTCCGAGGCCCTCGGACTTACCGCCAAGCTCGACCTGGTTGCCACGGCTGGCGACGAAGCGGTGCCGGTTGAGACCAAGCGTGGGCGTGTACCGAGCAACCCGGAACGTTCCTGGGAGCCGGAGCGGGTGCAGCTCATGGCGCAGGGGTTGCTGCTTCGAGAGCACGGTTATCGCACCGATCACGGGGTCCTTTATTTTGCCGGCTCCCGCACCCGGGTGGACGTGCCGTTCACGCCGGAACTGGAAGCGCAGACACTCCGGCTGGTTCGGGAGGCCAAGGCCGCTACGGCCAGCCCGATCTTGCCCGACCCGCTGGAGGACAGCCCCAAGTGCGATGGCTGCTCGCTGTCCGGCATCTGCCTTCCTGACGAAACGCTCGCCCTGCGTGAAACCCCCGGAATACCGGAAGATGCTGGCTCCGATGCGGTTCGCCGCCTTTATCCGGCACGGGAAAATGCGCTGCCACTCTACGTCCAGGAGCAGGGGGCCAAGGTCGGGAAGAGCGGCTCGACGCTGGTGGTGAAGAAGGGCGAGGAGGACTTGGGCAAGGCGCGCCTGAAGGACGTGAGCCAGTTGGTACTGTGCGGCAACGTGTCCATTTCGGCACAAACGATTCAAGTACTCTGCGAGGCGGACATTCCAGTGGTTCACCTCTCACGGGGCCACTGGTTCTATGGCATCACGCGGGGAATTACCCTCCGTAATGCCTATGATCGTGCGGCGCAGTTTCGCGCCGCGGGCGACCCCGCACGGGCCGTGGCGTTCGCCAGAGCGGTGGTTTTGGCAAAAGGTGCTAACCAGCGAACGTTTTTGGGTCGCAATGTGTCGCCCACGCCAGCGGATATCATGTCCAGCATGGCCGCGAGGCTCAGCAGGGTCGGGGCGGCCGAATCGCTAGCCGCCCTGCTCGGCCTGGAAGGTGCGCTGGCCTCCGATTACTTCGGCGCGTTCGGCCGGATGCTTCGGCCGCGAGATTTTGATGCGGAGTGGGACTTCACGTCCCGGAACCGGCGCCCGCCCAAAGATCCCGTGAACGCGTTGTTGTCGTTCGGCTATGCGTTGCTGGCGAAAGAGTGCGCTGTTGCGCTGCTGGGCGAGGGCCTTGACCCGTGGTGGGGCCTGTATCACCAGCCGCGGCACGGCCGGCCGGCGCTGGCGCTCGACCTGATGGAAGAATTTCGGCCGCTGCTGGTGGATAGTGCGGTGCTCACCGCAATCAATACAGGGATGGTCACGGCAAAGAGCTTCCAGCGCTCGAACGCCGCGTGTGTGCTGACCGATACCGGACGGAAGGCCTTCATTCGAGCTTACGAAGCACGAATGGATCATCTCATCACGCACCCGCTCTTCGGCTACCGGTGCACTTGGCGGGCGGTGGTCCGGGTGCAGGCGCGCCTGCTTGCCCGATGGCTCCGGGGTGACGTTCCTGCGTACGTCGGGGTGACTACCAGGTGACGGAGCGCCGGCATTATATCATCGCGTACGACATCAGCGACGACAAGCGCCGGAACGAGATCTATACTATGCTTTGCGGCGCTGGCGATCATGCGCAGTTCAGTGTATTTCTGTGCGAGTTGGATGGCCGGGAGCTGGCTGCGCTCCGCGGCCGCCTTCGCACAGTAGTCAATCACGGGGAGGACCAGATCATCATTCTCGACTTGGGTCGCGCGGAGCGCCCACTGGATGAGCGCCTTCAAGTGATTGGCCGCGGGTATGAACCGTCAGTGCGCACGGTGGTGATCTGATGACGCCGGTGAGCCAGCGAGCGCCGGAGTGGTGGGCGCATCCTAGTCGCCGCTCGAACGCATTACGGGACAGCGTGTTACCCATCACGCGCATGGGATGCCCTGACCCGGTTCTGAATCACTTCCGAGGGTCTCTCGCAAACCTCTTTGTAAGTGATGGCCACATCGGCAGTTGCGCGCTGGGCCATTTCCGTAGCCTCTGAGCTACGGCCACATTGAAGCGCGCTGGCGGCGTGCCGCGCGGTATTGCAGGAACGGAAATTTCCGTAGCCTCTGAGCTACGGCCACATTGAAGCCGCCGCGTCGGTAATCGCCTGAATCAGCATGTCGTATTTCCGTAGCCTCTGAGCTACGGCCACATTGAAGCGCGGCTGAACTCGCGCGTATCCTGCATCCGGTGAACCATTTCCGTAGCCTCTGAGCTACGGCCACATTGAAGCAGGTCCACGATGGACAGGCGGCGCGCGGTCAGCGTCATTTCCGTAGCCTCTGAGCTACGGCCACATTGAAGCCGCGCGAAGATTTACATAGACCCCGACTATTTCGCGGCATTTCCGTAGCCTCTGAGCTACGGCCACATTGAAGCCAG
>Ga0070679_100007424_pt1 | contig 10245 bp, 5 predicted proteins | sample KBSC63BmetaG_FD_65652 | JGI IMG/M metagenome (GOLD analysis project Ga0070679, IMG submission 65652) | Corn rhizosphere microbial communities from Kellogg Biological Station, Michigan, USA - KBS C6-3B metaG | ecosystem: Host-associated > Plants > Roots > Rhizosphere | place: USA: Michigan... | reverse complement strand
CCCTGCGGCAGCTCGCGCACGCCCAGCACCCCGCGCGAGCGCTCGAGATCCGGCCAGCCCAATGCGGCGGGAAGGCGCACCGTCGACAGCGCGCCGAACCCGCGCAGCAGCCAGGTCCCGTCCAGGCGGCGGGCCAGGGTCGCCTGCTGGAACCCGCGCACCGTGGCCGCGTACTCGCGGGTCCAGACCGGGAACGTCTCTTGCTGCAGCGCCCACTTGTAGACCTCGTGCAACGCGTTCAGCGCCGCCACCTTGGTCCCCGAGTAGAAGTGGTAGTAGATGCCGATCGGCTTCAGGCGCCGCGGCCCGTCGGTGAACCGGAAGTAGTCGATGACCCGCCGGAAGCCGTAGAACGGCCCCCGCCACAGGTTGGTGTAGACGTTCTCGTTCTGCGCGGGCGCGTAGATCTGCAGGCGCGCGCCGACCGGCCGCACCAGCGACGGGACCTGGGACAGGGCCAGCCGCGCGCCCGGCTCTTCGGCGTCGTCGCCGTTCACGTTCTCCAGCGCCAGCGCGTCGGTCCGTTCCAGGGCCGCCTCGGGCGGCAGCGCGTCGCCGCTCCAGAGGAACACGCGGGTCGGCTTGCCGGGCGGGGCCAGCCGCTGGTTGATGTAGGCCACCGAGCCGTCGACCTCCCGCTCGATCGAATAGACGTAGCCGGGGATGGGGAGCCGGTCGCCGTCTCGCCGCTCGTCCTCGTCCGGGGCGGGGCCGGGCGGCGTGCCGGCGCGCGCCCAGTCGAACGGGTGGCTGTAGGTGTGGCTGGCGATCTCGACCTCCGGCCGGGCGAAGATCTTGCGGGCGATCGCCTCGAACGCGGGCGACTTGTCGGGATAAAGGCCGCTGGGGCCGACCTCGCCCTCGATGACCGAGACGGTGGTCGGAAGCTGGTAGCGCGCCAGCAGCTCGCGCCGGATCACCTCGCCGGCCAGCGCGCGGTCGGGCATCTCGGCGACGCTGACGAACCCGTCGCCGTCGATGTGGATCTCCAGCACGCGGCGCCCGTTGGTGGTGGTCGCATCGGGCGCCGGCAGCGGCGCCAGCGCCAGCGCGCCGGTCAGGAATTTGAACGGGTCGAGGATCCACCGGGTCCGCCCCTCGGCCCCCTCGGCGGTGACGTAGGGGGCCAGCGCGACGCCGCCCCAGTCGCCGTGGGCCACCGGCACGAACCGGTGCCCCTGCGCGTCGCCGATCTCCAGGTGGCGCGCCAGCGCCGGCGTGTCCCACAGGGGCCGCTCGCGCACCCGCGGCGTGGCCGGCGCTTCCAGGCCGATCCAGTCGTCGCTGGCCGCCACGCGCAAAGGCGGGCGCGCCGGCTGGGGCGGGACCACCAGGCCCAGGCGGGCGCGCAGGCCCGGCGAGGGGGTGAATCCCAGGTGATCGATGATGGCGACCCGCAAGCCGTCGTCGATCTGCCGGCGCAGCCAGGCCTCGAACCGATCGCTGCCGGGCAGGTCGTCGTCGGTGAACCAGGTGACGATCCCCGCGTAGCGCGCCCGCAGGTCCCCCGCCGGCAGCGGCGCCCGAGCATCCGCGTAGTCGACCGCGTAGCCGAGGTATTCCAGCGGCATCGCCAGCAGCCGGTGCGCCGTGCTCGCGGCCAGGCTCGGCTCTTCCCCGCGGTCGCGCACCACCAGGACGCGCCGGGGAACGGGCTGGATGGCGCCCAACCCCAGGCGATCGCCGCTCCCCAGCCGGATCCAGGGGACGAGGCCGGCGATCTGGATCTGCCGCGCGAGCTGTTGCGCCCGCGCCGTCTCGCCGGGGGCCAGGCGCTCGACGTCGACGATCGGCAGCGGCGCCGCGCGACCGGCCGCCAGCTCGCGGCGCGCGAAGGCGGCCAGCTCGGTCGCCCGGCCCGCGGCCTGCGAGACCACCAGGCCGGACAGCACGGGCGCAGCGGCCACGGCCAGCTTGGGCTCGCCGGCCAGCAGCAGCTGCCCCGCGGGCCAGACCTCGCGCAGGGCCGCGACCGCCCCCGCGACGCCCGCCGGGTTGGCCGTTGCGCCGACGTCCAGCAAGGCTCCCTGGTAGCCGGCGACCGCCAGCCGGCGGCCCTGCACCAGCAGGTCCTCCCGCGACTGCCCGGACGTCGCGACGATGCGAGCGAGCGGCCGGCTGCCGGCCCGGGCCAGCGCGCCGGTCAGCTCGGGCTTGGCGCGCGCCGGGTCGAGCACCACCGTCGGGTAGAACGCCAGCGCGTCGCTCAGATCCTCGGCGCCGTCGTAGAAGGCGACGTCGGTCACGTCGGGGACGGCCGTCGCCAGCGGCGCCGCGCGGCCGGTGTCGGCCACCGCCAACATCAGAACGCCGGCGGCCAGGGCCGCGCGTGCCAGGTCAGAGCTGCCAGTCACAGACATGGTCCTGGTTGGCGCTGGAGATGGTCACGTAGGGCGAGAACCCGTGGGCCCGGCTGCGAGCGTACACGGCGCGCGCCCGGCGCCGGTCGTGGCAGTTGCCCAGGTAGTCGAGGGTGGTGATGGAAAAGGGCGCCCCGCCGGAGGCGCCGAGCTGCTTCCAGGCCAGCAGCTCCGCCTCGGCGTCGCGGTCGTACCGCGGGGCGTACACCTCTTCGCGCGAGATCCCGTCCAGCAGGCGTGGGAACGGGGTTCCGTCCACGACCGCGTCGCGGGTGGTCGCACCGGTGGCGTTCTGCATGACCAGCACCAGCCCCGGGAAGGCCCGGCGCAGGCGCGCGACCAGGGCCAGCGTCCCCGCCACGCAGGCGCGGTCGCAGGGGCCGCCGGTCCCCTTGCCGCGAGGGCCGTGCTCGACGATCTCGAGGTTGTCGAGGAAGAAGCCGTCGACGCCGGTGGCGGCCAGCCGCGGCGCCACGTGCTCGAGGATCAGCCGTTGATGGTCCGGATTGGCGGGGTTCATCCAGACTTCGTCGGGGTAGCCGGGGTAGGGACCGAGCTGCGCGACCCGGTTGCGCCCGCAGGGGACCAGGCCGGCCGGCGCGCGGCTGAAGTACCGACGGCTCCGCTCACAGGAGCCGACGTTGAGGTAGCTGAGCACGGTGTTGCGCCCGTCCGCCTTCAGCGTGCGGATCTGGGCCGGCGTGAAGTTGCCGGCGTCCGGGTCGGCGTCGATGTTGATCAGACGGAAGGTGGCCGCGATCCGATTCAGGTCGCCGGCCTGGCGCGCCGACCCGTAGAACGAGATCCAGGGGGCGTTGGCGGTGATGCCGCGCCGGCGGCCCCGCGACTCCGGCGCCGGGCCCGTCCCGACGGACGCCGCCGCGCTGGCGGCACAGACGGCCAGCGCGCACCAGACGGCGGAGACGACCCACCGCCGGCCGGTCCGCGCGCGAGAAACAGACGTCTGGCAAGCCTTCGCGTACACGTCTCCCCTCCGTCGGAACCAAGGCGATTAGGGCACGCGGAACGTCAGGCCATCGAAGAAATTGGCCGTTCGCCAATTTTGCTGCAGGTCAGCGGCAGGGGCGGTCGGGCGCCAGATGCGAGACCACCACGGTATCGGGGCCTGACCTGAGAACCTGCTCTTCGACCGCCTGGCCGCGGTCGAACGTCCCCTGGTAGCGGACCTCCGGGTCGAAGTCCGCGTCGAAGACCTTGAAGCTCTGGATGCGCGCGTCGACGATCAGCACCGGGCCCCGGAAGCCGGCCGCCCGGGCGCGCCGCACGCGACCGCAAAAGTCGTAGGCCGCCGGGTCGAGGCCGCCCAGGCCGCCGAAGATGACCCGCTCGTTCCGGTGGAGGCGGGGCGGGAAGGGGGCGCCCGCGTCGGTCACCACCCAGGCCTGGTCGCGCAGCGACTGGGGCAGGACGTTGGTCAGGCAGCCGTTGGCGCAGCGCGCCTCCAGCACCGGCGCGGCGGCGTTCAGGGCGCGGCTGTTGGTGACACTCAGCTTGCCGGCGAAGGCGATCAGCGCGACGGCCGCCGCCACCGTCAGGCCGGCCAGCGCCCGGGCGGCCCGGGGCGGCAGCCGGTCGGCCAGGCGGTCCACGCCGCGCGTGATCGCCAGCACCAGCGGCACCGCGATGCTGACGTAGTAGGCCGGGTTCTGCTGGGGGACGAACAGCATCCCCAGCGGCAGCAGGTAGGCGGCCAGCAGCCAGCCCCGTCCCCACCCGCGCCAGGAGCCAAGCTTCCGCGCGCCCGCCACCGCCAGCGCCACCCCGACGGGCGTCAGCCCGTAGAGCCACAGCAGCACCAGCAGCAGGTCGACCGGCTTGGTCACCACCCGCAGGACGGCCCACCCCGGGTGGTGGAGCAGGGCGTGCGCCAGGCTGCCGTGGTTGGCGTCGAACCCGCCGAAGTAGCGGACCGATGCCCGGTAGCGGCCATACTCGGTCCCTGGCAGCTCCGGGTGCATCAGCAGCGGCAGCCCGTCGAAGAACGTGTAGAAGGCGTAGGTCGGGTCGCCCGCCGTGGCGCCCCCGGCCAGCGCCCGCCGGATGGCGAAGACCGCCCCCAGTCCCCCCAGCGCGCCGATCGCCAGCGCCAGGGCAGCCCGGCGGGGCGCCACGACCTCGGGCATGCGCGGCCCGAACCAGGCCAGCACCGCGGCGGCGCCCAGACAGGTCGCCAGCGCCTCGTAGCGCGCCGACGCGGCCAGCGCGGCCAGCACCGCCGCCAGGACGGCCAGGAGCGCGCGACCCCCCGCGCCCCGCACGGTCGAAACCCGCGCCGCGGCGGCCAGCGCGCAGGCCGTCAACCCGGCCGCCAGCGTGACCCCCAGGTTGTTCCGGCCGGACTGCGAGGCCAGCAACGGGACCAGGGCCAGCGTGGCCACCAGGATCGTTCGTTGCCGGCGGGTCGGTTCGCGCCAGACGAACCGCGCGATGCCGACGGCGCCCGCCGCCAGCAGCAGGTGCGCGACCAGGTAGACCGCTTCGTTGGCGCCCAGCGCGCTCAGCCCCAGCCGGCGCGCGGCCACCAGCGCGTAGTAGGCCAGCGGTTGCTCCTCGGCGGCCCGGGCCTGCCCCAGCGCCAGCTGGCGCGCGTGCTCCAGATAGCCCAGGTTCATCCAGCCGATGTCCCAGCCGTAGCGGGCCAGGTACAGCAGGCGCGCGGCCAGGACCGCCCCCAGGGCAGCCCAGGTCATCGCGGGTTGTCGTCGACCAGCGGACGGGCGCGCAACCAGGTCAGCAGCGCCGGCAGCGCCACGATGGCCGCCGAGAGGCAGGCGATCTCGCCCAGGATGGCCATCATCCCGAACCCCTGCAGGGCGCGGTTACGCGCCGCCAGCAGCGACCCGTAGCCGACGATCGTGGTCCACGAGCAGAGCGCGACCGCCGAGCCGGTCGACACCACGGCCCGCAGGATGTCCCGCTCTTCGCGATAGCGCGTGATCACGTTCAGCGCGTACTCGGCCCCGATGCCGAACGTGATGGGGAGCGCGATGAAGTTGAGGAAGGTGACGTGCACCTGCGCCCAGCCCGCCGCCCCCACCATCATCAGCACGCCCATGATCAGCGTCCCCATCGCCATCAGCACCGCCAGCGCGGGACGGATGGTGAACGAGATGATGATCAGCACGGCGATCAGCGACGCCACGGTCGCGATCGGCCCGTCGCGGAGCACCGAGCGGATCATGGAGCCGAACACCACCGCGCTGCCCGAGGTGTCCAGCACCTTTCCGTTGGGCAGGTGCAACACCTGCAGCACCGACGCGATCCGCAGCAGGTCCCGCCCGTTCCAGACCGAGATGCCGTGCTCGGCCGGGTACACCAGCACGACGCGCCCGATGGTGCCGTCCGCCTCCGTGAACGGGCGGCGGGCCAGCGGCGGCAGGTCGCCCGGCTTCAGCGGGTGCAACCCGTCCGGCGGGTTGATCTTGTCCAGGTCGGCCTTTTCTTTCTCGTTCAGGACCGACAGCGCCGGATCGTGCGTCAGCTTCCGGATCTGGGCGATCAGGTCCAGCTTGCGCGCCTGCGCGTCGGGCGGACCGGGCAACAGATCGTAGATGGTGACCACGTTGCCGATCACGTCCGGTCCCGGCAGGTCGGCGTCCTGCTTGCGGATGGCCTGCCGGATCGGCTCGACGTCCTCGACCGAATCGGCCAGCACGATGGTGGGCGAGGGCCAGCGGCCGAACAGGCGATCCAGGCTCTGGCTGAACTGTTGCCGCTCGCTGGTGGGGCTGGTGCGGATGCTGAGCTTGAGGAAGTTGTACTCGAACGGATCCTTCAGGAAGTGGCGCAGGCCCACGACGCTGGCGGCAGCCAGCACGATGAAGGCGATGCTGACGGGCGCCCGGTGGCGTCCCAGGAAGCGCGCCAGCGGCCCGAACTCGATGGGCGCCCGGTGGACCTGGGCCTTGCCCTGGCGCCGGCAGTCCAGCAGGACCAGCAGCGCCGGCAGGGCCGTGTAGGTGGCGCCCCAGCACCCCAGCGAGCCCACGGCCCCCATCACGCCGAACTGGGAGAAGCCGCGAAAGCTGGTGACGGTCAACGACGCGTAGGCCGCCGAGGCGGCGATGGACGCCACCAGCGTGCCGCGCCAGGTGCCGCCCAGCGCGCAGCGCAGCGCCTCGAGCGCGTCCTTGCCGGCGGCGCGCTCTTCCTCGTAACGCGACATGAAGACGATCGCGTAATTGATCCCGTTGCCGATGATGATCGACCCCAGGAACGCCGTCGACGAGCTCAGGTACCCGAACGACAGGTCGGCCACCGCGAACGCCATGGCCGCGCCGACGAAGGCCGGGATGCCGGTCAGGGGGATCGATCGGATGCGCCGGAAGTAGAAGCCGATCGACAGCACCACGATCAGCACGCAGCTGGTGGTGACGACCTCCAGGTCCTGCTCGATGGCCTGGCGGTTGGCGATGGTGGTCGCGATGGCGCCGGACACCTCCGCCTTCATCTCCGGGTGGTAACGGCTGGGCGGGTCTTCGGCGATCAGCTTGAGGGCGGCGTTGTACAGTGCCTCGCCGGCGTGCTCGACGAACAGGCCGCCCGGCGGCAGCGCGGCGATCCAGACGTACTTCCCGTCCGGGCTGGTGAATGTCCCGCCCGGGAAGCGCTCTTCGATGCCGTTCTTGTGTTCGAGCCGCTTGGCCATCTGGTCGGGCGACTCGTCGTCCTCCAGCGAGACGAACAGCGGGTTCTTCCGCTTCTGGATCTCGTTCCGAATGCGGTCACGGATCGATTCGAGGTCGTCCTCCGAGACGTACAGCCACTTGTTGTCGCGAAAGAACTGCTCGAGGTCTTTGATCTCGTAGGTGGCCAGGTTGACCACGCCCGGGGGCAGGGCGCGCAGCTTCTTGGTCAGCGCCTCGGCGTAGCGGAGGTTGGCCTCGTGATCGGGCGAGCGGATGCCGACCAGCAGCAGCGACAGATCGCCCATGCGCTTTTGCGTGCGTTCCAGCGTGACCACGCCGGGGTCGTTGCTGGGCAGCAGCTCTTCCAGGGAGGTCTTCAGCTTCAGGCGCAACGCCAGAACCAACCCGATCGCGCCGACGAGGAGGACAGTGACCAGGATCCCGACGGGGTGGCGCGCGATCCAGTGGTGATAGCGGCTGACGCGGCTTTCGGATGGGGGCGCCATCGCGCCCGACCTTAGCAGGAATTGCCGCCTCCAGACACGTTCCGCGGCATTTTCACCGTCGGAAACGGCCGGCGTGGGATCGGTTGCGGTGCGTGTATACCGATGTGGCCACGCTCACGTGTTGGTCGCTGTCGGGTTTACGAACGCCTCCGCCGTCGATATCCTTCAGGCATGGCCTCGCTTCCTTTTCTTTCGCGAGGGGCATTCGCCGCCGCGCTGGTGGGTCTGGTGGTCACCTTGTCGCCGGCGCCGGTCTTCGCCATCGGCGAGGAGATCACCGACGTTCGCATCCTGGACAACCAGCGGACGGAGGAGACGACCGTCCGCTCCATCGCCGGGGTGAAGATCGGCGACACGCTGGAGAGCGACACGCTGGACACGGTCCGCGAGCGGCTGAACACGACCGGCCTGTTCGCCGACGTGAACGTCTGGTGGGAGCCGCACGGCTCGGGCGTCCGCATCAACATCTCGGTGAAGGACAAGTTCCCCTGGGCGCCGGTCCCCACGGCCTCCTGGTCGGCCAACAACAAGTCGTTCGGCCTGCTGTTCGTGCACGGCAACCTGTTCGGGCGGGGAAAGCAGCTGGTCATCGGCGGCCGCATCGCCCAGATCGATTCGGGCGCGGTGATGGCCTACCGCGACCCGTCGCTGTTCGGCACCTGGATGTACTGGCAGCTCCAGGGCGTCGTCCAGCGGCAGATCATCCCCGAGTACGACAGCTTCGGCGCCAACGCCTCGCTGGGCAGCCCCATCGAGTACCGCGAGACGCGCCTGTTTTCGTATGGCTTCGAGCCGGCCTTCGGCGTGGCCTGGCTCCGCCGCGTGAAGACCCAGGTCGCCTGGCACCTGGAAAAGTGGGACTACTTCGGCGCGCAATCCGACGAGCCGATGAGCCAGGTCCCGCTGGCGGTCAAGGCCACCAACGTCGGCATGTCCGGCTACGGCCGCGCGATGCTGAGCTTCGACTTCCGGGCGCGCGAGTTCGCGGTCATGACCGGCGAGGCGCTGACCGGCAGCGTGGACTACGGCTCCCGCTCGTTCGGGGGCGACTTCACCTGGTGGAAGGCGGGCGCCGCCTGGGAGCAGGGGATCAAGTTCTTCAAGTCGCACAACCTGGTCTACGCAGGGGGCGCCGTCATCGGGCACAACCTGCCGTTCTGGAACGAGAACACCGGCGGCGGCACCAACCTCCGCGGCTACCTGGGCCAGCAGTTCCGCGGCGACACACAGCTCTGGGGGAAGATGGAGTACCACTTCCCGCTGTTCTCGGTCAGCTCGCTCGACTTCCGGGCCCTGGCCTTCTACGACGTCCAGGCGCTCTGGTACCGCGACGCCCCCGACGGGGCGGACGTCACCGACCCCTACGCGCCAAACCCAAACTACTCGTCCTACCGGGTCCGCTCGACCCCCGACCAGCGCAGCTTCCTGCTCCCGTTCAGCAGCGGGTTCAGCTTCCACGAAAACTTCCACAACGACGTCGGGGTGGGGCTCCGCTTCTTCCTGCGGTCGGTGGCCGTCCCGCTGGTGGGGCTCGACTTCGGCTACGGCATCGAAGCCAGCCACTGGCAGTTCATCATCGTGGTCGGCGCGTAGCGATCCCGCGCGCGGCGTGTCGAAAGCCCACCACCCGATCTGTCAGAAACTGAACACCTGGGGGCCGCACCCGTGAAACAGCCCAGAGATTCTGGGTAGTTACGGGGATGTGCCGGCTTGGTGTCGGGATTGCTCGTATCCCGGCCAAATGTCCGTCTCCGGCTTTGCCGCTCCTTCCCTGCTCGATGCGCTGGCCCCCTCCGGGGCGGTGGCGCGCCGGCCCGTCCTGGGTTACTTGCCACTGCCGCAGGTCCTGCTCTGCGACCTGGACGGGACGCTCATCGACACCATGCCGACCCTGGCGGACATCGCCGCCGAGGTCATGGAGCGGTTCTACGGCACGCCGGGCGTGCTCGCGCGCGAGCTCTACCTGGCCACCTGCGGCCTGCCGTTCGCCAGCCAGCTGGAGGAGATCTACCCGGGCGACGCCCGCAACCGGATCGCCTCCGACACCTTCGAGGCGGCCAAGCCGGCCCGGTGCAACAAGATCCAGATGCCGGCCGAGACCCGCCGCGCGCTGGAGGGGCTGCGCCAGGCGGGCGTTCGCATCGTCGTCTCGTCCAACAACGGCGTCGAGAACGTCGACGCGTTCGCCGAGGCGTCTCACTTCGATTTCGACCTGACGCTGGGCTTCGGCGGGGGCCTGGCCAAGGGGCGCCCGCACTTCGACGCCGTGTCGCGCTTCTTCCAGCTCGACCGGCAGCAGATGCTGTTCGTGGGCGACTCGCTGCACGACGGCGAGATCGCCGAGCGCGAAGGGGTGCCGTTCGTGGCGCTGGCCACCACCTTCGCCCCCGAGCGGTTCATGCTGCGCTTCCCGCACGTGCCGGTGGTGCGGCGGTTCGCGGCGCTGCCCGAGCTCCTGCGGTAAGGTCGTCGACATGCACGTGGTGCTGCTGGCGGCCGGTCTCGGAAGCCGCCTCGGCGCTCTGACCGAGCGTCTCCCCAAGGCCCTCATCGAGGTGGGTGGGGCGCCGTTACTGGCCCACGCGGTGGCCTTCGCGCGGGCGGCCGGGGCCCGCGGGATCGTGGTGGTCGGCGGCTTCGCGTTCGACCAGGTCGCGGCCGAGGTGGCGCGGCGCGAGCTGCCGGTCACGCTGATCGAGAACCGGGCCTACCGCGACGGCAACCTGGTGT
>Ga0070679_100007423_pt1 | contig 10246 bp, 11 predicted proteins | sample KBSC63BmetaG_FD_65652 | JGI IMG/M metagenome (GOLD analysis project Ga0070679, IMG submission 65652) | Corn rhizosphere microbial communities from Kellogg Biological Station, Michigan, USA - KBS C6-3B metaG | ecosystem: Host-associated > Plants > Roots > Rhizosphere | place: USA: Michigan... | reverse complement strand
GGCGACGCCCGCCGCTCCGCGCTCGGTCAAAATCTCTCGGCGGGAGGTGAAAGCGCTCACGCTCCTGAGCTTCATCGCCGCGTCGAGCAATCGTCTGCTGGCGAAGCTCATCCGCCGCACCCGGCTGGCGCCGGTGCGGCTCGGCCGGACGCGCGCGATCGCCGGCTAGCGCGCCCTCTCGCCGGTCAGGGCCGCCGCCGCGGAAAGGCCCGCGCCGCCACGGCGAGATCGAAGAGCGACGGCGCGCGACTCAGCTCTCCGCGCTCCGCGTTGTCGAGCACCTGCTCCAGCGCCAACTGGGCGCGATTGACGTTCTGTTTGAGCCACGAGCTGCCCGCGACGCCCAGCGCAACGGGCAGGAGCACGACGGGAGCGACGGCCACCGCGGTTGCCACACCCATCACGGCGAACGCGACACTGGCCGCGCCTCCTCCGACGACGCCGACACCAATCTCTCCGGCCAGCCGCTTGCGGCGGCCGCCCAGATCCGCCTCCAGCGTGACGATCACCCGCCGGTCATCCACCGTGAGCACCGTGGCGGCGACCTCACTCGCGATCGCCAGCGCAAACGCGCGGTCGCGACTCCCGAGCACGCGCCGGAGGCGTCCCGCCAGGTCGGTGCGCGGCTCCCACGTCATCCGATCGCCTATCTGCCGCTTCACGCGCAACGACTCCTCGCGCTGCATCCACGCGTTGAGCCCAGCGAGCACATTGGCCTGCGTTCCGGGAACCGTTCGCGTCGCCGTGACGACCTTCGACCCGAGCCAGCCTCGGCCCGTGCCGTTGGATCTTCCGAGAATCGCGCGCGTGCGTTCCTCGGCGAGCGCCTGGCGGAGGTGCTCCGGCGCTATGCCCACCTCCTTCCCGAGCTCCAGGAGCTGCGCCTCGCTGAACTCCTCGCCCGGGTCGTCGCCGGTGACGTTCTGCAGCTCGGCGGCCCGGGCCAGCACGCGGTCCAGCGCGGCGCGACCGAGGCCCGGCGCGGGATCGCGCGCGCCGGGCGGCGTGTCGTCAGGCACGTCTACACGTCAGACAGCGTTTGTAGCCGGGCGTGCGGCGCGGCTCACGGCGTGACAAGCACGGACTCCAACTGCCGCGAAATCTCGTCGAGGATCGGTTTCGGAAGGGGAAACGCCTTCTCGAACGCGGCGGTTGCATCACCGGCGGGCACCGCTTCGCCCGCGGCGCGAAGGTAGTAGCTCATGTACCCCGCGCGCGCGCCGGGATCGAGCCGCGCGAGCAGGATTTCGCCGCCCCGGACGGCCGCGGAGGCACCCCACACGTCGTAATCACTCTGCCGGCGGAGAAGCGAGCCGTTCGCGCCGAGCGCGACGTTCGTGATCTGCTGAACCGTCTCGTGAACGATCGAGTAGAAGGCATCGTCTACATCGCCGACCGTTTCCGGGAAGGCGACAGCCGACGCCGTGATCCCGCTCTCGGACGTGGTGCGTCCCTCCCCGGCGAGCGGCAGCGAGAGGAGAAACTCGCCGCTCCCCTGTTGCGTGTTCGAGAGGTAGGTGCGGAGCACGGGATACCAGGTGCTCGTCCAACGTCGCGAGATCTCCGCCACCACCGGAGCGCGCCGCGACTGTTCAGCCGTCCAGTAGTCGTGATAGAAGCGCGTGTAGTCGTCCTGGAGCGCGGGCAGGAACATCTGCAGCCACTCCCGGTCCGACGCCGTGGGGAAATACTCGGCGAAAATCGCTATGCGATTCTGAAGGTCCTGGTTCGTGGTGGAGCGGGCATCGCCCTGCGCGTCCAGGAACTGCCGCGCCCCCAGCGCGAGGTCGTCGAAGGAGGCGAAGTACATCGCCACGAATTGCGCGTTGATCAGTGTGGGCTCCGCCGCGAAGCGGGCCGCGAGCTTGTCGGCATTCGCGGTGAGCCCGCTGGTGACGTTCTTCTGCCGCTCGAGAGCTTCCATGTTCTGCCGATAGCCGCGCGCGAAGATCGGGACGTGTGTCGTGTCCTTCATGACCATCGCGAACCCGTGCAGCCATGCGTCTACCTGTTCGCGGCCGGAAATGGTCCAGCCCTGATCCATCGCCGGATTGCCGCGCGGAAAGGTGCTCCGTCGCTGCGAGGCTTCGGGTCCCCGTGCGCCGCGAGCACGCGTGCCTGCGCCGCCGCTGGCGCAGGCGGCCAGGAGCGCGAGCCCGCAGGCTGCCACCCCTGTGCGGCGCGAAGCCCGCCAGCCAACCGCCACTTCCTCAGTCGCGCGAACGAGTCGCGGAGCCAGCCTCGCAAACAGTTTCATTACAGAAATTCTCCGAAAGAGACTCAATATGGCCAGATCGGACTATCAGTGGCTTGCCGCCGGCCTGCCGCAACTCGGACAGAAGCGCCATCCCACCTCGAGCTCTGCGCCGCACGCCTGACAATTCACCACAGTCAGATTCTGGCCACAGTGCGGACAGAAGGTGATGGGACGGCCGCCGGGGAGCGCTTCGCCGCAGGAGCGGCACGCCTCCCCCGGCTTGGGAGTCACGGCGGCCGGTACCGGTCGCGCCGGAACTGGCAGGGCGGCGCTGTCGCTCTGCCCGGACGTATCGCCGCGGCTGGAGCTGGGCAGTGTGCCACCCACGGACGCGGGCACGCCAGGCCGTTCGTCGGCACTGGCGCTCGACGGGGCGGGCGGCTCCGCGACTGACTTCCGCGACGCGCTCGGAGTCCCGTCCAGGTTCCTGAGCGCTTCGGGCGACAGAGCCACCTGCGCTTTGGCAAACTGGCGGAAGGTGCTGGGGTCGGGGTTTTTCGACGCGAGCTCGGCGCCGAGGACGTCGCGCATCCGTTCATCCACGATCAGAAAACCCCGCGCGCCGGAAAGCAGTTCGAGCAGCGCCACCTCGTAGTCCTCGTTCGTGTCGAACCCGAGCTCGGCACGATGGTGTCTGTACGGCAGGATCGTCTGGTGCAGCTCGGCGACGTCGAAAGGCGACGACAGGTATTGCGGGTACCGCGCTCGGATGGTCTGAACGAGCACGCGAAACATCCGCTCGAGATGATCCATGGTTCCTCTGGCCTGTCGTCGTGAGATCCAAGCGGCGCGGGCCGCGCCATTCCCGCGAGCCCGACCATATGCTACCCCAAAGGGGCGCGATTGAGCAGGGTCAGGACGCCGATTCCGAGCCGGGCGTCCTCACGCGAGGATAGGGCCGCAGGGCCCGAAAGTCAGCCGGGTCCGGGAACGCGTCGGGCGGCTGCGCCATCTTGTGCTTGGCCTGCTCCGCCGCCAGCCACGCGTCGAAGTCCGATGCGATCGCCCCCTGCGACGAGGTCTGGTCGCGCGCCGCCCGCGTCGCGAGGTGATTGGCGTACTCGTTCTGAGGATGGCCGTGGTGCCCGCGCACCCACCGCATGTTCAGTTGATGCCCGTTCACCGCGTCCACCGCGGGCTTCCAGAGGTCCAGATTCTCGATGGGACCGGCCTTGCGCTGCCATCCACGGGCCATCCAGCCGTACACCCATTCGCTCATTCCCTTCACGAGATACTGGGAATCACTCGTGAAGCTCACGCGGAAGCGGCTCCCTTTGCGCGAGATGACGCGCAGCGCTTCGATGATGCTCCGCAGCGCCATCCGGTTGTTGGTCGTCGCCGGCTCGGACACCCAGTAGTCCCAGCGCGACAGGCGGCCCGTCGCCGGATGCAGAAATTCGATCACGCCGGCCGCCGCTCCCGGATTGTCGCCCTCGCGGCCGTTGCCGAGGCAGGACTCGTCCGCATAGATGGAGACCATCGCGAGGTCGCTCGAGCCCGGATCGTCGGGTTCGATCACCGCACGACCTCCATCCTGTCGATCTCGTCAACGAAAAGCTCCAGCCCGTCGCCCGTTTTCGGATTGCGCGCCGAGATCGTCTCCCGGCCATCCACCACGCGGATGGCCAGCGGCACGATCACGAACTCCGTGCCCCGCCTGAAAATGGAAATGCGCGAGCCTTTCACCACGGCGCGCTCGAGCGCGTCCCACTCGGCGTTCGTCAGTTCCTTCATTCCCGTTTCGCTCCTCGACACCAGTCCCGCGCCAGCCGCGTGAGAATCGCCGCGGCCTCCTCGATCTGCGCCTCTTCCACGAATTCCTCGGCCGCGTGCGCCAGGCTGATGTCGCCGGGCCCGAAGCACACGGCGGGGATACCCGCCTCGTTGAACAACGCCGCGTCGGTCCACGCGCTCATGCCGAGCACCGCGGGCGTGCGCCCCTCGCCCTGCGTCGCCGACGCGAGCGCGCGCACGATCGGCGCGCTCACGTCCACGTCGCTGGGCGGCGCGGAAAGAAACAGCTTCACCCGCGCGTGCGCTCCCACGGGCGCGAGCGCGCGCGCACACACGTCGGCGATCTCGCGCTCGACCGCCTCGTTGGTCTCACCGGGCAGGGTTCGCCGCTCCACGTGGACTCGGCAGCGCTCGGGGTAGGTGGACATCCCCACGCCGCCTTCTATCGTGGACGCGTGCATGGACGGGCGTCCAAGGAGCGGATGCGAGCGCGCGGCCAGGGTCTCGCCGTCGAATGCTTCGAGCTGCACGAGCACCCGGCCCATGCGCGCGATCGCGTCCACGCCGAGCTCCCAGCGGCTTCCATGCGCCGCACGGCCTTCCGTTTCGATTTCGAACCAGGCGAAGCCCTTGTGCGCCGGCATGATCGCAAGCTGCGTCGGCTCGGTGACCACCGCGGCGTCGGCGCGCACGCCGGCGGCGAGCAGCGCCCGCGTGCCCAGGCTTGCGTATTCCTCATCGATGACGGCTGTCACGATGATCTCGCCATCCACGTCGTCCGCCGCGCGCGCAGCGGCGGCGCACATGGCCGCGATGCCGGCCTTCATGTCGCTCGAGCCGCGGCCGAACATCCGCCCGTTCCGCGATTCGGCGCTCCATGGATCGTGCGTCATGCCGGCGACGTCCACGACGTCGAGATGCCCGTTGAACAGCAGCGATGGTCCGGCACCCGGCCGTCCGAAGCGCGCGACAAGGTTCGGCCGGTCGGGTGCGACTTCGTGCATCGAGACCCGGCCGCCCCACGCGATGAGGACGTCGCGCAGCGCGCGCGCGACAGCGCCTTCGCCGGGCGCGCCCGGGACGAGCGATGGATTGCGCGAGTCCATACGCACCAGTTCGCGCGTGAGCGCGAGCGCGTCGCCGCGATTCAGGGGCACGTGCGGACCCCGTCCATGTCCAGGTGGAAGTCGAGCCGCTCACCGAGCGGGGCCACGGCCGCGCGCACGCCGCGCACACGCTCCTCTGGCGCGAGAAGCACAACGCAGCCGCCGCCGGATGCGCCGAGTGCCTTCCCGCCAGTCGCCCCCGCCTCCCGCGCGCGGAGCAGAATTTCGTCAATACGCGGCGTGGGGATGGCGGGGTGCAGTTCCCGCTGGTGTCGCCACTGCTCGGCCATCAGCAGCGAAAGCCCGTCAATGTCGCCGCCGGCAAGCGCCGCGCGCATCTCCCGCGCGAGACGAGCCATCGCGCTGAGGGCCTCGCACACGCCCGGCGAGCGGCGGCGATACGCCTCGAGCACCGCGACGATCGTCTCCGCGGAAATGCGCGACTCACCCGTATAGATGATGGTCGCGCGCGACTCGAAGGCGGCGCGCGTGGTGGCCGAGATCGGGATTTGTTCGACGGCCACCGGTCCGTCGGAAAACCCGAGCCCGAGCGCGCCGCCAAACACAGAGGCGTAGTGGTCCTGCCGGCCGCCCGCCACGCCGAGGTCTTCCGTCTCGATGCGCCGGCTGAGTTCGGCCATCGCTGCGCCCGCTGGCACATCAACGCGAGCATACGGCGCCAGCGCGGTAAGGAGCGCGACGGACGCGGCGGACGACCCACCGAGGCCGGCCCCCACGGGGAAGTCGTTGCGGAGCTGGATGCGAACCCCCACGACTCCCAGACGCCGCGCCGCGGCAGCGACAAGGATCCCGTCGGCCAGGTTCTCGAGCGCGAGTTCGGCGGGAGCGTCCGGCCGTTCCAGAGGCGTGACGCTCGCCGTGGCGTACCGGTCGATGGCGACGTTGCAGACGTACCCGCCCTCCTCCTCGGCGTAGGGAGGCACGTCGGTCCAACCGCCGCCCAGATCAATGCGAGTGGGCGCGCGTGTGTGGATCACAGCGGCCACCGGCTCAACTCGAGTGGTCGTGGATGATGTGCCAGCGGCCGTTCGTGCGCCGCATCACGAGCGAGGTCGGGCCGCGCGACGTGACGGAATCGCCGCGCACGAGGACGTAGTAGGCGATCGCATTCACGACATTGGGCGCGAGCACGTCCACCTCGAGATGCTCGAAGTGCAGGGAATCGCGCTGCGCGCCGGCCGCGAAGCGCGCCGCGTATCCGGCCCGGATCGCGGCGATGCCGTGACGGACCGACGTGGGCGTCACGAAGCTCGTCGTCGCCGCCGGATCGTAATCGGAGAGGAATTCATCGAGCGCGCCCGCGTTCCACGCGCGCGCGCCATGCGCCAGCACGGCGGCGATCTCGCTTTTGACTGCGGCTGTGTCTAGAGTGACTGGAGCGCGCGGCGCGAGGGTGCCGCCCCTGCTGCCGCCAGTGGAGCAGGCGACCACGGCGGCCAGCAGGCAGACCGCCGAACTACTCATGAAAAATCGCATGGGTCGTGGTGCGGGACGCGCTAAACGTAGTCCTGCGCGTGCCGATCGCCAGCGGGCATGCGTGTTGCCGTCTTCACCGCGACCATGCGCGACATCACGCAATACCTGCACGACTGCAAGTTCATTCTCGTTTCCAATCGAGAGCCGTACGAGCACATGCGGGGCGTGCAGGGCGTGGAGGTCCGCCAGCCCCCGGGCGGGCTCGTGTCGGCGCTCGATCCGACCATGCGGCACACCCAGGGCACGTGGGTCGCGTGGGGCTCCGGATCCGCCGATCGTGAGGCGTCAGACGAGGCCGGCCGCGTCGCGGTGCCGCCGGGTGAAAATGCCTATACCCTGCGTCGCGTATGGCTCGACGACGCCGACGTCAACGGCTACTACCACGGGTTTGCGAACCGCGCGCTGTGGCCGCTGTGCCACATGCTCATTCAGCACTTCGAGTATCGCACCGAATTCTGGGAGCGATACAAGGCGGTGAATCTGCGCTTCGCGCACGCCGTGGCCGACGAAGCCGAGCGCTGCACGGGCCGCGCGATGGCGTGGATCCAGGATTACCATTTCGCGCTGGTGCCCGAATATCTGCGCGCCATGCGTCCGTCGCTGTTCATCCATCAGTTCTGGCACATTCCCTTTCCGCCGCCGGATATTCTCCGCCTCCTGCCGAGCGGAACGCACGAAGCCGTGCTGCGTGGCCTGCTGGGCAACGATCTGATGGAATTCCAGATCGAGCGCTACGCGCTGAACTTTCTCGACTGCGTCGAACAGTTCGTGAAAGACGCGCACGTGGACCGGGGCGCGCAGACGGTGACCTTTCACGGCCGCGTCGTGCACGTGGGCGCGTTTCCCATCAGCATCGACGTGGAGCGCTTCGAGGAGATGGCGCGGCGTCCCGAGAGCGACGCCCGTGTGAGCACGTTGCGCGACAGGTACGTGCGCGCCAACCGCCAGCTCGGCGTATGCGTGGATCGGATCGACTACACCAAGGGGATTCCCGAGCGCATTCGCGCCCTGGAAACCCTCTGGTCGGAAATGCCGGCGCTGCGCGAGCGGTTCACGTTCATTTTCGTGTGCACGCCCTCGCGCACCGACCTTCCGGCCTACCACGCGCTCGAGCGCGACGTGGTGCAGTCAGTGATCCGGATCAACCAGCGCTTCGGCACTCCCGAGTGGACGCCCATCGTGCTGATCAACGAGAACGTGGACTCGGACCTGCTCGCCGCCGTCTATCGCGCCGCGGACCTCTGCATCATTTCATCGCTGCAGGACGGGATGAACCTCGTCGCCAAGGAGTTCGTCGCCTGCCAGCAGGAGGAGCGCGGCGTGCTCATTCTGAGTCGATTCACCGGCTCGGCGGAGGAAATCGACGGTGCCGTGCTGATCAACCCGTTCAACATTGACGGCTTCGTCGCCGGCATCCGGCACGCGCTCGAGATGCCGCCCGAAGAGCGGAAGCGCCGCATGCACAGAATGCGCAAGCAATTGTGCAACTCCACGATCTTCGACTGGCTGGACTCCATTCTGGCGCGCGCGACGTCGGTCATGGCCGAGCAGCAGACCGGCGTATGATGACGCCATGATCCAGCCGGCCCTGCCGATGCCCGCGCACATGGAACGGCGCCTCGCGGGCGATCCCCTGCTCCTGCTGCTCGACGTGGACGGCACGCTCGCCCCGATCGCCCCGCGCCCGGAATACGCGACCGTGCCGGAGGACACGCGAGTGCTCCTGGAGCAGCTCGCCCGCACGCCGGGCGTGCTCGTCTCGATCCTGTCCGGACGCGCCGCGGATGATGCCTGGCGCATCGTCGGCGTATCCGGCATCTGGTCCATCGGCAATCACGGCATCGAGGTCCGCGATCCGGCAGGTGAGATCACCGTCCAGGCGGAGCTGAGCCAATTCGCGGGGACCATCGCCGCGGCCGTGACGCGTGCACGGGCGCTGGAGTCCGAAGCGCCCGGCATCGTCGTCGAGGACAAACGGTGGACCGCCAGCGTGCACTACAGGCTCGCCCATCCCTCGCGCGTGCCCGCGTTGACCGCCGCCGTCCAGGGAATCGCCGATAGCCTCGGCCTGCGCCTGACGCACGGCAAGGAAGTGCTCGAGCTCCGGCCGCCAGTGGAGATGGACAAGGGAATCGCCGCCCTCGCCCTGGCCGACCGGTTGGGCGCGACAGGCAGTGAAGGCTCGGTCCTCTGTGCCGGCGATGACAGGACCGATGAGGACGCGTTCCGCGTGCTGCGCGCGGCTCACCCCGACGCGGTCACAGTGCGGGTCGGCGCCGAGGCCGGGCGGCCCGTCGCGGATTCAGAAGCTGAATTTTTCGTGGACGACACGCGCGCCATGTTCGCGCTGCTCCAGCGGATCCTGGAACTGCGGTCGCAAACGGCGACGCTCTAGCGCCGAGCCTTTTTCTGGCGAGGGGACGCGCCGCCTTTCGTGGCGGGTGCTGCCGCCTTTTTCGAGGGAGCGGCCGACTTCGCGGCGGATTTTGCCGGCGACTTCGCCGCGGCCTTCGACACTGGCTTCGCGGCCGGTTTGCTGGCCGGTTTTGCCGTGGCCTTCATCGGAACCGCCTTGGCCGCCGATTTCGCCGGGCCAGGTTTTGCCGGCATCGACTTGGCCGGTGTCGCGCGTTTGTCGGGAATCCGCTGCGCGCCACTTTCCGCGAGCCTGACCAGCCGTTCCGCATCCAGCGGCGCCAGCTCTCCGCGACGCGACAGGTACTGGATCAAGTCACGTGCGCTCTCGACCGCGAAGCCGCCAGACACAGCCGGGTCCGCCATCACGTCCTTGAATGCTGAAACGAGCGTGCTGGACGCCTCCTTCGCGATGGCGTGCGCTCGCTCCACCAGAGCGTTCAACACGACCGTCGGATCCGGTTGATGCGCGTCGCCACGCCTGTGCGGCGATGGGATGGCCGCCGGACCCGCCGCCGGAGCAGCAGTCACGTGGTGCTCATGGGAGTTCGCCGCGTTCGCCATTCGAGTGGGCCGCGAGAGAAGTTTGACGGGAAGAAGCGGAAGTATATGATTTTACAGCATCTATGCAAGGCGGTTCCAGTGACGTGGCAACGGTTGGCGTCAAACGCCCCTAGCTCTAACGCCATTCTGGCAAGACGAATTCTAAGCCACTTTCCAGCCACTTCCAAAGCACTATGCTGCCACTAGCAGGAATCCGAGTCCTTGATTTGAGCCGAGTGCTCGCGGGTCCGTTTTGTAGCATGCTGCTGGGTGACTTGGGGGCGGACGTGATCAAGGTGGAGCGGCCGGGTGCCGGGGACGACACGCGCGGCTGGGGCCCGCCGTTCGATGGCGAGGGCCGCAGCGCCTATTTCCTGAGCGTCAACCGCAACAAGCTCAGCGTGGCGGCCGACCTCGCGCGCGACGAAGACAGGGAGCTCATTCGCCGGCTGGCGGGGGAGGCGGATGTGGTGCTGGACAACTTTCGTTCGGGGACGCTGGAGCGTCATGGGTTGTCCGCGGAGCGCATCTGCGCGGAGCGCCCGGCCCTCGTGTGGTGCACGATCGATGGGTTCGGCGAGGAGAGCGACCGTCCGGGCTACGACTATGTGGTCCAGGCCGAGTGTGGGTGGATGGCGATCACGGGTGAGCCGCTGGGCGAGCCGATGAAGGTGGGCGTGGCGCTCGCGGATGT